>Ga0075418_10000219_pt1 | contig 56749 bp, 50 predicted proteins | sample SoiMetdeltSBSDD2_FD_81776 | JGI IMG/M metagenome (GOLD analysis project Ga0075418, IMG submission 81776) | Bulk soil microbial communities from a Populus tree surrounding site in Tennessee, USA - Soil MetaG P. deltoides SBSDD2 | ecosystem: Environmental > Terrestrial > Soil > Tree plantation...
CGCCAAGACGCCAAGACGCCAAGACGCCAAGAGAAACAATAATAAATCGCCGACGAACGCAAATGAAACCATTTTGAGACGGGTTCTAGCCCGCCTGACCCATGACGCCTGACCCATGACGGGTGTTCTCAGGCCGCATCGTGAAAGATGATGCCCAGCGTGTGACGATTCCCCGAGCGCACGCGGCTGACGCCATGCCGGAGCTTGACCCGGTACACGCCGCGCGCGCCCTCCACCGGCCGGTGATTGACGGCGAAGACGACCGCGTCGCCCTGGTCGAGCGGCACGACCTCGGCGCGCGATTGCATGCGCGGCCGCTGCTCGGTGACGACGAACTCTCCCCCGGTAAAGTCGCGCCCGGGCCCGGACAGCAATATCGTCAGTTGCAGCGGGAAAACCAGCTCGCCGTAGAGGTCCTGGTGCAGGCAGTTGTAGTCGCCTGCGCCGTAGCGCAGGAGGAGCGGCGTCGGGCGGCGCTGGCCCGCGGCATGGCAGCGCGAGAGGTACTCCGCGTGTCGCTCCGGATAGCGCGCGGGCATGCCCATGGCTACGTTCCAGCGATTGGCGACGGGCGCAAGGCGCGGGTAAACCGACGTGCGCAGGCCCGCCACGATTTCCGGCAGCGGATAGGTGAAATACTGGTATTCCCCGCGCCCGAAACCGTGCCGCGCCATCACCACCCGGCTGCGAAAGAGGCCTGCCACCGGGTAAAGCGCCGAGAGCGTCTCGCATTCGGCTCGCGTGAGGAGACGCTCGATGACCGCAGTGCCCCCGGCGTCGAGATCCTGCGCGACCCGTGTCCAGTCCACTGCGCCTGCGCGCGCCCCTACGTCGCCGGCGTGCCGTTTACGCGCGGCCGTCGCCGCAACGACGGGCGCCTCCGTCCGGTCCCGTGCGTTCACGTCGCGACCGCCTCCCGCGCGAGCAGCGCGCGCTTGCGCGCGACGCCCCAGCGATAGCCGGCGAGCCCGCCGTCGCTGCGCACGACGCGGTGGCAGGGGATTGCCACGGCGAGAGCGTTGGCGGCGCAGGCACTGGCCACCGCCCTCACCGACTTCGGCGCGCCGATACGCCTGGCGAGCTGGGTATAGGTCGTCGTCCTGCCTGCCGGTATTTCCCGCAGCGCCTGCCACACGCGCTGCTGGAACGCCGTGCCGCGCACGTCGAGCGGCAGATCGGCGCCCAGGCGCGGCGCCTCCACGAGGCCCACGACTGTCGCGACGAGCTTCTCGAAGCCCGCATCGCCACCGATCAGATTGGCGCGCGGAAACCGGTCCTGCAGGTCGCGCGCCAGTTGCCCGGGATCGTCGCCCATCTGGATCGCGCACACGCCGCGTTCGCTGGCGGCGACCAGTATCGCACCGAGGGAGCACTGCCCGATGGCGAACCGTATTTCGGTGTTCGCACCGCCCGCGCGGTACCTTGCGGGCGTCATGCCCAGCAGCTCGTTCGATTGCTCGTAGAAGCGCCCGCTGGAGTTATAGCCGGCGCTGTAGATTGCGTCGGTCACCGTTCCGCTCCGGTCGAGCTCGTCCCGGATGCGCTTCGCGCGATGCGCCACCGCGTACGCCCTGGGCGTCAGGCCCGTGACGGCCTTGAAGACGCGATGCAGGTGGTACGGGCTCATGCCGGACCGTTTCGCGAGCTCCTCCAGGCCGGGCGCCTGCGGCGCGTTCTCGATGAGCCGGCACAGTTGGGCCACCCGGGCGGCGTTTCGCTCGGCGAGCGAGGACTCGCCCGGTTTGCAGCGTCTGCAGGGGCGGAACCCGGCCCGTTCCGCTGCGGCGGGCGTCGCGTGGAACGCGACGTTCTCGGGTCGCGCCGGGCGCGCGCCGCACGAGGGCCGGCAGTACACGCCGGTCGTCTTCACCGAGTAGACGAAGCTGCCGTCGGCTTTCCGGTCGCGGGCAACCACGGCCGCCCAACGCGGATCGCTCACGGTCGCAGCCGCGAGCATTTCATTCCTTGTGGTCGTATTCATGGGCTTCCTTTCAACGCGTTCAACTTTCGACGGTTGAACTCTAGCCCTCATGAAAGACCGCCGCACTCCGGGTCTTGCTCTTGAATTCAGGATTCAGGATTCGGGTTTCAGGATTCGGCGTTTAGCCCTTAGCGGCTCCTGAATCCTGGATCCTGGCTCCTGATCCTCCCTGCCGGTACGCCCACGCCATCAGCGCCACCCCCGCGATCACCATCGGCGCCGACAGCCACTGCCCCATGGAGAGATCCAGCGCCAGCAGGCCCAGGAACGAATCAGGCTCGCGCGTGTACTCCACCGCGAAGCGGAACACCCCGTAGCCGATCAGAAAGGCCGCCGACACCGCGCCGCGCGGACGCGGGCGGGCGGAGAACCACCACAGCACGGCGAACAACACCACGCCCTCGAGCGCGAACTCGTAGATCTGCGACGGGTGCCGCGGCATCTGGCCCGCGAGCGGAAATATCATCGCCCACGGCACGTCCGCGGGCCGTCCCCACAGCTCGGCGTTGATGAAGTTGCCGATCCGCCCCGCGCCGAGCGCCAGCGGCGCGAGTGGCGCGATGAAGTCGGTTATGGCAAGCCAGTCCTGCCGGCGGCTCCGTGCGTACAGAATCATCGCCAGCACCACGCCGAGGAAGCCGCCGTGGAACGACATGCCGCCTTCCCATACGTAGAGGATCTTCCACGGCGTCGGCGCGTACTCCGCGAACTTGTAGAAGAGCACGTAGCCCAGCCGCCCGCCGAGGAGCGTGCCCAGTATTCCGTAGAACAGGGCGTCGTCCATGTCCTTCAGAGTCCATACGCCCCCGGGACGGCTCTTGATGCGGTAGCGCCCGGCGATCCAGACGAGCGCGAAGCCGACGAGGTACATGAGCCCGTACCAGCGCACGGCCAGCGGGCCGAGGTGGAAAGCGACGGGATCGAAGCTCGGATGTACTAGCATCAGGCTGTTAGAATGACGCGCTCATTATACGTTCCCCTTTCCACGGTCCCGCCATGCCCCTCAACAAGCGCAGTCAGCTCATCACCCACGGCACCGCCCGCTCCCCCAACCGCGCGATGCTCCGCGCCGTCGGATTCCGCGACGGCGATTTCGAGAAGCCCATCGTCGGCGTCGCCAACGGCCACTCGACGATGAACCCCTGCAACGCCGGCATACAGCCGCTCGTGGACCGCGCGATGGCGGCGCTCGAAGCCGCCGGCGCCAAGCCCCAGGTGTTCGGCGTGCCCACCATCACCGACGGCATCGGCATGGGCACGGAGGCGATGAAATATTCGCTGGTGTCGCGCGAAGTGATCGCGGACGCCATCGAGACCGCGGTCAACGGCCAGGCGATGGACGGCGTGCTCGTGTGCGGCGGCTGCGACAAGAACATGCCGGGCGGGTTGATCGCGATGGTGCGCATGAACGTTCCCGGCATCTACGTCTATGCCGGCACGATCAGGCCCGGGCGGTGGAAAGGCCAGGATTTGACCATCGTGTCGGCATTCGAGGCCGTGGGCGCGCTCGCCGCGGGAAAGATGGCCCAGGAAGACTTCGACGGCATCGAGAGGAACGCCTGCCCGAGCGTGGGCGCTTGCGGCGGCATGTTCACGGCGAACACCATGTCTTCGTCGTTCGAGGCGCTGGGCGTGAGCCTGCTGGGCTCCTCGCAGCTCGCTTCACCGGATCCCGAGAAGGCCGATTCCGCCGGCGAATCCGCGCGCGTGCTGGTAGAGGCGATCAAGGCAGACCTGAAGCCGCGCGACATCGTGACGCGCAAGAGCATAGAGAACGCGGTCGCTCTGGTCATGGCGACCGGGGGCTCGACCAACGCGGTTCTGCACTACCTCGCGATCGCGCACGCCGCCGGCGTCAAGTGGTCGATAGACGATTTCGAGCGCATGCGCCGCAAAGTGCCGGTGCTGTGCGACCTGAAGCCCTCGGGCCGCTACGTGGCGGTGGATTTCCACCGCGCAGGCGGGGTGCCGCCGGTGCTGAAGCTGCTCCACGAGCACGGGCTGTTGAACGGCGACTGCCTCACGATCACCGGCCGCACGATGGCGCAGGAGTTGAAAGACGTGCCCCTGCCGCGCGCCGACCAGGACGTGATCCGGCCGTGGGGCAAACCGATGTATCGACAGGGCCATCTCGCCATCCTCAAGGGCAATCTTGCGCCGGAAGGCTGCGTCGCCAAGATCACCGGGCTGAAATCGCCCGTCATCACGGGCCCGGCGCGGGTGTTCGACTCCGAGAACGCCTGCATGAAAGCGATCATGGCGCGCAGGATCAAGGCGGGCGACGTGATCGTCATCCGCTACGAGGGCCCGCAAGGCGGGCCGGGGATGCAGGAGATGCTGTCGCCGACCTCCGCGCTCATCGGCCAGGGCCTGGGTGAATCGGTAGGCCTCATCACCGACGGGCGGTTCTCCGGCGCCACCTGGGGCATGGTTGTCGGCCACGTCGCGCCCGAGGCCTACGTCGGCGGCACCATTGCGCTTGTGAACGAAGGCGACTCGATCACGATCGATGCGCACAAGCGGCGGATCCACCTGAACGTCGCGGCGAAGGAGCTCGCAGCGCGCCGCAAGAAGTGGAAACAGCCGAAGCCGCGCTATACCCGGGGCGTGCTCGCGAAATACACGAGGCTGGTGACGAGCGCGAGCAAAGGGGCTGTTACTGATTGAGCAGTGGGGAACGGGCCCCTTCCGGCAGAATCGCGCGGGGCCTTCCCGTTCCCCCCCGCGCCCCCCCTCGTCGCACCAGCCACCGTCTTCGGAGGTATCAGCACCGATATGAAGGCCTACGCGCAACGGATCGTCGGAGCCCGCTGGTTCGAGCCCTTCATGATCGGGCTCATCCTCTTCAACGGCTTGCTGATCGGCCTCGAGACATCGAAGGATTTCGTCGAGCACTACGGCCGCTGGCTGCACCTGGGCAACGACCTGATCCTTGGCGTCTTCATCGCGGAAGTCCTCCTCAAGCTGGCGGCGGTGGCGCCCCGCTTCCGGCTCTATTTCGGCGACGGCTGGAACCTGTTCGACTTCTCGGTGGTGATCGCCTCGCTCATACCTGCGACCGGGGAGTACGCGCTGGTAGCGCGGCTGGTGCGCATACTGCGGGTGCTGCGCCTGGTTTCCGCCGTGCCCCAGATGCGGCTGATCGTGGCGACGCTGGTGCGCTCGATACCCAGCATGGGCCACGTGATCATGCTGATGAGCATCATCCTCTACATCTACGCCGTGACCGGCTTTCACCTTTACCACGAGCACGATCCCGAGCGCTGGGGCTCGCTCGGGGCGGCGCTCCTCACGCTGTTCCAGATGGTCACGCTCGAAGGCTGGGTGGACGTAATGGACACGGCGATGGAGCTGCACGACTGGTCGTGGATCTATTTCGTCTCGTTCATCCTGATCGGCACCTTCGTCATGCTGAATCTCTTCATCGCGGTGGTGATCAATAATCTCGACGCCGCCAAGACCGAGAAGCTCGAAGAGCTGGGCGAGCAGACCACGCGCGAGGAGCTCCTGCAGGAACTGGAGCACACCCGCGAAGCGCTTGCCGGCCTGCAGCGGAAAATCGAGGGGCTGCGGCCGGGTAACGAAGCATTACCCGGCCGCTAGCGGAACACTACGCCATAGCTGCCCTGTTTCGCGGCAACCTGGATCCGCTCGAAGGACGACACAGCGCCTCTGCCGTGCGCCGCGCCGCAGCCGCCCCGTCCATGTCTCCTGTCGCCACCAGTGCCCGGCCGGTCAGGCTCCAGTTGAACGGGCTCGCGGGCTTCAAGTCCGTCCGCTCGGCTGCGAGCGCCCGCGCCAGTTGCGCGCGCCCGGCGCGTAGCGCCGCTTCGACCAGGGTCAAAGCGATCACGTCGCGCTGCGCGTGGCTGCCGCCGAAGCGGATCGCCACGGGGCGCACCCGCGAGAGCTGCGACACCGCGGCCTCGTAGTCGCCCGCCCCGAATGCCGCCAGCGCGTACGCGAGCGGCAGGGCGACATCGCGCGTCATACCGGCGTTGGTGCCTTCTCCCTGCGCGGCGCGCTCGAGCGCGGCCAGGAGCCGCACCGCCGCCGCTGCGCGCCCGTCCGCCACGAACGCCATCATCGCGTGCGCGTCGTTGAATGCGTAGTAAGCGTCCTCGGCGAGCGGCTCCCACGCGGAGGCGAGCTCGCGCCAGCGGTCGCCCACCGGGATGCCCCGCAGGTGCAGCCGCCAGAGCATGGCGGTCGCGTCGATCATCTCCAGCACCACCTCCGAAGAGCGCGGCCGGATGTGGCTGTCGTAGATCTCGAGCACCCGCGCCGTGTCGCCGAGATCGAGGTGGTAGAGCGCAAGATGCCACCAGTTGTGATACGCAAATGCGTTGTCGGGAGCCCAGTCCGTCTCGCGGCTCGTGAGCCAGGCTATCCCTTCGGCGAGCCGGCCCTGCATCTCCATGACGTGCGTCACGGCGTGCACCGCCCACGGATCGCGGCGATTCAAATCCAGCGCCCGGCGGCCGGTGGCCTCGGCACGATCGTAGAGCCCCGTTTCCTCGAGGCCGAAGGCGTGCATGCCCAGGACGTAGCCGTATCCCGGCGTGGCGGCGCTCCAGTGGGGCAGTACCTGCGCCACGCGGTCGCGCAGCAACGTCGAGCGGCCCAGGAAGAATTCCCCCAGGTGCGCGATCTGCAGCGCCAGGAGGTCGCGCGGGTGGTCGTGAAGAATCGCGCCGTAGCGCTCGACCGCCTCCTCGAGATCTCCGGCGAGCCAGGCAAGCGCCGCGGCGATGTGGCCGCGCTCGCGGTCATTGGCGCCGTGGCTCCACGACTCCGCCGCTTTCACGCTCTCCCGCGCGAGCGGCAGCGCGCGCTTGTCGGTGGCGGTGAGCACCATGCCCGCGCGCAGGCAGTGCCCCATGATGAAATGGGGATCGGCGGCGAGCGCGTCGTCTATCGTCGCGAGCGGATCGCCGAAATAGCTGTGGAATTGATCGGCCGCGGCCTCGTAGCGGGCCAGCGAATCGCGATTCTGGGTGGATACCGGGACATCCCGGCGGTCTAACAAACTCATGTCATTTCCCTCGAGTCGACGTTGTTGTCATCGCAAAGCCACTCGCATTGTGCAAGCGGCCGCATATCAAATGTATTTCTGCGCCATTTCATGTGTTGTCGGCGCGACCTGAATGCTGCCCTTGCGCCGCCTGCTCGGGGTCCGTCTTTCTTGATTCAGGCTCCGAGCCCGCGCGCCGGGGGCATTTACGCGGAAACCCGGAGCACGGATGCGGTCGAACGGAGCGAACTATTTCACTCCGTTCCGCGGCCGTTGCGTATGGTGCAATAGTGTTATCGTGAGGCAAGGTCATTTCGTCCAATGAACCATCTCGCGCAGGCAACCAGTCCCTATCTCCTCCAGCACGCGGATAACCCGGTGGAGTGGTATCCATGGGGTGAAGAAGCGCTCGCGCGCGCGCGTTCCGAGGGCAAGCCGATTCTGCTCTCGATCGGCTATTCCGCCTGCCACTGGTGCCACGTGATGGCGCACGAATCGTTCGAGGACGCGGAGGTGGCCGCGGAGATGAACCGCCTCTTCGTGAACATCAAGGTCGACCGCGAGGAGCGCCCGGACCTCGACCAGATCTACCAGCTCGCTCACGCAATGCTCACGCAGCGCGGCGGCGGGTGGCCGCTCACGATGTTCCTCATGCCCGACGGCACGCCGTTCTTCGGCGGCACCTACTTCCCCAAGCAGGCGCGCCACGGCCTGCCCGGCTTTCTCGACCTGCTGCCGCGGATCGCCGATGCGTATCGCGACAAGGGCGAGGAGATCTCGAAGCAGAACGCCGCTCTCATCGCGGCGCTCGATCGCACGCTGCCGGAGGCGGCAAGCGGCACGGTGCTCGAGGCGGCGCCGCTGGAAGCCGCCGTGCGCGAATTCGCGCAGGCGTTTGACGACCTTCACGGCGGCATAGGGCGTGCGCCGAAGTTCCCGCACCCGTCCGAGCTCGCCTACTGCCTGCGGCGCCACGCGCTCGACGGCAGCGAGCTGGGGCTCGCGATCGCGCGCCTCACGCTCGTGAAAATGGCCGAGGGCGGCATCTACGACCAGATCGGGGGCGGCTTCTGCCGCTACAGCACGGATCAATACTGGGCGATCCCGCACTTCGAGAAGATGCTCTACGACAACGCGCTGCTCATCCCGCTCTACGCCGATGCGTGGCTCGTCACCGGCCAGCCGCTCTTCGAGCGCGTCGTACGGGACACGGTAGGTTGGCTTCAGCGCGAGATGCTGTCGCAGGGTCACGAAAATGCGGGCGCCTTCTATTCCTCGCTCGACGCGGACTCGGAGCACGAGGAAGGCAAATTCTACGTCTGGACGCCCGCGGAGGTGCGCGAGCTGCTGGCGCCCGAAGAGTACAACGTGGTCGAGGCGCACTACGGCCTGGACGGGCCGCCGAATTTTGAGGGCAAGGCTTGGCATCTGCGGGTGGCGAAGCCGCTGGCTCTGGTCGCGGACCGGCTCGACATGCCTTTCGCAGAGTGCGCGGCGAGACTCGAGACGGCACGCGGGAAGCTCCTTGCGGCGCGCGGGAAACGCGTGCGCCCGGGACGCGACGACAAGGTGCTCACCAGCTGGAACGCCCTCGCGATCAAGGCGCTCGCGCGCGCGGCACGGGTGTTCGGCGAGCGGGACTGGCTCGCGGCCGCGCAGCGCGCGCTCGCTTTCGTGCGGGCGGTCCTCTGGCGCCCCGGCGCCGAACCGGGCGCGGGCGCCGGGCAGCCCGGGAGGCTCGCGGCAACCTGCAAGGACGGCGTGGCGCACCTGAACGCCTACCTCGACGACCACGCCTTCCTGCTGGAGGCGCTCATCGAGCTGATACAGTGCGATTTTCGCGAGGAGGATCTTCTCTTTGCGCGCGAGCTGGCGGACATCCTCGTCGAGCGCTTCGAGGACCGGGCCGCCGGCGGCTTCTACTTCGTGTCCCACGACCACGAGAAGCTCATTCACCGCGCCAAGGCCGGCCATGACGGCGCGACACCTTCGGGCAACGGTATCGCCGCGGCTGCGCTCCAGCGCCTGGGCCACGTGGTCGGCGAGCCGCGCTACCTCGATGCCGCCGAGCGGGCGTTGAAACTCTTCTACCCGGGCCTCAAGCGCCAGGCCGGCGGTTTCGTGAGCCTTGCCACCGCGCTCGACGAGCACCTCGCACCGCCGACGCTCGTCATCCTGCGCGGGGACCGCGATGCGGTCGCGGCCTGGCAAAGGGCGCTCGCCCGCGTGTACCGGCCCGCGACGCTCGTGATCGGCATACCACTCGCCGCGGGAGAGACGAGCGGGCTGCCCGCCGTTCTGGACAAGCCCGCCGCGACGGACGGCGCTGCTGTCAACGCCTGGGTATGCCGGGGCGTTAGTTGTTTGCCGCCGATAGGGGACGCGGTCGACCTCGACCGCGTGCTCGCGGGGAAGGAACCCTGAACCCGTTGCGGTAGAATTCCCCTCATTCTTAATCAAGGAGCTGCAAAATGAAATTTCTCGCAGTCGCGCTCGCCGCCGCGGCCGTCCTCACGTACGGCTTCGAAGCGCGCGCCCAGGCCGGCGCAGAAGACCTCGCGAAGACGAGCGGCTGTCTCGCCTGCCATACGGTGGACAAGAAGCTGATCGGGCCGAGCTACAAGGACATCGCGAACAAGTACCGCAACGACAAGGGCGCCGCCGCGAACCTGGAGAAGAAGGTGAAGGAGGGCGGCAAGGGCGTTTGGGGCGACATTCCCATGACGCCCAATGCGCACGTCAAGGACGCCGACATCAAGACGATCGTCGCCTGGATACTTTCGCTCAAGTAGCGGATTGACATCGTCCTAAGCGCTGCGGATAATCGACTTTTCCCAGTAGCAACAACCATTTATCCGGGGGGACACATGGTCCGCAGACGGTTGCTGAACGCCGGTTTGGGTCTTGCGGTTGCCGTTTTCATCGCTGCTTGCGGACAGGAACCGCCGCCGCCACCGCCGCCCGCTGCAAAAGTCGAAGCCCCCAAGCCGCCACCCGAAGTGGTGGTGAAGATCGGACAGGTTTCGCCGCTCACCGGTCCGCAGGCGCACCTGGGCAAGGACAACGACAACGGCGCCCGGCTCGCGATCGAGGAGATGAATGCGAAAGGCCTCGTGATCGGCGGGGCGAAGGTGAAGTTCGAGCTGGTGAGCGAGGACGACCAGGCCGATCCGAAAACCGGCACGGTGGTGGCGCAGAAGCTCGTCGACGCCAAGGTGGCCGGCGTGATCGGACATCTCAACTCGGGCACGACCATCCCGGCCTCGAAGATCTACAGCGATGCCGGCATTCCGCAGATCTCGCCGTCCGCCACCGCCGTCGCGGTCACCGCGCAGGGCTACAAGTCGATATTCCGCACGATGGCGAACGACGCCCAGCAGGGCAAGGTGCTGGGCGAGTACGCGGTCGGGCCGATGAGCGCCAAGCGGATCGCCATCATCGACGACCGCACGGCCTACGGCCAGGGCCTCGCCGATGAGTTCGAAAAGGCGGCCAAGGCCGGCGGCGCGACCATCGTGGGGCGCGAGTACACCAACGACAAGGCGACCGACTTCCGCGCCATTCTCACCGGGATCAAGGGCAAGAAGCCCGACCTCGTCTTCTACGGCGGCATGGACGCCCAGGCAGGCCCGATGGCGGCGCAACTGCAGTCGCTCGCGGTCAAGGCGAAGTTCCTCGGCGGCGACGGCGCGCAGAGCCAGGAGTTCATCAAGCTCGCCGGACCCGCGGCGGAGGGCGTGATCGCCTCCTCGCCGGGGCTGCCGCTGGAGAAAATGCCGGGCAGCAAGGGATTCAGCGACAAGTTCACCGGCAAATACGGCCAGATCCAGATTTATGCGCCGTACGCCTACGATGCGACGATGACCCTCATCGAGGCGATGCAGAAGGCCAATTCCACCGATCCGGCGAAATACCTGCCGGAACTCGCGAAGACGAGCCGGCAGGGCGTAACGGGACCCATAGGCTTCGACGAGAAAGGCGACCTCAGGAACGGGCCGATCACGCTGTACGTCGTGAAGAGCGGAAAGTGGGAATCCCTCGCGACGGTGGGAGGCGAAGCAGCCGCCGCCGCCGCCGCGCCTGCGGCGGCCCCCGCGGCCCCGACAGCGGACAAGCCGGCCGCCGCACCCGCGCCTGCTGCCCCGCCCGCGGAGAAGAAATAGCAGCGTCGATGATCCTGCCTGGATTAGCGGACGGCACCCTCGGGTGCCGTTTTCGCTTTTGATGGACATCTTCATCCAGCAACTGATCAACGGGCTCGTCCTGGGCGCGATCTATGCGCTCGTGGCGCTCGGCTACACGATGGTCTACGGCATCCTGGGGCTCATCAACTTCGCGCACGGCGAGGTGGTCATGATCGGCGCGCTGGTGGCGCTTTCTGCGATACAGCTCCTGGTCGGGAGCGGCGTCGCGCTCCCCGGACCTGCGATCGCGGCCCTGGGCCTGCTGGTGGCCATGCCGGTGTGCATGCTTCTCGGCTATACGATAGAGCGCGTCGCCTACCGGCCGCTGCGCGCCGCGCCGCGCCTCGCCCCGCTCATCACGGCAATCGGCGTGTCGATCGTGCTGCAGAACCTGGCGATGATCATCTGGGGCCGCAACTATCATTCGTTTCCCGCACTGCTCCCCGCCACGCCGCGCCATTTCGCCGGGGCGACCGTGAGCGACCTGCAGATCTTCATCGTCCTCCTGTCGTGCGCGATCATGGCGGGGCTGCTCGTGCTGGTGCATCGCACGCGGCTCGGCCGCGCGATGCGCGCCACTTCACAGAATCCCGAGGTGGCGGGCCTGATGGGGGTGAACATCAACACGGTCATCTCGCTCACATTCGTGATCGGCTCCGCGCTGGCCGCCGTGGCCGGGTTGATGGTGAGCGCCTACTACGGCGTCGCGCACTACTTCATGGGCTTCATGCTCGGGCTGAAGGCGTTTACCGCCGCCGTGCTGGGCGGCATCGGCAACCTCACCGGCGCCGTGCTGGGCGGCGTGCTGCTGGGCATCATCGAGAGCATGGGCGCCGGCTACATCGGCGACCTGACGGGCGGTTTTTTCGGCAGCCACTACCAGGACGTGTTCGCTTTCCTGGTGCTGGTCCTGGTATTGACGTTGCGCCCGTCAGGCCTCCTCGGCGAACGAGTCGCCGAACGCTCGTAACGGCGTGATTGGTGATTCGTGATTGGTGAGTGGGGAAAACTCCGCCGCGACCCGAGGGTCGCGTGGATCGCGTTCGCCGCGCTGGCGGTCCTGCTGCTGGCGCTGCCGTTCTTCGCCGACTGGGCGTTCGGCCGGGCGTGGGTACGTATCGCGGCGTTCGTCCTGCTCTACATCATGCTCGCGCTGGGCCTGAACATCGTGGTGGGCTACGCCGGCCTGCTCGATCTGGGCTACGTCGCCTTCTTCGCGGTCGGGGCGTACTTCTACGCCCTCCTCGCCTCGCCCCAGTTCGGGCTGCACCTGCCGTTCTGGCTGCTGCTGCCGCTGGGCGCGGGCGTCGCCTGCGTGTTCGGCGTGCTGCTCGGCGCGCCCACCCTGCGGCTGCGCGGGGACTACCTCGCGATCGTCACGCTCGGCTTCGGGGAGATCGTCCGCATCTTCCTGGTGAACCTGAACGCGCCGGTCAATATCACCAATGGACCGCAGGGCATCAACCTGATCGATCCTATCCGGCTGGGGAGCTTCTCGCTCGCGCAGACGCACACCGCGCTGGGTCTCGGCTTTCCGCCGGTATACAACTATTACTACCTGTTCCTCGCGCTGACGCTCGCGGTCGTGTTCGTCTCGATACGCCTGGAGAATTCGCGGATTGGCCGGGCCTGGGTGGCGATACGCGAGGACGAAGTGGCGGCGGCCGCGATGGGAATCAACACGCGAAACGTGAAGCTCCTCGCGTTCGCCATGGGCGCGAGCTTCGGCGGCGTTTCGGGGGGCCTGTTCGCGGGGTTCCAGGGTTTCGTGAGCCCCGAGAGCTTTACCCTGATCGAATCGATCATGATCCTGTGCATGGTGGTCCTGGGCGGCATGGGTCACATCCCCGGCGTGGTGCTCGGCGCGGTACTGCTGGTCGTGCTGCCCGAAGCGCTGCGCTACCTGGGGCCGCTCCAGCAGCTTCTCTTCGGCAAGGTGCTGCGGGACCCGGCGGATCTGCGGCTCCTCGTATTCGGGTTGGCGCTGATCCTGGTCATGCTGCTGCGGCCCTCGGGGCTGTGGCCGTCCGCGACGCGCCGCCGGGAGCTGTCGACCTCGCCCGACACCGCGGCCGGAAAGGGCGGATGAACGCGCCGCAGACATCAGGCGGAAAGCTGCTCGAGGCCGTTGGAATCAGCAAGGGCTTCGGCGGATTGAGCGCGCTCTCCGAAGTCTCGATCGCGGTGAGGCGCGGGGAGATCTTCGGGCTGATCGGCCCCAACGGCGCCGGCAAGACCACGCTCTTCAACGTGCTGACGGGCCTCTACGCTCCCGATAGCGGCGAGTTCCACTTCGGCGGCGCGCGCCTGACCGGTCTCAAGCCGCACGAAGTCGCCGCAAACGGCATCGCCCGCACCTTCCAGAACATCCGCCTCTTCGCCAACATGACCGCGCTCGAGAACGTCATGGTCGGCAGGCACGTGCGCACGCGGGCGGGGGTGATAGGCGCCATCGCGCGGGGCGCGGCGACGCGCGCCGAGGAAGCCGCGATTGCCGACCACGCGCGCCGGCTTCTCGACTATGTCGGCATAACCCGCCGCGCCGGCGAGCTCGCCCGTGCGCTGCCCTACGGCGATCAGCGGCGGCTCGAGCTTGCCCGTGCCCTTGCGACCGAGCCCCTGCTCCTCGCGCTCGACGAGCCCGCTGCGGGAATGAACGCAACCGAAACCGTAGAGCTGAAGCGCCTGCTCGAAAAAATCCGCGCGGACGGCACGACGCTGCTCCTGATCGAGCACGACGTGCGGCTCGTCATGGGTTTGTGCGACCGCGTCGCCGTCCTCGATTACGGGAGGAAGATCGCCGAGGGCCCGCCGGCCGAGGTGCGGAGCGATCCCGCCGTCATCGCCGCCTACCTGGGAGGCGCCCTTGCTTGAGGTCAGGGGGCTTACCGTTTCGTATGGCGGGATCAAGGCCGTGAAGGGCATAGATCTCGACGTGAAAAATGGCGAACTTGTGACACTTATCGGGACAAACGGAGCCGGAAAAACCACCACTTTGAAGACCTTAGTGGGGCTTCTTAAACCAGTTGCAGGCCGCATCCACTATAATGGCACGGAGATCACCGGGCGCCCGGCTTTCGAGCTGGTGCGCCGGGGGCTGGCGCTGGTGCCCGAAGGCCGGGGCGTGTTCGGGCTTCTGACGGTAGAGGAGAACCTCCACATGGGCGCGTACAGCCGTGGCGATCGCGCTCAGGTCGCCGCCGATTTCGACCGCATCTATGCGGTATTTCCCCGGCTCGCCGAACGCCGCCGCCAGCGCGCGGGCACGCTGTCGGGCGGTGAGCAGCAGATGCTCGCGATCGGGCGCGCGCTGATGAGCCGGCCGCAGTTGCTGCTGTTGGACGAACCGAGCATGGGACTCGCGCCGCTCATGGTGCAGAAGATTTTCGAAACGATCCGCGTCGTTGCGCGGGAGGGTGTGACCTTGCTGCTGGTGGAACAGAACGCGAAGCTCGCGCTCGAGACCTGCGATCGCGGCTACGTCATGGAGAGCGGGACCATCACGCTCGCCGATACGGCGCCGCGCCTGCTTGCCAACGCCGACGTCAGACGGGCCTACCTGGGTGAATAATTGGTGAACGAGCCGGCCATGGTCGCCCGCGCCAAGGCGGTGACGTCGCGGCTCCTCGCGCGCCTGAGGGGCTCGCGCAGCCTCGCGGTCACGCTCGCCGCCGCGGCCGCCATCGCACTCGCCGCGATCCTCCTCATCCTCTACGCCAGGACGCAGGGAGCCGATACCATGCGCCAGGGCGAGGTGCTCGGCTGGATGCGCGAGCTGAAGGAGATCGACGCGCGCTGGGACGTGGAGATACTGCGCACCCGCAACGACTTCGCGCCGCCGGCCCCGGTGGACTACACCCCCCAGGTGAACCGCCTGCGCAAAGCGTTGACGGCCGCGGCGGATGAGACCGGCAGCCCCGTACTCAAGCGCAGCATGACCGACCTGACCGCCGCGTTCCTCCAGAAAGCCGATCTCATCGAGAAGTTCCGCAACGCCAACGCCGCGACGAAGCAGGCCCTGACGCGGGTGCTCGCCGCGGACGTCGAGATCGCGGGGCTGGTGCGCGGGTCGTGGCAGGACTTCAGGGACCGCGACCGGCTGGTCGCGGCCGAAAACGCGGTGACGCTCCTGCTGGCGGAAGCGCAGAGATACTATTACGCGCCCGGCGAGGCCCAGCGCAAGAGCGTGGAAACGGTCGCTGCGGACCTGGTGGAGGCGGCGGCCCAGCTGCCCGCCGCGGTGCGCGACGGGCTCGCGCGGCTCGACGCCAACGTGCAACAGCTGCTCGGCGCCAAGCCGATCGAGGAAAAGCTTCATGACCGGCTCGCGTTCATCACCGCCGGCCCGCGGGTGACGAGCGTCGCCGGCGCCTACGCGCTGGAACGCGATTCCGTGCTCACCTGGCGGGAACGCTACCGGGTTTATCTCGTCTACTTCTCAGCCGCGGTGCTGGTGCTCGTTGCCTATCTTGCCGCGCGGCTCATCGCGAGCTACCGGCGGCTCGACGTCGCGAACGAAGCGCTGGAGCGGCGCCTGGCGGGGCGCACGCGCGAGTTGACCGAAACCGCGGGCCGGTTGCAGGAGTCAGAGGCGCAATTGGTGCTGACGGAGCGGATGTCCGAGCTGGGACAGATGGTCGCGGGCCTCGCGCACGAGATCGCGACACCGCTCGCCTACGTCAAGGGGAGCCTCTCCACGTCGCGGGGCAGGCTTCCCGGTCTTTCGCTGGCGCTCGCCGAGGTGGAGAAGCTCATCACGCTGTTGAAGGGGGGCAGGGAGACGCCCGACGCGCTCGCCCGGCAGCTGGCGGTGGTACAGGCACACGTCGCGGAGCTGGAGCAGCACCAGGTCATGGGCGAGCTGCAAAGGCTTGCGCAGGACGGGCTCTACGGCGTCGACCAGATCTCGGAAATCGTGGTCAGCCTCAGAAACTTCGGGCGGCTCGACCGCGGCAGGATGGCGGACTTCAACCTGAACGAAGGCGTGCAGAGCACGCTGCGCATCGCCCGCCACGAGGTAAAGCGGCACACGGTGCAGGAGGATTACGGGGACATCCCGACCATCACGTGCTCCCCGTCCCAGATCAACCAGGTGCTCCTGAGCCTCATCAACAACGCGGCGCAGGCGATCGAATCGGAGCGGGGTACGATCAGGCTCACCACGCGCCGCGAGGACGAGGCGCACGTGGCCGTGGAGATCGAGGACAACGGCAAGGGCATACCCCCGGACGTGCTGCCCCGGATTTTCGATCCGCTGTTCACCACCCGGGATTCCGGCAAGGGCACGGGCCTCGGGCTCTCGATTTCCCGTAAGATCGTCGCGCAGCACGGGGGCAGCATCACCGTGGACTCGGCCGTGGGCATAGGCACGAAGTTCCGCGTAGTGCTCCCGCTCAATCCGCCGCCGCGCGAGGAGCTGGCGGCCTAGCGCCGCCTCCCGCCATGCCCCTGCCCGAATACATCGGCAAGTACCGCGTCGAGGGCGTGCTCGGTCAGGGCGGCATGGGCACGGTCTACCGCGCGTTCGACCCCGCGATCCATCGCCAGGTCGCGATCAAGACCGTCAACAAGGGCACGCTCGACCCGATCAATCTCCAGTACGCGCTGATGCGCTTCCGGCACGAGGCGCAGGCAGTCGGCAGGCTCACCCACCCGCGCATCGCCGCGATCTACGACTACGGCGAGGATCCCGACATCGCCTACATCGTGATGGAGCTGGTGAACGGCAAGTCGCTGTTCCAGCACATGCAGGAGCAGGCGCATTTCGCCCTGAAGGAGATCGGGGAAGTGATCCGCCAGCTCCTCGACGGGCTGGGCTACGCGCACGATCAGGGCGTCGTGCACCGCGACATCAAGCCTTCCAACCTGCTGGTAAACGCCGACGGGCGCATCAAGATCAGCGATTTCGGCATAGCGCGGCTCGATTCCTCGACGCTTACGCAGGTGGGCGAGATCATGGGCTCGCCCGGCTACATGGCGCCGGAGCAGTTTCTCGGCACCGAGATCGACGCGTGCAGCGACATCTACTCGGTGGGCATCATCGCCTACGAGCTCCTGGTCGGGAAGCGGCCTTTTTCCGGGAGCAATCCCGAGATCATGCGCGCGGTGCTGAACGACCGGCCGGCAAACCCGTCGATGATCAATCCCCAGATTTCGGCGCAGCTCGACTGGGCCGTGCACAAGTCGCTCGCCAAAGAAAAGTCGGAGCGCTTCCAGAGCGCGAGCGAGTTTTCCGAGGCTTTCCTGAAAGGCATCGAAGGGAGCATACGCAACACGATGCCCGAGCCCGAGCCAGCCGCGCTGTCGGAAGTGACGACCCAGAGGATAGACACCAACCTGCTCCAGGCAGCGCGGTTGCTGGCCGGCTTGCCGCTCGAAGCGCCGCCGCTGCGCCCGGTACCGCCGCCGGACGCCACGCCGCAACCGACGCCGGCGCCGACGGAGGACACCAGCAAGAAACCGCGCATCGTATTCATCGACGACGAGGAGCGGATATTGACCGCGCTGAAGTCCGTCTTCCGGGCGAATTACCACGTGTTCACGGCCACCGATGGCGCGCAGGCACTGGATTTCATCAAGAAGTTCGGCGTACACGTCGTCGTGAGCGACCAGCGCATGCCGGGGATGACCGGCGTGCAGGTCCTGCGCCAGCTGAAAGAGGTCGCGCCCAACACGGTGCGCATCCTGCTGACCGGCTACTCCGACCTCGCCTCCATCGTGGGCTCCATCAACGAAGGCGAGGTGTTCCGCTTTGTGTCCAAGCCCTGGAACAACCAGGAGATCCAGAAGATCGTCGGCGACGCGGTCGCCATCGCAATGGAGCTGCAGGAAGCAGCCGCGGCCCCCGTGGCGACGACCGGCAAGATGAGCGCCGGGACCATGGTCATCGACCCGAAGGACGACATCTTCCGCTCGGTGCACCACCTGTTTGCGGCAACCTGCCCCGTGCTGCATGCAGGTGATCTCGACGAAGCATTCAAGATCCTCGCGGACCAGGAGATCGCGCTCATCGTGGCCGACATCGAGAGTGCGCGCGACGAGGCGATCGCCACCTTCAAGCTCCTGAAGCAGGACCACCCGGAAATTCTCGCGATCGTGCTGACTGAAGCTTCCGACTCGGAGCTCGTGATCGAGCTCATCAACCAGGCGCAGATCTTCCGCTTCCTCAACAAGCCCGTGAACATGAAGCTCCTCACCCAGCACGTGCAGTCCGCGTTGGAACGCTACCAGTCCTTCAAGCAATCGCCGCAGCTCGTGCAGCAGCACAAGGTCGCCACGGCAAGCATCACCGAGACGCTGGCGGACGGGATCCGCTCGCGGATAGGGGCGTTGAAGAGCTGGCTGAGGCCTGTTATTCGTTAAGCACCTCGAGCCGCCGCTCCACCTCCGCAGCCCACGCGTCTTCGACCTCCTGGTTTCCAGCGAGAGGTACAGATGGACGCTCGTCCCTCACGGGACTGTGCGGACGCCGGCGTCGCGCTTTCGCCTATCATTGAGAATCATGCAGACACCGGCATCCACATCCCGGGATATCGAATCCCCCTACGCATGGGCGCGGCTCTGCGCGTCGCTCGCCCTGATGACCGTCGGCGGCTCGGGCATCTACACCATCAGCGTCGTGCTGCCGCGCATACAGGCCGAGTTCGGGGTCACGCGCGCGGATGCATCGTTGCCCTACACGCTCTCGATGATCGGCTTCGGTTTCGGCGGAATATTGATGGGCCGCCTGTCGGACCGCTTCGGCGTGATGGTTCCGGTCATTCTCGGTTCGGTGTTTCTCAGCATGGGCTTTGTTGCGGCCGGTTCGTCCGGCAGCCTCTGGCAGTTCAGCCTGGCGCAAGGCGTGTTGATGGGATTATTGGGAAGCGGTGCGACTTTCGCGCCGCTCGCGGCCGACACGTCGCAGTGGTTCACCCGCCGCCGCGGCATCGCCGTGGCGATCTGCATGAGCGGCAACTACCTCGCGGGCGCCGTGTGGGCGCCCGTCGTCCAGCACTTCGTCGAGAGCGCGGGCTGGCGCCAGACCTACATCGGCATGGGCGTGTTCTGCCTGTTAGCGATGCTGCCGCTCGCGCTGGTGCTCCGCCGGCGGCCGCCCGCAGCGGCGCCGCTCCCTGCGTCGGCGGCGTCCGGCGCGGCGCTCGCTCACGAACGGGGATCAGGGCCGGATCCGTCGCGCCCGCTCGGGCTGTCGCCTGCCGCGCTGCAAGGCCTCCTCTGCGTGGCCGGCGTGTCGTGCTGCGTGGCGATGTCGATGCCGCAGGTGCACATCGTCGCCTATTGCACCGATCTGGGTTTCGGTGCGGCGCGCGGGGCCGAGATGCTGGCAGTCATGCTGGGCGCGGGTATCGTCAGCCGCCTCGTATCGGGGTGGATTTCGGATTACATCGGCGGGCTCAAGACCCTGATGCTCGGCTCGATACTGCAGGGCGTCGCTTTGCTGATGTTCCTCTTCGCCAACGGCGTGGAATCGCTCTACGTGGTCGCCGCGATGTTCGGATTGTTTCAGGGCGGCATCGTCCCCGCCTACGCGTTGATCGTGCGCGAATACTTCACGCCGCGGGAGGCTGGCGCGCGCGTCGGCACCGTCCTGATGGCGAGCCTTTTCGGCATGGCGTTGGGCGGCTGGATGTGCGGCGCTGTGTTCGACCTGACCGGCTCCTATCGCGCAGCGTTCCTGAACGGCACGGCATGGAACCTGCTCAACGTCGGCATCGTCGCGTTTCTGCTCTACCGCGCGCGCCGTGCATACCTGGGATCGACGGGTCAGCCGCGAGTGCTGCCTTCAACTACCCACCCTTGACGCGAGCGGCGGTGCGGCGCAATGTGTCTCGCCCGAAGGCCGCGTCTTCGCGACCCGACAGCCTTGAAAGAGGAGACAACATGGCGATAACCCTTTCGCATGGCGGACCCACGATTTACCGCTCACCGGCACGCTCCCGGCAGGTACTGGTCGGCACCATCAACGGCGTGGTGAACATGGAGCGCGATGCCGACGGCGCGGGATGGCATATCGCGGACCGGACGCTGGCCGGCAAGCACATCCACGCCGTCCTCATCGAACCGGAAAGCGGCACGGTCTTCGCCGGGGTGAACCACGGCTCGATCTACGCCAGCGTGGACGGCGGCCGCACGTGGGAGCGGCGCGATCAAGGGTTGAGCGAGCAGGATGTCTACAGCCTCGCGTGCACGCGGCTGGCGGCAGGCCCGCGCCTTTACGCCGGCACGGAGCCCGCGCATCTCTTCTGCAGCGACGACCTGGGACGCACCTGGACGGAGCTGCCGGGGTTGCGCGCGGGTGATACATCCAAGTGGAATTTCCCGGGGCCGCCGCACGTCGCCCATACCAAGCACATCGAATTCCATCCGCACGATCCGAACACGATGTTCGTCGGGGTCGAGCAGGGCGGGCTGCTGAGGAGCCGCGATGCCGGGCGCACGTTCCAGTTCCTCCCGGGAACGGACGATGACGTGCATCGCACCGTGATCAACCCGCAGAAGCCCGACGAGATGCTGGTCACGACGGGGGTCGGCATGTACGCGACCGCCGATGGGGGAAAGACGTGGGAGCAGTGGACGGATCCGCAGCACGAGATCGGCGGCTATCCGGATCTCCTCGTGCACCATCCGCGGCGGCCGGAGCTCCTGTTCGTGGCTTCTGCCAAGAAACGGCCCGGGGCCTGGTACAAGGAGCATTACGCCGGCTCCCGCATCTCCCGGAGCGACGACGGCGGGCGGACGTGGCAGGTAGTACGCAAGGGATTTCCGGATGCGCCGCTCCGGACAGCCTTCGAGGCGATGTGCCTGGAAGACTGGGGCGAGTCGTTCTCGCTCCTCGGGGCCACCGCGACCGGGGAAGTCTGGTGCAGCGACGACGGCGGCGAAGAGTGGCGCGAAGTGCTCACCGGCCTCGCGCCGGTATCGAAGGGGCCGCACCACACGGCATTCGCCGCAGCCTGATAGTGCGTCGAGGGGCGGAAGAGGGGCCCCGCTTGCGGGGATCTGACCCCCGGCGGCGCGCCGCGGCCGACGTCAAGAATCGGAATACTCGCGATGTCTCTACGGAGGCCGCGCGTGACCGGTGACCAGTGACCAGTGACCGGTTTAAACCGATCGTTTGTCTGCTCCTCGCCGGTGCGAGCGCTGTCGCCGTAGCGGCGGACGGGCAGGACTACCCGAACCGTCCGATACGCTTCGTCACCGCGGCCATCGGCGGGGGCATCGATTTCACCGCGCGCATGCTCGCGCACGGGCTCACCGAGCGGCTGAAGCAGCAGGTGGTGGTGGACAATCGCGGCGGTACCAGCATCGCCGAGCAGACGGTCGCCAAGGGCACGCCCGACGGCTATACCCTGCTGGTCCACAACAACACGGTATGGGTGTCGACCCTCCTGGGTCCGGTGCCGTACGAGCACGAAAAGGAGCTCGCGCCGATCTCGCTGCTGTCGCGCTCCCCCAACATCCTGGTGGTGCATCCCTCTCTGCAGGCCAATACGGTCAAGGAGTTGATCGAGCGCGCGAAGGCCGCGCCCGGGGAGATCAACTATGCCTCCGGGCCGGTCGGGGCGGCGAATCATCTCGCCGCTGAATTGTTCAATGCGCTGGCCGGCGTCAAGCTCGTGCGTATCGGCTACAAAGGCGGGGGGCCGGCGCTGAACGACGTCCTGGCCGGCCAGGTGAAAGTGATGTTTGCGACCACCGGTTCGGTGTCCGGGCACGTCAAGTCGGGCAGGCTGAAGGGGCTCGCGGTTACGAGCGTCGAGCCCTCCCCCCTGGCGCCCGGGTTGCCGACCGTCGCCGCATCCGGCGTGCCGGGTTATGCCGCCGAAGCGATCTATGGTTTCTGGGCGCCGGCCCGCACGCCACCCGCCATCCTCGCTCTCCTGAACCGCGAAGCGGTGGCGGTGCTGAATACCCCGGAGGTCAAGCAGCGGTTCTTCAACGCCGGTGTCGAGAGCGTCGGGACAAAGCCCCAGGAGTTCGCGGCGACGATCAAGTCGGAAACCCAGCACCTGGGTGCGGTGATCAAAAAGGCGGGGCTCCGCGTCCAGTAACCGAATCAACCGGCTGTCGGGGTCAGACCCGAACCCGAAACGCTACTGCTGCGGGATACCGGCAGCCTTGATGACCCGCGCCCAGCGCGCGATTTCCGCGCGGATGAACTGCGCGAATTCTTCCCGGCTCATGGGCGCGGCTTCGACCACGATGTCCCTCAGGCGCTGCTGGATCTCGGGCACGCGCAGGACCGCGGTAAGATCGGCGTGAACCTTGTCGAGGATAGCCACGGGTGTGCCGGCCGGCGCGCACAAGCCGTACCACGAGGTCACTTCGAAACCGGGAAGCCCGCTCTCGTCCATGGTCGGAACATCGGGCAGCTGCGGCAGGCGTTTCAGGCTCGTTACCGCGAGCGCGCGCACGCGCCCTGCCTGGACCGCCGCCAGCGCCCCCGGCGCCGTCTGCACGCTGACGGGAATCTGGCCCCCGATCACATCGGACAGCGCCTGCGGCGCGCCCTTGTATGCGATGTGCACGACGTCGATCTTCGCGCTCAGCTTGAGCAACTCCATCGAGAGCTGGGGCGAGGTGCCGGCAGCCGACGTGCCGTAGGACAGCTTGCCCGGGTGGGCCTTGGCGTAGGCGATGAACTCCTTCACCGAGCGCGCCGGCAGCGACGGGTGCACGACCAGGACGCTCGCGGTCGTGCCGATGCGGGAGAGCGGCGCGAAGTCGCGCTGCTGGTCGTACGGCATCCTCGCGTAGAGCGACTCCGCGATCGCGCTGGACGCGATGTTGCATTGAAACAGCGTGTACCCGTCGGGCGGCGACTTCGCCGCGAACGCGGCGCCCACCGTCCCGCCTGCGCCCGGTCGATTGTCCACGAGCACCTGCTGGCCCCACATCCGGCTGAAGCGCTCGGTGATGAGGCGCGCAATGAGGTCGGGCGAGCCTCCGGCGGGGAAGGGGATGACGTAGCGGACGGGCTTCACGGGGTAGCCCTGCGCCCAGGCCGGTACAGGCAGGTGGCAGGCCAGGACCGCCAGCGCGAAGAGCGATGCCCGATGTCTCTTGTTCACCGCTTATCCCTTCCTAGGGGAGTTTCACCTTGCATGCTGGATCTCGCAGCGCACTGAGCACCGGTCACTGGTCACCGGTCACCGTTTCTTCTGCAAATCCGCCCACTCCCGCGGCACGAGAAACTCGGTGTAGAGCTTTTCCTCCGGACTCCCCGGCTCGGGCTGCCAGTCGTAGCGCCATTCGACGCGCGGCGGGAGCGACATGAGGATGGACTCGGTGCGCCCGCCGGACTGCAGCCCGAAGAGCGTGCCGCGGTCGTAGACCAGGTTGAACTCCACGTAGCGGCCGCGCCGGTAGGCCTGGAACGCGCGCTCGCGCTCGCCCCAGGGCTCGTCGCGCCTGCGCTCGACGATCGGCAGGTACGCGCGCAGGAAATGCTCGCCCACGCTCTTCGTCAGCGCGAAGGCGCGGTCGAAATCAGGCTCGCTCAGGTCGTCGAAGAAGAGGCCGCCTATGCCGCGCGGCTCGTTGCGATGCTTCAGAAAAAAATACTCGTCGCACCACTTCTTGTAGCGCGGGTAGTACTGGCCGCCGAACGGCGCGAGAGCCCACCGGCAGGTGCGGTGAAAGTGAATTGCGTCCTCGGCACGTGGATAGTACGGGGTGAGATCCATGCCGCCGCCGAACCACCACACCGGCGCCTCGCCGCTTTTCTCCGCGAGGAAGAACCGGGTATTGAGGTGCACGGTCGGCACGTGCGGATTCTCCGGGTGCAGCACCACCGAGATGCCCAGCGCCTCGAACGAGCGGCCGGCGAGTTCCGGCCGCACCGCGGACGCCGAGGGCGGCAGGCTCGCGCCGCGCACGTGGGAGAAATTGACGCCGGCGCGCTCGAAGAGGCCGCCGTTCTCCATCAGGCGGGTGATACCGCCGCCGCCCTCGGGACGGGTCCATTCGTCGCGGAGAAACGGATGGCCGTCGATCTCCGACAGGCGCGCGACGATGGTGTCCTGCAGCTGAAGGAAGAACCGTCTGACGGCCTCGACATCCATAGGCCGTCAATCACCCAAATCACAAAATCCAAAACTCAAACAAGCTCCAGATCCCAAGATCGATTCAGTTTGGGATTTGAAGTTTGGTGCTTGGGATTTAGCATCGCGCGTATCCCGCGCGATGCTCGTTGCTACTTGTCGCCCACGAACGCGTCGTAGCCGCGAACGTAGGTGCGCTGCATCTGCGCCGGGTTGCGGTTGACGAAGGGACGGCCGTACATGGGGTGTCTCAAGCTCCGCACCTCGTGCTCCAGCTCGAAGAGCTTCGCCCCGTTGTCCGGGTCGACGATGTCCTTGAACCGGTACTGGTCGGGGTTGCTTTCCTCGGTGACGAGGTTGTGCTTCAGCAAAAACTTGTGCGGCCCGGAGAAATCCCCGATGTAGATCGCGATGTGGTGACCGTCGAATGGAGGGATAGTCCCGTCGGTCTCACGGAAGATCATCTTCTGGTTGCGTCCCGAGGGAATGACGGCGGCGCCGTCCTCGACCTTCGCCTTGACGCCGAATCCCTGCTTGTAGAAGCGCGCGATGCCGGCCGCGGCGCCCTTCGGCACGTTCAGCTCCACGTACGGCATGCCGAGCTTCATGTCGCCGAACCGCTCCTGCGGCCCGTAGGCGCGGATGTCGTTGCCCCAGGGGCAGGTGGTCGCGATGTGGTCTTTCTTCTCGGTGAACGAGAACCGTGTCTCGGCGAGCTTCGGGCGGACGCCCTCGAGGCGCTTCTTCAGTTCATCCAGGCTGGGAACGACGACGCCGGTGTGACCACGCAATACTTGCGGCTTGCCGCGCGTCGGCAGGTGGAACTGCTGGCGCCCGAGGTTGATCCACATGTTCTCGTCGCCTACCGACATGTACGGGTCGCGGGTGAACCCCAGACCGACGACGTAGAACAGCGTTGCAAGGCGCTGGTCGTCGATGGTGGTGTTGACGTGCTCCAGCCCGATGATGTTGTCGATATCGGCGGCGGTGCGGTCGTAGACTGCCTGGTCCATGTGACACCTCTCTCTCACTTACGGCGGGCGGTGGTAGCCACGGCGCGGTGCCCGATGTCGCGCCGGTACTGCATACCTTCGAAGCGTATGCGCCCAACAATATCATACGCGCGGCGCTGCGCGGTTTTCACATTGTGGCCCAGGGTGGTGACCGTAAGCACCCGCCCGCCGTTAGTAACCACTTCCTCCCCGCGGATGGCCGTCGCGGCGTGAAAAACGTGGCAATCCGGCTCCTGCGCCGGCAGGCCGTGGATGGCGTCCCCCTTGCGCGGGGCATCCGGGTAGCCGGCGGAAGCCAGGACCACCCCCAGGGCGACCCGGGTGTCCCAGTCGGCTTCGATGCGGTCGAGGCCGCCGGCCAGCGCCTGCTCGATCAGCGTGGCGAAATCGCTCTTCAACCGCAGCATAATGGGTTGCGTTTCCGGGTCTCCCAGGCGGCAGTTGAATTCCAGCACCTTGATTCCGCCCTCCTTCGAGATCATCAGGCCGGCATAGAGAAACCCGCTGTACGGCGTACCGTCCTTCTCCATCCCGTCGAGCACGGGCTGTATCACTTCCCGCAACACCCTCGCGTGGACACCCGGCGTAACCACCGGAGCCGGCGAGTAGGCGCCCATCCCGCCGGTATTGGGACCGCCGTCGCCATCGAGCAGGCGCTTGTGGTCCTGGCTGCTCGCGAGCGCGAGGGCGTGCCGGCCGTCGCACATGACGATGAAGCTCGCCTCCTCGCCGTCGAGGAATTGCTCGATCACGACCCGGCTGCCGGCGTCACCCATGCTCTTCCCGGTGAGCATGGCGTCAACAGCGGCGTGTGCGTCCTTCAGGCTGGCGGCGACGACGACCCCTTTCCCCGCCGCGAGGCCATCGGCCTTGACGACGATGGGCGCGCCCACGTGCTCGAGGTACTCGTGCGCAGGCATGGCTTCGGCAAACGTCCGGTACTGCGCCGTCGGTATGTCATGGCGGACCATGAACTCCTTGGCGAAATCCTTGGAGCTCTCGAGCCGCGCGGCGGCCCGGGTCGGACCGAAGATCCTGAGACCGGCGGCCTGGAAAGCGTCCACTACGCCCTCGGCGAGCGGCGCCTCCGGGCCCACCACCGTCACGGCTATCGCCTCCCGGTGCGCGAACTCGATCAAGTCCGGGATCGCGGTGAGCGCCACGTTGGCGAGCCCTTCCTCGCGCGCGGTGCCCGCGTTGCCGGGGGCGACGAACACCTTCGAGACGCGCGGGGAGCCAGCGAGCTTCCATGCCAATGCATGCTCGCGTGCGCCGGAGCCGATGACGAGGAGTTTCATCAATGCCTGAAATGCCGATATCCCGTGAACACCATCGCAATGCCATGCTCGTCGGCCGCCGCGATCACCTCGGCGTCGCGCACGCTGCCGCCCGGCTGGACGATGGCGGTTGCGCCTGCGGCCGCAACGACGTCGACTCCGTCGCGAAACGGAAAGAACGCGTCCGAGGCGACGACCGAGCCCGCGAGCGAGAGTCCCGCGTTCGCCGCCTTGATGGAGGCGATGCGGGCAGAGTCGACGCGGCTCATCTGGCCCGCGCCCACGCCCAGCGTCCGCCCGTCGCCGCAGAACACGATCGCGTTCGACTTGACGAATTTCGCCACGCGCCAGGCGAAGACGAGATCGGCGATCCGCGCTTCGCCCGGCCGCGCCCGGGTCACGACCTTGAGCCCGTCGGCCTCCAGGTTCATCGAGTCCTGCGTCTGAACGAGCAGCCCCCCGCCGACCCGCTTGAAATCCCACGCCGCGGCAGCCGCATGCGTGATCGAAGCTTCCAGGGGTACGATGAGCACACGGACATTGGCCTTTCCCGCCAATAAATCGGCCGCTGCAGCGTTAACGCCGGGCGCGATTACAACCTCTACGAATTGCTGTGTAACGGCCTGAGCGGCCGGCGTATCCAGCTCGCGGTTGAAGGCGATGATGCCGCCGAAGGCGGAAGTGGGATCGGTGGCGTACGCCTTCCGGTAGGCCTCCTCCGGCGTCGCGCCCACCGCGGCGCCGCAGGGATTGGCGTGCTTGACGATGACGCACGCGGCCCGGGAAAAACCTTTCACGCATTCCCACGCCGCATCGGCGTCGGCGATGTTGTTGTACGAAAGCTCCTTGCCCTGGACCTGGCGGTAGCGCGCGAGGCTCGCAGACGCGGGTTCCGGATCGCGGTAGAAAGCGGCCGCCTGATGCGGGTTCTCGCCGTAGCGCAAAGGCTCGACGAGCTCGAACTGCAGATTCAGGCGCTGCGGAAAGGCGGCGCGCTCGCCGGAAGGGCCGAGCGCCGACAGGAAATTGCTGATCGCGCCGTCGTAGGCGGCCGTATGGGAAAACGCCTTCTGGGCGAGCCGGAAACGGGTAGCGGCCGCTATGCTGCCGCCCGCGGAAGACAGCTCGCGCAGTATGCCCTCGTAATCGGCGGGATCGGTCACGACCGCGACGTGCTCGTAGTTCTTGGCCGCGCTGCGGACCATCGCCGGGCCGCCGATGTCGATGTTCTCGACGGCCTCGGGCAGCGTGCAATCGGGGCGGGCGACGGTCTCGCGGAAGGGATAGAGATTGACGGCCACGAGGTCGATGCCCGCGATGCCCGCCTGCGCCAGGGCGCTCATGTGGGAGGGAACGTCGCGCCGGGCGAGTAAGCCCCCGTGTACCTTCGGATGCAGGGTCTTGACCCTGCCGTCCAGCATTTCCGGGAAACCGGTGTGGTCCGCGACTTCGGTCACCTTGAGCCCGGCGTCGCGCAGGAGCGCCGCGGTGCCGCCGGTGGAGATCAGCCTCACCCCGAGGCCCGCGAGCCCGCGCGCGAATTCGACGATGCCGGTCTTGTCGGAAACGCTGAGGAGCGCGAGCTTGACCATGGCTGTGAATGGTAAATGGTAAATGGCGAATGGTTCAAACCATTCACGATTCACCATTCACGATTCACTAGAACTTGATGCCGTGCGCCCTCATCTTCTTGCGCAGCGTATTGCGATTGATGCCCAGCATAGCCGCGGCATGGCTCTGATTGCCCCGGACTCGATGCAGCACCGATTCGATCAGCGGCTTCTCCACGCAGTGGATCACCATGTTGTAGACGTGGCACGGCTTTTCCCCGTCGAGGTCCCGGAAATAGCCCTCGACCGCCCGGCGCACCATCCGGGCCATGTCGTTCTCGTTGTTCATGCTGCCTCAACCTCATAGATCAGGCGTTGCCCCCTGCCGGCGAGCTCTCCGAAGAACTCGTCGACCGCGAAAAGCTGCGCGGCGCTGGACTCGAGTTGATTCATTGCATGGCGGAACGCCGCTGATCCGGCCAAACCCTTGGTGTACCAGGAGATGTGCTTGCGCGCGACACGCACCCCGGTGTATTCGCCGTAGAACTCGTAGAGCTCGTGCAGGTGCGCGACGAGCACGCGGTGGATTTCCGCGACGGGCGGCGGCGGCAGGTGCGCGCCGGTTTCCAGGTAATGGCTGATCTCGCGGAACATCCAGGGCCGGCCCTGGGCGGCCCGGCCGATCATCACGGCATCCGCCTTCGTGTAATCAAGGACCTGCCTTACTTTTTCCGGCGTGCCTATGTCGCCGTTGGCAATTACCGGTATCGCCGTCTCGCGCTTGACCGCCGCGATGGTCTCGTACTCCGCCTCGCCGGAGAAGCCGCAGGCGCGGGTGCGGCCGTGTATCGCGAGCGCGCGTATGCCGGCCTCTTCGGCAATCCTGGCGACGTGGATCGCATTGCGGTTGTTGCGGTCCCAGCCCGTGCGGATCTTGAGCGTCACGGGAACGTCGACCGCTCCGACCACTGCGTCGAGTATGCGCCTGACCAGCGGCTCGTCCTTCAACAAGGCGGAACCGGCCATCACGTTGCAGACCTTCTTGGCCGGGCAGCCCATGTTGATATCGATGATCTGCGCGCCCTCGTCGACGTTGTAGCGGGCCGCTTCCGCCAGCATCTGCGGGTCGGCCCCGGCAATCTGCACGGCGATGGGCTCCACCTCGCCCTCGTGATTGGCGCGGCGGCGCGTCTTCTCAGCACCCCGCAGGAGCGAGTTGCTCGCCACCATCTCGGAGACCGCCATGCCGGCTCCCATGCTCTTGCACAACTGCCGGAACGGCCGATCGGTAACACCCGCCATGGGCGCCACGACCAGATTGTTCTTCAGTTGATAGGAGCCTATCAGCATCGAAACGTCTGCGGCTTTAGCGTGCGGGGTTTTTCGGGGAAGGGCGCCCATTGTAATCGCTCGCCGCACGCAAGAAAAGCAAATCGTGCACTTTTCTCTTTGTCCTGTTGCGGCGAACGCAAAAGCGCGCGACGCGCTCCGTACACGCGCGTAAACCACGAAGCGAAGTAAGCACTTAGTGAAAACGTTTCGAGAATTTCCTGCGAGTATCGCCGTAACTTGCAAGCGCGGCGCGCCGCACGGTCGCGCGGTTTCTGCAGCCGGCGCGCCTTTGCGGCGAGATCGCGTTAACCGCGCGCGCCGAAACTCATCCGCCGCACCAGAAATTCCTGCGCGGGCGGCAGAGCAGCGAGCGCCGCCAGGCCGAGCCCGCGCGCGGCGCGCAGCGGCGCCAGGTCGCTGGAAAACATTCGTGCCAGGCCATGGGTAAACCAGATTCCCCCGCCACGGTCGAGGCGCCGCCGCGCCGCATACCTGGCGAGCAGCTCCGGCGCACCGATGCGCTCGCGCTCGGAACGCCGCAACTCCGCGGCGAGTTCCCAGGCGTCGCGCAGCCCGAGGTTCAGGCCCTGCCCGGCAACGGGATGGAGCGTCTGCGCGGCGTTGCCGATACGCACCGTGCGCGGTTCTCCGGTGTCGCGCGCGACGCGCAGCGCCAAGGGAAACATTCCCCGCCGCGTCACCGCCGTGAACCGCCCGAGCCGGTTGCCGAACGCCTGTTGCAGCTCGCCCAGGAATTCGGCGTCCGGCGCTGCGCACAACCGTTGGGCACGTTCCGGTGTCGTCGACCATATCAACGCGAGATCGCCGCCGGCCGGCAGCAGCGCGAGCGGTCCCTCCGGGGTAAAGCGCTCGTAGGCGACGTGAGCGTGCGCTACGGTGCTGGTGACGCGCGCCGTCACCGCCGTCTGCCGGTAATCAACGGTGCGGACGGCGTGCGCTTCATTCCCGTCCGCGTGCATCCCGCCATCCGCAACGACGAGCAGACCGGTGATTACGCGTCCCCGCGCCGGCTCCAGTTCCACGACCGCCGCATCGCCGTCGAGGCTGACGCGGTTGACGGCAGTGCCCGGCAGATAATCGCACCATCCGCCCTGCAGCGACTCCGTGACCCGGGCTGCGAGCTGCGCGTAATCGACCACATAGCCCAGCGCCGGCAGCCCGACCGCGGCGGCATCCAGCAGCACGCGCCCGAATCCCCCGCGCTGTGACACGTGAATCCGGCCGATAGGCGTGACCGGGTCGAGCGCCCGCCACAGTTCCAGGCGTTCCAGTATGAGCCGGCTGCCATGCGACAGCGCCAGCGGGCGCGGGTCCTCGGCCGCGGTTTCCCGCGGCCGGGTTTCCAGAACCGCGATACGGAGCCCGCTTCCGCGCAAGGCGAGCGCCAGGGCTCCTCCCCCCGGCCCGCCGCCCGCGATCAGAACGTCGTAATCATTCACTTGCCCGCCATCAGCGCTTCGATCTCGGCGATCGTCTTCGGAGCTTCGTGGGTCAGGACTTCGTGTCCGCCGTCGGTGACGAGCACGTCGTCCTCTATGCGTATCCCGATGCCGGCGAATTCGCCCGGCACGCCGGCGGCCGCCCGGATGTAGCAACCCGGCTCGACGGTCAGCACCATTCCCGGCTCGAGCTTGCGCCACGCGCCGCCGCGCTTGTAGTCCCCGGCATCGTGCACGTCGAGTCCCAGCCAGTGGCCGGTGCGGTGCATGTAGAACTGCCGGAAGGTTTCGCGTTCGACAACCTCATCGAGACTGCCGGCGAGAAGCCCGATATCGATCATGCCCTGGGCCAGCGTCCTGACCGCCGCCGTATGCGGGGCATCCCACGCGTTTCCGGGGCGGACCTGGGCGAGCGCGGCCGCCTGGGCGGCCAGCACCATCTCGTATACCGCGCGCTGCGGCCCGCTGTAGCGTCCGTTCACCGGGAAAGTGCGCGTCACGTCCGAGGCATAGCCATCGAGCTCGCAGCCGGCGTCGATCAGCAGGAGCGCGCCGTCATCGAGCATGCCGTCGTTGCTGACGTAGTGCAGCACGCACGCATGCTCGCCGGCAGCGACGATCGGGGTATAGGAAGGCCCTTGCGCCCCCTGGCGCCTGAACTCGTGCAGGAGCTCCGCCTCGATCTCGAACTCGCCCCGCCCCGGACGCGCTGCGCGCATCGCGCGCCGGTGCGCTGCGGCGGCAATCGTCGCAGACCGTCGCATGAGCGCGAGCTCGCTCTCGTCCTTGTACAGACGCATCTCGTCGAGCAGCGCGTGCACGTCGCGGAGTTCCGTCGGCGCGGCGACGCCGCGCCGCGCTTCGGCGCGCACCTGGTTCAACCAGCCCACCACGCGGGCGTCCCAGCCGGCGTCCGCCCCCAGGTGGCAGTAAACGCTGCCGCAATCGGCGAGCAGTCCCGGCAAGAGCTCGTCGAGCCGGGCGACGGGATGCGCCTCGTCGAAACCGAAATCCGCGCGGGCGCCGTCGGGCCCATGGCGGAAGCCGTCCCATACCTCGCGCTCGGCGTTGCGCTCGCGGCAGAAGAGCACGCTGCGCGGCGGCTCGCCCGCCACGATCACGAGCACCGCTTCCGGCTCGCGAAACCCGGTGAGGTAGTAGAAGTAGCTGTCGAAGCGGTACGGGAAATGCGAATCGCGGTTGCGCACGCGCTCCGGGGCGGTGGGAATGATCGCCACGCCGCCGCCCATTTCCTTCGCGAGCCTGGCCCGCCGCCGCTGGAAAACCTCGATGTCCATGCCCGCTCCCGTTGCCAGCCTGATTATAGTCGGCCCAGCATGCGTTCCACCTCGGCGAGCCGCTGCGGAGTTCCCACGTCGAGCCACCGTCCGCGATGGTGCTCGCCGCTCACCTCGCCCCGCGCCATGGCCGGCCTGAGCAGCGCCGCCAGCTGGCAGGGCGTGCCGGGCGCGATTCCCGCGAAGAGCGCCGGAGAGTACGCGCCCATACCGCTGAACGTGAGGCGTCCTGCCTCTCCCGTCGCCGCCACCTTGCCATCCTCCAGGCGGAAGTCGCCGGCGGGATGGTGAGCGGGATTGTCCACCAGGACCAGATGCGCCAGCAGGGAGCCGCGGGAGAGCGGCTCGGCGGCGCTCCTCAAGCGGCTGAAATCGAAATCGCTGTAGACATCGCAATTCGCCACGACGAACGGCGTATTCCCGAGGAGGGGCAGCGCATAGGCAATGCCGCCCGCCGTCTCGAGCGCGCTGCGCTCGCGCGAGTAGGCGATGCGCACGCCGAACCGCGCGCCGTCGCCCAGGCCGCGCTCTATCGCTTCCGCGAGGTGCGAGACGTTGATCACGATATCGACGAAACCCGCTCGCGCCAGGCGCTCTATCAGGTGCACGATGACCGGCCGGCCCCCGGCTGTCATCATCGCCTTGGGTACGCTATCGGAGAGCGGGCGCATGCGCTCGCCGCGGCCCGCGGCAAGAATCATCGCCTTCATGTCATGACCCGATCGATCAATTCACTCATTGTGCGCCTGGGGGTGCGGAGCTTAGGGGCCCGTTCCCCGCCGCGACCTCCAACCGGTCGAGCAGACGCGCGAGGGGCGATAGCTCGCGGTAACGCGTGGACACGGCGCGCGCGTAGGCCAGGAAACGCGGCGCGTCCTCGAGGTAAGCGCTCTTCCCGTCGCGGTAGCGGATGCGGGCGAATATGCCCAGCACCTTCAGGTGGCGCTGCAGTCCCATCCACTCGAAATCCGCGTAGAACGACCCGAAATCCGCGGCGACCGGCAGGCCGGCGCGCTTCGCCTTTTCCCAGTAGCGCACCGTCCAGTCGAGCACGCGCTCTTCGTCCCAGCTCACGAACGCGTCGCGCATGAGCGACGCGATGTCGTAGGTAACGGGACCGTAGACCGCGTCCTGGAAATCGAGCACCCCGGGATTGGGATCGGTCACCATCAGGTTGCGCGGCATGTAGTCGCGATGCACGTACACCGCGGGCTGCGCGAGATTGCGGGTGACGATCGCCGTCACCATCTCCGCCAGCGTGTCGCGCTCGGCGGGGACGAGCGCCACGCCCAGGTGGCGCTCGATGTACCACTCGGGAAACAGGCCGCACTCGCGCCGCAGCAGCGCTTCATCGTAGGGCGGCAGTTCCCCGGGCCGGCTCGCGAGCTGCCAGCGCACCAGCGCGTCGATCGCGTCCGCGAAAAGCCGCGGCGCGCTCGCCTCGGTGAGCGCCGACAGGTAGGTCGTGTCGCCGAAATCGGTGAGCAGCAGGAAGCCGCGGCCGAGGTCTTGCGCGAGGACCTCGGGCGCGTTGACGCCCGCCGCGCGCAGCATCCCCGCCACCCGCACGAACGCCCGGCAATCCTCGCGCCCGGGCGGCGCGTCCATCGCGATCCACGAGCGGCCGCCCCCCATCGCGCGAAAATAGCGGCGAAAGCTCGCGTCGGCCGATGCGGGCGCGAGCGAGAACGATGGAGCGGGAAGATGCGCGGCGAGCCAGCTCGCAAGCTCGTCGAGGCGGGTATCGGCAACGGTTCCCAAGACGATTGCGCGCTCGTGCGAATTGTGCGATTTTACCATCTGCCGCGCGCCATTCCCCCCCCCCGATGCACAAGCTGAAACTACAGAGCATCTCGCTCGCCGTCCTGTGCGCGTTGCCGGCTATGGCGGGCGCCCAGGAAGGGCTCAGGCTCCAGTCGCAGCCGACGCTCCTGCTACTGCCGCCGCCGGCCCGGGACGAGAAGCTTCCGGTTTTCCTGGAGGCCGATATTCTGCGCGGCCACGTCGAGCAGGAGACCGAAGCGGAGGGCAACGCGCGGCTGCGCAAGCGCGGGGTGGCGGTGTTCGCCGACTGGATGCGCCACGAGAAGCCAACCGACGAGGTCTACGCCCGGGGCAACGTGCGCATCGACCAGGGCGCCGACGTCATGGAAGGCAGCCGGTTGCAGTTCAACCTGGAAACCGAGCGCGGGTTCATGGACAACGCGACCTACACGCTGAACAAGGAGCTGCAGGCCCAACCCTCCACCGCGCAGAAAAAGCCGTTCGAGCCCACCAGCGCGCGCGGCACGGCCGAGCGGCTGCTGTTCGAGGGGCCCAAGCAGTATCGTGCAGAGCGCGCCGAGTACACGACCTGCGGGCCGGGCGATGACGACTGGTACATCCGCGGGCGCGAGGTGCAGATCGACAAGGGCCGCAACGTCGGCATCGCGCACGACGCGAGCATCGTGTTCATGGGCGCGACGATACTCTACTCGCCCTATCTCTCCTTTTCCCTGCACCAGGAGCGCAAGTCCGGTTTCCTCACGCCGCATTACGGCAGCACCTCCAAGGGCGGGTTCGAGCTGACCGTCCCCTACTACTGGAACATCGCGCCGAACTACGACGCCACGATCGCGCCCCGCGTGATAACGCGGCGTGGCGCGCAGTTGAACACCGAGTTCCGCTATCTCGACCCCAACTACAAGGGCGAAGCCCACGTCGAGATACTGCCCCAGGATCGCCAGTTCAACGACAAGCAGCGCGACGCCTATTTCGTCAAGCATCAACACACTACCCTGCCCTACGGCTGGGTGGGCGTGGTCAACCTGAACCGGGTCTCCGACGACACCTATTTCACCGACCTGGCGACCCGGGTCGCGGTGACCTCGACGGTTCTGCTGCCGAACGACGTTACGCTCGCGAAAGGCGGCACCTGGGCCGGAAACACGGGCTCGTATGCGTTCACCGCCTTCGCCCAGCACTGGCAGACGCTGCAGCCCGATCCGGCGGCGCCGCTCACGCCGCCCTATAACCGCGTGCCGCAACTCACCCTGGTGGCCGCGCGCCCCGAGCTGCTGAATACCGACTTCGACCTGCAGGCGCAGTACGTCGGCTTCCAGCATCCGACGCTGGTGAGCGGCAGCCGTCTGTTGGCGTACCCCAGCTTGAGCGTCCCGCTGCAGAACTCCTACGCCTATTTGACGCCGAAGGCAGGCATGCACCTGACAAAATACTTCATCGATCCCAATGCCACCGGCGTCCGGGACAGCACCCGCACGTTGCCGACCTTCACCGTCGACAGCGGCGTCGTGTTCGAGCGCCAGGCGACGCTGGGAAACATGGCGATGATCCAGACGATCGAGCCCCGCGCGTACTACGTCTACATCCCGTTTCGCGACCAGAGCGGCATCCCGAATTTCGATTCCGGTCTGCAGGACATCAACTTCGCGACCATCTATTCGGAGAACCAGTTTGCGGGATCGGACCGCATCAACGACGCCAACCAGCTCACGCTGGGGGTCAGCACGCGCTTTCTGAACGCCGCGACCGGCTCCGAGATATTGCGGGCGGGCGTGGCGCAGCGCTATTACTTCAGCACGCAGCAGGTGGCTCTTCCCGGCACGCCCCTGCGCACCAGCTCCAGCTCCGATCTGCTCGCCGCGCTCTCCGGTACGCTGTGGCGGAACTGGTTCGCGGATGCAGGCGTCCAATACAGCACCGATTTTTCCCAGCTGCAGAAGTTCAACGCCGGCGCCCGCTACCAGCCGTCCCCGGGCAAGGTGGTGAACGCCAGCTATCGCGAAACGCTCAACCAGGTCCGGCAGACCGACTTCTCCTTCCAGTGGCCGGTGCGCGGGGGCTGGACGTTGCTGGGGCGGTGGAATTACTCGCTCCTCGACAAGGTTTCACTCGAAACGCTGGCGGGCATTGAATACAACGGCGACTGCTGGGAGCTGCGCGTCGTGGCCCACCGCTTCGTGACCGCCACCTCGCAGACCACGACCACGTTCTTCGTGCAGCTCGAGTTGAACGGAGTGTCCCGGCTGGGCTCTAATCCGCTGGAAACGCTGCGCCGCAGCATCGGGGGCTTCGTCAGGGATCCGCGCGCTCTCACGCCCCAGGAATCGCGCGGCGCGCTGTATCAATAGGGCTTCGCCTCTGCATCTGCCATGCCGCGTTACCTGCCGTTTGCGCGTTCCATAGCCGTTTCGTCGGTGGCGCTGGCGCTGGCGCTCGCAGCCGCGTCTCCGGCCCGGGCGCAGAAGCCGCGCCCGGTGGTCGTGCTCGACCGCATCGTGGCGGTCGTGAACGACGAGGTCATCACGCGCAACGATCTCGACGAGCGGATGAAGCTCGCCTTCGCCCAGTTGCGGCGACAGGGCACGCCGTCCCCGCCGCACGACGTGCTCGAGAAGCAGCTGCTCGACCGCATCATTTCCGACCGGGTGCAGTTGCAGTTCGCCAAGGAAACGGGATTGCGCGTGGACGACGCGGAGCTCGACCGGGCCATCGGTCGTATCGGCGAGGAGAACATGCTGAGCCTCGCGCAGCTCCGGCAGACCCTCGAAAAGGACGGCGTGCCGTACGCCAAGTTCCGCGAGGACATCCGCAACGAGATCGTCACGGTGCGCCTGCGCGAGCGCGAGGTGGACAACCGCATCGTGGTGACCGACGGCGAGATCGACAATTTTCTCAAGACCCAGCAGACGCAGTCGGGCGGCAGCGACGAATACAACCTTTCCCACATCCTGGTGACGGTGCCGGAGAACGCGAGCCCGGAGCAGATCCAGACCCGCCGCGCCCGCGCCGAGCAGGCGCTCGCCCAGGTCAAGGGGGGAACCGATTTTCGCCAGGTCGCCGCGTCGTTCTCCGACGCGCCCGACGCCTTGCAGGGCGGCAGCATGGGCTGGCGCGACGCGAACCGGCTGCCGACGCTGTTCACGGACGCGCTGCAGAAACTGCAGCCGGGCGGGGTGACCGAGCTCCTGCGCAGCGCGAACGGCTTCCACCTGCTGCGGCTGAACGAGAGGCGCGGCAGCGGTGGCGCTCCGGTCATCGTGAACCAGACCCGAACGCGTCACATCCTGATCAAGACCAACGAGCTCGTCTCCGAGGACGAGGCGCGGCGCCGCCTGGTGGGATTGAAGGAGCGGCTGGACAACAAAGTCGATTTCGCCGAGCTCGCGCGCGCCCATTCCGAGGACACGAGCGCCTCCAAGGGCGGCGACCTGGGGTGGATCTCCCCGGGTGATACGGTCCCCGATTTCGAGCGCGCGATGAACGACTTGAAGCTGGGCGAGGTCAGCAACCCGGTGAAGTCGCCCTTCGGCTGGCACCTGATCCAGGTCCTCGAGCGGCGCAACGAGGATATGTCCAAGGAGCGCCAGCGCCTGAACGCGCGCATGGCGCTGCGGGCGCGCAAGTCCGACGAGTCCTACCAGGAATGGGTGCGGCAGCTGCGCGACAGGGCTTACATAGAACTGCGGCTCGAAGAGCGCTAGCGCGCCAAGCCGAGTGTTGAGTTTTAAGTTTTGAGTGTTTAGTTTCAATGAGCAATCTGCCGCCGTTCCACCAAACAAGCATCGATAACTCAACATCAAGAACTCAAAACTCAACATTCCGCCGATCGCAGTGACGGCGGGAGAGCCTGCCGGCATCGGCCCCGATTTGTGCGTGGCGCTGGCGGGAGGCGTGCTCGCGTCACGCGTCGTGATCGTGGCGGACCGTGATCTGATTCGCAGCCGTGCGCGGACGCTCCGCAGGGCCGTGGCGGTTGCCGATTTCGATGCCGACGACCCTGCACCCGCGCGGGGACGCCGGCTCCTGGTACGGCACGTTCCGCTGGCGGTCCCCGCCATCGCCGGGAAGCTCAACCCCGCCAACAGCGCCGCGGTGCTGCGCTCGCTCGACGTCGCCGCACGCGGCTGTCGCGACGGCACTTTCTCCGCGATGGTGACCGCGCCGGTCCACAAGGGCGCAATCAACGACGCCGGCATCGCGTTTACCGGGCACACCGAGTACCTCGCCGCGCGCACCGGAGCGCGGCACGTCGTGATGATGCTGGTCGGCGGCGGCATGCGCGTGGCGCTCGCCACGACCCACGTCGCGCTGAAGGAAGTTTCCGGCCGGGTCACCCGCGCGGGACTCGAACGCACGGTGCGCGTGCTGCTCTCCGAGCTCGCCGAACGCTTTGGATTGCGCCGGCCGCGGGTAGCGGTCGCCGGCCTGAATCCTCATTCCGGCGAATCCGGCTACCTGGGCCGTGAGGAGATCGAGGTCATCGCTCCCGTGCTCGATAAGCTGCGGCGCGAGGGCCACGCGCTCGCCGGGCCGCTGCCCGCGGACACGCTATTCGTTCCCGCGCAACTCGAGCGCTATGACTGCGTGCTCGCCATGTACCACGATCAGGGGCTGCCGGTCCTGAAGCACGCGGCCTTCGGCGGTGGGGTCAACGTCACGCTCGGGCTCCCGATCATCCGCACCTCAGTCGATCACGGCACGGCGCTCGATCTCGCCGGCACCGGCCGCGCGCACGCCGGCAGCCTGGTGGAAGCGATCCGGCTCGCCGCTGCGCTGGCGCATGCGAGCCGCCGCGGGACGCATGCCGCCGGCGGCCGCCGCAGGCGGCGCGCCGCGCCGTGAAGCCGCACCGCGCCCGCAAGCGCTTCGGTCAGAACTTTCTCATCGACGAGGCTGTGGTCGATGCCCTCGTCGCCGCCATCGCCCCCCGGCGCGAAGACCGCGTGGTCGAGATCGGTCCGGGCCTCGGAGCACTCACGCAACCGCTCTGCGAGCGTGTTCACGGCCTCGACGTCATCGAGATCGACCGCGATATCGTCGCGCGGCTCCGGGAAAGTCCGCTGGCTGCGCGCGTCGCGATCCATGAAGGCGATGCGCTGGCGTTCGATTTCGGCGGGCTCGGGAAGGATCTCCGGATCGTCGGCAACCTCCCGTACAACATTTCCACGCCGCTGCTCTTTCACCTCGCGGGTCACGCGCAGGCGATACGCGACATCCACGTCATGCTGCAAAAGGAAGTGGTGGAGCGCATGATCGCTGCGCCTTCCGCTTCCGACTACGGGCGGCTCTCGGTGATGCTGCAGTATCGCTTCGCCATGGAGTGCGTGCTCGAGGTGCCGGCCGCCGCCTTCCGGCCCGCGCCGGAGGTGGAGTCAGCCCTCGTGCGCATGATCCCGCTCCGCCCGCTGCCTCACCCGGCGCGCGACGAGACGCACTTCGCGGCCATCGTGGCCGCAGCGTTCTCCCAGCGCCGCAAGACGCTGCGCAACACGTTGAAGGGGCGGTTCGGACCCGCGGATTTCGAGCGGCTCGGCATAGACCCGGGATTGCGCGCGCAGGACCTGCGCGTCGAGGACTTCGTCCGCCTGGCAGATGAAGGCCTCAGGTAGGAAAACCCTTAGAAAATTAAATGTTTGGCGGCGTCTTCCCCGCGCTCGCGCTCACTTTCCGTGTCCGGGCAGCCGATCCCCGGCCAATCCGGTAAAGTGAACGGTCACAGCGCGCAAAGCCGCTGGAACCTACCGCGAGGAGGAACGGCATGAGTACGATTCGGTTGCTGGGCGCATTCGTGAGTCTCATCGTGTTCGCCTGCGGCACGGCATGGTCGCAGGCATACCCGACGAAACCGGTGCGCGTCATCGTTGTGTTTCCCGCGGGTGGCGGGACCGATATCGTGTCGCGGATCATATTTCAGAAAGTGGGCGAGCAGATGAACCAGCAGTTCCTGATCGACAACCGGGCCGGCGCCTCCGGGATGATCGGGGGCGCGATCGCGGCGAAGAGCCCCCCCGACGGCTATACGCTCATGGTGTATTCGCAGACGATGCTCAACAACTTTCACCTCTACCAGAAGGTGCCCTACGAGCTGAAGGACTTCGACGGGATAGCGATGTTGACGCGAATAGTGGGCATGCTCGCCGTGCATCCTTCGCTGCCGGTGAAGACGACGAAGGAGTTCATCGCGCTGGCGAAAGCGCGTCCCGGCCAGATCCTGTACTGCACGGCCGGCATGGGCGCCTTCCAGCATCTTGCCACGAGCGTTTTCGCCAACATGGCCGGAATCAACATGACCCATGTCCCGTTCAAGGGCGGCGCCCCCGCAGTCGTTGCGCTGGTGGGCGGCGAGGTGCAGGCAATGCTCACGGTAATAGCAGAGGTTTATCCCCACATCCAGTCGGGACGCCTGCGGCCCATCGCTGTGTCTTCGGACAAGCGCACCACCCAGTTTCCCAACATCCCGACGATCGCGGAAACCGTGAAGGGCTACGAATTCACATCTTGGTTTGGCGCGTTTACTCCGGCGGGCACGCCCAAGCCGATCATCGACCGCTTGAGCGCCGAGATCAAGAAAGCGATGGAAGATCCCGAGGTCGCCTCGAAGCTCTCGGCGCAGGTGCTCGATCCCGCCTACAAGACGCCCGAGGAGTTCACCCGGCACCTGAAGGCCGAGTTCAACAGGATGAAAGACGTCGTGAAGCAGTCGGGCGCCAAGATCGAGTAGCCGCAGCGACGAAAGGGCGGCTGCGGACCTAATCCCTCTGGATGAACTCGATCTTGTAGCCGTCGGGGTCTTCGACGAAAGCGATGACGGACGTGCCGCCCTTTACCGGGCCGGGCTCGCGCGTCACTTTGCCACCCGCTGCGCGCACGCGATCGCATGCGGCTTTCACGTCGGGGATGGCTATCGCAACGTGGCCGTAGGCGCCTCCCATATCGTACCGGTCGACGCCGTAGTTGTAGGTGAGCTCGAGCACCGCGGAGCGCTCCTCGCTGTCGTAGCCGACAAAAGCGAGCGTGTACTTCTGCTCCGGGCGGTCGGTGGTGCGCAGGAGCTTCATACCCAGCACCTGGGTGTAGAAATCGATCGAGCGCTGCAGCGCGCCGACGCGGAGCATGGTGTGCAATATACGCATACGCTTCCCAGTGTTGAGTGTTGAATTTTGAGTTTTGAGTGCCGGTGGGCGCGATGGAGTGTTAAGGGTAACTCAAAACTAAACACTCAAAACTCAAAACTTCATACCTCCACCATCTCGAAGTCTTCCTTGCGCGCGCCGCACTCGGGGCAGGTCCAGTTCATCGGGATGTCCTGCCAGCGGGTTCCCGGCGCGATGCCTTCGTCGGGCAGCCCCGCCGCTTCGCTGTAGACGAAACCGCAGATAAGGCACATGTAGGTCTTGTAACCCTGCGCGTCGCCGTTGGGCATGCAAACGTCCGATTTACGCTAAAATCCCATTCTAACGAATCACTCCTTCCGCGACCAAGCACGCTCGTTGCGGGCCGGCAGCGGTTTGCGCCGATGACTCCGGGATCCGTCGAAATGTCCGAGCTGCCTCCCATCGTGCTGGTCTTCGCCGCATCTGATCCGAGCGGCGGTGCCGGGCTGCAGGCCGACATCATGACGCTTTCGAGCATGGGCTGCCACCCGCTCTCGGTCGTCACGGCCGTGACCGTACAGGACACGATGGGCGTGGACGACGTCAGCGTCATCGAGGCCGAATGGGTGGCCGACCAGGCGCGCTGCGTGCTCGAAGATATGCCGGTGGCGGCGTTCAAGATCGGGCTCCTCGGCAACCTGGAGCAGATCGCGGCAATCGCGGAGGTGGTGTCCGACTACCCGGATGTGCCGCTCATCCTCGATCCGGTACTCGCTTCCGGCAGGGGCGACGAGCTGGTGCCGGAGGAGATGCTGCACGCGCTGAAGGAGCTGCTCATACCCCAGAGCACGATCATCACGCCGAACAGCCTCGAAGCCCGCCGCATCGCCATCGAAGAAGGCGAGGACTCCGGTCCGGAACTCGCCGAGTGCGCGCGCCGCATCATCGCCGGCGGTTGCGAGTACGTGCTCGTCACCGGCACCCACGAGAACACACCGCAGGTGGTCAACACGCTCTACGGGCCGGCCGGCGTCGTGCGCGAGGATAAGTGGCAGCGCCTCCCCGGGTCCTATCACGGTTCCGGCTGCACGCTCGCTTCCGCAATTGCCGCGACCATCGCCAACGGCCTGGAGATCGGCGATGCCGTGAAGGATGCGCAGGAGTACACCTGGCAGACGCTGAAAGCGGCGTTCCGGCCCGGCATGGGCCAGCACATTCCCGACCGCCTGTTCTGGGCACGCGAGGACAGTGAGGCGGGCGAGGACAGCGAGAACGGCGAGAAATCCTGAAGGAGCGCACGTTGTCGAACACAATAATACAAGGGCTCTACGCCATCACGCCGGACCTCGCCGATTCCACCCTGCTGTTCGGCAAGGTTGAAGCAGCGCTCGCCGGCGGAGCACGGGCGCTGCAATACCGCAACAAGACCGCCGATCCCGCGCTGCGGCTCGAGCAGGCGCGCGGCCTCGCCCGGTTGTGCCGCGGCTATCACGTTCCGCTCATCATCAACGATCACGTCGACCTGGCGCTGGAGGTCGACGCCGAGGGCTTGCACATCGGCGGCGAGGACGGCTCGGTCGCGGACGCGCGCCGCCGGCTCGGTCCGGACAGAATCCTCGGCGTTTCCTGCTACCGGGCGATCGAGAACGCGCTGGCGGCCGCGCGGCTGGGGGCAACCTACGTCGCCTTCGGCGGTTTTTTCCCGTCCAGCGTCAAGGGCGGCTCCGGAGGAGCGCCGCTTTCGATCCTTGGCGAGGCGAAACGCCGGCCGGGGCTCCCCGTCGTGGCGATCGGCGGCATCACCGTGGACAATGCCCCGCAGCTGATCGCGGCCGGCGCGGACAGCATATCGGTGATCACCGCGCTCTTCAGCGCACCCGACGTCAGGGCCGCTGCGCAGCAATTCAGCGCGCTATTTGGAGAAAAGGCCGGATGAAGCGCAGCCGCTCACTGTTCCAGCGGGCGCAGCTGCGCATTCCGGGCGGCGTCAATTCTCCGGTGCGTGCATTTCAATCGGTCGGGGGAACGCCGCCATTCATACAGCGGGGCAAAGGGGCGACCGTGTGGGACGTCGACGGCAACGCCTACGTCGACTACGTCTGCTCGTGGGGCGCGTTGATCGCAGGTCACGCGCACCCCGATGTCGTCAGGGCCGTCCAGCAGGCCGCTGAAAAAGGCCTCTCCTTCGGTGCGCCGACCGAAGCGGAAGTCGAGATGGCGGAGCTGCTCACGAAGCTCGTGCCTGCCCTCGAGCGGGTGCGCCTGGTCAATTCCGGGACGGAGGCGACCATGACGGCGATCCGGCTCGCGCGGGGTGCTACGGGCCGGGCGAAAATCGTCAAGTTCGAGGGCTGTTACCATGGTCACGCCGATGCGCTGCTCGTCAAGGCAGGATCGGGGGCGCTCACCCTGGGGCAGCCCAGCTCGGCCGGCGTGCCGGGAGCGGTCGCGGCGGACACCGTAGTGCTCGATTACAACGATGCGGCGGCGGCGCAGCGGTTGTTCGCGGAGGCGGGCGCAGAGATCGCCGCCGTCATCGTCGAGCCCGTCGCCGGCAACATGAATCTCGTCGCGCCGCGGGAAGGATTTCTGGAAACCCTGCGCGAATGCTGCACGGCGCAGGGCGCGCTGCTCATCTTCGACGAAGTCATGACGGGGTTTCGCGTTGCGCCCGGCGGCGCGCAGCAGCGCTACGGCGTTCAACCCGATCTCACGACGCTCGGCAAGGTCATCGGTGGCGGCATGCCGCTCGGCGCCGTCGGTGGACGGCGCGAAGTGATGGAGAAGATCGCGCCCCTGGGACCGGTCTACCAGGCCGGGACGCTGTCCGGCAATCCGGTGGCGGTCGCCGCGGGACTCGCCACGCTGAAGCTCGTGCAGGCGCCGGGCTTTTTCGAAGGCGTCTCGGCCACGGCGCGCGCGCTATGCGAGGGCCTGACGCAGGCGGCGCGCAACGCGGGACTCGGTTTCTGCGCGCAAAGCGCCGGGGGCATGTTCGGCATGTACTTCCGGGAAACGCCCCCGGCGACCTACGCCGAGGTCCTGCAGTGCGACCGCGAAGCGTTCAACCGGTTTTTCCATGCCATGCTCGCGGCGGGCGTCTATCTCGCGCCCTCGGCCTACGAGGCGGGTTTCGTGTCCTCGGCGCACGGTGCGCCGGAACTGGAACGGACTTTGGTTGCGGCGAAGAAAGCTTTCGCCAGTATCGTCTGAGAGCGCCTGACTGAATGAGGTCAGGCGCCCTGTGATAGGGGAGTATGAGGGGAGCATTCCCTCATTTCGTTGAGCTAGCGCAGTCCCGCGATGTAATCGGCCAGCGCCGCGATCTCCCCGTCGGAAAGCCTCTCGGCGATTGCCCGCATCATGCGGTTGGGGTCGTTGCCGCGCTCGCCGCTGCGGAATGCCTTCAACTGGGCGGCCGTGTATTCGGCGTACTGTCCTGCGAGCCGCGGAAACTGCGCCGGGATCCCGGTGCCGGCCGGGCCGTGGCAGGCCGTGCACGCGGCTACGCCTTTCGCGGCAATGCCACCGCGGTAGATGGCCTGACCCTGCTTGACGAGCTTGGCATCGCGTGCGGCGCGTGGCTGCGGCTTCTTGCTCTCGAAGTACGCGCCCAGATTGCGCATTTCGTCCGCGGACATCGCGGCGACTATTCCTGCCATGATGGCATTAGGGCGTTCCGCCGGCTTGCCGTCCTGGGGCTTGAAATTTCCGAGTTGCTTCACGGTGTAGTCTGCATGCTGACCCGCCAGAATGGGAAATGCCGGCTGCGCGCTGTTTCCATCGAGGCCGTGACAGGGGCTGCAGACCTGTGGACCGGTCTGACCTCTGGACAACCCCGCCGCTGAAACGGCCAGCACGCAGAGGAGGAAGGTGGCGGCCCAGCGAAGACTCATGCTCGATCCTTGTTATTATCCGGGCAGGGTTGCGAAGAGCACGTATTGTATAGCAGGCGCGGCCCAGCCCGCCAGTTTCGCGTCGAATAACAACAACCTAGCAGTTTGTTCTCGCTTCGCTCTGACAAACTCCTTAATGAAAACCGGGGATTTCCGGGCCCACGGAAAACGCCCGTCGAACTGGTGAGGGTGGGGATTGGTCTCGGGGTTTCATTTAATCGCCATGGCAGCGCCGCTGCGGTGGCCATAAATAAAAAGCCCCCGGTTAAAGGGGAGTAAAACCGGGGGCAAAAATGCCTTAATTTGGATTAAGGCGCCCGCTCAGGGAGGTGAAGCGGGAGACGACTCACGCCGTCTGTTTGTTAGGCGGATATAATGGCCAATAGTTCCCGCCACAGCTAACCAGAAAACTTCTCTCTTTCAAAGATTTGTAAGGTATGCGGGTATTGGGTGAATTCCCCCGCCGACGCATGCGGCGCATGCGGCGTGACGGGTTCTCGCGGCGGCTCTTACGTGAGCACCAACTCACTACGGACGACCTCATTTATCCGGTGTTCGTGATCGAGGGCGCGGGTCGAACCGAGCCGGTTCCCTCCATGCCCGGGGTCAAGCGCTACACCGTGGATCGACTGCTGCCGCACGCCGAAGCATGCCTGAAGCTCGGGATACCTGCCCTGGCGCTGTTTCCGTTGATCGCGCCGCGCTTGAAGACGCCCGATGGCCGCGAGGCAGCGAACCCGAAAGGACTTATCCCGCGCGCCGTCGCCGCCCTCAAGAAACGCTTTCCTGAACTCGGCCTCATCACGGATGCCGCGCTCGATCCCTACACTACGCACGGTCAGGACGGCGTCCTCGACGCGCAGGGCTACGTCCTGAACGACGAGACGATCGCGGTGCTGGAGCGTCAGGCGCTGACCTGCGCAGCGGCGGGAGTCGATGTCGTTGCGCCCTCCGACATGATGGACGGTCGCGTGCGTGCAATCCGCGCGGCGCTCGATGGCCGCCACTTCATTCATACGCGCATCCTCGCCTATTCCGCGAAGTACGCTTCCGCGTTCTACGGTCCGTTTCGAGACGCGGTCGGATCGGCGAAGTTTCTCGGCCGCGGCTCCAAGCATACCTACCAGATGGATCCGGCAAACAGCGACGAGGCCCTGTGGGAAGTCGGCCTCGATCTCGCGGAGGGCGCCGACATGGTAATGGTCAAGCCGGGGCTGCCCTATCTCGACATCGTGCGGCGCCTGAAGGATGAGTTCCGCGCGCCGACGTTCGTCTACCACGTGAGCGGGGAGTACGCGATGCTCAAGGCCGCGGCGCAGCGCGGCTGGCTCGACGAGCGCGCGTGCGCGATGGAAGTGCTCACGGCGTTCAAGCGCGCCGGCGCGGACGGCATACTGACTTATTACGCCTTTGAGGCGGCAAAGTGGCTTAAGGAAGCCCGCTAGTCAGGGCTCACGATTCCTCGAGTAATTGTTCGACCGCCGCAAGCTTCGCCCGCTCGATCGCCTTGCCTTCCGGGCTCGTCCTCACCGGCACGCGCAGCTCCCGCGTGGAAAGCACGGTGATCTCGATGGCCACGCCCTCGTCATCCACGGTGTACACCGGCGCGAGGCACGGCTCCCCGTCCGGGTAGAGCCGCACCTGCGTCGCCCGGTAGGGGATGCCGCGCTCGATGAGGTAAAGCTCGACCGCCTTGCCGTTGTCGGTATAGACGTGCAGGTTGATGTCCGCGTACTTGCCGGCGTTGCCGTTCAAGACCGAGCCGGTCAGGTAGGGCTGGAACCGCGCCAGCTCCCGCATCGCCCGCACCGCCTTTTCGCGCAGCGCCCGCAGCCGGTCGCGGTGCTCGCCCGCGTGATAAATCGCCTGGTAGACCTGCAGCGCGGCGTCGATTTCGTCATTGCCGGGCAAATCCCGGCTTTCGGGCATCCCGGCCTGGCGCGCGGCCTTGCGCTTCGCGAGCGAATAGTCCTCGATGCCGTCCTCCGCCATCAGACGCGCGGCGAGATGAGCGATGCGGCTCCGCTCGTCGTTGCGGCCGGATTCCCTGCCCATGGCTATCTGCGACCCGACCCGTTCAAAACAGCTGGTTTCTGACTTCTTCCGGCGGCCGGCTGCCGAGATTTCCGCCCGCCAGATTGTCCTGTTCGGGCGGCAGGAACTCCTGGTAGAAGAAGTCGGGCACCCCGCCGCCCGCCTCATCCACCCTCAACCCGGTATCGGGATTGATGCGCGCGGCCACCACCCCGGTCGGCGGCGTGAACGGCTGCTCCGGCACCCCGCGCAGGGCCACCGCCATGTACTTCATCCACATGGGCAGCGCGGCCGCGCCGCCCGTTTCGTTACGGCCGAGCGTCTGCGGCGTGTCGAATCCTATCCAGGCCACTGCCACCAGGCCGGGATTGAATCCGCAGAACCAGGCGTCGATGAAATCGTTGGTCGTGCCGGTCTTGCCTGCAAGATCCTGCCGCCCCAGCTTCATGGCGCGCGCAGCCGTGCCGCCCCGCACGACATCGCGCATCATGCTGGTCATGATGAAAGCGTTGCGCGGGTCTATGACGCGCTGCGCGCCGTTTTCCACGCCGCTCGGCTTCGCCTGCACCAGGACATTGCCGCGGCTGTCTTCCACCCGCTCGATGTAGTAGGGCACGACGCGATAGCCGCCGTTGGCGAAAACACCGTAGGCGCCGAGCATCTGGAGGGGGGTCACGTTGCCTGCGCCCAGCGCCATCGTGAGATACGGCGGGTGAAGCTTGGGGTCGAAGCCGAAGCGGGTGATGTAGTCCTGGGCATAATGCGGGGTGATCGCCTGCATGACGCGGACCGACACCAGGTTCTTCGATCTCATCAGCGCCGTGCGCAGCCGCATCGGGCCGTCGAACTTGCCGTCGTAATTCTTCGGCTCCCACGGCTCGGAACCGGTTTGCGCGGCGGTGAATGTGAGCGGCGCGTCGTTGACGACGGTCGCCGGCGTGAAGCCCTTTTCGAGCGCGGCTGAATAGATGAACGGCTTGAAGCTGGAGCCCGGCTGGCGCAGGGCCTGCGTGACGTGGTTGTACTGCGTGCGGTTGAAGTCGAAGCCGCCGACGAGCGCGCGTACCGCGCCATCGCGCGTGTCCATCGAGACGAGCGAGGCCTCGACCGCCGGCAGCTGCGCGATGTGCCAGCGGTCTTTCTCGTCCTTCTGCACCCGTATGATCGCGCCGCGCCGGATGCGCTGGTTGGGACTCGCTTTCTCTCCCAGCATGCGCGCGGCGAACTTCAAGCCCTCCTCGCCGATCTCGATCCATCCCCCGCCCTTGCGGTAGGCCTTTACCAGCTTGGCGCTCGCCTCGACTACGACCGCGGCATGGAGACCGTCGCTGTCAGACGTGTCCTGCAGTGCGTCCTCGAGCGTCTCCTCGGTGGGCTTGGCGGGAAGATCGGCATGGTCCTCGGGCCCCCGGTAACCGTGGCGGCGGTCGTAATCCAGCGCCCCGCTGCGCACCGCCTGGTAGGCCGCCTCCTGGTGCGTCGTGAGCAGCGTGGTGTAAACGCGCAGGCCCTTGGTGTAGGCGTCATCCTGGTAGCGCTCGTAGACGGCCTGGCGGACCATCTCCGCGAAGTGCTCTGCGTGCACGGCGAACTCGCTCATTTCCCGCTTGACGTGAACCACCTGCTTTTCCGCCGCCGCCTGCTGTTCTCCGCTGATCATCTGCAGGTCGCGCATGCGGCGCAATACGTACTGCTGGCGCAGCCTCGCCCGCTGGGGATTGGCGACCGGGTTGAAGCGCGACGGGGCCTTGGGCAGCCCGGCCAGCAGGGCGGACTCCGCCAGCGTCAGATCCGTAAGGCGCTTGCCGAAATAGATCTGCCCCGCCGCCGCGAATCCGTAAGCCCTCTGCCCGAGATAGATCTGGTTGATGTAGAGCTCGAGGATCTGGTCCTTGGGCAGGCTCGCCTCGATCTTGAACGCGAGCAGCATCTCGTTGAACTTGCGGGTGAGCGTTTTTTCCTTTGACAGGAAGAAGTTGCGCGCGACCTGCATGGTGATGGTGCTGGCGCCCTGGCGCACGCCACCGGAGACAAAATTGGACATGGCGGCTCGCGCCACGCCCACGTAGTCCACCCCGCGGTGCTGGTAGAAGCGCTCGTCCTCGGCGGCGACGATGGCATTGATCAAGGGCTGGGGAACATCCTTGATGCTGACCACGGCCCGCCGCTCCTCGCCGAACTCGCCGATCAGCTTGCCGTCGCCGCTGTAGACGCGCAGCGGAATCTTGGGGTGGTAGTCGGTCAGCACGTCGAGCGACGGCAGCGTCGGGTAGACGATCGCCGCGGCAAAGGCGAGCAGCATGATGCCGGCGGCGAGCGCCGAAAGCAGCAGCAGCGCGGGAAATGTCCACCAGCGAAATGACATTCGGGTGCCCGTTACGGCAAGAGTGTTGTATTAAAGCAACAGGTTAGGCCCTGCCTGCGGGACTGCGTCACGGTGCGCCTCCCACATAGACCCGCCAGAGCGAGCGGTACGCTATAGGTACGTACGATGCGTAATCAGACCGCGACATTATATTGGGTTCCCGGATGGCACAAAACGATGAAACGCTTTACATCAAAAATAGTTGTTGATAGCATTTAATGTAAATAATGGGATAGTGTCCCCATACATTTATGGCCAAAGGGAAATTTAACATTAATTTCGACGCGCTGGAGCGCCTGTTCAAGGCCAAGATGCCGCCTTTGATCGGTACGGACATCAGTTCGTCCGCGATCAAGATGGTGGAAATCATGGAGGCAGGCAAGGGCATTTATCGCGTTGAGCGCTATGCGGTCGAGCCGTTGCCCAAGGACTCCGTAGTGGAAGGCAACATCAACAATATCGACGCCGTCAGCGATGCGCTCAAGCGCGCGCACAAGCGCCTCGGCAGCAACGTCAAGAACCTCGCGCTTGCGCTACCCAACGCGGCGGTCATCAGCAAGCGGATACTGGTGCCCGCCGGCCAGCGCGAGGAAGACCTTGAGCTCGCCGTCGCGACCGAGGCCAACCAGTATATTCCGTTCGCCCTCGACGAGGTGAATCTCGACTTCCAGGTGCTGGGCCCGGCCCCCAACAGCCCGGACGACGTGGAGGTCCTGATCGCGGCCTCGCGCAAGGAGAAGATCGAGGACCGCGTGGCGGCCGCGGAGCAGGCGGGCCTGAAGACGACGGTCATGGACGTCGACGTGTTCGCGGCGCAGACCGCCTTCGAGCTGATCGAGGACCAGTTTCCCGAGAAGGGCAAGGACCAGAACATCGCCATGATCGACATCGGCGCGACGGTCATGGCGGTGAACGTGCTGCGCAACGACCAGTCGATCTACATGCGCGAGCAGCCCTTCGGCGGCAACCAGCTCACCCTGGAGATCCAGAACCGCTTCGGGCTGTCTCCCGAAGAGGCGGAAGCCGCGAAGCGGGCCGGCGGGCTGCCCGAGAACTACGAGTCCGAGGTGCTGCATCCGTTCATGGACATGCTGGGGCTGGAGGTGGCGCGCGCCCTGCAGTTCTTCTTCACGTCTACCCAGTTCAACCAGGTCAATCACCTGGTGCTCTCCGGCGGCTGCGCGGCGCTGCCGGGCGTCGATGAGTCGGTCAACAAGCGCACGCAGGTGAACACGGTGGTCGCGAACCCCTTCACCAACATGGCGGTGTCTTCCAAGATCCGACCCAAGAACCTGACGCAGGATGCGCCGTCGCTGATGGTGGCCTGCGGCCTGGCGATGCGGAGATTCGATCCATGATGCGCATCAACCTTCTCCCCCACCGCGAGATCCGGCGCAAGCTGCAGCAGCAGCAATTTTTCATCGCATTCGGGATCTTCGTGGCCATCGGCGCCGCCATCGTGGGATTCGTGCATTACACCCTCGTCCAGCAGTTCGAGGAGCAGCAGAGCCGCAATGCCTACCTGACCGAGGAGATCGCCAAGGTCGACAAGCAGATCGAGGAGATCAACAAGGTCAAGGAGCAGACCGCGGCGCTGCTCGCCCGCAAGAACGTGGTGGAAACGCTGCAGGCGAACCGCTCGGAGGTCGTGCACCTGCTCGACCAGCTGGTGCGGCAGCTGCCCGACGGCGTCTACCTGAAGGGCATCAAGCAGACCGGCCAGAAGGTGTCGATAACCGGCTTCACGCAGTCGCAGGCGCGTGTTTCCACGCTGATGCGCAACCTCGAGTCCTCGCCCAACCTGGAGAGTCCCGGACTGGTCGAGATCAAGGCGACGCCGGTCGGCAACCAGCGCCTGAACGAGTTCACCATGAACATCAACATCACCCGCCAGCAGCCCGAGGCCGACGCGAAGAAGGCGGGCGGAAAGCCGGCCCCGAAACCGGAAGTCAAGGGGTAGCGCGCCATGGCGATGACATCCGAAGACCTCAAGCGCTACCTGGATCCGAAGCGGATCGGCTCCGCGCCGATCGTCGTCAGGCTGAGTGTCCTGGTCGTGGTGCTGGCGTTGATCGTCACGGCGGGATGGTACTTCGACTGGCAGGACCAGTACGACAAGATCAAGGGCGAGGAGGCGAAGGAAGAGCAGCTGCGCACGACCTTCCTCGACAAGAAGAAGCAGGCGATCGACCTGCCGGCCTACCGCAAGCAGCTCCAGGACATCGAGAAGCAGTTCGGCGCGCTCCTGAAGCAGCTTCCCGGCAAGTCGGAGATGGACGCGCTCCTGACCGACATCAACCAGGCGGGACTGGGGCGGGGTCTCCAGTTCGAGCTGTTCAGGCCCGCCTCGGGCGAGATACAGCGCGATTTCTACGCCGAGCTGCCGATCACGATCAAGGTGACCGGCAACTATCACGACCTGGGCGCGTTCGCGAGCGATATCGGCAAGCTCTCGCGCATCGTCACCTTGAACGACATCGCGCTATCGACGGGGGCCGGCAAGGACCCCGGCCTGGTGATGGATGCCACTGCCAAGACCTTCCGTTACCTGGACGAGGAAGAGATCGCGTCTCAGCGCAAGGCCGCCGCGGCCGCCAAGAAGGGCGGTAAGAAATGAAGCGCATCACTTCGAGATTCGTGCTGTCGCTCATCGTGCCGACGTTCGTGTTTGCTCTCGCGGGATGCGGCGGCGAGCAGCACGCGGATCTGAGGGAGTTCGTCAAGAAATCCGACGACTTGCCGCGCGGGCGGATTCCGCCGCTCCCCGAGGTGCAGCCCTACGAGCCGTTCACCTACAACGCCTACGATCTGACCGACCCGTTCAAGCCGCGCCAGATCCAGGCGCCGAAGGCCGCCGCGGTCGCGGGGGGCATCAGGCCCCCGGATCCCAACCGGCGCAAGGAGCCGCTCGAGGCCTACCCGCTGGAAAACCTCAAGATGGTCGGCACGCTGCAGCAGAAGAAGGAGATCTTCGCGCTCGTCAAGACGCCGGACAATCGCCTCTTCCGCGTCAAGCCGGGCAATTTCGTCGGACAGAACTTCGGCCGCATCATCGAGATTTCCGAATCCGGCATCAAGTTGAAGGAACTGGTCCAGGACAGCGGCGGGGAATGGAAGGAAGAAGACCGCGCGCTGCTGCTGCAGGAAGGATAACAGGAGGGTAGTGCTATGAAGTTCCCAACCAGACTCATCACGTCGCTCGTCCATGCGTGGCTCGCGCTCATCCTGTCCGCGGCGAGCCTTGCCGCGCACGCGCAGGCGAACGCCATCGAGGCGATCAACGCGTCCTCCCAGAGCGGCGGCAAGGTCGTCATCAGGGTGACGCTGAAGGAGGCGCCGGCGAATCCTCCCGCCGGGTTCACCATCAACAATCCGCCGCGCATCGCCTTCGATTTCCCCAACACGGGAAGCAGCCTGGCGCGCGGCACCCAGGAGATCGGCGAGGGCGATCTGCGCAGCATCAACGTCGTGCAGGCGGGCGAGCGCACGCGCGTCGTGCTGAATCTCGCGCGCGCGCTCTCCTACGACACTCAGATCGAAGGCAAGACGCTCCTCATCACGCTGCAGGGCTCCGCCGCCGCCGCGGGTCCCTCGGGCATCACCACCCATTTCGCCGAGCCGCGGGCAGCCGACGGGCGCCACGGCGTGCGCAACGTCGATTTCCGTCGCGGCGCAGCCGGCGAAGGCCGTATCGTGGTTGATCTCTCCGACAGCGCGGTCGGCATCGACCTCAAGGTCCAGGGCCGGTCCATCGTCGTCGACTTCATCAACACGGCGCTCCCCAAGAACCTGGAGCGGCGGCTCGACGTGACCGATTTCGGCACCCCGGTGCAGACGGTGGACGCCTTCAGCCAGGGCGCCGGCGCGCGCCTGGTCATCGAGCCGCGTGGCACCTGGGAGCACACCGCCTACCAGACCGACAACCGCTTCATCATCGAGGTGAAGCAGCAGATCGAGGACCCGAACCGCCTGGTGCGCCCGGGCTTCGTCGGCGAGAAGCTCTCGCTCGATTTCCAGAGCGTGGAAGTGCGCGCCGTGCTGCAGGTTATCGCGGATTTCACGGGGCTCAACATCATCACCAGCGATACGGTGCAGGGCAACCTGACGCTGCGCCTGAAGGACGTGCCGTGGGACCAGGCGCTCGACATCATCCTGCAGAGCAAGGGCCTCGACATGCGCAAGACGGGCAACGTGGTCTGGATCGCGCCGCGGGAGGAGCTCGCCACGCGCGAGAAGCTCGCGCTCGAGGCGAAGAACCAGATCGCCGACCTGGAGCCGACGCGCACCGAGAGCTTCCAGCTGAACTACCAGAAAGCGGCCGACATGCAGAAGCTCTTGTCGGATCCGCAGCAGCGCGTGCTGTCCAAGCGCGGCAGCGCCGTGGTGGATACGCGCACCAACACCCTCTTCGTGCAGGACACGCCCTCGCGGCTGGAGGAGGTGCGCAGGCTGGTCCAGCGGGTGGACATCCCGGTGCGGCAGGTGATGATCGAATCGCGGATCGTGGAGGCGACCGACCGCTTCAGCCGCAACCTCGGCGCGCGACTGGGCTATAACGACACCACGGGCCAGGGCTTCAAGATCGGCTCGGGCGGCGGAGCAGTCCGCGGACTGACCGGGGGAGCCTTGAGTTCCACCGGTTTCACGTCGGGACAGGCGGCCGACGCGGCGGCGTTCACGGACAGCCTGTCGGTGAACCTGCCGGCTTTGACCAGTCCGCCCGCCGGCGTTTTCTCGGTGCTGCTGTTCAACGACAAGGCGACCAAGTTCCTGAATCTCGAACTGACCGCGCTGCAGGCCGACAACAAGGGCAAGATCATCTCCAGCCCGCGCGTGATCACGGCCGATCAGATCGAGGCCACGATAGAGCAGGGTACTGAAATCCCGTACCAGCAGGCGACCTCCAGCGGTGCAACGAGCGTATCGTTCAAGAAAGCGACGCTCTCGTTGAAGGTCAAGCCCCAGATCACCCCCGACGACAAGGTGATCATGAACCTGAACGTGCACAAGGACAGCGTCGGCCAGGTCACGCTCGCCGGCCCCTCGATCGACACCAAGCAGATCGTGACCGAGGTGCTGGTCGAAAACGGCGGAACGGTCGTGATCGGCGGCATCTACACCCAGGAAGAGAGCTCGACGACCAACAAGGTGCCGGTGCTGGGCGATCTGCCCTACGTCGGGTTCCTGTTCAAGCAGAACCTGAAGGTCGACAACCGGAACGAGCTCTTGATCTTCATCACCCCCAAGATCATCAAGGACGGCCTGAACCTGGCTCAGTAGCCGGCTGGGCGGGCAAAATCAAGGGCGGCCCCGGTTGGGGCCGCTTTTTTTTGGTCTAAAATCGGCCCATGGATGAGGCACGGTCAGGATCGGGGGTCGGGCAGGAGCGCGGCGCGCACGCCGGCGAGAACGTCTTCCTCGTGGGCCTGATGGGCGCCGGCAAGACTTCGATCGGGCGGTTGCTCGCGAAGCGCCTCGGCAAGGCTTTTTTCGACTCCGACCAGGAGATCGAGCGCGCGACGGGAGTCAGGATTCCCGTGATCTTCGAGATCGAGGGGGAGGCGGGCTTCCGCGCCCGCGAAGCGCGGATGCTGTCCGAGCTGGTGCGAGGCGGCAATATCGTCCTCGCCACCGGCGGGGGGGCGGTGCTCTCCCCGCAGAACCGAAAACTGCTGGCCGAGAACGGCATCGTGATCTATCTGCGGGCGGCAGTGGCCGACCTGTGGAACCGCACTCGCCACGATCGGAACCGTCCGCTGCTCCGGTCTGGAGAGCCCCTCGCGACGCTGGAGCGGCTCTACGCCGAGCGCGATCCGCTCTACCGTGAAGTAGCACACATCATCGTCGATACGGGCGACCAGAGCCCGGGCAGCCTCGTGCACAGGCTCGAACGCAGGCTGGGCGAGTTCGAGGCCGGCGCGGCAAGGCCCTCGGACAGCCCTGCCCCCGCGGGCTGACAGGGGGGCGCGCACCCGTGCAGACCTTGACCGTAGCGCTGGAGGGCCGCAGCTACCCGATTCATATCGGGCCGGGGCTGCTCGCACGCCCTGACCTGATCGTGGGCCGCCTGCGGCAGAAGAAAGTGGCGCTCGTCACGAATTCAACCGTGGGCCCGCTCTATGCCGCGGCGTTGCGCCGCGCCCTGGAGGAGCACGGGGTGACGGTGATGGAAATCGCCCTCCCCGACGGCGAGCAATACAAGAGCTGGGAGACGTTAAACGGTATCTTCGATGCGTTGCTCGAGAACCGCTCCGAGCGCGGCACCACGGTCATCGCTCTGGGCGGAGGCGTAGTCGGCGATCTCGCGGGTTTCGCCGCCGCCGTCTACCAGCGCGGGGTGCCGTTCATACAGGTGCCCACCACGCTGCTCGCCCAGGTCGATTCCGCCGTGGGCGGCAAGACCGCCGTCAACCATCCGCTGGGCAAGAACATGATAGGCGCGTTCTACCAGCCGGTCGCGGTCGTGGCCGATACCGACACGCTGGCGACGCTCCCCCGGCGCGAGCTGGCGGCCGGCATCGCCGAGGTGGTGAAGTACGGGATCATCCAGGACGCGGGCTTCTTCGACTGGCTCGATGCCAACATGGACCGCCTCTTGAATCGCGAGGCCGAGGCGCTTACCTACGCGATCGAGCGCTCCTGCGCCATCAAGGCTGCCATCGTGGCGCGCGACGAGCGCGAAACGGGAGATCGCGCGCTGCTCAACTACGGCCACACCTTCGGGCACGCCATCGAGACCGCACTGGGATATGGGGAATGGCTGCACGGGGAAGCCGTCGCGGCGGGCATGGTGCTTGCTGCCCGTCTCTCCCGGCAGCTCGACCTGATCGGCGCGCCCGAGGTGAAGCGCATCACGGAGCTCCTGGCGCGGGCGGGGCTCCCGACCGCAGCGCCCGACCTGGGCGTGGAACGCTACCTCGAGCTGATGGGCCACGACAAGAAGGTGCAGGGCGGGCGCATGCGATTCATACTCGTGAAGCGCCTCGGGGAGGCGTTCATTTCCGCAGAGGTGCCGCGAGCCGCCCTCGACGCAGTCCTGGCGCATGCGTGAGCTCGCGCCGTATGCGTCGCGCCCCGAGCACTCCCGGGGGCGGCGCCACCGCGAGCCGCCGCCAGTGCGCCGCAGCGAATACCAGCGCGACCGCGACCGCATCATCCATTCCACCGCGTTCCGGCGGCTCGAGTACAAGACGCAGGTATTCGTCAATCACGAAGGAGATCTGTTCCGCACGCGGCTCACCCACAGCCTGGAGGTCGCCCAGATCGCGCGCTCGGTCGCGCGCTCCCTCGGCCTCGACGAGGATCTGACCGAGGCCATCGCGCTCGCGCACGACCTGGGTCATACCCCGTTCGGCCACTCCGGCCAGGATGCGCTGAACGCCTGCATGAAGCCCTACGGCGGCTTCGAGCACAATCTGCAGTC
>Ga0075418_10000221_pt1 | contig 56358 bp, 51 predicted proteins | sample SoiMetdeltSBSDD2_FD_81776 | JGI IMG/M metagenome (GOLD analysis project Ga0075418, IMG submission 81776) | Bulk soil microbial communities from a Populus tree surrounding site in Tennessee, USA - Soil MetaG P. deltoides SBSDD2 | ecosystem: Environmental > Terrestrial > Soil > Tree plantation...
CGAGCGTCTCGGCACGGGCGTTGAACATCTTCGAGCCGATCCGTGGGTCGTCCGCCCAGTGCGGGATGAGGCCCCATCGGTAGCGCGTCACCGCGCGCCGCTCGGAGCGCTGGACGATGACGTTCGCCTCGTCCGTCGGGGCGACGTTGAAGCGGTCTCCTTCGAGCTCCGCGAGGTCTTCGGCATCGAAGATCTCGGCCAGCTCGGATGATGAACGTTCCTGCGTAAACCGGCCGCACATGGTTCGAAGTCTAGTATCGTCGCGCCGATGGACCACCCGCCGGAGCCGACCGGCGCCCCGGCAGGGTCGAACGCAATCCCTGACGCGAAGACGCTCGCAGACGCGGTCGCGGCCGAGGGACCCCTGACCCGAGATGTCGCGCTCGCGCTGCTCGATCGAGGCGCCGCCGCGGTTGCGGCCGGCGAGTACCCGTTCGCGGCCGCCTACTACCAGCGCGTCGTCGGGTTCGATGACCCGGCGGTCACCGGCGCGGCCCTGCTCGGCCTCGGCGAGTCGCTCTATCGGATGGACCGCGAGCCAGATGCGGTCGCGACGTGGGAGTCGATCCTCCAGCTGCCCGAGAACCCGAGCACCTACGGAGCCTGGCGGAACGTCGCCGCGGCGCGCGTCCGAGCCGGCGAGCTGAACGGCGCGCTCGCGGCCTACCGTCAGGCCGACCGGCGCGCGCCGGCCGCCGACAAGGCCGAGATCGCGAGCCGCCTGGGCTGGCTCTCGAAGGAGACGGGCAGCCAGGGCGACGCCCGGCGCTACTTCTCTCGCAGTCGGGGCGACGGTCCCGCGCTGCCGCTGACCTGGCTCGTCATCGGGCTGACCGTCATCGTCTCGTTCATCGCCGACTCGAGCGGGGGCGGACAGGTCCTCGACACGCTCGCGCTCGACAAGCGCGCAGTTGCCGACGGCGAGTGGTATCGCCTGCTCAGCGTCGTCCTCGTCCACGGCGGCGTCCTGCATCTGTTCTTCAACATGTACGCCCTGTGGATCCTCGGCCCCCTCGTCGAGGGCATCTGGGGGACGAAATCGTTCGCGGTCTTCTACGTCCTCGCCGCGCTCGCCGGCTCGACGGCGAGCTTCCTGACGAACCCGATCCCGGCGGTCGGAGCGTCGGGCGCGATCTTCGGCTTGATCGGCGTCGTCTTCGCGGGCACGCGGGCTCACCACCCGATCCTCGACGTCCGAGCCAGGGCGATCGTCCGGCAGCTCGGCACGCTCATCGTCCTGAACCTCGCGATCGGCTTCCTCGCCGCGGGTCAGATCGACAACGCGGCACACATCGGCGGCTTCATCGCCGGGCTATGGCTCGGCTTCGTCGTGCCGCCCGGTCGGGCCCCCACGTTGAGCAGCCTCTGGCAACGGACCGAGGGCGCTCAGCCCCGCGACGCGCGACCGATGCCGCTCGTCATCGCCGGCGTGCTGTTGCTCGTCGCCGTCATCGGCATCGCCATCGCGATCGGACCGCTGACCTGGAGCGCCGGCTAGGCGCCGGTCCGGCGCCGTTCTGCCGCCAGGGTCTAGAGTCGAGGCACCACCGGCAGGACGACCGAAACCCGCGCGCCATGCGGCGCGACGTTCTCCGCGTGCGCGGTGCCACCGTGGGCCTCCGCCAGCTCGCGCACGATCGCCAGGCCGAGGCCGGCGCCCGCTCCGCTTCGAGCGGCGTCCGCGCGGTAGAAGCGCTCGAACACGCGCGCGCCGGCGCCGGGTGGGAAGCCGGGTCCGTCATCGGTGACCGAGAGCGCGATCGCGGGTCTGCCCTCGCCCTCCAGCGTGACTGCCTGGGCGGCCAGCCAGACGTGGCCGCCCTCCGGGGTAGCGGCCAGGGCGTTCGCGACGAGGTTGCCGAGGATCCGCTCCACGGCCAGGCGGTCGGCGGCGAAGCCAAGGGTCGCGGTCGTGGAGCCGCCCGAGACCTCGAGGCTCGCGCCGGCGGCTGCCGCCGAGGCCGCGAACCTCTCTTGGGTTGACGCGAGCACGGCGCCGGCGTTGAGCTGCTCCGGGCGCAGGCCGGCGCTGCCCTCGCGCAGGCGCTCGAGGGCGCCGAGCTCGCCGACGAGGCGTTCCAGCCGGGCCGCCTCTTCTTCGATCGCCCGCGCCGCTCGCGCCGCGTCATCGCCAATCGCCGTTCCATCCGCGAGCGCCGCGGCGAACCCACCGATCACAGTCAGCGGCGTCCGGAGATCGTGGCGCAGGTCGGCGAGGAGCTCGCTCTCGCGCTTGCGCAGCGCGGCCAGCTCATCGGCCATCGCGTTGAACGTCCCGATGAGCCGCCGGATCTCCTCGGGACCTTCGAGCGGCAGTGGTTCAACGGTTCCGGCCGGCAGGCCGGCTGCCGCGCTCGCGACCCGCGCGAGCGGTTTCGTGACCGAGCTGGCCAACAGCCAGGCGAGGATCGCGCCCACGAGGCCGCCGATGAGGAGCACTGCTGGCTGCCGGCGGACGACATCGGCGAGCGCCTGCGCGCCCGAGCGATCGAGGGTGACGAATGCGACGGCCTTGCCGGCGAGGGCCCGCTGTCGGAGGACGGTCGCGGCGTAGAGGTAGCGCTCGCCATCGATCGTCGTAGCGCCGCTGATCGTTGCATTCGGCGCCGTGTCAGCGGGAATGACGATCGTGCCCGGCGGCGCCGAGCCGTCGAGGCCGCGGAGCTGCCCGGCGACGCCCACGATGTACGTCTCGATCGGCGGATCGCCGGACGCGAGTCGATCGCGGATCTCGAGGACCGTGCCGCGGAAGTCGCCGCTCGCGATGCTCTCGCGAACCTGCGGCAGGACGCTGGCCGCGATGCCGCGGAGGCCGGATTCCGTCTCATCCGCGTGCAGGCTGCGAAGGACGACGAACAGCGCACCACCGACGGTCAGCAGGATCGCGAGCGCAAGGAGCAGGAACGCGCCGAGGAGCCGGCCGCGGAGCGAGCGGGGCATGAGGTTGTGCTCAGGAACCTGCGGACGGCGCCGGTTCGCGCGGTGGTGGCACGAGCCGGTAGCCGAAGCCGCGAACGGTTTCGATCGGCGGCCCGTCGGCACCGAGCTTCTTCCGGAGCTCCGCGACGTGGACGTCGATCGTCCGGGTCTCGCCCGGGAAATCGGTGCCCCAGACGTCCTCGAGGAGCGCGTCGCGCGTCAGGACGACGCCGGGGTCGCGGGCGAGGGCGGCGAGCAGGTCGAACTCACGGGCCCGGAGCTCGAGGCGGTGCTCGCGGACGTAGGCCTCGCGACGGCGCGGGTCGATGCGCAGGCCGCCGACCTCGAACGGACGCGCCCCGCGGGCGGTCGCCTCGGTGCGGCGGAGGATCGCCTTGACCCGGGCGACGAGCGCCCGCGGGTTGAATGGCTTCGTGACGTAATCGTCGGCGCCGAGCTCGAGCCCGACGATCGCGTCGATGTCGTCCGCCCGCGCGGTCAGCATCAGGACGGGCGTCTCGCCGCGCTTGCGGATCTCGCGGCAGATCTCGAAGCCGTCGCGGCCGGGGAGCATGAGGTCGAGGATCACGAGGTCCGGGTCGTGGCGGAGGTGGAGGGCCAGCGCCTCGTCGCCGTTACCGGCCGACACGACGGCGAAGCCCTCCTTCTCGAGGTACAGCCGCACGAGCTCGACGATGTTGCGCTCGTCGTCGACGACGAGGACGGTCTTCACGAGCCGCAGGATAGGGCGACCGATCGGCCCATCGGGGTCGGATTGTCAGCGCCGTGTAAAGCGGCTCGATGCTGAAGCAGTCGATCCCTCGTACGAAGGGGTTTCTTGCAAATACGACCGGGAGTCGTGCTATGTACAGGCCCACCACGCAGTGCGGCATTCGAAGGCGCCCAGCGGACGACTCTGAACAGGGACCCCGAGCTGACCGGCGGACCAAGACCGGGACCAGCCTTCGGGGGCCACGATTCCATTCGCTAGTACGACCACGGATCGTATTTGCGAGCGAATCAGCCATCTCGGGCGATTAGCACGAGCGCGAGTCGTAATCGGTGGAAACAGCCCTCGGCTACGCTCGAACCCGATGTTTGCCACGGTGCTCGGCGGCCTGCCATGGCCGCCTCTCGCAGATGACGCGCCGCCCGACGAGGCCGTCCGGATGGCGATCGCCGCCCAGGAGGCGGCCGGGATCGAACCGCTGACCGACGGCGGGCTGGCGTGGGCGCTTGACGACGCGCTCGAACAGGACGTCGTGGCGAGCTGGAGCCGTGCTGCCGCGCTCACCGCGCAGCCGATGAAGCAAGCGCTGCCGGGGCCGTACAGCCTTGCCCACCGAACTGGCGCGTTGGCGATTGAGGTCGCGCGCGAGCTTCGAGCGCAGGTCCTCGCGCTGGCCGCCGCTGGCTGCCCGCTCGTCGAGATCGAGGAGACCGAAGCTCACCAAATCGGCACCGACGCCGCCGAGCGCCGCGCCTATCGCGACGCGCACCTCGCGCTCACGGACGGCGTGACCGGCACGCACCTCTCCCTTGCGGTCGTCGGCGGAAACGCGGACACGGCGGGCGTCGAGACGATCCTCGCGCCGGGCTATGCCAGCCTCGCCATCGACCTCATCGCAGGGCCCGACAACTGGCGGCTCGTGACCGCGGCGCCGCAGGGCGTCGGGATCGTGCTGGGCGCGATGTCATCGGCAGTGGATGGCGGTGAGGGACCCGAGATGGTCCTCTGGGCCGCTCGATACGCGGCGTCCGGGGGCCGCGGATCGGCTCGCATCGGTGTTGCGCTGGTGCCCGGGCTGGAACGGCTCCCTTGGGACGTCGCAGTCCGCAAGCTCAACGCCCTCGGCAACGCCGCACGGATCGCCGCGTTGCCGCCGGGCGAAGAGCTCGCAGCCTCGCTCGACCCGCGCGCGATCGATATTCGGTCCGCGGCGCTCGGCCGCCACGAACGGCGCCGATGAGGACCACGGTCGGCCTCATCCTCGCGTTCGCAGTCGTCGGCTCGATCTCGCTATTCATCGTGGCTGACCAGGGCTCACACTCGGTCTCGGACACCCTGTACGCCTGGGTCGAACGGGCGTTGATGCTGTGGGTTGCGACCGGTGCGGCCATCTGGCTCGTTCGCCGTCGGGAGCGCTGAGCGGGCGGACCTTGCCTCCCGCGCGCGCGAGGCGCAGAATCACTGTCCGCGCAAGACATCGCGCCCAGCGACTCGACCACCTCATCCAGTCATCTGTGCCCGACGGAAGGAGGTCGCTCCGTGACCGTACCGGTCTCGTTAGTCGTCAACGGAGTTCGAAGGGAGCTGAGCGTCGAGCCAAGACGCTTGCTCGTCCAGGTGCTCAGAGAAGACCTGGACCTGACTGGGACGCACGTTGGCTGCGACACCTCGCAGTGCGGCACGTGCACCGTTCACATGGACGGCAAGGCGGTCAAGTCGTGCACGGTCCTGGCCGTCCAGGCAGACGGTTCGGAGGTCACGACGATCGAAGGCATGGCGTCGAGCGACGCCCTCCATCCCATCCAGACCGCGTTCTGGGAGAACCACGGCCTGCAATGCGGCTTCTGCACGCCGGGGATGATCATGTCGGCCGCCGATCTCCTCGCCCGCAACAACAACCCGAGCGACGGCGAGATCCGGCACGCGATCGAAGGCAACTTCTGTCGCTGCACCGGCTACCAGAACATCGTCACCTCGATCCGCGAGGCCGGGAAGGTCATGCGCGAAGGCGCCGCCGCCCCGACCTCCACCACCCCGGCCTGAGAGGAGGCAGCACGATGGCGATCGACGTCCTCGGCGCCCCCGTCAAGCGGGTCGAGGATCAGCGACTCATCCAGGGCGAAGGCAACTATCTCGATGACATCAAGCTCGCGAGCATGGTCCACATGGCCATCCTCCGAAGCCCGTACGCCCACGCGAACATCAAATCGATCGACACCTCGGCGGCGAAGTCGATGCCCGGCGTGCTGGCCGTCTTCACCGGCGCCGACATCCCCTACAACCCGCTGCCGATGGCCTGGCCGGCTGGTGGCTCGGCCGGAATCCAGAACAACATCAACATGCCGCGCGTGCTCGCCACGGACAGCGTCAAGTGGACGGGCGAAGGCGTCGCGGCCGTCGTCGCCGAGACGGCCGAGCAGGCCTTCGACGCGCGCGAGGCGATCCACGTCCAGTGGGAGCCACTCCCGACGGTCGTCGAGGTCGAAGACGCGATCAAGGACGGTGCGCCGCAGCTTCACGAGAACGCGCCGAACAACACGGTCTTCGTGTGGACGGTCGGCGACAAGGACGGCACGGCGGCGGCGATCGATTCGGCCGAAGTCGTCGTCAAGCGGCGGATCGTCAACCAGCGCCTCATCCCGAACTCGATGGAGGGGCGCGGCGACATCGGCTGGTACAACCCCGGAACGGACGAGTACACGGTCTGGATGTCGAGCCAGACGCCGCACATCCAGCGACTCCTGCTGACGGCCTTCGTGACCGGCATCCCGGAGCACAAGGTCCGCTGCATCAGCCCCGACATCGGCGGTGCGTTCGGTTCGAAGATCTTCTGCTACGCCGACATGGCGCTCGTCATGTTCGCCAGCAAGGCGATCGGCGGGAAGCCCGTGAAGTGGGTCGAGACCCGGCGCGAGAACTACCAATCCACGATCCACGGTCGCGACCACGTCACGTGGCTCGAGATCGCCGGGAACCGCGATGGCGAAATCAGCGCGATCCGCGTGAAGACGCTCGCCAACCTCGGCGGCCGGCTTTCGACGGTCGGCCCGGGCATCCCGACGACGCTCTACGCCCGCGTCCTCTCGGGCTGCTACAAGATCCCGAACGTCTTCGCCGAGGTCACCGGCGTCTACACGAACACGACGTTCGTGGACGCCTACCGTGGCGCCGGTCGGCCCGAAGCCACCTACGTGGTCGAACGGGCGATGGACCTCTTCGCGAAGGAGATCGGGATGGATCCGGCGGCGATCCGCCGGAAGAACTTCATCGCGCCCGACGCGTTCCCGTACGAGAACCCGTCCGGTCTCGGCACGGCGTCGGGCGGCGCGAAGATCTACATCGACTCCGGCAACTACGAACCCGCCCTCAATCGGGCGCTCGTGATGTCCGGCTACCTCGACGCCGACAAGGCGAAAGCGGAAGCCAAATCCCGCGGCAAGCTCCTCGGCTTCGGGCTCTCGAGCTACATCGAGGTCTGCGGGGTCGCACCCTCGAAGTGGATCGGCGCGGTCGGCGAGGGCTGGGGCGCGGCTATGTGGGAGAGCTCCAACATCAAGGTCCATCTCACCGGCAAGGTCATCGTCACGATGGGCACCCAGCCCCAGGGCCAGGGCCACGAGACCACCTTCGCGCAGGTCGTGAGCCACGAGCTCGGCGTGCCGATGGAGGACGTCATCGTCCAGCACTCGGATACCCAGGGCACGCCGTTCGGCTACGGTTCGTACGGCAGCCGGAGCGGCTCGGTCGGCAGCCATGCCGCGGTCAAGGCCGCGGCGAAGATCCGCGAGAAGGCGCGTCGTTACGCCGCGCACATGCTCGAGGCGTCGCCGGACGACATCGAGATCGACGGCGCGAACTACTCGGTTCGCGGCTCACCGGACAAGGTGAAGACCATTCAGGAGATCGCGTTCGCGCTCGACCTCGGGTTCAGCCTGCCCGACGGGATGGAGCCCTACCTCGACGAGACCGTCTATCACGACACCGAGAACTGCACATGGCCGTTCGGGACGCACGTCGCGGTCGTCGAGATCGACGAGGAGACCGGCGCGGTCGAGCTTTCGAAGTACGTCGCGGTCGATGACGTCGGCAAGAAGATCAACCCGATGATCGTCGACGGCCAGCTCCATGGCGGCATCGCCCAGGGCGTCGGCCAGGCGCTCTGGGAGGGCGCCGTCTACGGCGGCGACGGACAGCTGCTGTCGGGTTCGATGCTCGATTACGCCGTCCCGCGGGCGTCGTGGTTCCCGAAGCTCGAGCTGGACGAGACGGTGACGCCGTCGCCGGTCAATCCGCTCGGCGTGAAAGGCGTCGGCGAGGCCGGCGCGATCGCGAGCACCGCGGCCGTGGCGAATGCCGTAGCCGATGCGCTGTCGCCGCTGGGCATCAGTCACGTCGACATGCCGCTCACCCCGGCTCGCGTCTGGGGCGCCATGCAGGCGGCGAAGGGAGGCCAGGCATGATCCCGGCCGCATTCGAATACTCCCGCGCCACGTCGGTCGATGAGGCGATCTCGCTCCTCGCCGCGTCCGACGGAAGCGCCAAGGTCCTGGCGGGCGGGCATTCGCTGCTCCCGCTCATGAAGCTCCGGCTCGCACGACCGGAGCGGCTCATCGACATCGGCCGGCTCGACGAGCTTCGCGGCGTCCGCCAGCTCTCGTCGGGTCGCGTCGCGATCGGCGCGTTGACGACGTACGACGAGCTGATGCGGAGCGAGGTCATCGGCCACTACGGGCTGATGAACGATGCGCTGCCGAACATCGGCGACGTCCAGGTTCGAAACCGGGGCACGATCGGCGGCTCGGTCGTCCACGTCGATCCGGCGTCCGACATGCCGGCGGTGTTGCTGGCGCTCGGCGCAGACCTGCTCACACGCTCGCCACGTGGCGAGCGGACGATTCCGATCGGCGAGTTCATGACCGGCCCGTTCACGAGCGTCCTCGAGCCGGATGAGCTCCTGCTCGAGATCCAGATCCCGGGCGGCATGCCCGGCTTCGGCTCGGCGTACCGCAACATCGAGCAGCCGGCGTCCGGCTATTCGATCGCCGGCGCAGCCGCGATCGTCGGGCGCGAGCCCGGGCGTTCGGGGCCGTGGGACGTCATCTCGATCGCGATCACCGGCGTGGGGGAGATCCCGTACCGGGCGACCGCGGTGGAGGAGGCCTTGCGCGGTGGCGCGTCGCCGGCCGAGGCGTCGGCCCACGCCTCTGACGGCCAGACCGTGAACTCCGACATCCACGCCGATGCGATCTACCGGGCCCACGTCGCGACCGTCCAGGTCCGGCGTGCCCTCGAGACGGCCATCGAACGAGCCAGTGAGGGCTGAGCGGGTCCAACCCGGATCACCCATTTCGAAAGAGCTCACCGGCGCGATCCTGACCCGCGACCTCGTGGTCGCGGGTCAGCGCTGGTCAAAGGGCCGAATCCTCCGCGCGGCAGACCTGGAGGCGCTCGAAGGCGAGTCCGGTCGACCGATCACCGTCCTCATGCCTGACGCCGACGATGTCCACGAGGATGACGCGGGTCGGCGGCTGGCGGCTGCGGTCGCGGGCCCAAACCTGGCGGCGAGCGAACCCGCCCAGAGTCGAGTCGACCTGCGTTCGACGGTCGATGGCGTGCTCCACGTTCGAACGTCGGCCGTGGATCGCCTGAATCGGATCGATGCGATCGAAGTCTTCACCGCTCTCGACGGGCGCGTCGTTTCGAAGGGCGACCTGGTAGCGAGCGTGAAGGTGGCGCCGCACCTCGTGCCGGAGGCCGTTATCGCGTCGGCGGAAGCGCTCGCCACGCAGCTCGGCCCGGTCGTTCGAATCGCCGGGTTTCGGCCGTCGCGCGTCGCTGTCGTCGTCAAGGAGACCGTCCGAGGCGTCGCGCGCGAACGCTTCGAAGCGAGCGTCCGCTCTCGGGTCGAAGGCCTCGGTTCGACGCTCGTCGGCATCGACTACGTCGCGGACGACGAGACGGCAGTCGAGGCGGCGCTCGGGCGGAGGCGACGCGGTGCGGACGTGATCCTCACGGCGGGCTCCGCCAGCACCGATCCTGGCGACGCGTTCTTCGTCGCCATCGAACGCCTTGGCGGCCGGATGATCCGCCACGGTGTCCCGGCCCACCCCGGCTCGATGCTGTGGCTCGCGCGCGTCGGCCATGTGCCCGTTCTCGGATTGCCGTCGTGCGGCGCCTACTCGAAGGCGACTGCAGCGGACCTGCTCCTCCCGCGCCTTCTCAGCGGCGAACCAGCGTCAGCCCGGACGGTCGCGAAGCTCGGCCACGGCGGCCTCCTCACCCGCGACCAGCGCTTCCGCTTCCCGCCGTACGCCCGCGAGATGGACGCGCCCGATGGGTGAGCGACCGGACGCGTCGAAGCGACTCGCACGCCTCGTTGAAGCATTCGGCGTCCTGTGGATCGTCCTCGTCGTCCTTGACATCGCTTCAATCGTTGTTAGCTCACGCATCCAGCCGGCACTCGCCATCGCAACGGTGATGTCAGGAGGGCTGTATCTCCTCGGCGGGATCCGTCTGTGGGCGACTTCACACCGTGGAGATCGACCGGTCACCCCAACCGACGGAGTTGCCGCCCGAATAGCGCGTAGCTCCAAGCGGGTGTATCTCCTGGGCCTGGGGCTATTCGTCCTACTCGTGGCCGCCGTGGCATATGGCGCGAGCGGTCCCTGACCACCGTGTTGCTGTCAACGGCTCTAACCATGGCGTCGTGTAGAGTCGCCTCGTGAACGACGAGGCAAAGGGCGCGAACCTGCTGGGCTCCACAGAGGCCATCCAGGCTGCGTTTCGCGAGCGTGGGTACATCACGGATCGCAGCATCGCGACGGCGGTCTTCCTCGCGCTGCAGCTCGAGCGGCCGCTCCTCCTAGAGGGCGAGGCCGGCGTCGGCAAGACCGAGCTCGCGAAGGTCCTCGCGGCCAGCCTCGGCACGAAGCTCATCCGGCTCCAGTGCTACGAGGGCCTCGACGTCAACACGGCGGTCTACGAGTGGAACTACCCGCGCCAGATGCTCGAGATCCGGCTGCTCGAAGCGAAGGGCCAGGCCGAGCACGCGAGCGCGCACGACATCTTCGGACCGGCCTTCCTCATCCGACGGCCGCTCCTGCAGGCGCTCGAGGCGAGCGCCGACGGCGAGCCGCCCGTCCTGCTCATCGACGAGATCGACCGCGCGGACGAGGAGTTCGAGGCGTACCTCCTCGAGATCCTGTCCGACTTCCAGGTCACCGTCCCCGAGATCGGCACGATCACGGCCGAACGCCCGCCGCGCGTCATCCTGACCTCGAACCGGACGCGCGAGGTCCACGACGCCCTCAAACGCCGCTGCCTCTACCACTGGATCGACTACCCGACGGCCGAGAAGGAATACGAGATCGTCCTCGCCCGCGTGCCAGGGACGCCATCGAAGCTCGCGCACGCGGTCGTCGGCTTCATCCACCGCCTGCGTGGCGCAGACCTGACGAAGGTGCCGGGGATCGCCGAGACGCTCGACTGGGCGGCCGCGCTCCTCGCGCTCGGCGCGAACGACCTCAACGCCGCGGTCGTCGACGAGACGCTCGGCGTGGTCCTCAAGTACGAGGAGGACATCCGCCTCGTCCGGGGCGACGCGACGAAGCGCTACCTGGCCGAGGTGGCGGCCGGGTCCTGACGATGCGCGACCCGGCGATCGCGGCAACGCCGCGCGGCGAGGAGATCAACGGCCGGCGACTGCTCGGCGAGGCGGTCCTGTTCGGGCGGGAGCTTCGAAACGCTGGCCTGGCGGTCGACCTGGGCGCGGCCGTGGACTTCGGACGGGCCCTGGCGATCGTCGATGTGGGCGAGCGCGAGCAGGTTCGAGCCGCCGGTGAGGCCGTCTTCACGCGCCGGCGCGACGACATCGACGTCTACAACGCGGTCTTCGATCGGTTCTGGCGGGCGCGCCGTGGCGGTTGGGTCGACGAGCGGATCACCGCCGAGAAGCGCGATGAGACGGCCGCTCCGGACGACACGCCGGGTGAGGCTGAGCCGACGCCGGGCGACGAGCGGCTCACCGCCGACCAGGATCGCTCGGGGATCCCGATCCCGTCCGAGGGCGAGGACGATGCCGGGCCTGAGGACACGCCGGACGCGCTGACGATCTCGCCGGACGCGTATTCGAAGTTCGAGACGCTGCGCCATCGCGACTTCGACCGGATGACGCCGGCCGAGCTGCGGGACGCCGAGCGGCTCGTGGACCTGCTCGAGCCGCGGCTGGAGCGGCGGCGAACGCGCCGCTACGAGCTTCATGCGCATGGCCGCCGGCTGGCGCCGAGGGCGATGTTCCGGCGAAACCTCGGCTACGGCGGAAACCTGCTGGAGTGGGTCTGGCGGCGCCAGATCAAGCGGCCGCGGCCGCTCGTCGTCCTGTGCGATATCTCGGGCTCGATGGAGCGCCATTCGCGGCTGCTGCTGCGGTTCATCCAGGCCCTCTCGGCCGCATCGACGGTGCGGACGGAGTCGTTCGTGTTCGGGACGCGGCTGACGCGCGTCACACGACTGCTTCGGGACAAGGATCGCGACCGCGCGCTGCTGAAGATCTCGGACGCCGTCACAGACTGGGCCGGCGGAACGCGGATTGGCGAGAGCTTCCGCGACTTCAACCTGCGCTGGGCCCGACGGACGCTGCGCTCGAGCGGCGTCGTGATCGTCGTTTCGGACGGTTGGGACCGCGGCGATCCTCGGCTCGTCGCCGTTGAAACCGCGCGGTTGCGGCGGAACTGCCACCGGCTCGTCTGGCTGAATCCCCTGGCGGGAACCCCTGGCTACCAGCCGCTGGCAGCAGGGATGAAGGCGGCGTTCCCGTTCGTCGATGACTTCCTGCCGGCCGGGACCGTGGCATCCCTCGAGCGTCTGGGCGAGATCCTTGCCGGCGTTCGAACGGAGGACACGCGGCGGGGGAGCGAGGCCGCGGCTCACGTCCGAGGACTCAACGGCGATGCGGACGATGCCGCCCCGCCGGCCGACTGGCCCCCGAAGGCCGCCCGAGTCCCGAACCCGGACCCGACGATGGCCCAGCCGCTGGAGCCTCGGAAGTGAAAGACCTCCTGCCAATCCTCGACGCCTGGACGGCTGACGGCGTCGCGGCGGGCCGGGCGGTCGTGATCCGGACGTTCGGGTCGGCGCCGCGTTCGACCGGTGCCGTTCTGCTGGTCTCGGCCGATGGGCGGCTGGCTGGTTCCGTCTCCGGTGGCTGCGTCGAGGGCGCCGCTGCGACCGAGATCGAGCAAGCTCGCGAGACTGGTCACGCGCGCGTGATCCGCTATGGCATCAGCGATGAAGAGGCCTGGGACGTCGGGCTCGCGTGTGGCGGCACGATCGACGTGCTCGTCCAGCCAGTCGTCCCGGCTGCGGTGACGGAGGCAGCCCGAGACGCGCTCGGGGTGACGGCCCGCGGCGCAGCGGTGATCACGCCACTCCCCGCGGACGCCCCGCCGCCCGAGTTCGGGGAGCACCGGCCGGGTACGGGTGCGCCGCCGGAGGACCCGTTGCTGATCGACGACGAGGGCCGCGTCTCGGGCGTGGCGCCGGACGCCGCGACCCTCGAAGCCCTGCGCGAAGCGGCGCGAGACGTCCTGCTGCGCGACCGTTCGAAGACCGTCGAAGCCGGCGGCCGGCAGTGGTTCGTCGAGGGCTTCCCGGTTCGGCCGCGTCTCGTCGTGATCGGCGCCGTCGAGGTCGGGCGGCACCTCGTGCGGTACGCCCATGAGCTCGGCTACGAGACGGTCGTCGTCGACGGTCGCCCGGCGTTTGCGACGTCAGAGCGCTTCCCGGACGTCGATCGGCTCGTCGTCGGCTGGCCCGACGAGGTCGCCGACGACATCGCCCTCGGACCGAATGACGCGGTCGCGATCCTGACCCACGACCCGAAGTTCGACGAGCCGGCGATCCGCGAGTCACTTGCTCGTGGCTGCCGCTACGTCGGCGCCGTGGGTTCGCGCAAGACGCAGGCGGATCGACGCACTCGGCTGCTCGAGGCCGGCGTTCCGCCCGATGATCTGGCGCGCCTGCGCGGCCCGATCGGTCTCGACCTCGGCGGCAAGGAGCCCGCCGAGACGGCGCTCGCGATCATGGCCGAAGTCGTCGCGACGCGGTTCGGCGGCAGCGGTGCCCCGATGAGGGAGAGGCAGCTCGCGGCGACCGCCGGCTGACGCTTGCCCGCCTAGCCCCCATGATGGTCGCGTGACAACGACCTCCACGACGCCCCGCCCGGGCTCCCATCAGTCGAGAGCCGCCGCGGTCATCCTCGCAGCGGGCTCCGGCAAGCGGTTCGGCGGCGGCAAGCTCCTCGCCCGAATCGACGGAGCGCCGATCCTCGCGCACGTCGTCGCGGCGGCACGTGGAGCCGGCCTCGGGCCGCTGATCGCCGTCGTTGGCTCAGACCTCGCCGACAGCTGGGCCGCGTTCGGCCTCGAACCCGACGAGATCGTCGTGAACGGTGAGCCGGGTCGCGGGCAGGCGAGCTCGCTGCAGCTCGGGCTTGCCGCCGCCGCCGCCGCGGATCCGCCGGTCGACGCCGCCGTCATCCTCCTCGGCGACCAGCCGCTGGTTCGCCCCGAGACGATCCGAACGCTCGTGGCCCGGCTCGGCTCGTCCACGCGACGGATCGTCATGCCGTCATACGCCCGCGGCGGCGGTTCGAACCCGGTCGTGCTTCGCCGTTCGGCCTTCGACATCGCCGGGCAGACCTCGGGTGATCGAGGTCTCGGGCGGATCCTGGATGCCAACGCGGGCCTCGCTGAGCGAGTGATGATCCCGGGGACGAGCCCGGACGTCGATACCGCCGACGACCTCGCGCGTGTGGCCGAGCAGGCCTGGGCCGACCGCGTCCGGCGCAACCGCGAGCAGGTCGAACGCCTGCGCGAGGCACCGGATGGCAAGGACTTCTACGCGTCGGTCAGCTCGATCTTCCGCGACGACCCGGACCGGACCGGCGACCCTGTGCTCGATGCCCTGCGACGCCATGCCCAACCCGGCGACATCTGGCTCGACATCGGTGCTGGCGCGGGCCGATACGCACTGCCGCTGGCGCGAACCGTCAGCGAGGTTGTCGCGCTCGATCCGTCCGCGTCGATGCTCGATGTGCTCCGCGAATCGATGGACGAGCACGCGATCCAGAACGTCCGGGTCATCGAAGGGCGCTGGCCGGCCGATCCGGAGGCCGCCGGAGGCGCCGATGTCGCGCTCATCGCCCACGTCGGCTATGACGTCGAGGGGATCGGGCCGTTCATCGACGCGATGGAGCGGGCCGCCCGGCGGGAATGCGTCGCGGTCCTCATGGAGCGCAGCCCGGCGACCCAGGCGGCGCCATTCTGGCCGCCGGTTCATGGCGAGGAGCGGGTCCAGCTGCCGGCGCTGCCGGCGTTCGTCGACCTGCTGATCGCTCGGGGTCGCAAGCCGAGCGTCGAGATGGTCGAGAGCACGCGGCGCCGATGGTCCAGCCGGGACGAGCTCGAGCGCTTTGTCCGCCGCCAGACGTGGACCCAGCCAGGATCGGCAAAGGACGCCGTGATGCTCGACCGCCTCGGGGCCTGGACGACGACGTTCGATGACGGTTCGATCGAGCTCTCGCTCGGTGAGCCGCTGACCGTCGGGATCGCTTCCTGGTCGCCGCGCTAGGCTAGGGTCGTGGAGTTCTCGGGCGCCGTCGACATCCCCGCGTCCCGGGAGAAGGTCTTTGCCTGGGTCACCGACCCGAACAAGGTCAGCCAGTGCGGGCCGGGGGTCGAGTCGGTCGAGGTCGTCGATCCGACCCACTTCAAGGCATCCGCCAAGGTCGGCGTCGGGTTCATCAGTGCCCGCTTCACGGTTGACCTGGTGATCGAGGAGGCCGTCGCCCCGGATCACGCCGTCATCCGGGCCCACGGCCAGGCGCCGGGCAGCGCGGTCGACGCGGTCGGGCGGATGAACCTCGTGGACGGCCCCGAAGCGGGAACGACGACGATGCTCTGGGCGGCCGAGGTTCACATCGCCGGCACGCTCGCTAGCGTCGGCTCGCGGCTCATCGAGGGGACGGCGAACAAGATGATCGGCCAGACCTTCGACTGCATGCGGACGAAGATCGCGGCCGAGGTCTGACCTGGAGCGGATCAGCCGCGTCGTCGGGCCGATCGCGACGAACGTCCACGTGCTTGCTGACGAGCGCTCGAAGGAAGCCATCGCGATCGACACCGCGATCCCGTCACTGGCGTGGATCAGCGAGGAGCTCGAGGCGCGCGGCTGGACGCTGAAGCTCATCGTGTCGACCCACGGCCATTGGGACCATATCGGCGACAACGCGGCGGTCGCGAAGCAGACCGGTGCGCAGATCGCGGTCCACGCTCTCGATGCTCATCGCCTGACGAACCCCCAGCCGATCTGGGCGCCGTTCGAGATCCCGCCGTCCGTCCCGGCGGTCGAGCTGGCCGAAGGCGGAGATATCCGCTTCGGGTCGATCCGGCTCACCGTCCTTCACACGCCCGGCCACACCGAGGGCTCGGTCTGCCTGTACTCAGCCGATGACGGCCAGCTGTTCAGCGGCGACACGCTGTTCGCCGCTGGCTGGGGCCGCACTGACCTCGCCGGCGGCTCCGACGAGCAGATGGTCGAGTCGCTGACTCGCCTCGCATCGTTCGACGATGCGACGACCGTCCTGCCCGGCCACGGCCGCGAGACGACAATCGGCCGGGAGCGTGCCTGGCTCGAGCTCGTCGCGCGCCAGCGACGCCTGCTCGCCTAGGTTCGGCGAGGCTGTCCGTCGGCGAGGTCCTTCCGCCAGAGGACCCAGCGCTTGTGGATCGCGAACCCGGCGCGCTCGTAGACGCCGACCGCGCCGGTCGGATTCTCGCCGTGGACGCCGAGGACGGCGTCTTCCATGCCCATCGCCTGGAGCATCCGGAGCGTATCGGCGATCAGCGCGCTCGCAAGGCCAATCCGCCGCCACGGCCGGCGAACCGAGACATGCTCCAGCCACGCACGCCTGATGCCCATGGCCTCGTTCTCCTCGGGCCAGATGAACGTCATGACGCTGCCCGCGACCTCGTCGCCGGCCCAGGCGACCCGCCACAGCGACGTGTCGAGGTGGGTCATTCCGAACCACTTCTGGTAGTCCGATTCGAGCCGCTCGGCCGGTTCGTCATGATCCAGGAAGGCCTCCGTGTCGGCGTCCCAGATCACGCGGTGCTGATCCGGCGTGACCGCTCGGACCTCGAGGCCGGCGGGCAGCGGAGCGTCGGCGACCGGCGCGTCGAGCTGCCGGCGCATGAGGAAGCCGTAGGTGTGCGGCCGATAGCCCGCCATTGTGGCAAACGCCTCTGCGCCTGGCACCGCAGGCTCGAAGAACGTCGTCAGCCGGTGCTCGAGGCCGTCCGTTCGAGCGAGCGTGCGAGCCACGCGGCCCGCGTGCGACTCGATCTCGCCGAGCAGGCGGCGCCCGATGCCACGGCGACGCCAGGTCGGATGGACGACAACGTGGACTTCGTGCGTCACCGCCTCGCCGCGCTTCCGCCAGTCGGCTTCGGCCAGGCCAACGAGCGTGTCGCCCGACCAGGCCAGGATGACGTCGACCGCCGGGTCGAACCGCGGCGACGGCTGCCATTCATCGGCGAGCGTCGCTTCGGTCGGTCGCCAGTCCACCTCGTCGTGCTCGTTGACAGTGAAGAGGAGCCCCGCGGCCGCGGCCATGTCCACGGCCGGGTCGAACGGCCGGAGCGTGATGTCGGTCATCGTTGAGCCGGATGTTGACATCACGCCCAGCCTCGCTCGAGCGCCTTGTTCCGGGCGCGGTTGTTCTTGGCGATGGACTTCCAGCGGCGCTCCGCAACGATCCGGGTCGCCGCGCTCGTCCGCCGTTCGGCCGAGCGGGCCTCGCGCTCGAGACGTTCGAAGCTCGCAAACCGGGCGCCTTCGAGCTCGCCCGACGCGATGGCCGCGCGGATCGCGCAGCCGGGCTCGGCCCGATGGGCGCAGTCGCGGAACCGGCAGCCCTCGGCGAGCTTGCCGATATCCGAGAAGGCGATGTCCAGGCCGTCGCCGTCGGCCAGGCCGAGCTCGCGCAGGCCCGGTGTGTCGAGCACGACGCCGTCGGCGATGAGCAGGAGCTGGCGCCGCGACGTCGTGTGCCGCCCGCGCGCGTCGTCCTCGCGGATGGACGCGGTGGCCATGAGCTCGCCACCGGCAAGCGCGTTGACGAGCGTCGACTTGCCCACGCCGGACGAACCGACGAAGGCCGCCGTTCGACCCGGCCCGAGTCGCTCCCGCACGGCCTCGAGGCCAGCACCCGTGACCGCCGAAACGGGCATGACCGGAACACCCGGCGCGACGGAGCGAGCCGCGTCGATGAAGCCGCTGATGTCGACTGCGAGATCCGCCTTCGAGAGCAGGATCACGGGCTCGGCCCGCGACTCCCAGGCGACGACGACGTAGCGCTCGAGCCGGCGCACGTTGAACTCGCGGTTCATCGACGCGACGATGAAGAGCACGTCGACATTGGCCGCAAGAAGCTGCGCGTTTGCGCCGCGATTCCCCGGCGGGCGCCGAACGATCGATGTTCGACGAGGCAGCCGGTCGATGATCGGCAGGCCCTCGGCGGCGCCCTCGATGACGACCCAGTCGCCGACGCCGGGGTAGGCGAGGGGATCGTCGACGTGCTCGTGGCGGAACCGACCGGCGAGGCCGGTTGAGCGCTCGCCGGCCGGCGTCATCACGACATAGGCACCGGACTCCTCGACGATGACCCGGCCGGGCATGCCGCCGGCCGCCAGGTGTGGAGCCAGCGACGCCGCCAGCTCCGCGTTCCAGCCCCACGCCGCGAGGCCGCCGAGGTCGAGCTCGGCGGTCATCGCGACACCGCTGGTTCGATCGTCAGCGCGTATTCGAAGCTTTCGGACGTGATCCGGAAGCCCATCGACTCGTAGAGCGTCTGGGCCTGTCTCGGGTTCTGGGTGTCGACGCCAAGCCCGGCGCACGTCGCACCGGCATCGCGAACGGTTCGCAGGCTCAGCGCCAGGAGCGCACGAGCCAGGCCACGGCGGCGGTACTCCGGCTGGGTGGAAATGCTCTCGGTCCAGCCGATGATGCTGCCGTCGGACTCGACAGGCCCGAGGTAGTTGAGGATCTGGCCGGCAACCCGGTCGCCATCGAAGGCGACTCGCCACAGCTCCGGCTGGAACTCCTCGCCGGCCACCCACTCGTCATACATCGCCTCGGTCGGCGCCTCCTCGCCATGCGTGTCGGCGAATGCGCGGTAGGCGGCGTCCCAAAGCCGTCGGTGCATGGCGTGGTCGTCCGGATCGATCGGTCGCACCTCAAACGGACTGGGCAGCGGAACGTCCGGGATGTCGTCGAAGTTCGGCCGGATGAGCCCGGCGTGACGGCGCTGGAGACGGAAGCCACGGGCGGCGAGGACCTCGCGCTGCCTGTGGTCACGGCCCTCCGCGTAGACGATGAGGTCCGTGGCCTCACCCGACGCGTGCTGGGCGACGAGATCGTGCGCGCGCTTGACGGCGTGCTCGACCATGCGCTCCTCGACGCCGATGCCCCGGGCCTCCGGGTGGATGTTCAGGACGCCCTCGACCTTGGCACTGCCGTTGACGAGGGGCCGCCACGACGCGCGGCCATACGCGACCGGACGCCCGTCGATCTCGACGAGTGCGCAGTCGAGGGGCAGTGCCTCCTGGTCCATGTGGCGGTAGTGGTTGGCGAGGCCTTCCACCGTTCCGAGATCGCGGTCACCGTTGTCGGCGCGAACGGCGGCCGCGATCTCGGCCATGGCCGGATGGTCCGGCTCGCCGCGATAGGCGCGCAGGACCAGCTTCGGGGCGACGACGACGCGGGCCATCAGCCGACCCTCTTGAGCCGGCCGGTCCGCTTCGCGAACCGCTCGGCCTTTTCGAACGCCCACAGCCCGAACGGGATGAGGACTGTGCCCATCACGAGGAGCGGCCAGATGTCGCCAACGAGGGCCGACACCGGGACGCCGTCGATCAGGCCGGCTCGGACGCCGTCGAGGACGTACGTCGCGGGCGACAGGTGCGAGATGACCTGCATCCAGCCGGGCAGGATCGAGATCGGGTAGTAGACGCCCGACACGAGCAGCAGCACCGACTGGAGCACGAACGCCATCTGGGCGCCGCGCTCGATGTACAGCAGCGGCAGGATCGCCGCGAGCATCGCGATGCCGACGAAGCTGAACGAGCCGAGGGCCATGAACGTCACGACCGTGAGCGCGTTCGCGTTCGCCGCCGCGAGGCCGGGGAAGAACAGCACCATCGCGACGAGGATCGCGGCGGTGTGGATCAGCCCGTAGGCCATCGCGTAGAGCGTCGAACCGAGGAGCTGCGTCGCTCGCCTGACCGGCGCCATCATCGTGTACTCGAGCGTGCCTTCCCAGCGCTCCACCGCGATCGTCTCGGCGATCCAGCTGAAGACCACCGAGAGGTAGTTCCAGAAGACCGCGCCAACGATGAGCGTGAGGAGCAGCCGGTCGTCGCCCTGGCTTGCGCCGATCAGCGAGATCGACAGCGCGCCCGCGGCGGAATAGACCAGGAAGGCGATCTCCCAGGCCCAGTAGCGCCGCGTCAGGAAGAAGTTGCGCTCGATGAAGGCGTACGAGGCCTTCAATTCGTGCGCGAGGGTGGTCATCGGAGTGTCCCCTTCGGGTTGGCGCCCGCCCGGGCGCTCAACGTGCCCGGGCGGGTTCGAAGCCGCGCTCCGCCGCCAGCCGCTCGCCGATCGCGATGATCGAGCGACCGAGCTGACGCCGAAGCGATGGTCGGTGATGCTGCCGCGCCCACTGGGCACGGCGGTCGTCGGCGGCTTGGCGATGCAGTTGAGCGATGCGCTCATTCGCAAGGCGGAGCCGCAGATGCGGGTTCGCGTTCATCTGAGGTTCCTTTCTGTCAGTCATTGGTTGGTTCGTCGTCCGCGTCGTCGACGTCCTCGGCCGGCTCCTCGTCGTCATCGAGCGAGCGGGCGGTGTACGTCATGAACGCGGCCTGAAGGGTCGGTGCCTGGCCGTCGCGCTCCGAAACGAGGCGCTTCAGCCCGGCGGGCGTGTCCTCGACGACGACTCGGCCGCCGTCGATGATCGAAATCCGGTCACACAGTCGCTCGGCCTCATCGAGGTCGTGCGTCGTCAGGACGATCGATGCGTCGTGGCTCTCCCGGACCTCCTCGAGGAAGGTCTGGACGTCGAGCTTCGAGCGGGGATCGAGCCCCGTCGTCGGCTCATCCAGGAGGAGCAGCGCCGGGCTCGTCAGCAGGGCTCGCGCGATCGCGACCTTCTGCTGCATCCCTCGGCTCATCTGCTCGACCGGGCGGCCGACACGCTTCCTCGAGATGCCCAGGCGACCGAGGATGTCGATCACGTTCGACTTCGCCAGCTTCGCGTCCAGGCCGTAGAGCCGGGCCGCGAAGATCAGGTTCTCCATCGGGCTGAGCTTCTTGAAGAACGCCGCATCGACACTGACGCGGTTGATGAGTCGCTTGACGGCCATCTCCTCGCGCCCGACGTCATGCCCGAAGACCTCGACTCGACCGGTGTCGAGCGTGAGGAGGCCGGACACGAGCCGGATGAGCGTCGACTTGCCGGAGCCGTTCGCGCCCAGGATGCCGACGACGCCGCCCCGCTCGAGCGTGAGCGAAACGTTGTCGATGGCGAGGACGCGGCGACCCTTGCCCACGTCGAAGTGCTTGGTGACACCCTCGACGAGGAGCGCCGGCGCATCGAGGTCGATCGCGATGGACCGAAACGGAACCGCAGCGGTCCCGAGCCGATCCGGCGTGAACGTCGTATTCGGTTGGCGGGTCAAGGTCGTCATGTCGGTCGACCTCCTTTCTTCGCTGCGGCGGCCCCGGTGGGGTCGCGGGTTGTTGGGTCGTTCGGTGGCTGGAATCACGAGAGCCGCGGGTCCCGGCTCCTTCGCTTTCGCGTCGGGTGGGCCTCGCGGCTCCTGGATCGTCCTCGGCTGCCGAGCTGGCAGTCCGAGGCAATCAAAAAACCGTGGGCCCGATCCTTGCCCACGGCTCCTGGTTCCTTCGGAAGGGCGGCCCTGCCGCCCGGTCCTCACCTAAGAGGTAGGCAAAAATCTCCCGCCGTCGGCGGCGCCGAAAGGCGCGACCGTGCGATTGGAGAGGAAGTTCGAACTCATCTGGTTGAGCCGCCTCCGTTAGGTGGGATGACTGGACGCGAACGTCCGGCGGCGGATGGTACGGGGCCGCGGAGCGCCGCGTCAAGCCAGATGTCCACAACCTTTGGGACTAGAGCTCGAGGCGGACGATCGGGCGGGCGTGCTTGCTCTGCGGTGCCTGCCGGATGGCGACCACCTCGAAGCCGGCCTTCTCGAACATCGAGAGCGTGCCGTGATAGGCGTTCGCGGCGGGGATCTTGTGTCCGGCGGTGTCTGCTGGGTAGGCCTCGAGCATCGTCGCACCGCTCGCCCGGGCGAAGTCGACGGCGGCGGCGAGGAGCGCGGCCGCCACCCCGGCACCGCGATGCTTCCGCGAGACGACGAAGCAGACGATCGACCAGACCGGATGGTCGTCGACCTTCGCGAGGACCTTGGCGGTCGTGAGTCGGTCGTAGCGCTCGCGCTCAGCGAGGCTGACCCAGCCGACCGCCCGTTCACCCAGGTAGGCGACCAGGCCTGGAGGTGGACCGTCGCGGGTCAGCGCTTCGAGGCGGCCGCGGTTGACTGCCGCCCTGGACGTCCAATCGAGCCCGCGGACGCGATAGAACTGGCACCAGCACCACTTCGGGTCGCCGCCCTCTTCGAAGAGCGCCGCGAGGTCGGCGAAGCGATCCGGCGTCAGCGGGTGGACGACAACCGGCGCGGTCTCGGCGGGCGCCTTCGTCATCGCTCGATGATGCCGGATGGTCGTGTCGTCTACTGGCATGAATACAAAGCTGCCCGGTCCGGAGACCGGGCAGCAGTACGGGTCGCGTAACGGCAGAGCCGTCAGGCCATCGAGGGCTCTGACTTCCAGCCGGCCAGGAATGCCCAGGCGGCGACGACGAGGTGGAGGATGTTGTCGGCGGGGCTTTCGAGGTTGGCCAGGCCGAACGTGTTCGGGTCCGTCGACGAGCCCGCCGGCACGACGAAGCCGTAGATGCCGAAGAAGAGCGCGATGACGCCGACGAGCAGGACGATCCAGCGGTAGTACGGCGCGAGCGCGCTGTTCAGGCCGGGGACGTAGAGCGCCGCGAGCGCGACGACTCCAAGTGCGATGTGGGCGACGTTCTCGCCGTTGTCCAGCCAGAACGCCGGATAGGCGGATTCGCTGAAGATGCCGAGGTAGCCGACGACTCCCAGCAGCACGAGGACGATGCCCCCGGCCATCAGGAAGCCCTTCGGCGAGAAGATGCCTTGACCCATGGTCATCCGGATTCACTCCCTCAGATTCGGATGCGTGGAGGCCCGGACGGCGGCAGTCGATGAGCGCGCGCCGAAACGGGCCCGACGGCGCCGCGTCCTGCGGCACCGGTGCCGTTAGGCGATGCGTTCTCCTCCCTGCGTCCCCACGCCGGCCCATTGGGCGAGCCGCGTCCAATGGCGCGATTGTGGCGCCGCCTGTCAAGCGCGAGATGGGCGCGCTAGAGTCCTACCGTCGTTACGTGGGGGTCGGAGGAGCAGATGAATCTCGTCCCGTGGTTGCTCTTTGCGCACATCCTGGGCGCCATCCTGGCGTTCGGACCGACGTTCGCGTTCCCGATCATCGGCGCTGCCGCCGGACGTGAGCCGCAGCATGCGAACTTCACGCTCCGGGCGCTCGAGGTCGTCACCACCCGCCTCGTGATTCCTCTCGCGATCTTGCAGGGCGTGACGGGCGTCGGGTTGATCCTTGCCACCGGCATCGACCTGTTCGCGGCGCGCTGGCTGCTCGTCGCGATCGTTCTCTATGCCGCGGCGCTCTACATCGGGATCGGGATCAACCTGCCGAACACGAAGCGGCTGATCGAGCTGTCATCGACGCCACCGGGTCCGGGTGGCCCGCCGCCCGAGCTCGTTTCGCGCCTCGCCCGGGGCCGTCAATTCGGCATGGTCCTGTCCGCTCTGATCGTCACGATCGTCTTGCTGATGGTCGTGAAGCCGACGTTCTAGGCAGCCAGCCAGGCGACCACCGCGGTGCCGATCACGGGCTGACCGGCGACGGCCGCTGTGCTCCAGAGCGCGATCAGCAGCGAAGCCGCAAGGACGAGGAGCAAGGCTCTGCGTCGTGCTGGGTGTGTCATTTCGGTGCCATCACATTCAGCTTCCCCCCGGCAGCAGCGGCAGCGTGCCATTGCGCGGCTGTAGGAGCGCTAACGGCGCGCTCGCGGCCATTGCAATCGGCTCACAGGACATGGTCGCCCAACCCGGTCGCGGCTGGGAACCCCGATAATCTCCCTATGCCATTTGTCGCCGGGTCCGTCGCCGAGCTCCTCGATCGAATCTCGACCGCCGCCCACGTCGAGGCCGGCCGACTGGTCGTCGACGACGCCGCGCGTTTCCGAGGCGAGCCGATCCGGGATCTTGCCTGGACCGCGGCATTCTCGGAGGAAGCGGCCGCGGTCGAGGTCGCGCGCTGGATCGTCTGGGAGGCGAGCCAGGCGCTCGGCGCCCGGTCGGCGAGCATTCACGAGCTGTACGTGGCGCGGGCCCGCGGGGAGATCGAGCCGTTCACGGTCCCGGCGATCAACATCCGCGCCCAGACGTTCGACATGGCCCGGATCGTCTACGAATCGGCCGCGGCCGATGACGCCGGCGCTGTCATCCTCGAGCTCGCCCGGAGCGAGCAGACCTACACGTACCAACGTCCGATCGACTACGCGACGGCGTGTCTCGCCGGCGCAATCGCGGCCGGCTGGCAGGGCCCGGTTTTCCTGCAGGGCGACCACTACCAGTTCAACGCCAAGAAGTACGCCGCCGATCCCGAGGCGATGACCGAGGAGATCCGGCGCGCCTGCAACCTCGCGGTCGATGCCGGCTATCGCAACATCGACATCGACGCCTCGACGCTCGTCGATCTCTCGAAGCCGAACGTCGACGAGGAGCAGCGCGAGAACTACGTTCGAACGGCCGAGCTCGTCGCCCACATTCGCGGCCTCGAGGCCGACGGCGTGACGATCAGCATCGGTGGCGAGATCGGCGAGGTCGGCAAGTCGAACTCGACCGAGGAGGAGCTGCGGGCCTACCTCGACGGGCTCAACCGCGAGCTGACGATCCGGGCTCCGGGCGCGATCGGAATCAGCAAGGTCAGCGTGCAGACGGGGACCTCGCATGGCGGCATGGTTCTGCCCGATGGCACCGTCGCAAGCGTGGCCGTGGACTTTGGCGTCCACGAGCGGCTCGGCGTGGTAGCCCGTGAGGAGTACGGCCTCGCGGGGACCGTCCAGCATGGCGCATCGACGCTGCCGGACGAGATGTTCCACCGGTTCCGCGACGTCGGGACCGCGGAGATCCATCTCGCGACCGGCTTCCAGAACACGCTCTACGATCACCCCGCCTTCCCGGCCGAGCTCCACGAACAGATCGAACGCTGGTGCTCGGAGAACGCGCTCGACGAGCGCAAGTCCGAGCAGACCGACCAGCAGTTCGTCTATACGACCCGCAAGAAGGCGCTCGGCCCGTTCAAGCGCGAGCTGTGGGACCTCGAGACGAAGGACGAGATCCTCGCCGAGCAAGCCCGCAAGATCCGGTTCCTGTACCGCGAGCTCGGTGTCGTCGGTTCGCGTGGAGCGGTCGAGCGGTGGGTGACACCCGTCCCGGTTTCTCGGCCGGCACCAGAGGCGCTCGCCAACCGGGTCTGAGGACGAGACTTGGCCACGCTGTCCGTGACCCTCCTGATCGAGCTCGATCCCGTTCCGAATCTGGCGACTGGACCCCTGATTCCGTCTTGACCCGCCTCGGCGGCGGCGTATCCTGCGAGCCGGGCTTCGCGTCTGGAGGGATCGCGAACGCCCGATCGCGTCATCTCCGAAGAGGTAGGTCTCGCGCGTCGGGACGTCCCCGAGACGCGCGGAGGTAGAGGAGGGTAGGCGTGTCCGGTCCGATGGAAAGCCATGCCGAAGTCGCTGCGCGCGATGACGCGCACCTGCGCTCGCTCGGCATCAAGCCCGAGCTAAGACGATCGCTCGGCTTCCTCGCGAACTTCGCGGTCGCGTTCAGCTACATCTCGGTCGCTACTGGGACATTCACCAACCAATCCGTGGCGTTCGGTGTTGGGGGTCCCGCGATCTTCTGGGCGTGGCCCCTCGTCATCCTCGGCCAGACGTTCGTGGCCCTGAACTTCGCCGAGCTGGCCAGTCATTTCCCGGTCGCGGGGTCGATCTACCAGTGGTCCAAGCGTCTCTCGAACCGAACGCTCGGCTGGTTCACGGGCTGGATCTACTTCTGGGCGGGCGTGGTCACGGTCACCGCGGTCGCCGCCACCGTCCCGCTCGTGCTGTCGACCGTGACTGGCTTCGACCTCGCCGGGGCGTCGCCGATTCCCGGCCTCGACCTGTGGCAGTTCACCGCGCTCGCGGCGCTCGTGACGACGACTGCGATCAACGTCATCGGCGTTCGCCTGCTCGCGTTCATCAACAACATCGGAGTCGCGGCCGAGATCATCGGCATGCTCTTCTTCGCGCTGATCCTGCTGTTCTTCTTCAACCACCAGCCGATCTCAATCATCTTCGACACCTCGTACACGAGCGGGCTGTCGGAGGGTGGCTACTTCCCGGTCTTCCTGGTCGGCGCGTTCATGGCGCTCTTCGTGGTCTACGGCTTCGATACGGCCGGGACGTTCGGCGAGGAGACACTCGACGCGAGCCGCCAGGCGCCGCGTGGCGTCCTCTCGGCGATCTGGCTGTCGGGCATCGTCGGCGCGATCTTCCTGCTCGCCGTTACCCTCTCGTTCAAGGACGTCGGCAAGGCGGTCGAGACCGGACAGGCATTCCTGTTCCCGATCGCAGACACGATCCTCGAGAACCTGAACGGGACGCTGTTCGGCACCTTCACGCTCGGCCAGCTCTACCTGGTCGTGATCCTCGTCGCGGTCTATGTCTGCACGCTGGCGATCCAGGGCGCCACGGTCCGCCTGATGTTCTCGATGGGTCGAGACCGCCGCCTGCCGTTCGGCAACCTGTGGGCGCACGTCAGCCCGACGCTCAAGACGCCCTCGTACGCCTCGCTGGCGGTTGGCGTTCTCGCGGCGGTGCCGATCATCCTGACCGGCGCGCTCGGCTCGATCTACCTCGCAATCGCGGCGACCGGCACGATCTACCTCAGCTACTTCCTCTGCAACCTCGGTGTCCTCGCCGCTCGCCGCCGTGGCTGGCCGCACAAGGGCGCCTGGTTCAAGCTCGGCAGCTGGGGCACGATCCTGAACATCCTGGCCCTCGTCTGGGGCGGCGCGATGATCATCAACATCGGCCTCTGGGCGGACCCGATGTTCGGGGTCTTCGGCTCCTCGCTACGGTCGGACTGGTCGAACCCGTTCATCGACGCGTTCATCACGTTCGGCGGGAACCCGATCGAGGGCCTGCCGCACTGGCCGGTCTTCGAATCGCTCGTCGGCGCGATCATCCTCGTCGGAGCGATCTACTACGTCGTGGCACAGCGCGGCCGCGAGGATCGGGTCGAGGCTGACATCGCCACCGGCGAGGCCGTCATCGGCTAGCTCAGCACCTCACCCGTTCGAAGCGGACGGCGCGGCGGGAGCCCTCCTGCCGCGCCGTACCATGTCCGGCGATGTCCAGCCCGGTGGCCGACGCGGACGCACCCGGCGCGATTGACGACGAACTTCGTGGTGAGCTGCGCGACGAGCTCGCTCGTGCGCTCGGCAGATTGCCCGAGCTCGCCGGTCGAGAGCTGAGGTTCAGCGCGCTCTCCGGCGGGATCACGAATCGCAACTTCCTCGTTCGAGCCAGCGGCGGCGATGATCGCTACGTCGTCCGCCTGGCCGGCAACGACACGCACCTGCTCGGCATCAGCCGCGAGGTCGAGCATGCGGCCACGGTGGCCGCGGCCGGCGTCGGCGTGGGTCCGGAAGTCGTCGCCTTCATCCGGCCGGAGGGCTACCTCGTCACGCGTTTCATCGTCGGCGAACCCGTCTCCGACGATGTCGTCCATCGGCCCGAGACCCTCCGCGCCGTCGCCGACTCGATCCGCCGGATTCATGACGGTCCGGCAATCCCCGGCCTGTTCATCCCGTTCCGCATCGTCGAGGCGTACCGCGCCCTCGCCTTGGCCCGCGGTGTCCGGATCCCCGCGGAGTACGACCTGGCTCATGCCGTGAGTCGCAGGATCGAGCTCGCGCTCCTCACCGCTCCGATGGAGCTGCGGCCCTGTCACAACGACCTGCTGAACGCCAACTTCATCGATGACGGGCAGCGGATCCGGATCGTCGATTGGGAGTACGCGGGCATGGGCGACCCGTTCTTCGACCTCGGCAACTTCTCGGTCAACCACTCGCTCACTGCGGACGAGGATGCGATCCTCCTCCAGGCCTACGACGGCGACGTCCGACCGGCCCGCGCGGCGCGTCTCACGCTCATGCGCGTCGTCTCGGACTTCCGCGAGGCGATGTGGGGCGTGCTCCAGCAGGGCATCAGCACGCTCGATGTCGACTTCGTCGCGTACGCCGCCGAGCACTTCGAACGCCTGCTCGCGAACGCGTCGACACCCGCTTTCGAACGGGCGCTCCGCGACGCGGCCGAGGGCTGAGGCGGCACGCTGACCGGGGTGCGCCGTTCGGGGGGCCTGCTCATCGCTGCCACGATCGGCTGGCTCACGGTCCTCGCCGGACTTGCGGCGTTTGTCGGCAGCATTGGCAGTGAACCGACGGGCTCGGTTACGCCGAGCGGCTCGTCAGACCTCGGCTCGCCGATCGCGAGCTCCGGACCGAGCTCGGCGGCTGCTTCGGCACCCGCCAGCCCCTCCGATGGCAGCCCGGCACCATCCGCCAGCTCGGCCGAGCAGACGGCGACGCTCGTCGGCGCGGGTGACGTCGCGTCCTGCGGACTCGAAGCGGATTCAGCGACTGCGGCGCTCGTCATCACGATCCCTGGGACCGTCTTCACGGCGGGCGACAACGCCTACGACAGCGGCACGGCCGACGAGTTCGCCACCTGTTTCGAACCGACGTGGGGCGCTTTCAAGTCGCGAATCCGGCCGGCCGCCGGGAACCACGACTGGAATACGGCCGATGCCGCCGGCTACCTCGGGTACTTCGGTGACGCCGCCGTCAACGCCGACGGCCGGACCTGGTATTCGTACGACCTCGGCGGGTGGCACATCATCGTGCTCGATTCGGACTGCGTGAAGGTCGGCGGCTGCGAGCCGGACTCTGAGCAGGGCTCGTGGCTGGCCGCTGACCTTGCCGCGTCCGACGCGCGCTGCTCGCTCGCCATCTGGCACCATCCGCTGTTTTCGTCCGGGTTCCACGGCGGAATCACGACGAGCGCGCCGCTGTGGCAGGCGGTCGCGTCCGCGGGCGTGGACGTCGTCCTGAACGGCCACGATCACGACTACGAGCGGTTCGCGCCGCAGGACGAGGCCGGCAGGGCCGCCGCGGACGGCACGCGCGAGTTCGTGGTCGGAACCGGCGGTGCCGCGCTCCGGCCGTTCCCGGGCGGAAACGTCCCGAACAGCCTCGTCCGCTCTGCGATTGCTCACGGCGTCATCGAGCTGACCCTGCAGCCGAGCGGCTACGTGTGGCGCTTCCGCTCGACCGACGACACGTTCTCGGACCAGGGCAGCGCTGCGTGCCACTAGTCGATCAGGCGCGGATCGTCGTCATCGGTGGCGGGATCACCGGCGTCAGCGTCGCCTATCACCTCGCGCTGGCCGGCGAGACCGACGTCCTGCTCATCGAGAAGTCGCAGCTCACGGGCGGCGCCACGGCCCACGCGGCCGGGCTCGTCACCGCGTTCAACCCCTCCGCGACGATGATGGGCTTCCGGCGCTACAGCATCGCGCTCTACGAGCAGCTCGGCGTCTTCGAACGCTCGGGCAGCCTCCGGATCGCGTCGAGCCCGGACCAGCTCCGCGAGCTGCAGCGGACGGCCAGCCGGGCGCGCGGGATCGGCCTCGACGTCGAGCTGATCCCGCCGGAAGAGGCAGTGCGCCTCCTACCGACCATGTCCGGCGAGGAGCTCTACGGCGCCGTGTACCTGCCCGGCGACGGCAGCCTCGACCCGCACGCGACGACCCACGCGATCGCGGCCGCGGCGAGGCGCCTCGGCGTTCGAATCCAGACCGGTGTCCGCGTGACCGGCATCGAGCTGTCCGATCGCCGGGTCGTTCAGGCCGTCGTCACCGAGCGCGGCCGGATCAAGACCGAGATCGTCGTCAACGCTGCGGGCCTGTGGGGACCGCGGATCGCGGAGATGGTCGGCGGGTTCGCGCCATCGACCCCGGTCGACCACCAGCACATCGCCCTTCGCGCGGTGCCGGGCCACGAGATGCCGGCCGGCTCACCGTGCTTCCGTGATCCCGACAACCTCGTCTACGGCAAGGCCGAAGCGGGCGGCGTGCTCTTCGGCGGCTACGAGACCAACCCGGTGTCGCGCTGGGAGGACGGCGTGCCGTGGGACCACGCGGCTCGCTCGCTCGCGCCGGATTACGAACGCTTCGAGCCGCTGATGGCCGGCGCGATCCGGCGGTTCCCGTTCCTTGCGGACGCCGAGGTCGTTCGCCTCGTCTGCCACCCGGATGCGATGACTCCGGACGCGAACCCGCTCCTCGGCCCGATGCCGGGCGCCCGTGGCTTCTGGCTGGCCGCCGGCCTCTCACTCAACGGCTTCGGCGCGGCCGGGGGCATCGGCCAGGCGATCGCGGCCTGGATCACGACCGGCGACCCGGGCGTGGATATCGGGCCGTACCGCGCCTGGCGGTTCGCTCCGACCTACCGCGACCCGTCGTACGCGGCGGCCTGCGCCCGCGAGACGTACGCGGACTACTACCGCCAGCGCTACCCGTTCGATGCCGACGAGGCCGGCCGGCCACGTCGCCTCTCCGCGGTCCATGGCCGGCTCCAAGAGGCCGGCGCCGTCTTCGGGACGAAAGCCGGCTGGGAACGCGCCGATCACCTCGAGCCGGGCGCGGGGTCACACCGCAGCGGTCGCGACCAGCGGGCCTACGGCTTCACGAAGCCGCCGTGGCTGGACCGCGTCGGCGCGGAGCATCGCGCCGTTCGTGAGCGCGTCGGGCTCATCGACCTGTCCTCGTTCGGACGGATTCGAATCGTCGGTCCGGGGGCATTCGAAAACCTCCAGTACGTCTCGGCAAACGACATCGACCGGCCGGTCGGCACGATCACGTACACGCAGTGGCTCAACGACCGCGCCGGGATCGTGGCCGACGTGACGGTCACGCGCGACGCGGCCGACCGGTTCACGGTCGTGACCGGCGCCGGGTACGTCGGCGGGGATATGGGCTGGCTCGAGCTCAACGGGCGCGTCAGCGACGAACCGATGTACCTCATTGAGCTCAGCGACTCCTTCGCCACGTTCGGCCTCTGGGGGCCAAACGCCCGCCGAGTCCTGGAGGCCGTCACCGACGACGACGTTTCGAATGCCGGGCTGCCCCTGCGCCAGGCCCCCGAGATCCACGTCGGCGGAGCGCCGGTGCAGGCGGGCCGGATCAGCTATGCCGGCGAGCTGGGCTGGGAGCTGGCGATGACCCGAAATTGGGCGGTCAGCGTGTGGGATCGGCTCGTCGCCGCCGGGTCGAAGCACGGCCTCGAGGTCGTCGGCTACCGGGCCCTGGAGTCACTCCGGCTCGAGAAGGGCTACCGCTACTTCGGCACCGACCTGACGACGACGGACACGCCGGATGAGGCCGGGCTGTCCGCCTTTGTCCACCCCGATCGCAAGGAGTTCCGTGGCCGCTCGGCGCTCCTCGCCCGACGCGAGGCCGAGCCTGACGGCCCGGTGCGCCGCCTCCGCACCGTCCGCTTCGAAGGCCCGGAGTACGTGCCGGTCTACGGCGGCGAGGCCGTTCGCGTGAACGGCGAGGTGGTGAGTCGGCTGCGTTCCGCCGGTTACGTCTTCACGACGCCGGGCAGCGTCGGCACCGTCTACCTGCCGCGCGGCGTGGAGACCGGAGGCGCGGTGGAAGTCGACGTCTTCGATGCACGGCTTGTCGCGACGGTCGTCGATGATCCGATGGTCGACCCATCTGGCTCGAAGATGCGGGCCTGAGTCAGCCCGAGACAGCGCAGAGCCAGCCCTCGAGGTCGGGCGAGGAGAGCTTCTCGCGGGCTCGAGCCCAGCGTTCTTCGGCCCAGCCGAAGAAGTCGTATTCGATCGGCGAGATCCGGGCCTGGATCGCCGCCCACAGCGTCCAGCCAACGTCCGACATCAGCATCTGGACCCTGCAGCGGGCCACGACAGCGGCCGTGACCTCGCCGAAGTAGGCGGCGCACAGCTCGCGCAGACGATCATCGTCGAAGCCGAGCTCCTGGGCCGTGTTCCCGAGCTCGAAGGTCGGGTCGTTGTTGCCGCTGTACTCGTAGTCGACGATCCACAGCCGTTCGCCATCGTCGAGGTAGTTCTCGGCGAGCAGATCGTTGTGACAAGGCACGCTCGCGAGCGGCCGCACCCGCATCGCCGCCTCGACCCTCGGCAGCGCCGCAATCCCATCGCGGTAGCCCGCGGGGCGGGGATGGCCCGTTCGTCGACCAGGCGAAGGTAGCGCTCGGTCAGCCGGAACATGTCGAAGTCGTCGCGGAACCGCGGGCCTGCGTGCAGCCGTCGCAGCGCATCGGCAATTCGAACGGGCATGCCGGGTGGCCGGAAGGCATCGTTCGACATCGTCCGGGCGTCGAGCCAGGCGAGCACGATGACGTTAAGGGCCGGCAGGTGGTCGACGACGGCCGGCCCGGCGCCAGCCGCCGCGGCGGCACGCGTGTTGTGGAGCTCGTTGCCGCGGTCCACCGCAAGGAGCTCGGTCGCCTCGCCCGGGATCCGGAGGAAGTACGGCGTGCCGTCGACAGTGACCCGGTAGTTGCGGTTCGTCAGCCCGCCGCTGATCGGTACGGCGGAGACCTCCCGACCATGCCACGCGGTCATGGCGGCGAGGACCTCGTCGATTGTCGGGGTCGGCGCGGGCATGGCCACAGTCTGGCAAACACGGCCCGCGCCGTGGCAGCGGCGGCGGCTAGGCTTCAGCCGTGACGGATCACGCACGGGCAGTGGTCATCGGCGGCGGCGTCGGCGGGACGTCCATCGCCTATCACCTGGCCCAGCTCGGTTGGTCCGAGGTCATCCTCGTGGATCGCGCGGAGCTCACCTCCGGCTCGACGTTCCATTCGGCCGGCCTCGTCGGGCAGCTTCGCTCGAGCGTGACCCTGACCCGGATGATGATGTACGGCGCCGACCTGTACCGGCGCCTGACGGCCGAGACCGGCGTGGACGTGAGCTGGCATGAGGTCGGCTCGCTGCGCCTCGCGTCGACGGAGGCACGCTACGAGGAGCTCCAGCGCCAGGCCGGCTGGGCGAAGACATTCGGGTTGCCGCTCGAGCTGATCTCGGCCGCCGAGGCCCAGGAGCGCTTCCCGCTCATGACAGCGGATGGCGTCCTCGGCGCGGTCTGGCTGCCGACCGATGGCTGGCTCGATCCGTCCGGCCTCGCCCAGGCGCTCGCGGCGGGCGCCCGCGCGAAGGGCGTCCAGGTTCGCCAGCACACACGCGTGGTCGGCATCGCGGTGGAGCGCGGCCGGGTGACCGGCGTGGAGGTCGAAGGACGCGACGGCAGAACAACGATCGCCACCGACGTCGTCGTCAACGCCGGCGGCATGTTCGCGCCCGAGATCGGGAGACTCGCGGGCGTCACGGTCCCGATCATCCCGATGGCGCACCAGTACCTGTTCACGAACGCCGTGGACGGTGTCCACCCAGGGCTGCCGACGATGCGCGACCCCGACAATCTCTGCTACTTCCGCGAGGAGGTCGGCGGGCTGTGCATGGGCGGCTACGAACGCGACCCGATGCCCTGGTCGCTCGACGGGATCCCGCCGGACTTCAACCACCGGCTGCTCGACCCGGACTGGCCGCGCTTCGATTCGATCATGGCCGGCGCCATCCGGCGCGTTCCCGCCATCGCCGACGCCGGGGTGACGCGGATGATCAACGGGCCGGAGGCCTTCACCCCGGACAATGAGTTCATCCTCGGTGAGAGCGAGGTCCGGGGCTTCTTCGTCGCGGCGGGGTTCTGCGCCCACGGCATCGCCGGCACCGGCGGCATCGGCCAGCAGATGGCCCAGTGGATCGTCGGCGGCGAGCCGGAGCTCGATCTCTGGAAGATGGACATCCGCCGATTCGGCGGCCAGTACCGCTCGCAGGCCCTGACGCTCGCTCGGACGTACGAGACGTACGCGACGTACTACGACATCCATTACCCGAACGAGGAGCGGCTCGCGGCGCGCCCGCTGCGGCTCTCGCCGGCCTACGACGAAGTCGCCGCGCTTGGCGCCGTCTTCGGCGAGAAGTCGATGTGGGAGCGGCCGAACTGGTTCACCCCGAATGAAGACGGCGCCGGCGTCTCCTCGCGCGCTGCCCTCGAGGCGCTGCGGCCGCGGGGCTGGGCCGGCGAGCATTGGTCGCCGGCGATCGGCGCGGAGGCGCTCGCGACCCGACAGACGGCCGCACTGTTCGACGAATCGAGCTTTGCGAAGATCGAGGTTGAGGGCGAGGGCGCGCTCGACTACCTGCAATACCTCTGCGACAACGACATCGACCGGCCCGTGGGTTCGATCGTCTACACGCAGATGCTCAACCGCCGCGGCGGCATCGAGTGCGACTTCACGGTCACGCGGCTCGCCGAGGACCGCTTCCTCATCGTCACCGGGACGGCGTTCGGGAACCACGACCTCGGCTGGATCCGGAGCCACCTGCCAGAGGACGTCCGGGTTCGAATTCGCGATGTGACGTCTGCCCGGGCGTGCTTCGGGCTCTGGGGGCCGATGGCGCGCGACATCCTTGCGCCGCTGACGAAGGACGACGTTTCGAACGACGGCTTCCCGTACCTCACCGCGCGCGAGATCTCGATTGCCGAGATCCCGGTTCTCGCGCTGCGGGTGACGTACACCGGCGAGCTGGGTTGGGAGCTCTATCCGCCGGCCGAATATGGTCGCGCGCTGTGGGACCGCGTCTGGGTCGCGGGCCGCGAGCACGGTCTCGTCGCCGCCGGTTACCGCGCCATCGACGCGCTGCGACTCGAGAAGGGCTACCGCGTCTGGTCGAGCGACATCACCCCGGAGGAGACCCCGTACGAGGCCGGTCTCGGCTTCGCCGTCCGGCTCGACAAGGGCGTCGACTTCCTGGGTCGCGACGCTCTCGTTGCGGCCAAGGCCGCAGGCCCACGGAAGCGCCTGCGTTGCCTCGTCCTCGATGATCCGCGCTCGGTCGCGCTGGGCAACGAGCCGGTCCGGGTCGACGGCCAGATCGTGGGCCGGGTCACGAGCGGCGGCTACGGCTTCGCGGTCGAGCGCTCGATCGCCTATGCGTACTTGCCGCCGGACGTTGCCGTCGGGACGAGCGGCGAGGTTGAGGTGTTCGGCGAGTGGGTCGGGTGCGCGGTCGCGCGGGAGCCGCTCTGGGACCCCGATGGTGCGAGGATCCGCTCGTGAGCGGCGCACCGGAGTTCGGCGCCGAGTGGAGCGCCTCGCTGCGACGGGGCAGCGACGCCGAGCTCCGCGGCTGGGTGATGGCCGCCCTCGGGTGGGCCGAGGAGGCCGACGCGATCGCGCTCGAGCACTTCCGCCAGGACGTCGAGGTCAAGCGCAAGCCGGATCGCAGCTTCGTCACCGCCGCCGACATGGCCATCGAGCGCCTGGTCCGCGACCGCGTCGCAACTACGTTTCCGGAGCATGGCGTCATCGGCGAGGAGTACGGCACCGACCGAGCTGGCGCGGCAGTCCGCTGGATCGTCGACCCGATCGATGGCACGCACAACTACCTCCGCGGCGTTCCGGTGTTCGCGACCCTGCTGGCGGTCGAGCGCGACGGCGAGCTCCAGGCCGGCGTGCTCTCGGCGCCCGCCCTCAACAGGCGGTGGCATGCCTGGCGGGGCGGGGGAGCGTGGGCGACCTGGTCGGGTGGCACCGCCGCTGCACCGCGCCGGATCCGCGTCTCAGGGATCGGAAGCCTTGATGAGGCGCAGGTTCTCTACGCGGGGACGCGCGACGTGGTGGGATCGGGCCATGCGCCAGGCTTCGAGACCGTCCTCGACGCCGCCTGGCGGGAACGCGGTCTTGGTGACTTCTGGGGGTACACGCTGATCGGGGAAGGTGCGGCGGAGGCGATGATCGAGGTCGATTTGTCGATCTGGGACACCGCGGCGCCGGCCGTGCTCGTCGAGGAAGCTGGCGGCAGGGTCACGACCTTTGATGGGCGTCGCGATGTCAGCGGCGCGACGTTCCTGGCCACGAATGGCACGATCCACGAGACCGTACGTTCGATGCTCATCACCGCGCCCGAAGGAGGGGAGTCCCGATGACCGCCGAGGGAATGCCCAGCCCGTCCGAGTCCTCCGCCCGCCGGGCGCAGTTCCTGGCCACGGAGCACTGGAGCCTGCTCGCGACTCGCTCAATGAGCTGGAACGAGTCGTTCTCGCGGACGTCGATGTTCCTTACGTCACTGTCGACCGCGACGGTGGCCCTGGCGCTCGTCGGTTCCGCGACAGGGTTCGGCCCGGAGTTTGTCGTGTTCGCCGTCGTCGTCCTGTCGATCACCTTGTTCCTGGGCGTCGCCACATTCGTCCGGCTCACGCAGGTCAACAACGAGGACTTCTACTGGGTCGCCGGGATGAACCGGTTGCGCGGCGTCTATGCCCGCCTCGAGCCTGGCATCGAGGACGAGTTCGTCACCGGGACGACCCTCGATGTGCCCGGATTCGCGCTGTCGTACGCGGCGATGCAGGTCACCGGCTGGTCGCCGCTCCACTTCTTCGTCACGACACCCGGCGTCGTCGGCGTGATCTGCTCGGTCCTCGCCGGTGTCGTCGCCGGACTCTTCACGCTCCAGGTCGCGCCCGCGATGACGCCCGCGCTCGGGATCGGCGTCGTGGTGTCGATCATCTCGTCGGTGCTGCTGGTGACATACGCGAGGCGCGATGCCACGGCCTATATCGCGCGGATGATCCGCTTCCAGGGCGATCTCGAAGCGCCGACTCCGGCCGTCGGGTCGGAGGCTGACCGATGACCGCCGAGACCCCGCCACCCGCGGGACCACCGTCGACGCCGGACGAAGGACAGGCTCGACCGGTCGACGATCCGCGGGCGGCCCAGATCCTTGCAACGGAGCATTGGAGCTTGATCGCCGGACGCTCGCTGGCCTACAACGAGGCGTTCACCCGGGCAGGCATGTTCCTGACGTTCCTGTCGGCGAGCCTCATCGTCGTCGGCTTCCTCGTCGCTTCGGATCGCTTCGCCGAGGCGGTGATCCCGATCGTGATCCTCCTGCTGGCGGTCAACCTGTTCGTCGGCATGGCAACGCTCGGTCGGATCTTCGACAGTGGCATCGAGGAGCTTGCCGCGGTGCGCGGGATGAACCGCATTCGGCACGCCTACACCGAGATGATCCCGGGGATCCAGCACTACTTCATCGCCTCGATCCACGACGACCGCATCGGCGTCACTTCCGCATACGGCGGGGGGCGCCGACGCCTGTCCCCCGTGGTCGGAATTCTCCATGGATTGACCACCACGGGCGGGATGGTCGGCTCGATCAATTGCGTGCTCTTCGCCGCCCTCATCGCCGTCATCTCGCTCGGTCTTGATGCGCCGGTCGGCCTCGCGCTCGGACTCAGCGTCGGGGCATTCTTCGCCGGCCTCGTCGTCTTCACGGTATGGGGCTATCGGACCATTGCCCGGTTGACCCTGTTCGAGAACCCGATGTTCCCGTCGCCGCCGGAGTCATAGCCCGGCCGGACGATCGGGCCGCTCGCCCTGACGAGGCCGCCCGCCTAGGCTGGGCCGCATGTCGGATCGGGGGACCCGCGTGGCCGCGCTGCTCTTCGGCCTCGCCGGGGCCGTAACGCTCGCGCTCCTCTTTGGGCAGGCTCGGCTTCCCGCGAACCCCGACGTCAGCCTTCCGACTGAGACGAGCGGTGCCCTCGCGCTCGAGCCGGACGCACGCACCACGGGCTCCGCCGCGCCCGGGCAGACCTCCACCGCCGGACCGAACGCGCCGTCGAGCGCCGCCGCGTCGCCGTCGATCGCCGCGCTTGCCACCACCCATCCTGCTGCGAGCCAGGCGCCGGCACCAACGAAGAAGCCGAACCCGACCGCTCCGCCGACCCCCGCTCCCACGCCGGCGCCAACGCCCGGGCCGACTCTCGCCCCAACGCCACCGCCGGCTCCGCCGCCATCGCTCGCGAGCTGCGACATCTTCCCGGCGTCGAACGTCTGGAACCGGCCGGTGAACGGCCTCCCGGTCGCCTCGAACTCGGACGCGATGGTCGCGGCGATCGGGCTCGGCGCGGGGCTGCATCCCGACTTCAGCGACGGCGGCTGGTACGGCATCCCGTTCAACGTCGTCGGCACGGCGACGCCGCGCTCGACCGTCAGCTTCCAGTACGACGACGAGTCCGATCACGTCGGCTACCCGATCCCGGCGAGCCCGGCGATCGAGGGTGGTTCGGACCGTCACATCCTCATGGTCGAGACGAACGAGTGCCGGCTGTACGAGCTGTTCGCGGCGCAGAAGTCGGGCAGCTCGTGGTCGGCCGGTTCAGGCGCGACGTGGGATCTCGGCTCGAACGCGCTCCGCACTGCGGGCTGGACGAGCGCGGACGCCGCCGGGCTGCCGATCTTCCCGGGTCTCGTCCGCTACGAGGAGGTCGCCGCGGGCGCCATCCACCACGCGATTCGGTTCACGGCACCATCGACCTGCAACGGCTACATCTACCCGGCCCGCCACCAGGCCGGCAGCGGCTCGTGTGCGGTCAACCCGCCGATGGGCCTGCGCGTTCGGTTGAAGGCATCGGTCGACATCTCGGGCTTCGGCCCGCAGGCGCGGATCGTCCTCCAGGCGTTGAAGACGTACGGGATGCTGCTCGCCGACAACGGTTCGCCGTGGTACATCACCGGCGCGCCGAGCCACGGCTGGGACGACGACGACCTCCACGACCTCGGCCAGGTCCACGGCGATGCGTTCGAGGTCGTCGACACGGCCGGCTTCGTCAACGGCTAGGCCTCAGGCCAGGTCCTTCCGCATCAGCCAGCGCGGCCTTCCGGCGCTGTGCGCGTCGGTCAGCAGGACGCGCCGGAACCCGGCGGCCTCGAACATCGGCGTGAAGCCAACGAACCCGAACCCGACGTCGACCCGCGTCCCCTCCGGATCGATCGGGTAGGCCTCGAGCGCCGGCGCACCCTGCGCACGGACATGTTCGATCGCGGCGTCGAGGAGCGCCTTTGCAACGCCACGACGCCTGAAGCCCACCCTGATGTTGAAGCAGCCGAGCGACCAGACCGGCAGGTCGTCGACCGTCGGGATCGTTCGCGAGTTGACCATCCGCGGCAACGCCGCGCGCGGTCCGATGCCGCACCAGCCGACCGGCTCGCCGTCGAGATAGGCGATCAGCCCGGGTGCAAACGCGCCGCTCTCGATTTGAGACTCCAGCAGCATCCGATTGCGGCCGGGGTCGCCGCGACCGAACGCCGAATCGACGCCGCGCCAAGCCTGGCACCAGCAACCCCGATCGCTGTTCCCGCCAAGGAGCGTCACGACGTCCGGCCAGCGCTCGGCCGTCGCGGGCACCACGGTCAGTCGCTCGGGTTCGATCGATTCGGGTTTCGGGCGCGGGCTCACGACTCCGCGGCGGTCAGGCTGTCCTCGAGGATCGAGAGTGCGCGGTCGACCTCGTCGGCCGTCGTGACGAGCGGCGGGATGATCCGCGAGACGTTGCCGTACGAGCCGGCCGAGAGGACGATAAGCTTCCGTTCGAGCGCACCCGCGATCACGCGCTTCGCGAGATCCGCGTCCGGCCGCCGGCCGTCGCCCACGCCTGGCTTGACGAACTCCATCGCGACCATGCAGCCCAGGCCGCGGACGTCGCCGATCGCCGGATGATCCGAGGCCAGCTCGCGAAGCCCGCCGACGAGCTGCGCGCCGCGCGCTCGGGCGTTCGCGATGAGGTCCTCATCCTCGATGACGTCGAGCGTCGCGTTCGCCGCCGCGCAGGCAACGACGTTGCCGCCGTACGTCCCGCCATGGGTGCCGGGCTTCCACTTCGCCATCAGCTCGGCTCGCGCGAGGATCCCCGAGAGCGGCAACCCGGAAGCGATGCCCTTCGCCATCACGAGGATGTCCGGCTCCACGCCCCAGTGCTGGACCGCGAACATCTCGCCGGTCCGCCCGAAGCCGGTCTGGACCTCGTCGGCGATCAGCAGAATCCCGTGCTGGCGCGTGATCTCGCGGAGGCGCGGCAGGAACGTCGGCGGCGGGACGATGTAGCCGCCCTCGCCGAGGACCGGCTCGACGATGATCGCCGCGACCCGCTCCGGGTAGATGACCTGGTGGAACAGAAGGTCCAGCTGGGCCTCCCAGTCACAGCGGCAGTTCGCGTCCGGCGCGTGCGACCCGCCGACGAACCCGTAGCAGTTCGGGAAGCCTGTGTGGTAGACGGAGCCCGGGAGCGGTTCGAAGGCGGCACGGTAGACGTCCTTCGCCGTCGTCATTGCCATCGTCTGCGCGGTTCGCCCGTGGAAGCCGCCGCGGAACGCGATGATCACCGGCCGGCCCGTCGCGACGCGCGCCAGCTTCACGGCCGCCTCGACCGCCTCCGCGCCCGAGTTCGACAGGAAGGCCTGCCACGGCCCGCCCGGCAGGAGGCCCTGGAGCCGCTCGTACAGCCGCAGCCCGGGCTCGTGGTAGACGATGTTCTGCTGGCCGTGGAGGAGCTTCGCGGCTTGGGCCTGGACCGCCGCGACGACCCGGGGATGGGCGTGGCCGGTGTTCGTGACGCCGATCCCGGACGAGTAGTCGAGGTAGCGCTCGCCGTCGGTCGTGATCAGCCACGAACCCTCGCCCCGATCGACGGTGAGGTTCGTGATCCGGCTCCAGACCGCCGGGACGACCGAGCGGTCCACGGCCGCGCCGGTCACGGTCACTTCTCGATCGTCCGCAGCGGCGCGAAGTCTCGGACGGCCTGCCGCCGCTGCCAGAGCGTCGTGAGGATCACGAGAAGGACGGCGCTCCCGAAGATGATCGTGCCGATGACGTTGACCTGGACCGGGATGCCGCGCTGCTGCGCGCCGTAGATGTAGAGCGGGAACGTTTGGGCGTTGCCAGCGGTGAACGCCGTGATCACGTAGTCGTCGATCGAGAGGCTGAACGCGAGCAGGGCTGCCGCGACGACGCCCGGCAGGATGAGCGGGAAGGTCACCCGCCAGAACGTCACCCACTCGTTCGCGCCGAGATCCATCGCCGCTTCCTCGAGATGACGCGGGAAGCCCTGGAGCCGCGCCTTCACGGTGACGACGACGTAGCTGATGTTGAACATCACGTGGGCGATGAAGATCGTCCGGATGCTGAGCGGGTAGAGGAGCCCTTCGGGGATGAACGGCAGTTTCGTGCTGGCGATGAACATCGTCAGGAGCGACGAGCCGAGCACGATCTCGGGCGTCGACATCGGCAGGAAGATCAGCATGTTCGTCGTGTTCCGGCCGCGGAAGCTGTAGCGCACGAGTGCGAGTGCGATCAGCGTTCCGAGGATCGTCGCGACGAGCGTCGAGCCGAACGCCACGATCAGGCTGTTCCGCACGGCATCCCCGAGCCCGATTCGACCGAGCGGATCCAGCCAGGCGTCGAACGAGAACTTCTTGAAGATGAGGTTCGACCGGCCGGTCGGGTCGTTGAAGCTGAACAGGATCATGACCGCGACGGGCAGGATCAGGTAGAGCGTGACGCCGATCGTGTAGAGCGGCAGCAGGAAGCGCTCGATGGCGACGCCGAACCGCTGGAGCGGGCTTGGCCGGCGCGAGGCGCTGATCGCCGCGGCAGACATCAGGTGGCGCCGCCCGTGAGCTCCTCGGTGCCGAGGAGGCGGGCATAGATGAGGACGCCAACGATGATCGCCGCCATGAGGATGAATGAGAGCGCAGCAGCCGTCGGATAGTCGGTGACCTTGAGGAAGCGGCCCTGGATCACGTTGCCGATCATCTGCGACTTCGGGTCGCCGAGGAGCTCGGCGTTGATGAAGTCGCCGACCGCGGGGATGAACGTCAGCAGCGAGCCGGCGAAGATCCCCGGCAGCGACAGCGGCAGCACGACTCGGACGAAGGCCTCACTGATCAGGAACGTCCCGATCAGCCCGCCGACGATCGCGCCGGCGATCCCGGGGATGAGCGGGTTGGCCCCGAGGATCGCGGTGACAACCGCGACGAGCAGGCCGCCGACCGCCCCGCCGACGATCGCACCTCCGGGCCGCCACGGGCCGGCGTAGAGGTCGCGGGCGGCCTCGATCAGCCGGAAGTCGATCTTCTCGAGGGCGACGTACAGCGGCAGCGTCATGAACGGCAGGAAGTTGTACGTGATCCCGGCGACCACAGCCGCGGGCGTTGCCAGGAGCCGGAAGTCGTCCGGCAGGAACCCGGCGTCCTTCAGCGGGCCGAGGACGATCCCGCTATCGGCCAGGATGATCTTCCAGGACAACGTTCGAAGCAGGAAGCTCGTGAAGAACGGGGCGATGACGAGGAACAGCAGCACGTTCTTGTACGCGCCGCCCTTGAACGCGATCGTGTATGCGAGCGGGAAGCCGAGGACGAACGCGAAGAGTGTCGCCAGGCCGCCGTACTCCGCGGATCGGAGGATCCAGGGCCAGTACTCCGACAGGCTCTCGCCGTAGATGCTCCAGTTGAACGTCTGCCGGAAGCCCTCGGTGATGTTGCCCGTCCAGAGCGAGACGAGGAACATCTGGATCGCGGGATAGACGTAGAACACGACGAGCCACGCCAGCCCCGGGACCAGCAGGAAGTACGGCGCGCTGGCCCGAGACAGGCGGAGACGCTTCATGCGCTTGTCCGTTGCCGGGACGAACGGACGCGAGCGATCAGAGGCCCAGCACTCGCGAGAAGTCCTCGCTCCAGGCCTGCTCCTCTTCGGCGGTGACGGATCGGAACTGATGGAGGCGGGCGACGTAGTCGTCGGGCGGGAAGATCAGCGGGTTGTCGCCGATCTCGGGATCCTCGGCCACGAGAACCTCCCGGGCGCCCTTCACCGGGCAGACGTAGTTCACCCACGCCTCGACGGCGGCCGCGTTGACCGGCTCGTAATAGAAGTTGATCCAGGCTTCCGCCTGGGCCTTGTTGACGACCCCCTTGGGCATGACCATGTTGTCCGTCCAGAGCATCCCGCCCTCCTTGGGGAGGGCCCACTGGAAGTCCTGCTCCGGGGTCTGGTCCGGGACGAGCAGGCCGCTGACGTCGCCCGACCAGGCGATCGCCACGATCGCGTCTCCTGAGGCCATGACATCGACGTACGAGTTCCCGGTGAGCTGACGAACGAGGCCCGCCTTCACGGCGTTGTCGACCTCGGTGAGGGCCTGCTGGAACTGGTCCTCGGTGAGCTCCTCGGGCTTGAAGCCGAGCTTGATCGCGGCCAGGCCGACCGTGTCGCGCATCTCGGTGAGGTACGTGAGCTTGCCCTTGTACGTCTCGTCCCAGAAGACCTCGAGCGAGTCGAGGTCGCCGGTCTGGGCCTTGTCGAAGCCGATGCCTGTCATCCCGGACTGCCAAGGCGCGGCCAGGTTCGTATCAGGGTCGAACGAGCGGCCGTGGTATTGGTCGAGCAGGTTGGTCGGGAAGTTCGGCGTGTTCGCGGTGTCGATCTTCTCGAGCCAGCCAAGGCGCGCGAGGCGGGCGACCATCCAGTCGGTCACGACGAAGATGTCCCACTGCGTCGCGAGGCCCTGGCTCAGCGGACCCTGGAGATCGCGGGTGAAGAACGTCTCGTTGTCGTCGACGGCCTCGACGTAGTTGACGGTCACGCCCGTCTCGTCGGTGAACTTGTCGAGCGTCGGGTGCGTCGTGTTGTCGTCGTCGACGTCGATGTAGCCGATCCAGTTCGCGAAGTTCACGGTCCCGCCGAGCTCGCCTGGGCTCGCCGATGCGCCCGCGGATGCTTCGGTGGACGCAGCCGCCGAGGGGCTGCCGCCCGTGCCGTCCGTGCCGCACGCCGCGAGGAACGCGGCGAAGCCCGCCAGGGCCGAGCCCTGGAGGAACGTGCGGCGGTCCAGCGGTGTGGCGATCGGGCTGCGATCGTGCTCGGTCATCGTGGTGACTCCTTCCTAGCCTGAGGCCGCGGCGGCCTGTGGTTCTGCGGCCGACGCCCCATCGTCGGCAACGGCGAACGTGTGATCGGGTGACCAGCTCAGGAACACGTCGTCGCCCGGGCGGTGGAGCGAGCCGTGCGACGTGCGCTCGACGTTCTGCTCGTAGACCGTCAGGCGCGACCCGGACAGCGCCTCGACGATATAGCTCGTCGAGACACCGAGGTACGACGCATCCACGACGCGTCCGGCGAGGCGATTCATGGCGCCAGCGCCATCGCCATCGGCCTGGAGGCGGATCTTCTCAGGCCGGACGCCGACCCGGATGGCGGTCTTGCCATCGACCGCCGACGCGGGCACCCGGACCCGGGTGCCATCCGCGAGCGTGCACCAGATGCGCTCCCCGTCGCGCTCGCCGAGCTTCGCCGGCAGGAGGTTGCTGACGCCGAGGAAGCCCGCGACGAACGGCGTCGCCGGGCGCTCGTAGAGCGTCTCCGGATCGCCCAGCTGCTGGTACCGGCCGCGCTCCATGACCGCGATCCGGTCCGACATCGTCATCGCTTCTTCCTGGTCGTGGGTCACGTAAATGAACGTGATCCCGACTTCCTGCTGGATCCGCTTGAGCTCGACCTGCATCTGCTTTCGAAGCTTCAGATCGAGGGCGCCGAGCGGCTCGTCGAGGAGGAGCACGGCCGGCTTGTTCACGAGCGCCCGCGCGAGAGCGACGCGCTGCGCCTGGCCGCCCGAGATCTGGCTCGGCTTGCGGCGCCCGAAGCCGGGCAGCTCGACGAGCTCGAGCATTTCGCCGACGCGCGTTCGCACGTCCTTTTCGGGCAGCTTCTTGCGACGCAGGCCGAACGCGACGTTGTCGTAGATCGTCAGGTGCGGGAACAGCGCGTAGTTCTGGAAGACCGTGTTGACGTCACGCTTGTAGGGCGGGAGCCACGTGACGTCCTGGCCGTTGAGCTCGATCTTGCCGGACGTGGGCTGCTCGAAGCCGCCGATCATCCGGAGGGTCGTCGTCTTGCCACAACCCGACGGACCGAGGAGCGAGAAGAACTCGCCGTCCATGACCTCGAGGTCGATGCCGGCGACGGCGACAACGTCGCCGTACGACTTCGAGACTCCGATCAGCGTGACCTCGACTTCGGGCACGGGCGGCTGCAAGCTCCTCCTTCGGGGTGGCGGTGACGATAGGTTCGGCCCGTTCGGGGTGTCAAACCGGAGGCCCGAGTACGATATCGACGCACCGAGTGTCGGAATTGGAGGGAGCGTCGAAGCCGGCCATGTCGAGCGTCACCGAAGCCTCTGTCACCGCCGCGCTTGCGACCGTCCAGGAGCCCGAGCTGGGCGGCGACCTGATCACCCGAAACATGGTCAAGGACCTCAAGATCGACGGGACGGCGGTGGCGTTCACGATCGAGCTGACGACGCCGGCGTGTCCGCTGAAGGACGAGATCGAGACCCGAGTCCATACCGCGCTTGATCCGATCGGCGTGACCTCGGTCGAGCTCACGTGGGGTGCCGTCGTTCGGCGGGCCGCGCCGCGGACGCCTGAGCAGCTGCTGCCCGGCGTGAAGAATGTCATCGCCGTCGCGTCCGGCAAGGGCGGTGTCGGTAAGAGCACGGTCGCGGTCAACCTCGCGGTTGCGCTCGCGCAGGACGGGGCGACGGTCGGCCTTTTGGACGCGGACATCACCGGCCCGAACGTGCCCCTGATGCTCGGCGTCGACGGCCAGCCGCAGGCCGGCGCCGACAACAAGATCCAGCCCCTCGAGCGGCACGGCGTCAAGGTCATCTCGATCCAGTTCTTCGTGCCCGAGGGCCAGCCGATCGTCTGGCGCGGGCCGCTCGTCGGCGGCGCAATCCAGCAGTTCCTGCGTGACGTCGACTGGGGCGAGCTCGACTACCTCGTCATCGACCTGCCGCCCGGCACGTCGGATGCGCAGCTGACGCTGGCCCAGGCCGTCCCGATCAGCGGCTCGGTGCTCGTCACGACGCCCCAGGAAGTCTCGCTCGCGGACGTCACGAAGGCGCTCGCGATGTTCAAGCGGATGAGCGTCCCCGTCATCGGCCTCGTCGAGAACATGACCGCGTTCGTCTGCCCGCACTGCGGCGAGGCGACGGAGATCTTCGGTCGCGGCGGTGGCGAGCGCTTCGCGGCCCAGCACGCGCTCGAGTACCTCGGCGGCATCCCGCTTGACATCACGGTTCGCCAGGGCGGCGACGTCGGCGTGCCGGCGGTCGCGCAGCGGGAACCGGGTCCCGCGGCGGCGGCGCTGAAGAATCTGGCCCGGATCGTGGCCGCGCGGATGAGCGTCCGCGCCGCCGAAGCCGCGGCTCAGCCGGTGCTGACGATCTCCTGAGTCAGGAGGCGGCGGCGGCCCGGCTGCCGCCCAATCCGGCGGCACCCGCGCGGATCACGTCCACGACCTGGCCGACGAATGCCGGCGCCACCGGCGCTCCGGAGCTCGCGCAGCGTTGGACCATCTCGGCGCGACGCTCCGACGGATAGTGGACGAGCAGCGCCCGCGGCACGCCCGAGCGGACGACATGCTCGATCGCCTCGTCGGTCGTCAGGTGGCCACGCTTGAGGTCGTCGAAGGCGGCTGACTCGAGGGTTGCCTCGAGGATGAGCAGGTCGGCGCCACGCGCCAGCTCCACGACTTCGTCCGAGGGGCCCATGTCGCCGGCGTAGACGATCCGCGTGCCGTCCGTCGCGACGATCTCCATCGAGAACGCGGGCACGTAGTGGCCGACGGACATCGGCCGGAATCGGAGGTCACCGGCCTCCAGCCACTCGCCGGATTGGTACTCGCGGACTTCGAATGCGTCGTCGAAGAAGTGCGGGCGCTCGGCCATCGCTGCGGCCAGGTGATCCAGCTTCTCGGCTCCGCCTGGCGGGAGATGGACGGGCAATCGCCGCGGCGCTCGTTCGCCCCACGGGAAGCGGTAGCGCAGCGGCGCGAGGTCGATCCAGTGGTCGGCGTGGAAATGGCCGACGACGAGGGCCGTGAGGTTCTCGGCGGACATCTTCGTCTGGAGCTGGGACGCAATGCCGCTGCCACAGTCGAACAGGACGGCCGTCGAACCGGACTCCACGAGGATCCCGGAAGCCGACGTGTCCGCGACGGGACGCGCGGTGCCGGTTCCAAGAACGGTCAGGCGCACCAGGTCCTCCAACGTTGTCTCGCGGCTCGGCGCGGATCGTCGCGGCCCGGGACCGGGGCAGCGTAGCGTTCGGCGGACCCGGCGGCTGTCCGCTGCGCGACATCAGCCATCGCGGCGGAGCTGCCGCAACAGGACATCTGCGGCAGCAAGGGCGGCGCGGGTTCGGCCGGCGGCGCCGTCGAGGAAGACGACGCGCCGCTCGCGGTGAACGCCGCTCGGGGTCGCGACCGCGATCGAGGCGCCCGTATCGCCGCCGCGCGTCCGGATCCGGACGGCAAGGCCGACCTCGGCGTCGTGCCCGATCTGGCGAAACCGGTTGGCAAGGTCCTCCGGTCGGTCGAGACCGTCGGGCGGGTGCGGCAGGGACTCGATGAACGAGAGGCGCGCGACGCTCTCGCCAAGCAGGGCTCCCACCGAGCCGCGCGTCGCAATCTCGACGACTGCGAGCCGCCAGTCGAGGCGTTCGAGCTCCGCTTCGATCGCCCCGCCCCAGGTCGTGTCGCCGGTCGACCAGATGTGCTCGTCGAGGGCCGCGCGGACGTGCGCCTCCATCTCTTCGACCAGGGCCTCGGCCGTGCGCCCCGCGGTCGAGACGGCCGAAATCCGGACGTCCACGGCGTCGGCACGGGCGTACGTCGCGACGATCGGGTTGGTCGCCCGGAGGATTCCTTCGCCGATCCGTTCCGCGATCAGCGACTCACCGATCCCGGCCAGGCGCAGGACGCGAACGGCCATCCCCTGACCCAGGCCGCGTTCGCGGAGACGCGGCAGGACCCACTCGGCCCACATCGGGCGCATCTCGCGCGGCGGACCGGGCAGCGCAACGATGACCCGACCATCGGGCCCATCCACCCACCAGCCCGGCGCCGTGCCGTTGGCGTTCGGAATCGCGGTCGCTGACTGGATCAACCAGGCCTGCTTGAGGTTCGTCTCGGGAAATGGGATCGAGCGCCGGTCGAACAAACCCCGGAGCCAGCGCTCCAGCGCAGCGTCGACGTACGGCTCCTGCCCGACGGCCGCCGAGATCGCCTCGCGCGTGAGGTCGTCCGGCGTCGGGCCGAGGCCACCGGTCGAAACGACGACATCCGCGCGCTCGAGCGCGGCCACGAAAGCGGCGGTCACCGACGCGAGCTCGTCGGGAAGGGCCGTGAGCCGTCCGACGCGGACCCCGAGGCCGCTCAGCTCGCGAGCCAGCTCCCCGGCATTGGTGTCGCGCGTCTCGCCGACCGTCAGCTCGGAACCGATCGAGAGGATCTCCGCGGCGACGAGCGCGCGATCTGGCATCCCGGGAGGGTAACGCCGGGTTGCGCTCGGATGCGCTGGTATCATCGGCCGCCGCTGCGGCACCGCCGCAGACCGAAGCTGCCGATCGGGGAGCAAGCCCTGGACGAGACGTACCCGCCTCCGCCGCCGCCCGAGCCCGGGACTGAACCGCGGCCCGGCCGCCGCGCCGACGCCGACGAGGCGCCCGGCGGCCTGCGTGAAGCCATCGCGTCCGTTCGCGCCGCCGCCGAGCGGCTCCTCCGCGCCCACGTCGAGCTCGTCAAGACCGAGATCGGCGAGATCGCCGGCGAGATCGGCAGGCTCGTCGGCCTGCTCGCGCTCTCGATGGGCTGCCTGTTCGTCCTCGGCATCTTCCTGCCGATCGGGCTGTTCCTGTTCCTCGGCGACTGGCTGTTCGGCTCGCTCGGCTGGGGCGTCCTCCACGGCACGCTGCTGCTCATCGCGATCGCGATCCAGTCCGCGTTCCTGGCGATCGGCATCCCCGGCCGCCGCGTTGGCCGCGACCTCGCGCTCGCAGCGCTCCTCGGCATCTTCACTGGGCTCGCGCTCGCGCTGGACCTGACGAATCGTGGCTGGACCGAGGTCGGCGCGCGGCTCCTGCCTGAGCTCGACCCGGTCAGCCGGCCGTTGCTCGTCGCAGTGATCGCGATCGCGATCCTGGGCGGCGTGATCGGCTTCATCCTCGGCTGGCCACGCGGCGGTGGGGCCACGGCCGCGGGCCTGCTCGGTGGTGTCCTCCTGGGCGCCCTCCTCGGCGCCCTGACGGCGGTGGCGCTCGGACCGCGCGTGGGTTCGGCGGTTGGCGTGACGGTCGGCCTGATCGCCTGGCCGACCCTGACCGCGATCACCGTGGCCCGGCAGGGCATCGACGTCGACGGCCTGAAGGCGCGCTTCTATCCTGAAGCCAGCATCGAAACAGCGAAGGAGACGATCGCGTGGCTGCGCGAACGGATGCCGCTCGGGCCGAAGTCCTAGCCGCCCGCGAGGGCCTGGCCGCCGAGGTCGACCGCCTGGAGGCGGCCGGCCGAGCTGCCGTCGACATCCCGGCCCGGATCCGGCGCGAACCGGCGAAGGTCCTCGGAGCGGCAGGCGGGGCGGCGTTCCTGCTTGCCGGCGGCCCGGGCCGCCTGCTCCGCCGCCTGACAGGCCGCGGCGACAAGGACGCCGGTTCGATCCTGCCCGACGAGGTCCTCAAGAGCCTCCGGAAGCGCGGCGCCGACGGCGAGCGCACGAAGAAGGACCTCGAGAAGGACTTCGCTCGCTACCTCGAGAAGAAGGACCCGACGAAGGCGAAGGATGTTGCCCTCGGCGCGACCGCGGCCGCCTTGATCGCGAACGTCCTGCGGCCGGTCACCCAACGCGCGGGCAAGCGCCTCGCCGAGGAGCTCTTCGACGCCGACCGCGAGACGGCCAGCGAGTCGCTGCGCAAGGTTCGAGGCGAGCGAGCGTCCGGCGGGAAGGGTGGCGGCCGCTAGACTCGCCGCGGGCGAGTGGCGGAATGGCAGACGCGCCAGCCTTAGGAGCTGGTGCCGCGTGAGCGGCGTGTCGGTTCGACCCCGACCTCGCCCACCACTCAAGCGCGGCTGACGGCCGTCGAACGCGAGCGGCGGCCTCCGAACGCGAGCGCCGCCTATACTCCCCGTCCGATGAAGGTCACCGCGACACCGGCGCCAAAGAGCTCCGTCCAGCTCGAGATCGAGGTCCCGGCCGAGAAGCTCAGCGCCGCGATCGGCGAGGCCGTTCGGCACGTCTCCCAGCGGACCCGGATCGCCGGCTTCCGGCAGGGCAAGGCGCCGCGCCAGGTCGTCGAGCGGGTCGTCGGCCCGACCGCCGTCCTCGACGAGGCGGTCGAGCATCTCGTCGACCGCTCCTACCGGGCGGCCATCCTCGAGAGCGACATCATCCCGCTGACGAACGCCCGGATCGACGTCGTCCAGGCCGAGGAAGGCAAGCCGCTGATCTTCAAGGCGACGGTCCCGGTCCGGCCGGAGATCACGCTCGGCGACTACCGCAACTTCCGGTTCGAGCCCGAGATCGAGACGATCGACGAGCCGAAGGTCGACAAGGTCATCGATGAGCTGCGCGACCAGCACGCTTCGCTCGTCGCCGTGGAGGATCGCGCTGCCCAGGCCGGCGACTACGCGGTCATCGGCTACGTCGGCACGCGCGACGGCGTCCCGTTCGATGGTGGCTCCGCCGAGCGGATGCCGCTCATCCTCGGCGACAGCCGCCTGATCCCAGGCTTCGAGGAGAACGTCCTCGGCCATCGACCCGGCGAAACGTTCGAGTTCGACATCACGTTCCCGGCGGACTACGGCGAGGAGTCGCTCGCCGGGCAAGTCGCTCATTTCAGCGTGACGCTCCGAGAGCTCCGCTCGAAGGTCCTGCCCGAGGCCGACGACACGTTCGCGTCGTCGCTCGGGGCGTTCGACGACCTCGTTGCCCTGCGAAAGGACGTCCGCGAGCGCCTTGGCCGGAACTCGCTGGACCGGGCTCGGCACAAGTTTGCCGACGCGATCATCGAGTACGCCGTCGCGAATTCGACGGTCGAGCTGCCCGAGGTCCTCGTCGACCAGGAGGTCGAGGTCATCCACGACGAGCTGCGCAGCTCGCTCGCACGCCAGGGCATCACCGAGGAGGCCTACCTGAAGGTCATCGAGAAGACCGAGGCGGATCTCCACGCCGACTTCCGGCCGAACGCCGAGAAGCGCGTCAAGGTCCTGCTCGTGCTTTCGAAGATCGCCGAGGTCGAGGGCACCGACGTGCCCGAGGCGGACGTGGAGGCCGAGGTGGCCCGCGGCCGCGAGCGGTTCGCCCGCGAGCGCAAGCTCGCCGAGTACTACGACTCGGACCGCGGTCGTTCGTTCATCCGCTCGTCGATGCGCCGCAGCCGGGTCGTCGAGCGGCTGGTCGACGAGTGGCTCACGGCCCACCCCGAACACCCGCCGCTGCCCCATCTCGAGGACGACGCTCCGCCCGTCGACACCGCCGCCGATGCGGCGGCCGCAACGGGCGACGCGACCCCAGCGACCCCAGCCGCTGCCGAGCCCGGTTCGCCCGATGAGGCGAACCTCAGCCCGACCAGCGCGTAGGCTCAGGACCCACAGGAGAACCCCGAATGCTCGTGCCGATGGTGATCGAATCCTCCAGCCGTGGAGAGCGCGCCTACGACATCTACTCGCGCCTGCTGAAGGAACGCATCATCTTCCTCGGCGACCAGATCGAGGATCACCTCGCGAATCTCGTGATCGCGCAGCTCCTGTTCCTCGAGAGCGAGGATCCCGAAAAGGACATCAGCCTGTACATCAACTCGCCGGGCGGGGTGGTGACAGCAGGCCTCGCGATCTACGACACGATGCAGTACCTGCGAGCGCCGGTCAGCACGATCTGCATCGGCCAGGCAGCGTCCCAGGCCGCCGTCCTGCTGGCCGCGGGGGCGAAGGGCAAGCGCTACGCCCTGCCGCACAGCCGGATCATGATCCACCAGGGCTCAGGCGGCTTCCGCGGCAACGCCCCGGACGCGGTCATCCAGATGAAGGAGTGGGAGCACCTCGTCAACCTGAACCACGAGATCCTCGCTCGCCACACCGGTCAGGACCTCGCAAAGGTGACGCAGGACACGGACCGGGACCATTTCATGTCTCCCGAAGAGGCAAAGGACTATGGCATCATCGATGCGGTCTACTCGGTCGAGAGCGCGTCGCTGATCGCCCAGGCCCACGCTGCGGGGCTTGCCGGCGGTGAGGGTGCGAAGGTGGCCGAGGAGACGGCGAGCGATGCGCCGGCGCCCGAGCCGGCGAAGAAGTCCAAAGACCAGGCGTGACGGGACGAGACGGGAGACAGGCGGGCACGTGAGCACCACAGGCAGCTCAAAGGGATCGAAGGTCCCGTATCGCTGCTCGTTCTGCGGCAAGAGCCAGGAGCAGGTCCGCAAGCTCATCGCGGGCCAAGGCGTCTACATCTGCGACGAGTGCATCAACCTCTGCCAGGAGATCATCGAAGAGGAGATGCTCGAGCAGCCGAAGACGCGGCCGACGCTCGCCAAGCTCCCGAACCCGCGCCAGATCAAGTTCTCCCTCGACCAGTACGTCATCAGCCAGGAGAAGGCCAAGAAGGTCCTCTCGGTTGCCGTCTACAACCACTACAAGCGGGTCAACGCCGGCCATTCGATCGACGACGTCGAGCTCCACAAGTCGAACGTCCTGCTCGTCGGCCCGACCGGCTCCGGCAAGACGCTCCTTGCGCAGACGCTGGCGCGTGTGCTCGATGTGCCGTTCTGCATCGCCGACGCGACGTCGCTGACCGAAGCTGGCTATGTCGGTGAGGACGTCGAGAACATCCTGCTGCGACTCATCCAGGCCGCAGACTTCGACGTCTCGCGGGCCCAGCGCGGGATCATCTACATCGACGAGATCGACAAGATCGCGCGCAAGGCCGACAACCCGTCGATCACCCGTGACGTCTCCGGTGAGGGCGTCCAGCAGGCGCTCCTGAAGATCCTCGAGGGCACGGTCGCGAACGTCCCGCCGCAGGGCGGCCGGAAGCACCCTCACCAGGATTTCATCCAGATCGACACGACGAACGTGCTGTTCATCTGCGGCGGCGCGTTCGACGGGCTCGAGAAGATCGTCGAGGAGCGGATCGGCAAGCGCGCCATCGGCTTCGGCTCGGAGACGGTGACCTCGAAGGCCGAGCGGAACAAGATCCTCGAGCACCTCATGCCGGAGGACCTCCTGAAGTTCGGGCTCATCCCGGAGTTCATCGGCCGGCTGCCGGTGATCGTGACCCTCACCGCCCTGACGGCCGCGGATCTGGTCCGCGTCCTGACCGAGCCGAAAAACGCGGTCGCGCGCCAGTTCCAGCGCTTCCTGGCGCTCGACAAGGTCGAGCTCGTGTTCACCGAGGGCGCCCTGCGGGCCGCCGCGGACGTCGCCATTGACCGCAAGACCGGCGCCCGGGCCCTCCGCTCGATCGTCGAGGAGGCGCTCCTCGAGGTCATGTTCGACATCCCGGAACGCACCGAGATCCGCAAATGCATCATCACCGAGGAGACGATCCGCAGCGGCCGCCTGCCGCTCCTCCTGACGAAGACGGACGTCGACAGCGGCGTCGACGAGACGAACTACGCCGAGTGGCTCGCCGAACGGAGCGAGTCCGCGTAGCAGTCCCGCAATGCGCTGGGCCAGTCCCGCCTAGCCCGTGCTTGTGATCGTCACATGCACATCTCCTGGCTAAGGGGTGGGTCAAGGGTCGTCTGAGGCCTCGGCGCACGCACGAACGGGCTCGTTCACGGGGGCTCGTGCGGCGATGGAGTCAGACTCGCCGCGTAATCGCGGGTGAAGCCCCCAGAATGATCATGTGACGACCATGGTCAGGGTCAAGCGGACGAGCTTGGGCATCGACGCGGACCGCCGGAACCGGGAGCAGCTCGCTCGTGCCGGAGGCCAGCTCAAGTTGCGCCGCGTTCGAAAGCGCAAGACCCAAGCGCAGACTGCCGACGAAGCGGGCGTGAGCCGCTTCATGGTCGGACGAATGGAGCGTGGTCTGGGCGGCGGCGCGACGATGGACGCCTGGCAGCGGGTGGCACTCGCCGTCGATTCACCGCTGGTCATCAGCCTCCAACGGGATTTGGGCGGAGACACCCGTGATGCCGCCCACCTCGCCATCCAGGAGCTTGTCCTCCGCGCGGGCCGACGGGGCGGCCACCTCGGCTCCTTCGAGCTCGCCACACGGCCGATGGAGCCCTCGCGGTCGGCTGACGTCGGGCTCAGGAATGATCGGCGGCGGCGGCTGATCGTCGTCGAGTGTTGGAACGCATTCGGTGACGTAGGCGCGAGCGCCCGGAGCAGCACCCGGAAGCTTGCTGAAGCCAGAGATCTCTCGGTTGCCGTGTGGGGCGACGGATCGGCCTCCGTTGGATTGGTCTGGGTGGTTCGGGCGAGTCGTCGGAACCGGGCGCTTGTTGCCCGCTACCCGGAGCTGTTCGCGAGCCGATTTCCCGGATCGTCCCGCGCCTGGCTGCGGGCGATCACCGAAGGAACTGAGCCGCCGGCCGAGCCCGGGCTGATCTGGTGCGACGTTCACGCCACCAGGCTCTTTGCGTGGCGAAAGCCCGCATGACGCCGGCGATCGAGCGGCGCGAGGCCGACTGGGAGCGGCTGACCCGAGAACCCTTCGACCTGCTCGTCGTCGGCGGTGGGATCACCGGCGCCGGCGCGCTCCTCGACGCCGCGAGCCGCGGGCTCCGGGCCGCCCTCGTCGAGCGCGACGACCTCGCCGTCGGTTCGAGCAGCCGTTCGTCCAAGCTCATCCACGGCGGCCTGCGCTACCTCGAGCAGCTCCGATTCGGGCTCGTTGGCGAAGCGCTTGCGGAACGAAGACGCCTCCTGCGGCTGGCCCCGCACCTCGTCCGCCTCGAGCGCTTCGTCGCGCCGATCCACGGATCACCGATCCAGCTGCCGTATGTCGGAGCGGGCATGGTCCTCTACGACCTCCTCGGCGCCGCGCGGGACGGCGGCCGGTTCCACGCGCTCCTGCCGCGCAGCGTTCGCCGCCTTGCGCCGGCGGTCCGGTCGAAGAAGCTCCGCGGCGGCTTCGTCTACCACGACGGCATCGTCGATGACTCGCGCCTCGTCAGTGCGGTCGTGCGGACGGCCGAGGACCTTGGCGGACTGGCGCTGACCCGGGTCGAGGCGGTCGAGCTCAACCGCGACGCCGGACGCGCCACTGGCCTTCGAGTCCGTGACCGCCTGACCGGTCGCGAGGCGGACGTCCGAGCCGCCGCGATCGTCGACGCGACCGGCGTGACCGCGGGCCCAGCCGGGCCGTTTGCCCGGGACGGTGCGTCGGTCGACTGGGGCGAGGGAGCCGCAAGCCGTCCGAGCCGCGGCATCCACTTCGTCGTTCGCGGCGACCGCCTGCCGGTCGCGACCGGCGTGACGATCCGTGTTCCCGGCCGCGTCGTCTTCGTCATCCCGTGGCACGAACATGTCATCGTCGGCACGACGGACGAGCCGCACGCCGGCCCCACCGACCGACCCGCAGCCACGGCCGAAGAGATCGACTACCTGCTCCAGCACGTGAACGCGGTCATGGATGTCGGCCTGACGCGAGGCGACCTCGTCTCGACGTACGCCGGCGTCCGGCCGCTCGTCGGTGGCGATGCCGACACGGTCAAAGCCTCGCGCGAGCACCGCGTCGGGCGGCCACTTCCGGGTCTCGTGACCATCCGCGGCGGCAAGTACACGACCTACCGGGTCATGGCCCGCGACGCCGTCGATGCGGCCCTCGGCGGCACGGCCCGGCGACTGCCGTCACTCACGGCCTCTCAGCCGATCCGCGGCGCGGTCCCGGCCGCAGAGGCAGCGACGATCGGCGCCGACATCGCCGAGCGCTTCAAGCTGGACGGCGCCCTCGCTCGACGGCTCGCGTCGCGCCATGGCAGCGACGCTTCCGCCGTCGCGGAGCTCGGCGCCGAGCTGGACCTGCTGCGGCCGCTCAGCGCCGGTGCGCCATACCTCGAAGCCGAGGTCGCCTGGGCCGCCCGCGCCGAGCACGCGTTGGGCGTCGACGATGTCCTCGCACGACGAACCCGGCTTGCCCTCGAGAGCGCCGACCAGGGCAGGGGAGCGGCCGTCCGGACCGCCGCGATTCTCGCCGCGGAGCTCGGCTGGGACGAGGCGCGGCAGGCCCACGAGGTCGCGGCGTACGCGGCTTCCTCTGAACGCGAATACGGGACGTCCGGCCGTTGAGGGAGGGCGGATCGCGAGCGATCGCGTGCTACACTCCCGCCCTTCACGGCGCTGACCGAGAGGAGTAGCGCCGGAACCGCTCCTCAGCGAGCGCGGGCTGGTGCGAGCCGCGCGGGCAGGCCGGCGTGAACGTCACTCGCGAGCCGTGCGGCCGGCGACCGATAGCGCGCCAAGAGGAGGTTCGAAACCAGCGCCGTCGCGATGAGCGAAGGCCACGAACCTCGAACCAGCAGGTGGTACCACGACCCCGTTCGTCCGCTGGACGAGCGGGGTTTTCGAG
>Ga0075418_10000228_pt1 | contig 55573 bp, 78 predicted proteins | sample SoiMetdeltSBSDD2_FD_81776 | JGI IMG/M metagenome (GOLD analysis project Ga0075418, IMG submission 81776) | Bulk soil microbial communities from a Populus tree surrounding site in Tennessee, USA - Soil MetaG P. deltoides SBSDD2 | ecosystem: Environmental > Terrestrial > Soil > Tree plantation...
CGTTGTCGGCGGCGCAAAGGCCGATGACTTGCGGGATACGCGACTGCCGGACGTCTTTCAATCGGAGTAGTTGCATATTACGGAGGGGTCAGGGGCCGAATTGTGATCACGCCACCGGTCCAGGACGGGTTGAACACCCCGCTCCCGTTGACCTTCACCTCGAGAGCATTCACCCCGGAGGGGATCGACAGGACAAAGGCCGCATGCTTGGCGCCGGCTGTGTTCTCCACCGGGCCCAAATTGTCCACGCCGTTCAACCGCACAACGGCCTGCCCGCTGATGATCAAATCGGTGGCCTGCGACCAGTCAAAGGTGAAGGTCAGATCGTAGGCGTCCAGGCTCGGATTGCAGAGACTGACCGTGCCCCGGATAGCGATGCTGCCGACACCCACCGACGAGAACGTTGCGTCACCGCCCGCAATGACGAGGGTGCCCGCCGCCCCGATGTTGCTCCAAACTAAGTCCTCCACGGCATCCGCCGCGCCCATGCAATCCACCGGAGGTTCCACCTCGAGAGTGAATGACTTCTGGCAGGTCACTTGCCCCGTGCCGCAAGTCGCGGCCACCTGGAGCGTGAAGCTGAAAGGGCTGTCATCGTGGCTGTCCTCTTCCGGTGTCCCGGTGATCGAGCCCGCGGCATTGAGGGTAAGCCCCGGGGGCAACGTTCCACTGACCAAACTCCACTGCTCGCTCGAGACTTCCGCAGGCTCTTCCAGGAGGGGCTGTGTGTAGCTGTCCCCTTCCGTGGCCGGTGGGAGCGCGGCATCCGTCACGATCTCCATCACGCAGACCGTGAAAAGCTTTGTGGTGGAATTGCCGTTGGCGTCAAAGACATCGATCTGAAAAAGGAAGTCACCGTTGCTGGTGGGCGTGCCAGTCAGCGCCCCGGTGCTGCCGTCCAGGCTCAGGCCCGGAGGTAAATCCCCGAAGGTGTTCCAAATGTAGCTGCCATCCGAGAAGGGAAGCCCACCGGTCGCCGTTAGTTGGAAATTGACCGCACTGCCCAGGCAAACGCCCGTGATCAAATCCGAGGTGATGCACAGTTTGTCGACCTGCGCACGCTTGGTGCAAAGGCTCGCCGCCTTCTCATCGGCGCCGGCCTGTGTCAGGTCAACGATGGTGCCCGCGGCGATCTCTTCCACAAACGGCGTGCCATCCGGGCAGGTCACCACGCAGGACTGAGCGCGGTTGCGAAACGTCGGCAGCCGGTTGTTGCGCGGGTTGGACGGCGGAATGTTTCCGGGAGTCGTCGGCTTGTTGCCTCCACCATCGGGCGGAGGCGGGATATTCGGCCCAGGTGGGCGCCAGTTGTTGAACGTGCATTCCCGGGCTTGGCGCGTGGCGCAATCGTCCGCGTCGCGCTGGCTCGTCGCAGAGAAGCAAACACTCTTGCAGCCGATCTGCGCGTAGAGAACGCCGATGGGCGGGATGCCGCGGAAGTCGGCAAAGCCGATGAACACGTTAATGTCAGGGGCCTCCGAAGTGATGTTTCGGATCGGATCGTCATTGCACGGAAGGCACTCTATGTTTACAAGCTCGCAGGGAATATTGATATCAATACCCTCCTTTCACATGAGCATCACCGCTGACGGCTACGTCCTGATCTATAGGCCGCACCACCCGAACGCCCAGTGCACTGGAATGATTTTGGAGCACAGATGGGTCATGTCCAAACACCTCGGACGCGCACTTCTCAAGAATGAAGTGGTTCACCACAAAAACGGCAACCGGGCGGACAACTGGCTTAGAAACCTCGAGCTTTACGATCGCTCTGAGCACATGAAGCATCACCGTGCCGAACGCTTTCCGTGTGGCATCTGCGGCAAGCCTCAGTTGGCCAAAGGCCTTTGTCACTGGCATTACAACAAACTCAATTGCACGGTGAAATGTGCGAAATGCGGTAAGCGGATCACCAAGAGCACGCGCCCCGGCATCAAGCCGCAGCGATGCAGGGCCTGCTGGGCTAACCGTGGTTCTGGCGATTGATCTCATGTGATGATGGTCCAGCCGCGGCCCCCGAGCGTCGCGATTTCTGCGCCTGAAGTTGATGCATCCATGCCCACAAGTGCCACCGTTCCGTTGTTCAATCCATTGGTCACCAACTGACCTAGGAGGTTTTTTACACCAGCCGCGGTGAATCCGGTAAGAGAGAAATCAAAGAAGGAAAGCGGGGCCGGGAGCGCCGGAACCGATGTGAGCCCGGGATTTCCGCCAATGGCCAGCGTCGAGATGGTGCCCGCCAAGTTGGCGATCGAGGTGATCTGATTGGTCGCGGCGCTGAAGGTGAGCAAGTGCCCGGTGTCGGGCATGGCCCCAATCGCGGTGAGCGCGTTGTTGTCCAGAAAGATGGTTTCCACATCCACCAGCGTATCGAGCCCAACGATCGCGGTGATGCCCTCGCCGATGATGTTGAAGCTGGCCATGTCCGCCAAATTGGCGTTGGCCTGGAAGAAGGACAGGTTGCCGCTGAATGGATTGAGCGCGTTATCTTCCCAGAACACCATCGCGCTGGCTGCCTCCCAGGCTATTGACGTTGGGGGCGGAGTCGGCGGAGTCGGCGGATTTGGCGGTAAAGGAGACGTCGACGGCGGCGGAGGCGTCTCAGTGAAATCACTGCTCGCACAGACCAAGTTTGTGTAAGGCGCATCGGCCAGAGGAAAGGCAAAGACTCGCAGGCCCCGCAGGCGACACCAGCCCTTGATGGTGAGCCGGACTTGGAACTGATAACCCTGCGTCGTTGGGCGAGCGTTGTTAAACTCGCACTGAGTCGGCGGACGAGGCAAGCGCACAGTGGCCCGGTAACCTTCGCAGTAAGGTTGCACCGGGTAGGCCGGACAGGTCACCGCCTCCGGATCCTCGTTGCAATCTTTGGCGACGCACTGCTTCCAGGCATGCCACACAATCCAGCACTGAGAAGAGTCCGGCCGGTATTCCACCATGAAATTGACCGTGCCCAGCATCTTATCAAACCACAGCTCGAGCCCGTCCAGTTGCTTGAGCATGAACGGATCGCCCCAGGTGTAAGAGGGCGTCTCGACATACCAAGTGACCCGGTCGCCGTCGTTCTGAACCTGCGAGTCCCAACGGTCCTGCGTCGTCAGCTCCCACAAATCGATGTTGCCGGTGATGCTCGAGACATTAAACGTGAAGCCCCGCTGCAGCCCGCCAAAGTCGCCCTCGAGCAACTGCAGGATGTTGAGGCTCTCGTAAATTCCCTCCCACGCCGGAGGCAGCTTGTCACCGAAAGAACCCAACAGATCAAAATCCAGAATCGTTGCTGCCTTGTGCGCCACTCCTTTGGCCGTCTGGAAAGGCACGCACGTTTGCCACAGCCGATTGTCAAAGTTGATGCCGGAGGCAAAGCGCAGCAGCTCGCGATCGTTGAACCGCAGCACGCGCTGTTCAGGCCGGGAGATCGGCACGTTGCCCCATTGCTGGAAATAACGCACCGCCAGCGTGAGCGAGCGGATGCCGTCCATCGCCTGATAGAACAAGTCGCCGTTGACGGGAACCACACAACGATCGCCCACGCTGCCAAAGTCGATCTGCGCGACACGCTGCAGAGGCTCTCGAGTAGTGGCCCAGTCGGCGCGAGTAGCCGGGACGCTGGTGGCGTAAATCTGGCGCCGGGTGAACACGTAGAGCTGGCCCTGCCCGAGGGTAGTGTCCAAGAGCGCGGAGTGCTCGAGGGCCCGGATGTTGCCGGCCAGTGTCGGCACAATGAATCCGTCACCGGAAAGAGAGATGGGATTCTCCGTCACCTTCAGCACCGAATCCCGGAAGTTGTAAGCCGGCGTCCCGGAGGCCTGAGAGCCCACGATGTCACCGGCCACATACTGGCGACCAAACGCATACCACAGCCGGCCCATGTAGTAATCCATCGGGCCCGCGGGTGGAATCTCGTTGAGCACAGCGGCCGGAGGCACCGCGCCCACTCCGATGTAACCGTTGGAGCGGCGCAGAATGTTGCCATCCCAGAACAGCGGCCTAGTGACCAGGTCGCCAGCCTGGATGATGAGGAACTGCTCGGCCTGCTCAAAGAAGAACTGCGGCTGATTGGCCGGCATGATCGTGCTCGGGAATGCCGCCGTCAGATCGACCACTGAGTTATCAGTGTCGACGCGGATCTGGTAGATGCGTCCGCCGATCGCGCAGATGATGTAGGGGTTGGCAAAGGGAGGCTCATACATGAACGCTCCCTGAAAGATTCCGGGCCACGATGAGTTTAGCACCAGCGGCTTCCAACCTGTCCGCTGCAGCACCCCTCCGCCACGAGCGGTGCAATTGGTCATCCACGCCAGTTGATTGCGTTTTAATCCAGTCGGGAATCCCTCCGAAGCAATCGTTGGAACTCGTCCTGAGTCAATGCCACCACTCCAATCCAATTGCCCGTCAACAATCCGCACACCCGCGCCACCAACTCCATTCGGTGCTGCCATGAGATTGCACCCTAGGTTTTTTGCGCATAGGGTCAACTTCAATGAGTGACAGCGTCACGCTCTACAATCTCCGGTGGAGCAGATTTGAACACCCCGTCAGCGTCGAGGCCACCATGGTCCGCCGCGGGGGGAGCTGGAAGAAAAGGGACGGGTCCATTGCCGGCAACGGCATGGAATTTCACTTCAAACGCTTCATCTCATTGGTCTGGAAGGATCACCTCTGGCACCGGTGGAATGACATGGAGTTGGATGCCTACCTCAACTACCGGATTATCGGTGAGATGGGGCCGGCGTCCTCCGGCAAGACGCACTCGGCGGCGATCAACGTCCTGGCTGATTATTATATTTGGAGCGAGTGCACGACGGTTCTTGTTTCCTCCACGGAACGGGAAATGTTGGAGATGCGCATTTGGGGTGAGATGAAGAAACTCCACCGGGAGGCCCAGGCCAAATTCCCGCTGATCATTCCCGGCAAATTGATCGAGTCGCGCCAACGGATTGTCTCCACCATGGACGCAGCTTTCGCCGAGGGCCGAGACTTCCGTAACGGTATCTGCGGCGTGCCGGTGAAGAAGGGCGGCAACTACCAGGGACTCGGCTCCTTCGCCGGTATCAAAAACAAACGGGTGCGCATGGTCGCCGATGAGTTGCACCTGTGTCCGCGGGTGTTCATCGATGCGATTTCCAACCTGAACAAAAACCCGGACTTCAAATGCATCGGGCTGGGCAACCCCAAGGACACCACGGACGCACTTGGGCTTCTCTGCGAGCCGGCTGCGCACTTGGGCGGATGGGACGGCGGCATTGACCAAGCCAACGGCGCCAAGACTTGGCCCACGCGCTTTGACCGTGGCATCTGCATTCAACTGGATGGGGAGGACTCTCCCAACCTGGACGGGCACCTCGGCATCCCGCTCATCACGCAGGACGCCATCGATGCCGATATCCAGTTTTACGGGAAGGACTCGCTGCAGTTCACGATGATGAACAAGGGCCGCATGCCTCGAGGCCAGGGGCTGCGCCGCGTCATCACCCGCCAGATGTGCCTCAAGTATGGCGCGATGGAGGAAGCCGTTTGGAAGGACGAGAACCTAACCAAGATCGGTTTCCTGGATGCCGCTTACGGTTCTGTCGGCGGCGATCGCTGCATCATCGGCTGGCTGCAATTTGGCAACGACATCAACGGACGCCAAATCCTCGAGCTGAAGGAAACGGGGCTTGTGCCAGTGAGTGTGAACATAGACGAGACGCCCGAGGATCAGATTGCCGGCTTCGCCAAAAGCTACTTTGAGCAACGCAATATCCCGCCGCAGCAATTCGGTTTTGACTCCACCGGCCGCGGCTCGCTCATGGCAGCGTTTGCCCGCATTTGGAGCGCCTACGTGGAGGCGGTGGAGTTTGGCGGCAAGCCCAGCGAGCGCCCGGTCACCTGGATTCCACTGGCTCAGAAAGTCCTGTGCTGTGACTACTACTCCAAATTTGTGAGCGAACTGTGGTATTCGGTGCGCCTCGCCATCGAGAGCCGGCAGTTCCGCGGGCTGACAGAGGAAATGATGATGGAAGGCTGCATGCGCGAGTGGGGTATGGTTTCTAGCAACAAGGTGGAAGTGGAGCCCAAGGAGAAAATGAAGCTGAAGACCGGCCGCTCGCCAGACTTGTTTGATGGGCTAGTAACCGGCGTGGAGGTGGCGCGGCGTCACGGGTTTGTTATCTCGCTGGCCCTGGCCAAAGCGGAGCAGAAGAAGGATGACACCTGGAAGGACGTTTACCGGGAGAGAATGGCCCGCCTCGAGGCCAACCACCGGCTCACCTACAAATAATCACCTCACTGAGATGGGGCCGGCAGTGATCGTTTGGTTGGTGTGACCGGTGCGGATGATGTGCACGTTGCCGTAAACTGTCGTCACGCTGATTGCCACCGTGTTGGGATCCTTGGCCAGCTCGCGGATGGTTTTGTTGAGGCCTGTGCATCCGCACAAAGCCAGCGGCAGTAGTAAGAGCAGAGTCTTCATGGAGTCTTCTTTCCGTTATTTCCGTCCCCGTCGCCATTCCGGAACCGCAGCAGCTTCAAGGCAAGGAGTCCCTGCATCAGGAGCGCACTGCCGCTCTTGGTGAAAAAGATAGTCTGTGGATCAATGTGTTTGGCGGCATCGTCTGAACTTAGGATGGCAACGGCGGTGCTCATAACGGCGACACCAACAAAAAGCACCGGGTCAGTGAGCTTCACTTATTTTCTTCGCGAGATACTCACGGATAAGGATGACTTGGAGACGCTGACGATCGGCGGGGCTGCCCAGCATCGCTCGGGCAATACGAGGGTCTACCTCATCACGATCGTGGTTCTTGTCCGGAAGAACTGATTGGTTGTCTGGTCCACTGCCACTATCACGGTCGAGTTGCTGAGCACCTGCCACGGACCGTTTATACTCGGCGCCGCCTCAATTGCAGCGTTGATCGTCGCTGAACCAGGAGGATTCGGTTTGGCCCACGTGTTTGTGGCCACGTTGCTCGGATCACTCTCCACTCCTGAAGCATTGATCGCCGTCACTTGGAACATCCGGTAAACGTTATTTGTGACCAGCATGCTCAGGCCGGTGGTTTCCCCGTAAACAGCCCAAATTGCATTGATGGGCGCAACAACCGGGCTGGAGAAAACTCGATACTTCACCACAGGCGAGCCTCCGGGAGGGGAAGGATCCCACACAAAAGTTGCCGCGGGCAGGCAGTGGGTGAACAGGGTAAGGGCGAGGGACAGAAGAACCGTTTTCATTTTTGTATTACGCTCCGATCAATCCGTGAGTGACCATGGCATCAAACATAGCCTTCACCACGGAGGCTAGCTGCGCAGTCGTCACAGTGCCAGTGTCAAATCCGCCCGCGTTCTTGGTGGAGGCTCCGGTAAAGGTTGTCCAGCCACTGTTGCGGGGTCCAACCACCTGCGTGCCGAATAAACTCAACCCAACGGAGCTAAAGCGGCCGAATTCAATTTCAACGGTAGTCGCCGGCACGACACCAAAGAAACGCACGTAACTGCCGGAATTGAGCCCGCTGAAATCGCCCGATGCATCAACGTTGATCTGCATCCGGCCGGCGCCCGCGAAGGCCGCGCCGTTCCATCCAAAGGCGCGGAGCTGGAAGAGCCCGGTATTGGCCTGGACGACTCCGTTGGCATCGCCCAATTGCCCGCGCTTGGACATCTCGAGAGAGACGCCCTGAGTGTCGGCAGCTTGGCGGATCCAGTTGCTGGAAACGGCCCCCGAATGGCTAACGGTGAGCTGACCCGTGAGGGTTCCACCTGAAAGCGGCAACCAGGGGCCGCTGAAGGATGCAATCTGGCACAAGGCCGAGAGCATCGCCAACGGGTATTGCCCAGGGGTGAGACACCGCTGAATACAGGCGGCATCCTGAAGAAGTGTGTTTGGATCGCATGCCATAGCTACAAGCCGGCAATTTGACAGAGAAGCGCGACCTTCACCGCGCTCATCGAGCCCAGCGGAAGGCTGCAGCGGATGCAACTGGCTTCAGCAATCAGGGTGGCCGGGTCGCAGTTGCTCGTTGTTCCGTCCCGGATTTTGCACAGCAGCACGATCTCGAGGGCCATGAACATGTCACCGGACAAATTGCACTGAAAGCACTTTGCCTGATCGAGCAGAGTATTTGGATCGCAGGCCATACTTAGGAGATTTTCCGAATTGCGATGGCGTTAATCTCGAGCAACGCATTGGCGACAGTGAACGGCCACGACACATTCACCGTGTCCAGGATTCCGGTAGACTCGTCAAAGGCCGATCCGATGCTTCCAGCCGAGGTTCCCACGATCGCGCTTTCCGTCGCCGTGACAGTCGTCGCGGTGTTGTTGGTGTCCTCCATGATGCGCATGACCGCATTCTGTTGGTGCATCAGCTCGACTTCGGCAGCGTCGTTGCTGACTTCCATGTGAGTGTAGGTCACAGAGGAAGCCGCGTTCAGGAAGACCGGACGCCACACGTTGTAGACCATCAGACCGTGGTAACCTTCGGTCGCCGGCAACCGGTGCCCGGACCCTCCGGAGCCGATCGCAGTCGTAACCGCCGCCCGCCGCGTGACAATGCGGAAGGCGGTGGACATGTTGTAGAAGTTGATCAGCGTGCCGGCCGTGAACGTGATCCCGTCGCCGGCCCCGCTGCCCCATCGTAGTCCGATGAAATTGTCCGTGAGGGCGGAACCGCCCATGTTGACAGTGCCCGAGCAGATGCCCAGGAGCGCGTCCGTGGCGGTGGTGTTGAAGGAGGCCCCGCCATTGAGGCGCCACGCGATCGCCAGCTTGAGCTTGTTCCACTTGTTGCCCCATGGCATGCGGCGCCCGAATTGGCCATTGGAGATTTGGAGCGCCTTGAACGTCCGTCCGTCCGCACCCGTGCGCGAGACAATCGTCCCACCGGTCAGGACCCCGTTGTTCACCCAACCCGCGCCCCCGGTCAAACTGGCCAGAGCGCCAGCCGGGTAGGCGTCAAAGTAATCAACGGCCAGATCATCAACGATGCCGCCGTTGGCCGCGGAGCGGAGCTGGACGGTGTTAAACCTTCCGGAAGCACCGCTTTGGGCGCACTCCATCTCGCCGGCTTCCAGCAGAGAGGTAACCAGGGGCAGGTCAGTGATTTTGAAATTTGGCATACCGTTACGTCTCTATGATTCTGAAATCGCCGGCCTCAGTGATCCGGAAGTCTCCGGCTTCAGTGATCCGGAAGTTGCCACTGCCACCACCGCCGCCCCCACTTGCGGCGATGGTGCAGAGCAATTGGACGCTAATAAGGGCCCGCTGTTCTTCTGTGAGTGGCAGAATCGAGCGGGCCTGTTCTAGGAGCGTGTTTGGGTCACAAGCCATTAAGCCATCATCTCATCCTCAGGCTCGGCTGGTGCCTCGGCGTGTTCCTCGCTGTCTTCTTCCTCATCCTCATCGTCGGAGTAAACGCACTTGATCGAGCACTCATTCTCGTAAACCTGAACGATCTCAACCGTCTCGCGTTTCCCAGGCTTGGGAGGCTGGTTTTTGAAGAAGTGGCTGGGAACTAGAGCGAGCTGATCTTCCGTTTCATCGCTCTTCTCGTCTCCATCAGCCATCGGATCATCCTGCGCGGTTGCGGGAGCCGATTCATCATACATGTCATCCATGGTGACCTTTCAGTAAGGAGAGCCACCGCCCGCCACCAAGCAGGCGAGCGGTGACCACCCATGCGCACAACCACCCGATTATGGGCAAGGCGTGTTGCAACTGTTGTAAGTCTGAGTCGGATATCCAGGATCCGTGTTGCAGTTGCTGACTTCGGGCAGGCAGAACTGCTCGCCGCGGTGGAAGAACACGTTCAGGAATTCCGTGTAGAGCGGGCGGATCGCCAGCTTGAAGTCCGCGATGAACTGGCCCTTGTTGCGCCGCTTGTTCTCAACCACGCAGTTGTTGCCGTCGACCCCTAAATTATCCATCACAAACTGCCATTTTCCGCCGAAGTTACGGCTCGAGTAGGGCATCTCCGGATTGACCGGCGTGGCATCGGCCACAAGCGCCTCGAGGGCCATCTTGTGCCAGATGTAACTGATGCGGAACTGCGCCCGATCAAAGTCGGGATTTTCCTCAGACTTGAGGCCGGGAGCGCCGCCCGCGCCGCTCGAGGTGACGTTACGGTAAGGCAGCACGATCTGATAACGGAATCGATTGGTGCCAAAGCCCGCGCCGAGATCGCGCACAAAGTTGAAGCGCAAACCCATCGGGTCCACGCGCACCATGTAGTTGCCGATCTGGCCCGAGAAGCCATAGCGCCAGTAGGCGTTGGCCGAGTCCCATTGAGTGAACCGCCAGTTGCCGGCCACCGAAGGAACACCACCGACACCGGTAGAACCGCCGAGCTTGTCCAGCTCCCAACAGGTGGAAATATCCGTCACCAACTCGATGTAAGGCGCGGTTTCTTTGAACGGATTTTTGCCGCCGTAGCCGCGGCGCATGAGCGGTTCAAACCGGGCCTGCAACATCTGCGGCACGAGCTTGAAGACCGTGTTGGGGTTGGCCGAGCAGTCAAAGAAGATTTCCTCATCCCCAACCACCGTCCAGGTGAAGGTGAACTCCGTGAGATTGCGGTTGGCGATGAAACGCTTGTCCGCAAATTGGAGCGCCCGCTTGCGCAGGAAGTTGGACATGATCGCAGTCGTCGCCGGCCGCAGGATGTCCGAGATGATCTGGCGGAAGTGTTCTTGGGCCTTAACCACGTGCATCTGCTGGTCAAAGCACAGGAGCGGCGTCTGCCAGCTCTGTTCCTCGAGATAGTAGGTGATCCGAGTGGCACCCCAACCGATGCAGTATTCGGTTTTGTCGCAAGGCGTGCCCACGCAGGAAGCGTATTGGGTGCGCGTCCACTGCTTGGTGACGTTGGGGGCGACGTGGTTGAACCGATCCAAGGTGTGCTCAACCCCGCTGAAGGCATCAAACGTGCCGGTTTTTACGTTGAGGATCCAACTGTCAGTCGGGCGGATGTCGGAGAGGATGAGCTTGTCAAAGACGGGTTGCTGATCGACCAGATACTGGGCGAATTTATTGCAAGAGATGACCGATGGCATAAAGCGCGTTCAGACACAAAGTTTTGGACTCTCAGGCTTAGGCGAGCGGGCACAGTGCCAGCACGTAGTTGTTGCCTGATTGGGTGTGTCAGAAGCCGCTTTGTGCTTCAGAAGTCGGCGACGCTTTCCCCACCACTTGGGGCTCTTGCCGAAGTCGGCGGGCTTTTTCAGCCATGCCCACGACGATGCTGGCAGGGAAGCGTTAGGATTTCACTGGACGACTGTCAACCGTAAAGGATATTTAGCGCCGGCAGAAGACCACGCCCACGGAAGGGCGAATCCTCGGCGGCTGACCGTCTCTTGTGCATTGAACCGGTCAGCCGCTTTTCCATTTTCTACTCGGCCAATTGCGCCAACCCGTGCATGGCCGCTTCCATTGGATCGGTGACCATCGAGCTACCCGCGTCGTGGCCCGCCTCGCCGGCAGAGGGCTCGCTGCCCTGATATTCGGCCAAATTTTTCTTCAGCTCTTCAATCTCGGCCTTGAGCGATTTGTTCTCATGTTTGAGCACAGAGAACCCGATGGCGCGGTTACGGAGGGCGGAATGCCGGCGCAGGACGTCCTGCCGTTCCTGCTCCGTCTTGGCTTGGGACAGACTCATGTTGAACGAGTCGTCCACAAACTTGATCGCCTTCTCCAACTTCTCGTTGCGCTCCTGCTGGCCCTCGACGGGTTTTAGGAACTCATATTTGGCCTGCGCCTCTGAGTTGATGGAGTGCCACTCTTTGGCGATCTTCTCGCCGTTAGCCCGTTCCTTTGTCTCTCGCTCGAGGTTCTGCTGTTTCTCCCGCTCGCCCCCGTTGGCGCGGGCATCCTCGAGAGCCTTGTGCTGCTTGTTGGCCAGCTCCCGGACGGTGCGGCGGTGAGCCATGACGTCATCGGCGGCCTTGCCAAATTTGGCCTCGGCATATTCGCGAGCCTCGCCCAGCGGCATCTTGGCCAGGATGAGCAAGTCCTTGGCGCCGGCTTGGCGGACGTGGCCGTTGGCATCGGTCACCGTCAGCTCGTTTAGTTCCCCAACGGCACGCTCCCACGCCTCGATGTAGGGTTTGTGATACTGCTCCTGATACTCTTTGCTCTTCTCGTAATTGGTGAACCGGATTTCATCCTCCAACTCCTTGTTGCGAGCCTCGAGGGTGGTGATCTTGTCCGTGGCCTCTTTGGGAATGTGGTTGCCGTTGGCCTTCTCTTTGAGCTCGGCATTCTCTCGCTCGAGGGAGACGACGCGGCCCTTGAACTTATCGAGCAGATCCCACGGCTTGACCCGTTTGCCCTTCGGATCGAGCTGATCTTTGTCCTCGGGCTTGGCCTCCAATTTGCCCTCGGGATTGTCCTGCTGTTGCTCCTGCTCTTCCTGCTCGTCACCGGGGGCCAGCTCGCCAGCCTTCGGAGGTTTGGCGTCCGCTTTGGGCGCCGGTTTAACCGGTGGCTTGGCCGGCTGTTTGACGGGTGCCTTGGGCGCCTGTTTCGGGGCCGGCCTTGCTTCGGGCGTGTCATCATCCAGATCGGCGGCAGCGGCCAAATCGGTAAACGCCTGCTCCATGTGGCTGGGCGGCGGGATGGCGGCGGCTGCGGCTTTTGCGGGGGCGCCTCCGGATGGAGGGGAGAGATTGGGTGCGGGTGCGGGTGCGGATGGTGCGGCTGCGGGTGGTGCTGCTGGCATAGGTTAGACTCTGTGGTTGAGGTTTGCGCTTGGTGTCACGGGAGCTGGCTTTTTCTCTTCCGCGATATTGAGCAGGTGCGTGAGATAATCACGGGCCCCCATTATCCGGCTGTAGGCTGCCGCCTGTTCATTGGCATCATTGGTCATGGGCAGGGACAGAACCTGCTCGAGCAAGGCGGCGTGGCATGCATCCCGGAATCTGGTTTGGGTGACAAGGTCGCGGTGAAATTTCGCCGCAACATTGTCCTCTTGGTAAGACTGCCTCGGGGTGAGGGTCATTCTTCAGCTTTGGGTTTGGGTTTACTGCGTTGCTTCTGCCGCTCCATCCGCACTTGCGCACGAGTTTTCACTCGCTCACGGCGGATCTCGGCAGCCGTCTTAACGTCCTGCGTGTCCAATTCGGACTTGGTCCGGCTGGCTGACTCTAGTTGGTCCAGTTCATGTTCTTGGCGTTTACGGTCCTGTTCCATTTCCCATTGGATTTGCCGTTGGGCGGTCCGTTGGGCGTGAGATTCTTCGGTGTTTTTGGCCTTCACCTTGGCCTGCATGATCATGGCTTGGGCCTTGGCCAACTCCTTCGGGTCGGGGCCGCCGTTGCCGTTCTGGGCCTGCTTCTTCATCATCTGGGCCAACCGCTGTTGGAAGCCCTTCACCAGATTCATCAGCTTGCCCAAGTCCTGCGCATATTGTTTAACCCGCGGGCGCATAGTCTTGTCCTGGCCCAAGATTTTCAGATTCTCGGCGATCGCCTGCGCGACCGTCTGCATGCCCATGATCTGATCCTGGCTGGCCATGTTGCCGCTTTTCTCGGCGCGACTGATGACGAGCGCCAGCTCAGCCAGGAGAGTCTCAACCACCTCGATCCGGTTGTCGGTGGCGCCGAATTTGACCGGCAAGCCCATCATCAGGCTGCCCATGGAAACCATGGCCTTCTGCCGGCTGTCGGTGACCGTGGCCGCACGGTCAGGCACCAAGTCATCAGTGAAGCCAGGATCGTCAGTGGCGCTGAGGGTGGCGCGGTGGAGAATCTTGCGCTGGCTCTCCGGGTCAAACATCGGCCGCCACTCCATGAGCTGCTGAGCAATGGCCATCTCGAGAGTTTTGTTGCCCGCACCCATCACCCGCTCGGGCTCGATATCCCAGCACTCAGGCAGAAGCAGTTTTTCGGGCAGCCCCTGCTTGAGGCAGGCGAGGCGGAATTCCCGCACGTCGGCGTCTCGAGAGTTTTTGATGCAGAAGCGGCGCACGATCTCCTGATACTCGTAGCCCTGATAGTGGTATGCTTGCAGCAACGCGGCGGAAATCAGTTGGGTTGTGGCATTTAGCTCGGCACGCACCTGGAAGGCGGTCTTCTCAACGTCGGGGTTGGTTTTGCCCTGGCTCTGGACGTAGGAAGCGGCGTTTTGGTTGATGACCTGCTGGTTCTGAGAAAGGCCCAGCTCGGCCAACTGCGCGTTGACCTGCCAGCGTTCGGCCGGCGAGAGGAAGCTCACCGTCTCATCGATGATGCCGCGGCTGATCAGGTTGATTTTGAGCGCCCGCTCGGCGTCGTCCATCGACTTGACCCGCATATACATCATCAAGGCCTCAAACACGGCCTCGTTGAATTTGCAGCGGAGCCGGTTCTGTAGGTGGCAGATGGCGTAGAGCAGGAAGCCCAGGGAACGGACGGAGTGGTAACGGAACGGGGCGACGGCGGACAGGTCCGCAAATTGGAAGCTCACGATCTCTTCCATCCGGGTGGCGTATTTGCGATCGCCCGGGTCGTAAAGGAACATGTTGCTCTGCCCGATCTGGTTTTTGTCAGGCACCTTGCTCGGGGGGACGTTGGGCACCGCCCCGCCAACTCCGGGCACGCCGGCCGGATCCCCGTAGGCATCCAGGACAATGCGCCGATTCCAGCCCTGAACCTTGTTGTCGTCGTTCCAAAAATAGAAGTCCCAGCAGTTGATGGTGGGCACGGCGTCCGCGGCATAAAAGCCACTGTTCTCTTTGGACATCTCGCCCATTTTCTCCGGGCTCCACACCTCGGGCCACTGTGTCCCGGACAATTTGGCCGTCTCATCTCTCACCCATTTGATGCAGGCGTTGACGTTGGCCATCTGCCAAGCCTTGTCCCGGTTGGGGCCGCTGGTCAGGCGCAGCAGTTCCTCGCCGGTCCAGGAACGGTAGAGGGCGAAGAAAGGCAGGTTGCGCATCGTGATCAGCGTGCGCGAGGGGATCATGACGTCCTCGATGCCGATCGGGTCGGGTGGCCAGCTCTGACGGTCTGCCCAGCAGGAGGGCCCGATCCCGTGCAGGATGAGCTGGGCAAACTTTGAGCGCATGTTCTCAAAGTAAAACCGGTTCCGCTTCATGATCCGGTTGATGTTCCGGCTGAAGATCGTCCCGTATTTGAGGCGGGAATGCCGGGGCCCGTAGTCAGTGCGAGCCGTGAAGAATGCACCGGGTTTGATGAAGGCGTTGGCGTATTGCTGCCGGCCCTCGTGCGAGAGTCGCGTCCCCTCGAGAGAGTTGACGTTGATGGCGATGTTGTTCTCTCGTTCCTCTTGGGCCGAGTAGGGAGGGGCGCCGTTGAACAGGTCGTTGATGCGGGCCCGGTTTTGGGCGCGTGGCCAATCGGCCAACTTCATTTGCCAGACCACCTGTTCAATGACGGAAGCGTTCTTGAAGGTCACGGTTGCGCACGCTATTCCGGTGCGCGTGCCCCGTCAATCTAGCACTGGGCCGGGAACCCCAACTGGGCGTAGTATGAATCCGGTGGCACCACTATATGGTGGGGCATGTTCCGGTCACCGTGTTTGGGGTGATAGATGGGCCGGTGACGGGTCAGGTCAAAGAACCGCGAGGGAAGCAAATGCATCAGAAAACCCAACATCCAGGAGTCCCACTGTTGGTGCCCGATCCGAAACCCGGGCGGGATGTTGCGCCACACCTGTTTCCAAATGTTGGGGAAGGCGCAGAAGAAGTCCGCTCCGTAATCAACAACCTCTGCGCTGTCATAGTTCTCACGCCCCGGGTCAAACTCATAACGTTTGCTGGTGAGGGCCTGAGCGTTCATCGACCAACCCTTGTTGACGATGTCCTTCAAGTGAAGGGCAACCACGATGTCAGCGTTGAGGATGCAAACCGGGTCGGGCTGCCAGGAGGCGGTGAGCGCCATCATGGAGATGTGCGGAAAATTCTCGCACTCGATGAATTCAGTTTTTGGGCTGGCGAGTTGGGGCTCGGGCGGCCCGAAAAGAAAGATGCGGTCAAAAACCTGATCCCAGGACGCCTTGGCCCGAAGTTGGTTCGCCGCTACCTCACCAGTGGCGTTTGGCCGGAAGGAAGCGACGGCGATTAACCCGGAGTAGTAGGGTTGGAACACGGGGTCATTGCCGCATGCGCTCTTCTTCTTCCGGGGTGGGCACCCACTGTTTGACGCTCACCGCCTCTTTGATACGCGGCGCGGTGAACTCAATCAGGCAGGCGCGGCTGCAGAAGCTCCCGGAGCGATCCGGAGTGTAGGCCACGGAATTGCCAAAAGTGAGATGATAGTGCTCTTCAGGCAACGGCTTGTTGCATCGAGTGCAATTCATATTAACAGAACGTTGACCGCCTTTGCTTTTGCCGCCTCAGCCCAGAGCGGGCTGTGTTCTTTCTCTGGGCCGTTGTAGCCCGGGGAGCAACTCCACGCTGCCCCCTTGTCGCCGGAGTCCAGTCCACAGCGGGCATAGTTCTTGGCGTTCTTGGCCGCGGTGTAGGTCGCCCCCATGTAACGGTAGTGGAGAAGCTTCAACCCACAGTTCACGGGAACCTCGGCACAGTGCTCCACGTCATGCTTGCCGCGGATCCAGTTGATCTTTATCTCGGGCCTGAAGACTACCGGCTTGGAGTAGACCGGCGCCGGCACTCCCATCGGGTTGATCTCCCAAATCTGGCGCCCGTCGTCCTTGGGTAGCCCGTCACCGGTCATGTTGAATCCTCGAGGGCGAAGAACCTTCCCCTCAACCCGCACCTCCAACAGTCCGCGGAGTGCGGGAGCATAAATGAACTCGTCCGGGTCAACGATCATCACCCAGTCAAACTTACCTCGAGCCTTCGGATACCACTCCTGCCAGTGAGCCAGGAACAAGTCTTCATTGATCCCGCAACCGGGGTGTGGCCAGTCGCGGAGCAGAACTTTCGGGTTGGCTTTGAGCAGCTCACGGGTGCCGTCGTTGGAGAAGTCGTCAAAGGCGCTGATCTCGTCGGCAACTTCCGAGTAGTGCCGCAGGAAGAACGGGAGGACGTCCGCGCAGTTGTAGGTGATGACAAAAACGAGGATCTTCATGGCGCGATCTTCCAACAGATTTCCTCGAGCCCAGAGGCGCCGTTGCCGTGAAAGATGCAGGGAGTTTCCCCGGTGTCCTTGGTGCGGGGCCGCGTGCCCGGGAGGGTGAGATCCAGGTAATCCCGTGAGTCCAGGTTGCAACAAAAGAGGATGCTGCAGGCGGTGTCCAGGACGATGGGATGTTTTTTGGACAGGAACATGTCAGCGACGATGCCTTGATCGCATTTGGCATGGGGCTGTGAGGCGATCTCCGCCAGATCCTTGGTGAACACCTCGGCGGCCTCGGCGGTGGCCATCCAGAAGCCAGCATTGATGTAACGGGCCCGGTGATGGGTGGCCGGATAGAATCCGGCCTGATTGATGTCGGGCCAGCAGTAGCATTCCGCGCCGAAAACGATCGGCGAGTTGAACGCCTCAAACTTCTGCAGGATTTCATCCCAACCCGCGGCAAAGACAACGTCGTAAGAGTCGGTGAACATGAAGTGCGTGAACTCGCCGGCATGCTCCTTCACAAAACGGGCCTGCGCGGCACTCTTCTTCCACCACGGGATAATTCGGTAGTCGTCACTGCCCCAATCGTCGGGATCGGCGTTCTGCGGCTCGAGGCCCTGGCGTTTGCAGGTGTCGATGAAGGCGCCAAAATATTTCTTGGGCGGGCCCCAGGTGGAAACGAGGACAGGTTTGGCAATCATAGTTTTGGTGATTTGGATTAAAAATCGGCCGCCGCCATTGTCGATAACTTCAGTGATCGTTTCGGTCATACTACGATGGGCAAATCTCTCGCCATTACTTCCTCAAACCACGCCGCGGAGTGGTGTCCCACATACTCCGGGCTGGTGTTGGTGCCCATGTGCTGCCGGCGCATATCGTCGGGCACTCGCTCCCAGTTGCGGGCGTGGCGCCAGCGGACGTATTCCATCCCCAGGCCCCGATAATGGAGCAGCTTGATCTCGACGGTGGGCGAGCCGCGGGGTGTGCTCTTGGTGTAATCCCATCCGTGCCGGCCAACGGTCCAATCGGCCATCTCCCGGAAAATGGACGGCTTGTTCCACACGTCATCAGGGACACCGGTCCGCACTTCCTCGTAAATCTGGCCAGGAGTGGTTGGGAACTTGCGCGAGAACATGGTGTAGCCGCGGATCTGCGGCACTTGCACGCCGGCCTCGAGGTAGCCTTGGAGCAGCGTGCGCATGTCGGGGTGATAAAGGAACTCGTCAGAGTCGACCCAGATAACCCAGTCAGCTTTACAGCGGGCCTCCTTCCACTGCTCGTGCGCGAAGTGAAGGAAGTCGTGATCGACAATGCCGGGGCGGCCGGGCCAGTTGCGCAGCTCGCACCGGTCGATGCGTTGGATAAGCTCGCGGGTGCCATCGTCGCTCTGGTCATCGTAGAAAATGAGCTTATCAACCCAGGCGCAGTAGTGGCGCAGGAAGTAGGGCAGGATCCGAATCTCGTTCCTGCAGATGCAGTAGAGCCAAATGGTCATGCCGCAATGCCAAGCTGCTCTCTAAGCCGAAACGCCTCTTTCAAAAAGGCCAACTGCTCTTCCACCTTGGTCCGGGTGTGTTCCGAGAGGATGATTCTGTTCCGGTTCTTCTCATACCACGTCCACACCTCCCACTTGCCAGAAATGGCGCGGCCCGCCCCCATCCAATCGGCGATCATCTCACGCCGATACTTCACCGGCATGTCCAGGGCCTTATGCTTGGGCTCGTCGCTGTCGTTGGTCAGGAGCCAGTATTGCCAGTGATGTTTGTTGGCTTTTTGGTGGTGATTCCAGGCGTGATCAAACGCGGCATCCACCGGCCCGCGGGCCTGCCAATATCTGAAATCGTCGGGCTCATCGACGGGGATCTTTTTGCCGTAAAACTTCTCCACGTAGGCGAACCACTCGCAGGGAAGGAACTTGGTCCAGTCGTGGATGAGCAGACGCCAAAAGCCAACGTTGCACCATCGGCCGGCCTGATAAACAAACCACTTGTGCCGGATGACGTAACACAAATAACGCCAGTGAGCTTTCATGCTAGTGCTTCCGCGATGCCCGCTTCCTTCTCCCATTCTTCCTGCGAGTTGTTCTGGTGCCATGGAATTGACGGACCAGTTGCGCCGCTACAAATCTTACAAGACTCGAGAGGGTGCTTTCGGTCCAAAAAGGATCTAAGTTTTTCATCGGTCAACCCTTCAATGGCCAGCCCGTCCACAGTGGGCGAGATGTCCTTCCACTTCTCCACTCGGCTCATGAACTGTTGGGGCCAGAAGGTGGAGAGCGGGCACAGGTAAAAGAATCCCTCGTGAATGGTCAAGCAGCGGCGCCACGGGCAGCCGTAGTAGGTGCTCCCGTCCGGCACGGAGCGGAACACCGGTTTGAATCCGTCGATCTGCTGGGGGCGCACAAAGAAATTCCACTCGCGGGCCTTGGCCTCGATCCACGGCACGATGTCCGGGCTCAAATCTGGGTAGCAGGACAGACGCAGCTCGCAGTGTCCGGCGTGGAGCAGTTTCCAAAGGTCGTCGCCCTGTTGCTTCAGAAGTTTGCCATTGGTGAGGATGCCGCACTGTTTAGCGATGCCGCTTTGGATGCAAATGCGCAGCAGGTCCACCACGTTGGGGTGAAGGAGCGGCTCCCCGCCCTGGACAAAGAGCAGCTTGGTGCGCAGGTGATTTTTCATCACGTTCAAATCCCGTTCCAGCACGGCGGGATCCATGAAGTATTTTTCGGTGTAGCGCGTGCTGGCGTGGTTGCAGGCCACGCAAGCGTTTGTGCAGTGGCGCACGGCGTTAATTTCGCAGCCAAAGTCAGTCTCGATCATACTCGCAGGATTCCTAAGCCACCGTGAGGCAACGTGCCCTTCCAGGCCTTGTGCTCATCGGTGGCGATGATGATTTCTTTGTTTCCCTCCAACTCCTTCCAGAAGCGCGGAACCTGAATGCACTCCGGTTGAGTGCCATGCGGGCCGATGTTGGCCAGCGGGTTGATGTCGTGAAACACGATCCAGCCTCCCGGGCGCACGTGCGGGCGCCACAGTTCAAACTCCCTCATGATCTGCTCGTAGTAATGCCCGTCATCGATGAACAGCAGATCGATCGGGCCGCCCAGTATGGCCATTGCTTGAGTGACGCAATCTGGAAGTGTGGCGTCTGCAATAAGCAAAGAGAGGTTGCGACTGAATGCGCTAGACTCGGATGTTCCCCAGTCCTGCAGGTCCACAGAAACGGTCTGGCGAGAGGTGATCCAACTCAGAATCGCGCCGGTCCAAGCTTTGTAAGTGCCAAGCTCAACGGTGCGCTCAGGGCATAAGTCGCGTTGAATCAAATCCAACAACGTGCGCATCTCCCACTCGTGCTGCTGGATGGTGCTGCTGGCCACGTGTTCCGCAGTGAACGCTGCAGCCAACGTCTTTTCCAATTCGGGTGAGAAAGATATCACGGCTTGATAAGGAGTTGTTTTTCTCCCTGCGTCAACACAGGTGAGAGCTGCTTCTGGTTGCAGAACTTCACCCAGTCGGCGCAAACGCCCGGAAACCAGTTGGAGAGATCGTCTGCCATCATCCCACCGCCAGAGGGGAGCGTCTCCCAATAGTGCTCATAGTCCCGGAAAACGTCGCCTTCCTCGTGGCTGGCGTCGATGTAAACAAACTGAGGCGTGAGCCCGAGCCATTTGATGATGCGGGCCCCGTTCACGGAGTCGCTGGCCAGGGGAACGATCACATCCTGGCAGCCGGCCTGAATCACGTTGGCGATGAATTTATAGTAGAAGTCCGGCCGGCCGAAGTGATTGCGGATCTTTTCGCGGGCGCCTTTCCAGTGATCAAAGCCGGCATACCACGTATCGACGCAGAGGATGGCGCAGGAGCGGTTCTGCTTTTTGATGAGCTGAGCCATGTGGATCGCGCTCTCGCCGACAAAGGTGCCCACCTCAACGATGAGCTGCGGGTTGAGGCGATCGATGGCTTGGGCAAACACCTCGCGCATGGCGCCGTGATCGCCATACCAAGTGCCGGCCCACTCGCCAGCCGGGAAACCGGTGTAAGGGTTCTTGCCCTCGTGAATCGTATCGATGAGAGTTTGGAAGGGTGTCATATCACGCCAAAGGGTTCTTCTTCGCTGCCGTCTTTGAAATCGTCGCGCTCTGTCCAGTCCATCCGGTCACAGAGGCCACCTGCAAGGACTCCGTCACAGGGACGGGCCGAGTGCGGCTCACATTTGCAGTGCTGCGCCATCTCTTCCACAAACTTCTGATAGTCCGGAGAGTCGTATGGGTCGGGTTCCTCGCCCGCGGCCACCGCCTCCTGTAACTCTTTTTGGATCATACGCTGGCCAGCAGTGACTCGGGGGTGCAATTGGTGGGCACGCCTCGGATGGTGGGCGACTGGGCGACATCCACCGGGCCGTGACTCCAAAACTGAGCCAGCTTGTTGTCCGGCCAGGGTGTCCCTGTGTTGTGCAATTGCTGATGATCGATCCAGTGGTAACGATCTTGCATGTGTCGCCACGCCACCGCCCCGAGGGTGTTGAATTCGCAGAAGCCCTGCGGGAATTCCTCCCGGCAGGAGTGGACGTATTCCATCGGATGGCGCCCGGTGTGTTTCTCGATCATCTCCCGGGTGAGCTCGTAGAGCCCTCGCGGGTGGACGGCAGGATGGCGGCGCATCGTCTCCATCGGGACATCCCCGCCGATGGCGTTGACGACAGTTTCCCGCCACATCATCAGGTTAGCCTGGACGACTTGGTGCAACCAATCGTAGCTGGCATGCATCAGCACCGGTTTACCGTCCACAAAGTAGTCAGCCGGCGTGACGGGCGCGTAAAAGAGGGTGTCACTGTCCAGGTGAACAAAGTAATCGGCGTCCGTGAATTGGTCTGTGCAGAGGATTTGATACTCGTGACAGAGGAAGCCGCGGCCGGGCCAGTCCTTGAACATTTTGATCCGGATGGGAACGCCTTTGTTGTTGGAGAATTCCCCCAGCCACGTGTTAAGGCCGCTCATCTCATGCTCGGGGATGGCGACCATCACTTGGCGGAAGCCGCTGGCGAATTTGACGATCGACTTCAGGGCCCACTTGAGCCAGGGGTAATGCTTCTCGCAGGACACGATAAAAATATCGCAGATCGGGGACTTGGTTTTTCCATTCATGGGTTTGTGCTCCTATCCGTGGTTGTGTGTTGGTGAGGGTGGTTTACTGCATGAGTCGATCGATGAGAGAGCCGTCTTTGCAGCGGTGAAATACCACCGCGGTTTTTGGAATCTGAGCCAGGAGCGGAGAGCCGGGGGCAAAGTAGGGACTCTCTCCCTCGACGGGGTTTAACTTCCCGTCTTTGACTCCCCACACGGCCATTGCGATGTGACCGATGTCTTTCATTTTGCCGCTCATCTCGAGCTTGGCCTCAACGTCCCAGGCGTTATCTGTGTGCTTCATCGTCCCGGGAAGCAACTCCGGAGTGTTGGCCGGATAAATCGTCGGGGTGCCGTTCATGTGGCCGGCGCCCTCCACCACCGGGCCCACAAAGGGATGTTGGCTGTAGTCGTAAATGGTCTGCAGCGTCACGAGCCAGTCCGGGGTGATGGGCACGCAGTCCGGCTCGATCCACAGCCAATTGCGGTAAAGCTTTTGCATGTAACGGGCGGCGTGCTGCCAAGCAAACGTCTGCGGGAAGCGCGTCCCGTAGGGCACAGCGTAAGAGGTGTGCTGGACGGTGCAAAAAACCCGTCGCGCCATTTCTTCCACCACCTTCACGTTGTCCTTCAGGGTTGTGCGGTCGTAGGAAAGAAGGCAGTCGTGCGTTTTTGGCATCTCCATCCACGCCATCCAGTGGAGGTTTTTCTTGAGCAACTCGATATCCATGTTGCAGAAGCCGATCACGGCCATGAAGTTGCCCGAGCCGGCGATGCCAAGCCGGCGTCGCAGCAAGTCCTCGAGGGTGCCATCTTTGTTCCGATGAAAGATGACTGCCTGCGGGTGGAGATCCTCGAGGGTGAGAGCGTTTCTGGGCGACGCTGGCGTTTTGTAATCCAGAAAGACGGGAGGCAGGTTGTCCTCACCCCAGACGTGCTGAATCAACTTTGTGTCGGTGGCCTTGGGTTGGGTGACCGTGGCGGTGGAGACGTCAAAGGCCACGTGCATTTGCCGTTGGATGAGCGGCCCGCACTCATCGATAGCGTTTGGAGGGTAGACGGCGATACCGGACATCACCAACAATCCGCCGCCCTGCCAGGGATAGATTTGGCCGAAATAGCCAGGGCCCTTGCATTTGTCTATCGCGACCAACCACCCACGTTTTACCGGGACGGCGTCCGGCTCGAGCCACAGCCAGGGAACGCCGCGGCCTTTGCAATGTTTGGCGGCGGTTAGCCAAAGAGCGTTGGCGCCTTGGGGCCAGCCGATGACAGGTTCATCGGTGCAAATGATCGAGGCGCTTTTGAAAACGTGCTCAGCAATGTTGAGGGCATAAGAGCACTTCACCCAATCCACCGCGGCATCGGCGACCAGCAGGCAGGAGTATTGCTGAGTGCCGCCCAACTGCGCGATGAACTCGAGCAATTGAGTGGCAAGGTCAACATCACCCCTTGAAAAAGGTATTACTAGAATCAACGCGCAGGAATGATGTTCCCGGGGTTATAGGGCTCGATGAGCGGAGTCGGAGGGGCGGCGGCGGCGATGGCATTCTGCAGGATCGCTATCGCCAGGGAAATTGCTCCCTGTGAAGAGAAGCGGATGTTGGTCGCCGCGGGGCGGAATTGCATGATGACAAAACCGGGCATCACGCCCAGATCCATCTGCACTTGGACATCTTGCTCGGGCGGAGGCGGCGGGGGCTGAATGATCTGGTTGTTGGCCATTATCTGGTTGGCGGACGGAGCGGAGGGGATCGGGGTGGGCTCGTTGGGTGCGTCGTTCATGGTTGTGCTGCTTTTTCTGAGAGGATCCAACAACGCGGATCCAGTCGGGTTAGGGTGTCTTGGCTGGTGTGCTCGAGGACTGTTTCCAGGGGCACGTGAACTTTGAGTGGGAGCGGGCAATCACAGCCCGAACAAACGGTCAGCTCGGCATCCCGGGCGGTGCGGAGCTGCAGATCGTTTTTCATCTCGAGCTGCGTGCGGATTTTCTCGGCGATCGGTTCAGTGAAGTAGGCTTTCCAGTCGCCGCCGTCGTTCTTGGGGCACGACGCGCAGAGTTTGGCCCGGTTCTCCGCGAGCTGCGGAGCTACGGGTTTGCCACCGCTGCCCAACCACTCCACCAGGAGCGCCACGCCGGCCGCCACTCGCTTAACGCTACCCACGCCCGCAACAAGTGTTTTTTTTTGAGGCTGCGGAATGGTGTAGGCCGGCACTGGACCGGGCTCGTCTGGGAGGATGAAATCCAACCACCCGCCGTTGATGCAGCGGGCCACGTTGTATTGCTCAACCTCCATCTCCACCGCCTCCGTGTCTGTGCGCCAGCCGTGGCGTTCACAGAGAAACTGGTTGGACTTGCGCAGCATTTGGACCTGCTCAACGACGTGGTTGAACGAGCCTTCAAACTCCACAGTTTGCCCCGTCTCAGGTTGGAGGAAGCGGAATCCGTAGGGCGGATGATGCGTCCGTGACTTCAATCTAGCCATTGGCTTGATTGGTGGCAGGAATTTAATTGCGACGCAACACCGACCTGAGCCCCTCGCACAAAAGTCGCTCGGCCACTTGCTCAGGAGTTATGCCGAAGAGGCCACACGCAACGAGCTTGCAGAGGTGCTCATAAACTTTGGGGTGCACCTCCAAGTTGAGCCGGGATGTTTTGGGCGGGCAGTTACTCCACTCCGGGAAGGCGCGGATGGAAGCGATGAGGCGGCTGGCGGGTTGACGGGGAGCTGCGGGGCTGCGCCGTCCTTTGCGCGTTTTGGTTGGCATTTCGGGGTGATAGAATTAAATTCACCTTGCTTTGTCAATTGAATTTAATACGGTGTAGAAGGACATGATCATGGCGATTGAAATAACTGACCGTTATCCGCTGCCGGCGATGCGGACGGTTCCGAGAAGCCCAGGTGGGCGCAGGAGTGACGGACGCATGGATGCGATCTCAAAGCTCAAGGTTGGGTGGTCGTTCCATTTGGATATCAGCAAGAGCAGTGCATCGGTGCTGCTTTGGTGGGCGGGGGCCCGTTTCCCCGATCGTGAATTCACTTTTCGGCAAGAGGAAGGCGGAGGGGTGAGAGTATGGAGAAGCAAATAAATGAATCCGGATTGCAACAGCCTGCTCCGAGCATGGGAGCACTTCAAGAAACAGAAGCATCGCTGGCATTTTCTGCGGCGTATTGGGCGTGGATACGTCGTGAGCGAGCTACCGCCCCCCTCGCTGAAGAATTCGGGCTCACGGTCACGCAAGCGGCGGGCCTCATCACGCAGATAACCCTGACGGAAGAATTCCGTTCCCTGAATCAGTGAGCGACCCGCACCGCATCGTTGCCGAGATTTCCAAAACTTGGGTTGGAGGCGCCCACGACAGCCGCGCCCTGATCAGCCAGAAGTTTGAGGAACTGCTCGAGGTAAACCGGCAACGAGGCTACCACATGGAGAGCTGGAAATTTTCTCAGGTGTGGATGCCGGAAGCCCGGCAGGTAGTGGAAACCATCATCGCAGTTTTTGTCCGGGAGATACGCGGATGACTGTCGATGAAATCAAGCTACGGTTCCCCCATGCTAGTTACGCTTTTATTAGAGCGAACGCCACCGGATGTGAGGTTGGTGCTTCCGGGCTACCAGCCACCAAGCCTAAACCGAATTCGCGGCTCGCATTGGACAGCTCTTTACCGGGAAAAGAAGTTGGCGGCTGGTTACCTCCAACTCGCGCTTTTGTCAGCTTCCACATCTACAGCATCCAGCCTCGGGACTGGGACAACACTTTCACCAAGCCGCTGCAGGACATGCTTATTGAAGTTGGAATCTTGGCGCATGACTCTTGGAAAGGACTTCAAGGCATCGTCATCCCGCACAAGGTCAAAACCAAAAAAGAAGAACGCACCGAAATAGAAATCTGGTATGAGCCAATGCTCAATGCACCAAAAAGTGAGGCCGGAACTTCCGGCGCTGATTCCTAACATCGCTAAACTGCCCGTGGACGAGCGGGGATATCCCGTTCCCTTCTTTGTCCAGTGGCTCACCGAAGATCAAAAGGCCGCGTTGCCCGGCGCACCGGGGGCTCACCCTGATTTTCGGGTGATGGACGGGAAGAAATGGGAGCGGTGCTACAAGGAGCGTCTCTGTTGGGTGTGCGGACAGCCGCGGCCACACCGGGCAACGTTTGTGATCGGGCCGATGTGTGCGATCAACCGCACCTCGAGTGAATGCCCCTGTCACTACGAGTGCGCGGTGTGGAGCGTCCAGGCCTGCCCGTTTTGGGTGCGTCCGCACATGGTCCGGCGCGAGGACGAGATGATCCGGGAGAACATGGATAACGTCGCCGGCCAATCCATCCGGCGCAATCCGGGCGTGTCGCTGCTCTGGACGAGCGTCAACTACCGGGTGTGGAACGCCGGCAACGGGTATCTGTTCAACGTCGGCGATCCTAAAGCGGTGGAATGGTGGCGCGAAGGGCGCAAGGCGACTCGAGCCGAGATCCTGGAGTCCATTGAGAGTGGGATTTCCAAGCTACGCGAGGCGTGTAATCAGGAGGCGCCGCGGGATCGGATCGCGGCACACAACGAGCTCACGCGGCGGTTTGATAGTGTCGTGATGGATCTTTTGCCCGCCGTATGAACATCACCTGCAAGCACTGCGGGGGGAAGCATTCGCTTTTCTGGTATCAGGGTGTCACGGTCCGAAAACTCTCCTACCTCTGCGACAAATATCAGCAGAAGTATGCCAACCGCAACACGGGCAATCCGGAGCTGCATCGGATAACCAAGCGGCGCGTTTATGACGAGAAGACCAAGGACAAAGAGCTGGAAGGGATCCCAACGGTCTACTCTAAACCGATGCTGAAAAAGGAATCCGATGCCCAACAAGAAAAACTTAACCTCTGAAGAGTTGGACGCGCAGATCGCCAAACTGGTGGATCGTCGTGCGCTGATGGTGAAGCGGGCGGCGGAATTGGAGATGGCGATCCTGGCGATCGATAAACGGTTGAAGGGCTTTTACGCCAAGAGAACGATCGCGCTCAACTTCACTCTGCCCCTAGGAGATTAACCGAATGAGTGAGCACATGTGCCATCGGTGCGAGGTGTGGATGACCATTGAGGACGGCATGGAGCCATCCGAGTTTTGCCACGGCTGTGCTCAAGATGTCGTGGTGGAGTTGCAGGCTCGCATTGCGCAACTGCTCGCGTTACTCGAGCGGGTGCCACACCACGGGCCTAATGGCTCTTACTCCAAGGCAGAGGGCCAGTGCTGGCCGGACTGCGTGGCCTGTGAGGCGGAGAAAATGAAACAACATGTTCCTGAAAAATTACACCAGTGAAGTGCCCGTGAGTCAGACGCTAGCCAGCATCGAGAAGGTGCTGATCCAGTGCGGGGTGTCCTCTATCTCCAAAGAATACTCAGCCACTGGTGGGAAAGTTTTCGCGTTGATATTCTCGATCGAGGCGGCGCAGAGCCAGCACTTCAACATCCGGCTGCCCGTCGATGAGGAAGCGGCCCTGCAGGCTCTCTGGCTGGACTACGTCGGCACTGACACCGTCTCGAGCGATGGCAAGATGGTGGCCTACTGTGGGAAGAGCGGGAACAAAAGGAAGAGGCGCGAGGATTTCCGGCAGCAGGCCGAGCGGACGGCGTGGCGGATAATGCTCAACTGGGTGGAAGTCCAGATGTCGATGATCCAGATGAAGCAGGCGGATTTTGTGCAAGTCTTCCTCCCCTACGTTTGGGACTCACGGAACCGGCGCACCTACTATCAGGCGATCAAGGACAGCGGATTGAATGGCCTGCTTCCGGAGACAACGTGAGATTCCATTTTTCCATCTACATCGGCCGGCTGCTACTCTCGAGCCGAGGCGTATTCCTATTGCGCCAGCACCGGGCGGCGAGGAATACCAAAACACACTGGCTGCAGTGGGATCGCATTTTATGAGCTTCCTTCCCAAACGCTGGAGCAAGAGACAGGAGCCGGAGGACGTCCCGCCGGAGGCCATGCCAAAACAGAAGTGCCAGTATTGCGGGCACCTGTTCCGGCCCTGGATGCTGCCGGCTAGTGGCACCCTGGCCATCTCCTGCCCGTTTTGTTCCATCATCGCGGTGCATCTGTTCAACAAACAGCCGATGCCCGAGTGGTTGATGGACTACCGGACCAAGCACGAGCTGAGCGAACGCGAATACTCCGAAGCCGTGCGTCATCTGCAGAATCTTTTGCGCGAGAGCCTGCCCAATCCACCCCTTGAACTACCCGAATGAGCTACGAGAGCACCCACCAAAAATTCCTCGAGGCCAAACGCGAGAGCGAACCGTATGTGCTCGTCGCCAAGCGATGGATGCAGTCGTTGGGCTATTTTGTGACCAATCCGCCCACTACGGAAGCGGAGCGGCACGAGGACTGGGAGGCCAACGCCGATCACGGTGATCTGCAGGTGGCCCGAATCTTCATCGGTGAGGTGCCACTGCCGGAAAAATTCATGCGCATTGAGGTGAAGCACATGGAAAAGAAGGATTTCACCGGGGACCGTGATTGGCCTTACGGACGCAGTATGTTGGTGTGCGCCAAGCATGCCTTTGACAGGGCCCAGCCGCGTGTGCACGCCGTTTGCCAATTCTCCAAAAACCTCAAGACAGTGGCGGTAGTGCTCGGGGACACGTCGCCGCGGTGGTTTGTGAGGAACACCTTGGACGGTCGTCCAGGTCGCGGCACGTGGCAGCTCTGTTACCGGGCGCCGCTCGAGTTGGTGAGGTTCTTTCCGGTGCGGATATGAAGATCGAGATCCTTCACCTTGCCGCCGTCGATGTATTCGGCCGAAAATTCGCGCACGGTGGTTTTGCCGTCCGTGGTGGTGGTGGTTTCCTTGAGGTAAGGCTTCTCAATGCGCGTGGCGCACGACGTCAGTAGCAACCCGGACAGTCCGATGAATACCCAGAATTTCACGCCCCGCAAGATAGGCTCACACCCCGTCTTGGGCGATCTCTATCCGGATCCGTTCGCCAACAAATTCGGCACGGGTTTCTGCCGCTTTTACGGGAGGGACTTTGACGGGCTGGCCCGGCAGTGCGGCAAGTGCCTGGACATCCTGGCGATCGTTTCCAACAGTCCGGGCCACGGGAATTTCCGTTTCTTTGTCACCTCGCTCCAATCGATGCACCCGGAGATCCGTTTTTACGAGGTAATGAACAAGGGCTTTTACACGCACCTGCGCTCGATCGGCTTCAACGATTTTGACGAGTGGGGCGTGGAAGGCCCGAACGTCATTTGGGAGAGAAAAAAACTATGAGCAATGGCACCCCTTTCAGCGATCCCCTCACCGTAACGGACGTGGCCAAACTTTCCGCGCTGACTTGGCTTCACGAGGTGCAAGAGCACGAGGGATTGATGCGCCAATCGATCGCGCAGTGGCCGGCCAAAACGTTCCAACTGGCGGTGCACATTCAGTGCGCGATCGCCGAGGGCCAACAGAAGGCGTTTCGCGCCGGCCTCACTCACGCCGTCCAGGCGGCCGAAGAAAAACGGCTCTACTGGGAACAACATATGGCGGGCGGGAGCACCGCGACGGTGGCGCTGTGCCAGTTGCGTGAGCGGCTCAAAATCGAGGCGGCATCCTCCATCGAGTCACGACTTGGCTCATGCGCAACGAGACGGAACAGGCCCGGCTGTCCGATAAAGGTCTGAATGACATCATCACCCAACTGCGGGCCAAACAACCTCAGTGGCTGGTGCGGGAAATCTGCATCGGCCAGAAACGGTTCCTGCGGCCTCAGAAGTTTTACAACATCTACGAGGTGCTCTGGCACGTCCAGGGCGACGAGTGGCAGGTGATCAACTTTCACCGGAGCGGCTCGGACTGGTCCATCAACCACCTTGTCACCGCCGACATGGCCGCCGCCTACCTTTACGGCGTCCTGGCCGGCCTGCATCATCCACTCAAATGAGCACCGCCCCGCCCATCAACATCTGCAGCCCGGAAAACCCCATGCCCAAGGATGCCCCCGGTCGCTGGCAACATGTCAGCACCGAAGAGATCGGCGACCAGCAACCGGGCTGGCCAGCCGGCGACATCGTCACCATCCGATGCAAAACCTGTGGCCACACTTGGGAAGCCGAATTACCTCAATGAGCACAACCACCCTTCTACTGTCCTTAGTAATCCTTGCCGCGGGACTCCTGAGCGCTACCCTCTTCCTCCTAATGAAAACTGCTGAACTTGCTGCCTCTGTCTCCGCTCTTTCCACCGCGACCACCGGGCTCACGGCCGCCGTTGACCGCGCCATCGCCGTCATCGGCCAAACCGAAGTGACCCCTGATGCCGACGTGGTCACCGCCATCAACGTGATCAACTCCCAAACCACCGCCCTGCGCTCCGCTGGCGAGCGGCTCCTGGCCGTACCCCCCGTGCCCACCCCGTAATTTTCGGACGAGTAGCGGCGTGGATGGACACGCGGCTAACACCTACGCCTGGACCCCCTGTGGTGCAAATCCATCACGCCGGCATCCCCGCCAACGGGACAGCCAGTGGAGGGTGTGACAGAGATAGGGGTCCTAACCGGTATCAAGCCCGGTCTACTCACCACTTCCCGCCGCCCGATCGGCGGGGGGAGTTCTCAGGGTCTTCCGAACAAAACCCTGGCCACCCCCGTCCATGGGAATTCCCATAGACCCCTCTAAAACCTTCTTCCCGACCCCGGCAAAATGGTCCATGGTGCCACTCTATGTCACTCGGACTCGCATTTTGGGTTCTCTGGCTCGTCTGGCTCGCCTTCGGCCTGTGGAGTAACTGGCCGGGCGCCGGAAATGTAAAACCACTGGGCGGACACCTCATCCTCTTCCTCCTCCTGGCTCTCCTGGGTTGGAAGGTTTTCGGCCCTCCCATCCACGGTTGACTTGTGGAACAATTCCACGGTAACACCGTGGCGTGCCCCCAAAGATTCCCTGCCAGGAGTGCCGCACTAACCCGCGGCCCGGGGGGCGTAACTGCCGCTCCTGTCACGCCGCCCACATGAGAAATTGGCGGCTCTCTCACCCTCCCTCCCCCGAAGCCCGTCGCCGCTCCAACGCCCGTTCCTACGCCAAAGTCTACCTCAAACGTGGCCACCTCTCCCGCCAACCCTGCCACGTCTGTGGCTCCCCCAATTCCCAAATGCATCACCCCGATTATTCCCTCCCCCTCTTCATCATCTGGCTCTGCCGACCCTGCCACCTCCATCACCACAAATCCTACGGCATCCCCCATTCACCCTCCCCGAGCATACCTTTAAGGTACACTCGACTCCCCTAACCCCCGCCAATCGCCATGTGACTCACTTTATCCTTGACGCCCTAACCAAAAATCCCCTTAACAATCCCCTCCGTATTGCAGTTCTCTAATCGCCATTACGACTTCCTACTTCCGGTTCCCTAATGACCGGTGGCCTAGAACCCATATCCCAATACAGGGGGTGACGCTCTTTAGACTCACCCACGCTTCTGGAGAGCCCCTACCGGTAGGGACTGCCGGGACGGTCTGGATCAGGAAAGAGATTCCTTGTCCTCGAGTGGCTCGGCGAGTAAGGCGACTCGCTTAGTGGGCTTGCGTTGGGAGGCCGGGAGATCGGGGCGCAGGTGACCGGGTAAGGGCCTGCCTCGGAGGATACGCTTGCGCTCTTCCAAGACTTCCCAAGCTCGAGCGCAAGAAGCCCGGTCTGCTGGTTTAGTATCCTTGTGAAGGACGGTAGCCCTGAGGGTTTCCTGCAATTCAACAGCTTGAGCGTAGGCTTTGGCTCGTTTGCGGGAGCGATGGGGTGCAATTGGGAGGGGCGCGATTGCTGCATTCATGGGGTGCAAAGTGGACGGAGAGGCGAGGCAGGGCGAGGGAAAAAGCTTGCGAATTAAATTCGGGTGAATTAAATTGATAGTCCACGCACTGCCCAATAACGGGTGAGAGCGAACATTGAAAGGTCATGGTGAGACATGAGCAGAGATAGCAGAACGTATCATTGGCGGCAGTATGATCGGCGCAGTGGGCAAGTTTCCTGTGTATTTGAGCAGAGCGGCTCTTACGACAGGATCCGGAGGACGAGGGCCAGCATTGGGAGGGCACAGGGGCGGGATTTTGTTCTTGGCCGGGTGAAGGCCGGGAAGGTAGGTGCACCGTGAGCAAGGCCAAGCGGAGCAGTTTCAAGGGGCATGCGACTCTTGAGTTATGGGAGGATGGGGGAGAGTTTCCGACTTTGTCCTTTGGGGTGAAGAAGGCGCGTTTAATCCTCGAGCATTTGGAGGCAATTCGGGGGCTGGTAGGGGAGGCGGAGGGGGCCAAGCCTGCAGGGCCTGCCAGGGTTGCGGTTGCGGTCAAACCGGGGGCAGAGAATGGAGGCGGAGGGCCTGTCTTGATTCGGCACACTGGGAGCAGCCCGGGCGATCGGTTGGCAGGTTGGAAGCCGCTGGCCAAGTTTGACGAGGACGGGCTGCGGGCTGAGCCGGTCTGCAGGGGGTGTGGGAAGGATAAGGCAGGGCAGGGGCTGCTTGTGTGTTGGGACTGTTTCAAGCGCCATCCGGTTTGCCCCCTGCAAACGGCCGGAATGGACATTGCCGACTGGCTCGAGGTTTATGCGGTCAAAGGGGGTGCACGATGAAAGCTCTTGAGCAGGCCCACAAGGACGATCTGGAGGGGCTGATTGATACCTACGGGCTGTCTGCCGTGGTGGAGGCACTGGGCGAAATAGCTTACGACAAGGCCCAACACATTCACGACAACTGGCAGGACAAAGGCCTCGCCAAGTCTTGGACCAAAGCCAGCAACCGAATACTGGCAGCCCGCACTGCCATTGTAGGCCTAGGCCTGTGAACCCCTCTCTCCTGAATTCAGAATCTGGCAGGCCCTCTCTAGCGGGGCGCCTGCCCTTTCTGCATTCTGGCTTTCTACCGGGCTTTGCTAACGCACCCGGGGCCAAACACTGCAGGGCAAGCGGCAGCCTATGCCGCTCGAAAGGTAAAAAACATGTCAACCAACCTCATGGAGGCCAGCAACCAGTGGGCGACGCGGCCCGCTGATCAGCGTTTCCCTAACCTCGATGCCTTGATCAAATCCGTTCAAGCCCGTCGCATGCTCTCCCGTTCAATCGACATCGACACAGGGAAAGCCCATGTCGACAGTCGCGAGGGGATGCTCACGATCAATGGCACGATCACCCCCTGTGAACCAACCCACTGGAGTTTCGGGCAACTAAGCCAGTCCATCGGGGCCCCTGCCTCGTATCTCCGCACCCTTCCGCAGGACTTGCTGGTTCAGAATCTGAACCATGGACTGAAGAGCAACCCCGCAGGCGAAATGAAGTTTATGACCATCGCCCGCGAGGATAGCCCGGTTAATACGCTGCAGGCGATCACGTCGACAACCTACGGGCGCATTTGGGATTTTGATGTGTGCCAAGCAGTGGGCAGGATCGTCGAGAATTCCGGGGGCAAGTTTCACAATCCACTGGCCTACGCTCATCGGGGTGATCCAAAGGGCTTTGCCAGTGTCGACATGAGCCGGACGGAGCGAGCCGGCCTTTACGCCAGCGATCGGGACTGTTTCATCTTTATGATCGATGGTGGCAGCATGCTCGAGGCAGGCCCTCGAGCTCAGCTCAATCGCGGCTTCTTTGTCTGGAATTCCGAAACCGGCTCTCGCTCGTTTGGTCTAATGACCTTCCTGTTCAATCATTGCTGCGGGAATAATATCGTTTGGGGTGCCAGCGATATTCAGCGGCGCGTCATTCGCCACACATCCGGGGGCCCGTATCGGTTCGCCGCAGAAGCAGCCCCTACACTCCTTGCCTACGCTAACGCCAGTGCGGCGCCAATCGAGTCGGCAGTGAAGCGTGCACAGGAGAAAGTCCTTTGGGACGGCAAGGAGGCGACCATGCCGGACTTGCTGGAGGCCCTCAATAAACGGGCGAAGTTTTCCCGGGCGGAGGTTACGCAGGCGATCGCCTTCGCCAAAGCGGAAGAAGGCGAGGCCAGAACCGTTTGGGACTTTGTCCAAGGGTTCACGGCCTACGCCCGGGGCTTTGACTGGATCGATGCCCGCGTGGATCTGGAAACTCGAGCGGGCAAGCTGATGGACTTGGCCGCTTAAACTCTCTCACCAATCGGGGGCCAAGGAGGCCCCCTTTTCTTCTCGCTTATCCTCCTATGCACATCGACTGCCGTTTCTCCCTTTCAACGTATCGGCGCCCACTGGAAACCGGCCGGGCCCTCTACGTTTCTCTGACGCTTTTCGGTTTCACCCTCTGGATCCAACGTTGGGCCCGTGACGGTGGACAACCTGACGGGCGAGCCTGCCCTTTCAACCGCGCTTTCACATGGAAGGTAGGTGCCCGGTGAGTATTGAGCGCGATCTACTGTTTTGGTGCCTCGCTGGCCCCCTTTGCTGGGCCTGCCCGGCTCTGCTTTACGTCCTAGGCGCCGTCGCGGTCCTAGTCCTTGTCCTACTCATCGCCGATCAGCTCGAGATCCTATGATCATCACATGCCACGCCACGATCGAGCTCTCGCGCTTTGTCCGGATAGTGACGCGAGGCCGCGGCCTTGAGCGGCGCGAAGTCTGCGTTTACTTGTGCCCACTTTGCGGCGCCCAGCGTGACCTGCGCAAAAATTGGCGGGGGCCAATACCAAATGGCGCCTTTGTCTGCGGCGCCGCCCAGATTAAGGAGGACAAACCAGCATGAGCTTTCAGAAGGGACAAACCGTTTACAGCGGCGCCCAAAAAGGAATTGTCCTGCGCAAGCAGGGCCCACACGCGATCCAGGTCGCCACTTGGCGCGTGCGTTTAGTCATGGCGGGAACCTTCCCGGATAAACCGATCGGGGAAAGCGAGCAGAGATGCATTGAGACTTGGCCCATTAGGTGCGTGAGCCTCGAGAACCAACAACAGAAAGAAAAGTGAGTGAGACATGAACACGATCAGTAGAGAAACCCTAGCAGCAGAATTCAGCAAAGACATTCCACTGGCCACGGCTACCGCCGCGCATTCCGGAACCTCCTGGACTCCGGAGAAGCGGGGCGAGTGGCGGGTGCGCGAATACGGCGAGACACTCGCGGCGGATTACATCGCCCTGTCTACCCTGCCGGCAGACTCCGCGCAGCTCGAGGAAGAGTTTACCCGCTACCGGGAAGGCTACCGCAAACGGTATCTGGCCATGCTCCATTCAAGCGCCCGGTGCGTGAGCTGGGCCATTGCCGGCCCATCCAACTTTCCCGCGGCTCGCATGAACAAACGCGCCGACATCGCGCACAAGCGGATGGGCGAGCTGCTGGAGTTTCGCGAGCGTGCCCTGAAGGCCATCCGCAGAACCTTGTGCCCGGAGCAGGGGCCCATTATGGCGGGGCAGGATAACGCCGTGGAATTGCTCGAGCGCAAGATCGCGGAAGCCGAGCGGCTGCATGAGCTGATGCTGGCGACCAACAAGGCGCACAAGGCCTTTAAGAAAGATCCGACGAGCCTGGACGCAGCCGAGCTCCCGCAGAACCTCAAGGACTCCGTCCGTTCCTACGTGCCTCGCTATTCTTGGGAGCCGCACCCGATCGCTCCGTATCAACTCACCAACTCAAGCGCCAACATTCGGCGCATGAAGGATCGCCTGGAATCGGTCCGGCAGGCCAAAGCCACGCCGGCAGTGGAGGCGGAAGGAACCGCGGCACGAGTGGAGGATTGCCCCGCCGATAACCGGGTGCGTTTATTCTTCCCGGGCAAGCCCGATGCCGACGTGCGCGGACGTCTGAAGTCTTGCGGGTTCCGCTGGTCGCCCACCATTGGCGCATGGCAGGCCTACCGCAACGAGCGCACGATCCAGATTGCCAGGAAGGAGGCGGGCCTTGTATGAGCCGGGACATTATCGAGAAGCATGCGCTGAGCGACGGCTCGAGTGCCTGGATTCAGCGGATCAAGGTGCCCGGGGTGCGGCGCCCAAGCTGGACTGTCGTCAAGACTTCGCCAGACGGCTACGAGGCGCCCGTGATCACCGATTGCACGGACAGTGAGCAGGCGCACGAGCGGCTGGCGGACATTATCAGGGCGGACGTTTTGGAGGTGGAGTCATGAGGACAACCAAAGCCCAACTAGAGCGGCGCACTAAGATGCTGTCGCAGATGCTCAAGGATCGCTGTGAGAGTTTAGACGAGGCCATTGAAACGATCGCCTGCCTGCTATGCTTCCCGGGCTTTCCGCGCAGTGCCAAGAGCTGGGCGACGCGCCAACTTCAGAAGCTACGACAGGAACGCACTAAACCGATCGACCTAAAGAAACTGTGATTGATCCATCCTGCCTCTACGAGCGGTGGCTGCCAGACGGGCGGGCCGTCTTTGTGATGCCGCTCTCGTTTGGTCGCGCACGCATCGGCATCGGTAACCAGTGGGGCGTTGACGATGCGTGGTGATACGACAAGCCATCGGTGGCAATTGCCGCCGCGCAAGCTTGGGATCCAGTCGCGCAGAAGGAGCCGGAAGGTTGGATGCGTCACCCGTTTAGTGGCCGGCGCCGCCCAAACGGCAACCCGGCTGCAGAATATATCAAACTGTGACCGAATTAAGTTTGACAGTGTTCGCAAAAATAGATATCAATCTGCGAACACTATGCGCTGCCTAGCTAAGCACAATCCGATGCTACCACTGAAAGCATTTATCCCCTGCGAACGCTGCGGCGGAACCGGAGTGATTCCTGATTCAAAAAGAATAGGAATGCAGCTACGGATGATGCGCAAAAAGGAACGCATTGGTTTGCGGGAGTTATCAAGGAGGTTGGGTGTTTCCGCAGGCCACCTCTGCGACTTGGAACAGGGACGGCGCATTCTCAGTGACGATTTCATTGAAAAATATCAGGCAACTCTTGCCTTGTGTCGCAAATGATTTTTCCTCGCTCAAATCGACAACCAGATAAACGCACGGCTAGGGAACGGCTGGTGAGCCCACACGGTCCACGCTTAGAAACTGGACACGGCAATGGGGGTCAGTTGCGGCAACAAGAGTTGTCCAAATACTGTCAGTCTGGCTGGCTGGTCGGTAACAGCAGAGCGAGGAAAACTTTTACGGGCGCGACAGTGGAAGGAATCCACCGGATGTCTCTAACGCTGCCGGCTGGCTTAGAGTATGGCCGCAACCGGGTGAGTAGCTCTCACCGGCTCTTGAAAGCGGGTTCGAGTCCCGCCGCGTCCAATTTTCTATGACGCGAGCTGAACACATCGAGTGGTGCAAGGAGCGGGCTTTGAAAGAGCTGGCCTTCTATGCGGACGATCGGGAGGCCTGCAAGAATGCTTTTGCCAGCATGACCAGCGACTTGAAGAAGCACCCCGAAACGGAGAAGCACGGCGCGATCGAGATCGGGTTCATGATGCTCTTGGCAAACTTGCGCGAGGCCAGGGACAGAGACGCCATGCGAATATTCATCCTCGGCTTCCGCTGACTTATGGGCTTAGACACTTCTCACGACTGCTGGCACGGGCCTTACACTTCTTTCATGCTCTGGCGCAAGGCAGTCGCCAAGGCTGCCGGCATGCCTCCGCTCGAGCACATGTTTGGATTCTACGATCCGAATGAGGACAAGCGGGTGCTCACTGACTACAAACCTATCCCATGGGAATCGTTGACGCCTCGCCCGCTGCATTTGCTACTCAATCACTCCGACTGCGATGGGATGCTGCGTTGGGAGGACTGCGCCGCGATCGCTGATGACTTGGAGAGCATCATCGATGATCTGGACGCCAAGGGGCCGTTCTGCGATCGCGAGAAAGCGGCCAACTGGATCCGGGGCCTCCGCGCCGCAGCCAAAGCAAAAGAGGACGTAAACTTTCACTGATGGATTACCTCCGGGAATGTGCCGATGAGTGGGAATGGCAACGCGATAATATTATGAATGATGACCCTACTAGAAGTCTGGAGGCTGCCGCTACAGCGCACGCACAGGCTGAAGCGGAAGCCGAAGCTGCCGAAGCAGAAATTGTCCCTGAGCAGACCGCGCTTTCTCTCACCCCGAAAGGCGTTGAGCATCTGACCAAGCTGGCACAGCAGGCCGCACCGATTACTTCTCAGCAGGCCCGCGTCCAGGAAGTTACCGATGCCCTGGCACCAGCCTATCTGAAGGCCAGCACCCTCGAGCTGTCGGATGCCGAGATTGAGGCCCTGCAGGAACCGTTCCCCGATAGTGCGGTGGAGATCCGTCCCAATGATGGACTCATTTGGATTCCACACATCCACATCTCTAACCGGCTCAACAAAGTTTTCCGGCCGGGCAAGTGGGCGACGATCTGCCGGCGCCACTGGTTCGATCGCCAGACCATCGTCCCCAAGACCAAGGGCGAGCCCCCTTACGACATCTCAACGATGTATGGCGAGTATGTTCTGGTAGTGCGCGGCTGCTTTGTCGGCGAGTCCATCGGCGGGCACCCCTACCAGCCCAACAACCCGAAGACCAATTTCAGCGATGCCCTCGAGTCGACCCGGGCGGAGGCCCTGCGGCGCATCTGCGGGAAAACCCTCGGGTGCGGTGCCCAGGTGTGGGATCCGTCCTACTCCCGGGATTGGGTTCAGAAATACGCTTTCCAGCAGCATGGGAAGTGGCACAAGAAGGACAAGCTTTCGGCGCAGGGGACGTCTCACCCCCCTGCGGCACAACCCCCGCGGCAGCCAAACTCCCCCGCGCCCACCTCTGCGCAGGCTGCCGCGGGCCAATCTCCCGCCCGGAAGGCTGCGGCCCCCGCCAAGGCTGCGACGCCTGCCAGGGCCCAAAGCGGCTCAGGGCAGGCCTGTCCCAAATGCCGTGGCACCGCCACAAAGAAGAGCCCGGACACTGACGAGGTTATGTTCTGCCAGCGGTGCGGGTGGCAGTGGCTCGTAAAGACCGGCCAGTATTACGAGGAATATGATTTCATGCGGGTGTTGTGCCCCATGCCGCCCAAAGGGGTGCCGATGGCCGAATACAAAGCCAACCCGCAGACCCTCGGGCAAATTGCACGCATCGATAACAAGCGGTGGTATGGGATCGTGATGAACAACACAGAGGCGCAGCAGGCCGAGGGCTGGACGTCGCCAAAGACCGGGCAGCACTATCCGGCCTCGGATGCCGCGCTTGCCTTCGGGCGGGCCTGCGAGGAAGCGGCCAACTACCTCGAGGAACAGCGCCAGCTCAAGGAGGAAGGCGGAAGCCGCAGGGGAACGGAATCCCAAGAAGAGCCAATCGAGGACGATGTGCCGTTCTGATCCAATGAAAAAACTGCTTCGGCAATTTTGGTGTTGGCTGGCTCATCAGAAGCATCGGAGATACTCCCATCCCGGTTACGTTGGTTACCACATCCACCGCTGCCACAAGTGCGGCCAAACTTTTGTTGTGACGCTATGAGCCCCGATCCTGATTCACTGCCAAGCCGTGAGGAAATGCAGGAGTTGCACGACTTCCTGCAGGTGTTCATCGAGGTGGTGCCGATGACAGAAGGGGGCAAACAAGACATGACGATCATGCATGCCATGGCCGGTTATTTCTGCGGCTGCCCCGGGTGCACTGAGGACGTAAAGCGGAACCTACTCACGTTGCGGGCGACGGCTGATAAGCAGGGCATCAAACTCGTGCGCTACACCTCGCAGCCTGAGAGCAACTCAGGACCAGATCCAGGAATGAACCCCACGGAAGGACAAAATGGAAAAACCACTCAATGAAACATTGCAACAAGTGCACCCTGACTTTCAAAAACAACCGCGGGCTAGCAGTCCACCAGCGACGTATGCACAGCTCTAAAGGCAATTGGGTGAGCGTGCCGGCGAAAGACGGCAAAGTGAAACGGCGCGGCAAAGCCAAGCCATCACAGGCCAAGCCGTCACCCTGGCACTTCCCTATTCCAGATCGCCGCGATCTGCCCATAGATTCCGAAAACTTTTTCCTCTGGTTCCTGATGAGGCGTGGCGCAAACCTGCGCGGCCTTCACACCGTATCTGCCCTGTGCGCGGCAGTTACGATGGAGATCCGAGCTATGGAAAGGGAGCTGGAAGCAAAGGAGCAACAGCCCGAATGAAACTCACCGCTGAAAACGTCGAGGCAGCTTTTGGCGCCTGCCTCTTTCAGAAAGGGGAAGTCCACGGCGAGATTCCCGCCAACGCCGTGATCGTGGAGGGCGTGATGCCGGCTACCCGTTTTGGGTTCCATCCCGAGCGGCTCGAGGCCAACCGGCAGAACGTGCACGCGATGCTGCTGCAGTTGCCCACAGCTTTCCACGAGGACAAGGGCGGCGGATGGAGTTTCCTCAACGCCTGTCTAACCCAAGAGGGCGAGCAATGGGGTGAGCATACCTCAGTTGAGATGCTTTTGTGTCTGGGCATCGCCCTCAAGCAAGCCGAGTGGCTGATGAGAATGATGCAGCACGCCCTCCCCGGTGGAATGCCTTACGTGCGGATCTCCAAGAGCGCCGCGGGCTTTGAACCCGATCCCAATCGATTACCAACGGAGCCAGTATGATGACGATGAACAGCTACCCGTTTCGCAAAGTCGTCCGAACGCAGGACTACTCACATAGGAGTTGCCGGCGCGGCGAGGGCAGTCGGATTTTTTTCCTCGAGTGTGGCCATGAGGTGCGAGCCAAACAGAGCAAAGGCTTTCCCAAACGGAAACGCTGCTGCTGGTGCTAATCACTTTAAGCCTGCCCGCGAGGCGTCAATCACCGTGCTAGCCGGTGGACCGGGAAGTGCAAACAGCTCGGGCACTTGAAACGTAGGAGCGTGACGGCGGGGAAAGACCCGTTGTTCTGCCTTTAAGGCGCAGCCACAGTGCCCTGTCCAGGTAGCCGTCTGGACTGGCTACGGGCGCACTTGGCTCGACCTTCGGGCAGGACTCTAACCGTATGACCACTGAAGAAATCATTATTGAACTAGAGCGGCGCATTGCCAGCTACCCAACGGAGAAGCAAGGCGCATCGGATTACGTCTCTGGCAGGAGAGACTCGCTGGAAAGTTTCCTGCGATGGATCAAGAAGAAGGAGCACCATGATCGTCAAAGCGTTTGAAGTCCGTGGAGTGCCAGGGTATCCGGGTTACCGCGTCAGCTCAGATGGTCGCGTGTGGAGTTGCATGAGCACCGGGTGCAAACCGAAACGCACCAAGAAATGGAAGCAGCTTTGCTCAGGGAACATTTGGACACACGTATGATTGTAAAAGCTCTGGAAGTTAGGGATGCGGGCACCTTCATCCCCGTGATCGCCATCAAGATGATTCCAACTCAGCAGGGCGGGCGCTTTGAACAGGAGCGTTACCTACTGGCTCGCTCCGGCTATGGGCGGGATCCGCGGACCAACGTCTGCGTCATGCTCTGCCGCATGCAAGCCAGCGGGGTTGACCGCAACGCCACTTATGATCCATACGCTTGGGGTGGCGACGGCACACGCACCATGCACCTAGCACACCTCTACATCCTTGAACACTTTGACGAGTTGTTCAGTGGTGACGTTGTCGACGTCGAGTTTATCCGCGGAGAAACCCAGCAACCAAAACTGTCCGAACGCACCGAATGAATTATGGTCATTACAAACCTAGAAGGACTCCCCCAACCCCTCGTTGACGCTGTTGCCAAAGACCCTTACCGGGCGCCCAACTGCGATCTTACTGTCACTCAGCTCATCGCTCCGCCCCGCAAGGTGGCCCTCGAGAAACAGAACGACCAAATCATGGAGGTGGACGCCTCCGATCGGCTCTGGGCGCTGATGGGGCAGATCGGCCACGGCATCCTCGAGCGCAGTGCCAACGCCGGCATTGTGGAAAAGCGATGGTATGAGGCGATCGATGGTTACGTTATCTCGGGTCAAGGCGATCTGGTCCTGGCTGAGAACAAGCTCATCGATTACAAGTTCACCTCCGTTTACACGATCAAGGAGGGACTTAAACAGGAGTGGGAAGAGCAGTTGAACCTGCTGGCGTTGCTGGCGGAGTCCAAAGCTCAACCCATCCGCGAGGCACAAATCATCTGCATTTTCCGGGACTGGTCTACGCTGGAGGCCCGGCGCGATCGCAACTATCCACAGCGGCAAGTCAAAGTGCTGCCCGTTCCCCTTTGGGGCTACGATCGGACGCTGGCGTTTTGTCGGGAGCGGATAAAACTCCACGCTGACGCTCAAAGCGGGATGAGCCCGCTACCAGAGTGCACCGCGGAGGAACGTTGGGAGAAGCCGGCCAAGTGGGCAGTGATGAAGAAGGGCCGAGTCCGGGCGGTGAAGCTTTACGACAACGAGCGGGATGCGATCAAGCACACCACGGGCGAGAAGAATACGACCGTCGTGCATCGGCCCGGTGAATCGGTCCGGTGCGCCGATTACTGCGCCGCGGCTCCGTTCTGTGAGCAGTGGAAGAGAATCAGCGGCGCCATGATCAGCGTGGAGGCGCAGGCCGAGGACTCCGGGGGAAGCGCAGAGATTGAAACGCCGGCCGTTGAGCTGGGCGAGCCCATCGGGAAGGTGCTCAAGAAAGTTGCGGTGGAGGCGCCCCCGGCTGCCATGCGCAGCCTGGATGAGTTTCCAGTGGAACCGGACGTGGCCAGGAAGGCGCCGATTCCTCCCGGGCAGTTTCCGGTTGAGCCGGACGTTGCGCCCAAGAATGCATCGCCCGCACCTCGGCCACCTGCGCCAGCAAAGACCAAGGCGGTTAAGGGCACACCGATCCCGGCAATGCCGGCTGTCGTGGACTTCCGCAGCGAGCCCGATCCGGACGAGGGGCCAGTGACCCGGACACAGCCGGCCCCGGTTGCTGAAGCGGCGCCGGAGCGGATACCTGTCGACCCCAACGATCCATCGGTGCCCAAGAAGTTTGTTGGGCGCACTAAACCGGTGAAGGTGGAGGACGCTCCAATTCCCACGATGCCCGAGGTGCCATGACTTACGATATCGCCGTCAAAGCCACCACGCAGGAGGAAGCGGATAGGTGCTTTGAGACGCTAGTCAAACAGTGCATGACCCTGCGCAAGGAACGCGGAGAGAGCTGCAGCCGGAAGGTATGCGAGAAGATCCAGCGGGAGAATATCGGATACTATTCCGGCTACTTTGATCTCGAGACGCAAAAGCGTGTGGAGATTCTTTACAAGGCGGTGCATCCACTATTTGGCGCGACTACCACCAAGCAGGGGATGAAAAACCGCGAGCCTAAGAACGCTTTCAGGCTGGGCGTCAAGTGGGCGGCAAAGCGGAAGATGGGCGTCAAGGCTTACGCCTTCAACAAACGTAAAAGGGAGATTCCGCCTGTGGGATGACAAATCTCCCTCACTACCCGGGGCGTTTAGGTGCGGTTCCGCCGCCGTCAGGAAGGATCCGGCTGCCTCCTGGACAACAAGCCGCTGCCTTGGGCAGGGGCGAGGATGAAAAGATACCCACAGCGGAGCCCCGGCAGTTTCAACCGGTAAACCTCAACCAAAACCAAAACATGAACAAGAAACTCAAGATCGGAATTGGTGTGATCATAGCATCGACCGTTTCAGCTCTCCTGCTCTGGCAATTCGGTCCAAGCTGGGCCCTGGCGATGAGCCTGCTGGCAGCGGGTATCGGCTGCTTGGTTGTCTGCGGGCAGAGCAGGAACAAAATCATCTCCTGCTTCCTGGCCTCAACGCTGGCTGTCTCTCCTAACGTCCTGGCAGAGGATTCCTACGCCGGTTACAGCGGGGAGAGATGTTACTGCTTCAATCCGGCTGCTGAGGGGCCGGAGTCAGAGCAGCACGTGATGGTGCTAAACGTCATCCTCGAGCCGGACGCGACCGGGGAGATTGCCCCGCGGATTGTCAGCGTGCGCCATCCCGATCCGGCTACGCTGGTCGATTACGCCGGACTGAATGAGTCCCTGGCCGCATGGGGCATCAACCTGGATGGCGGGCTCCAATACGCCAAGAACGGGCAGAGCGCCGGCCCGGAGGGAATGCCCTTTGCCTTCGGGGATTGGTCCAACCCGCTTTCCATCCATCCGGAGCGCGAGCAGTTCAGCGTCGTGCTCGAGCAGGCTAACGAGCTGGGCGAGTTTACGATGTGGCAGAGGGTGGCCACCTTCTCCGCGCCGGCCGGCATGCCCATCCAGATCCAGGACTCCCCGGAAGGCCCGAGCGTGTTCTACCGGGTACGTCTGCAGTCGCCACCGGAAGCTTTTCAAGCGCAGGGGCCTATACTCTTGGGCTGTGGGATTGGGTTCCTGGCTGGCTCGGCGGTCATCGGCGTTTTGGTCGTGCGCCAGTGCGCCAAAAACAAAAAGAAGTTTGAGGCAATGCTTCCGCCAAAGAGAACCAATGACCTGGAAAACCCGATGCCCCCGGAATGAAAACAGAATTGGAAATAACAGAGATGGCCCTGGCGCTCTGTGACATGCACAAAGACGACGACAAGCCACCGGGGTTGCCACAGTGCGCCGCGGCTCGCGTTGAGGGGATGATGCTGGCGTTAAATTGGGCCCTCGAGGAAGACCTGCCCGGGAAATATCCAGCATGGTTTGAGAAGGTGAGAGCTGTGGCCGCGGCCCGGCGAGACAGACTGTCTGATAGAGATTCGCTCTGTGAATAAGTCGGGCCCCGCCCTAAACATCATAGCCGTGAACCCCGGTGAACAACTGGTGGAGGCTGCCGAGAATTTGCTGCAGCTCGGCGGCTCCATCACGCGGCGCAACGCGCTCCGGAAGGCCCTGGATGACCTGCCCATGACCAACCCAAACTTCCAGGAAATCACGCGCCACTGGCGTTTTACTCCGCAGTGCCTGTCCGTCATCGCCCACGCTGCTTCCCTGGCCACCGCGGACAATGACAACCACATCCGGATCAAACACCTCGAGCAAGCGGTGCGCACTACTCCCAAGGCCTGTTGAATAACTTCGGGATAATTTTCCGTTGCCAGAGCTGGGGAAATTCCCCATAACCGCCATGTCAATTGTTGGAAACGCTGTGATAAGCGACTTGAAGAGCCAACGGCGGCATAGTAATCTCGACTTTGAACCGCTGGCACTCGTAAGAGTGGGTCCTCTCTTCAATCCTTTCTCAGGACTTATCACCCAGCGGTTCTTCCTTTTGATCGGTTCTGCATCAGCGGGCTCTGTCCTCGACAGCGACAACCCGGAAACCCTGAGCTGTATGGATTGGGTGAGTAGCAGACCGCGGCCCCGTGATGGTGCCAAGCTACCTGAGCACCGGAGAAGGGTGATGCTGCGGAGGGAGTAAAGGCTATGCGTCTTGGCTCCGAAGGAACAAAGCAGACCCGTGCAGGGAAAGCTGTCGCTTTCACCAAAGGAACAAAGGTTCCGGATTAATAAGTAGATCCTTATGAGTAAGAAGTTTAGTCCACCTACTCCCCAAGAACTGGAATTGCAGGCAGCCAAAATCGGGTTACCGCAAAGGGAGGCGCAGAAGTTCTTCAACTATTACGAGAGCAAGGGGTGGATGGTGGGCAAGAGTCCGATGAAGATTTGGAGAAGTGCGTTGGCCAACTGGAAATTGAAATGGGAGGAAAGTCGGGGCAGTGCCAGCGGTTGGCGCCCACAGCTCACGCGCCTGGACTGCGGGCCCGATCCGGAGATTGGATTATGATTCAGATCAACTTTGAAGAGGCCCTGGCCAGACTGGCGCTAGACGATCCGATTTCGGTGTGGATCGAGACGGTTCCAAACAAGGGCGTGACGACGATTGAGAAGCGTCCGCGGGATTGGGTGATCGACCGGATGCGAAACAACAACGTGTGGGAGACGGGCGAGCAGGGGCAGGCCCAGGACATGGGGATTTATGTGGTGAGCATCGGCATGATCAAAACGCCGGGCTTTGAGCACACGGGGTTAGTGACCATGTATTTTCAAACCAAACCGGAGTGCCGATTGAGCCGGGCGCAGCTCGATGAGAGCGTCAAGCGCAAGCGGGGAGATGACGCGCTCCATTCCTCGGAGAGCAAAGCAGAATGAAATGTCCCTACTGCGGCAAAACCATTTTTGCGTTCACCGGACTGCAGGAGGCGCAGAAGTTTCAAAAGCACCTCAACCGGTGCGGCAAGAACCCGGACAACACCTTGAGCGACGGGAAGCAGACCGTCTCTCTTGGCAAACGATACAACCTCAACGATGCGCTCGAGGTGCGAGCCAAATCAGGGCAGTGATCGATACATACGAGATCGCATCTGATGGCAAGAGCATCACCTGCAAGGGATGCGGGTGGACGAGCTTCAACCTAAACGACGTGGAGAATCGCTACTGCGGGAACTGTTACGTGTTCCATGACGATATTTGGCCACCAGCCCGGGAGCGGTGGATTGAAACCCAACAGAAGAGAAAAGGACGCAAGCCATGAAAGAGATGCTCGCCTACAAATGTAAATTCTGCGGCGCCCTCGGAACTGCGGAATGCGATCCAGACTGTCCGCCGATCGACAAGGCAGCGTGGATGCCGCTCTTGTGCTGCAACCGGTGTGGCTCCTACCAGAGTTGGTTGCGGAGGATTGCCGATCGGCTGAGCCAGTGGGCTCGAGAGTGGACCGTGCGCAGTGACCGGGACAGGGAGGCCAGCAAGATGTCCACTCGCCAGAGCCTGGAAGCTCTCACCCGGAAGATTGCCGAGGTGATGTGCCGATTCTACCGGGTGGATTTCACTTGGGATCCGGACATCGTCAACGAGCTGCTGGCTCATCCGCATCAAGGCATGTGGGTAGTGCGCACCTTTGAACGCAGCATCAAGCGACTCGCTCAGCAACGGCCACTTTTATGATCAGAAAAATTCTCTGCGAGGAATGCGACAAGAGCACCGGGCCCTGGCACCCGGAGGATGTCGCCGCAGGCTGGAAGCGGCGGAGGGTTCAGATTCGGACTAAGAAGCCTCCCGTCCATGACATAACTGTCATCACAGAAAGGGGGAAGCACATCACGCAGTTGGACACCTTGCACTGCGACATCTGCAACGCGCCGCTCCCCGATGGCACCGCGGCCTTCGCTCTCACGGAATGGCAGAAGCATCGCGAGGATGAGCCTTGGCCATGGGAAAAGGGATTCAGTGAGGATCAAGCTCCGAACTTATAGGCGGCTGGCGGATATTTGCGCGGAGGCGGAACTACTGCTGTCTCGTCATGATGGCGTTCACCACATGCATGGAGCATGTGCGGGGATAAGGGGATGGCTAAGGAACGCAGATGACTTTGGGGTTAAGTGCGTGGAATGGGACAACGTCGAGCTGCTGATTGGCAAAATGAGAGAGTGTGACCGGACCGGATTTTACCCTGCTAAACCCGGGAAATGAGTAAGCCCCCGAAGAAGACCAAAGTTAAACACGGCACGTGCTCGAGGTATGTCTACGGCTGTCGCTGCAAGCCCTGTAAAAAAGCGCACGGCAAATATATGCGGGCCTACCACGCTCTCTAGGGCTGCGCCTCTTCTTCAACTTCAGGCCGAGGACCCCGCTCCCGCCACACCTCGAGGAAGAACTGATAATCCGCCTTCCGATCCTCCACCGCCTGATCGTAAACCTCCCGCTCCTTGTCCGTGAGGCTCTCGCGGAATTTGTGCTCCGTCTCTGCCGACTCGTGAAAGAGCGGCTTGGGTTGGCGCCGGCTGCGCGGGTCAGTCGAGAACATCCGCCCGATGACCGGGAACATCCGTTTGACGATGTCCTTATCGTTGGCCACCTCGCGCACCTTTTTGATCGCCTCACCCAACAACTCCGGATCCCGGTTACGGATGGCGTGATCCATGTCCCGATATTGTGAGAGCGGCCACGTCGCCGCCTCGTTGCGCTCAAAGCTCTCTCGGATCTTCCGGTCGGGATTATCCGCCAGCCATTTCTCATGCAGGTTACGCATCCGATCGTAAGCGGTGAGCGGGCGCACTGCCTTCACGCCGGCTGCTCCGCCGAGAGACAGGCCCACCTGCGCACCGATGCCGCGGTGTTCCTTGTGCCCCTCAAAGATGGCTTTGGCCACCGGGTTCAATTGCTCGAGGGCCGCCAGCAGGTTGGCTTTGTAGTCCTTCGGGTTCTCGCTTTCCTTGTAGCCGCTGGGCGAGTAACCGGTGGCCGCGACGCTGGCCCCATGCACAGCCGGGCCCGTCCAGGGATGGATGGCGCCGCCGATGACATCGCTGGCGATTTGCTTGCCGATGCGCTCGCCGCGTTGACCTTCCCGCAATCCCTCGATGAGGCCCTGAGCGCCTGTGATGCGCAGCCCGCGCCGCATCCCAACCCATTGCGCCGGGTCGATGACGAGGTGCTTGCCGTCTTTGGTGTCTTCACCGGTATCGATCTGGCCAAACTTTGTCCCGGGCCGCCCGCTTGGGTTGCCCGTGAGGAAGTAGTTCATCACGGAGGGCACAACCACCAGCGTGGCCAGGACCCCGAACAGGTCCGTTGCCATCATCTGCGCGGACGCGGCGGGGTTCTTGGCCTTGAGGCCCTGGCTGAGCATCATCCGGCGCATGGCCATCCGGTTGAAGTTGGTGCCGGCGACAACAAAGGGGGAAACGCCCTGTTCTTTCAACCACCGCTGGATGCCGCCCATCAGCCGGGCGTTGTATTGGCCCATCTGGTTGACCCAAAGGCGACGATCGGCGGGCGTGTCCTTGAGCAGGCCCCGGCGCACCAAGTTCTGGTAAAGGTCATCGCGCACCAAACGGCCGGCGCGGTCCAACAGTTGAATCATGTTGGCCGGACGCAGCAGTCCAAGGCCCGGGGTAGGACGCTCCCCTTCCAGCGGACGCATGGCGCCGATCTTGGCCAGTTGGGCGATCTGTTTCTGCGTCGCGGGATTGTCGCGCAGGACCCGGATGGCGCTCGCCGTAGTGCGGCCGATGGTATCGAGCACGTTGACCCCGGGAACCTTCCGGACAAAGTCGATCAGCGCGGTGCGTCCGCCCTGGCTGCCGGCGATGGAGCCGAACATGTTGGCGATGTGCCACACCGCATCGGTGGGCCCGGCGAGTTGAATCTGGTTGAGCCCGTTGAAGGCGTTGACGATTGCCGCCTCGCCAATCCGTCCGTCGACGTCCAGGGCTTGGCGCACCTCCGGGTAGATGTCTTTGCGCACCCAAAGGTTTTTGACAAAGGTCCGCGCCTTGCCACCGCCAGCCGGAACACCTTTGCGCTCGATCGTGATGGGTTGAGGGTGGGCGTCAAAGCCATGGGGGATCGGGTCGCCGGGGTTGGTCATGACGGCGAGCCCGTCCTGGATGAGCTGGCCATAAGCACGCCGCTTTGCCGCCTCAACAAAGTTTGCTTCCACCATGCGTTCCGCAATCTGCCGGTAGTCCAGTTGGTAACGCTGCGCCTCGCCCTTGGCCCGCTTGGAGAATCGGGATTTGCGCCGGAGTGGATTGCTCAGGTTGCCTCGTCCGCCCTGGCCGAAGTGCTCGGGCTGTGCTCCCTCAATGAGGGCCTCGAGGTTCACAAAAGCGTCCGTGTGTAATCCGTGTCCGGAGAGCTGGCCCCCGGCGAGTCTGTGCTGGCCGCGGGCAACGGCCTGGACGGTTTGCTTGTGGCGTTGGATGGCGGCGCGGATCTCCGGGTCAGCGACGGCGCGACGGAATTCCGCCTCCGTGGCAAATGGCGAGTCAGACTTGCCGATGAGGGTGGTGACATTGCGCCAGTTGGGATCACGGGCCCGGCGCCGTTCCTGCCGAATGGCCCGCAACCGGTCTTCCACGAGCACCGCGCCCAACTTCTTCCCAAAGTCGCTGTCCTTCCATTTGTCCCCGAGAACCTCGCTGGCCAGATGTCGGGCCACCTCGGGGGCCGCAACCTTGCCACTGGCATACTCAACGAGCTTGTTGGCTGACTCAGGGCTGGCGGTGTAGGTGATGGGCGCCTCCCGTCCGGCGAACCGGTTGGGAGCCACGCGCAGCCGGCCCGGCAACCCGCCGAAGAATTCGCGCACCTTGGTAACCACATCGCGCCGCTGATGCTGCTGGCGGGGCATAGCCCGGGGAGCTCCGCCGATTGCCTGCCGCAAGGACGCATGAGCTTCAGCGAGTTGCGCGGTTAAAGATTCGCGTCGCGCCGGGCTTGGGTTCTGGGCGAGCTGCTGGCGGATGGCGCGGATGGTGTCTTTGAACTCGTCGGCGGTGCCGTAGTAGGGCTCCTGCTGGCCTCCGCGTTCCTCGAGAGCGCGGCGCCGGGCGATGTCGTAATCAGCCGGGTGCTCGCCCTGCCGGCGCGGGCGGAACTCCGGTTCCTCTTTCTCCATGGCTCGAGGCGCCCCTTTGGCCTCGAGATATTTGGCGTCCGGCACAGGCGGCCGATAACCAGGGACACGCTTTTCAAATGTTTCCCATTTGGGTGTGCCGGCCAAATTGACCCCGGTCGCAAACTCGTAAGCCTCTGCGGGCTGCTTGCCGGCAAGCTGCATGGCGGCGTCCATGTCCCCATCCGCCAGAAGCTGTTTAACCTTGGCCGGCGTGTCCTCGGCAATCTTCCTCAGCGCGGCGACATCCTCCGCGGTCCTGGCCATGGATCCGACATCCCAGGCCAGCCCGGTTGCCCCGTCCCCGTTCTTGCCCTTGTAGCCTATGCCGGCATCGGGTGGCGCGGCATCGTAGGCGGCCACGGTATCCGTGAAGGACTTGCCCTGCAGAGCTGGAATCAGTGGCGGGCGATCCTGCTCGGCTTCCGCGCCCTTCTCCGTGGCTCGCGGAGCAGTAGCCGGCCCCCTTTCCAGTGCTTCCGCCCAGTTCCGAGGCTCCAACCCTTTGGCCTTCCGGGCGGCATCGATGTGCTCCTGCATCCGGTTGAGCATGGAATCGAGGTTCTTGCTGGCCTTGCTGCCAAACAGGCGCCGGCCGGCAAGGATGACTCGCTCGATCGCGTCGATGGCGGACTCCTTCAGCCAGTCGTAACCCCGGGCCTCCGCCTTCTCCCGCACCGGTTCCCGGAGCATCCGCTGCATCTGGCGCCGGAGATACTCATGCCCATACATCACATCGGGAGATACCCCCTGCTCAATGGCTTGCGGGTCCAGCTTCCCGTAGCTTTCCTCCACCAACTTCTGTTCAGCCCGGGTCAGGCTCTTCCATAGCTCGCCCACCGATTCATCGGTGAGGGTCTTACGGGCAACCCCGTGGATCCCTTCCTCTGAGAAGATTGCCTGGATGGCGGCGGGTTGGTCCTCCGGCTTCAGTCGCTCGAGCCACGTGCTGAGCTTGTCGGTGTTGATGACCGTGCGCCCGCCCTCGTCCACCGTGGCAATCCAGCCGGCCCCCTCCGTCTCGTAGGGCTTGGCCTTGCGCCAGCCGGAGGGCAGGCCCAGCTCGGCGTTGCGGGCGGCGGCCTGCTCGATCAATGGTAGGTGACGGTTCCGCGCTTCTTCTGCGCTGAACGGGCGGCCCGCGTCTCCTGGCGCGGGAAGCTCTCGTTGTGGAACTCCTGCAGCACTTTCTTCGGGGGACAATGCCCCTTCATTGATCCGGGGTTGTTCCTGCAGCCTTCCATAAAACGCTGTTGCGCTTGGCTCTTGTATGGCATCGGGTCTTCCTGTGGTTGCGGCCGGCGCCCGCGGCGCCAGGGCATGGGTTCCGGCCATGGTTGTGAAGGCGCCCGTCGCGCCCAGTTCCGTGAGGGCCCTGGCAAATCGTTCCGTGTCCCCGCTCTCGTAGGCCTCGCCCGCCTCCCGCGCCAACTCCGGCACGTGTTGGGCCATGTCCGCGGCAAAGGCCCCGGACAGCGCCCGAGCGGCCACCGGTATTTGACCCAGACCAGCAGTGCCGGCCATAAGTCCAAGGTTTATCGGTGAAGTCAGCCCCTCCGCGGTGCGCCAAGCTCCCTGAGTCAGGCCCGCCGAGGCCTTGGCAAGCTCATCCGGGCGGTGGGTTTGGAGCATCAGCTCTTCAGCCTCTTCCTGCGTCAGGTCCGGTGAAGCAGAGCCCAGATAATCCAGGGCATCCATCATCTCCTGTGCGCTCACCCCGAGCCTGGAGAGAGGCACAAGGACCTTGGAGGGGTCAAAGGCTATCCGAGGTTCCAGTCCGCCTCCTGGCGTCGTGTAGACGCCATAGGGGCTCATCTGTGTGGCCCTGGCGATCTCGCTGGCATCCGGCGCCCCGCCGTATTCATCCTGCCAAAACCGTTGGGCCCCGCCTCCGGGTTGACGGACGTAAGCAGGAATCTCCCAGGCCTGTTGCCGCGGAGCTTCCTCTTCGGGAGCAGCCAGAGCCCAGAAATCCTCATCGCTCAACTGCTCCGGGAAAGGACCATACTCATCATCGTAAAAGTCCTCTTCCTCATCATCTAAGATGTAGGGCGAAGCCATGTTAGAAGTCTTCGGCTAGATCCAATTCCTCTTCGGCTGGTGCCGCTTCCTCATCGGCCAGATCCGTTTCCTCGTCGGCTAGTTCCTCTCCGGTACCTTCCTCTTCCATGTCGACCGGGGGCAGACCAAAATCCCCCTCACCTTCCCCGCCTTCCTCTTCGGGCCCAACGCGCTCGTCAACCTTGCCGGGCACCCGCTCGCCCATCTGCATCGTAAGAGCCTCGAGCTCTTGCTCGTAGGCGTCGCGCTTCTTGATGAGCGCCGGCTTGTCGTCCTTCTTGGCCTCAAAGTCGATTTTGTTCTGCGTGAGGGCAATGAGCGCCTTGAGCGCGTTGACCCGCTCTCCCGGGCGCAGGCCGCGTGACCCGGGCAGGAGCCGCGCTGAACCTCGGCCAGGAATGGCACTGAGTCCCATCGGGTTACCCTGAGCGTCCATGATTTCCCGGGCCGTGAAGGCATCGGCCCCGAGCTCCGCAGCTTCCCGCGGTGGAAAATGGGGGGTGCCGGTCAGGGGGTTGAACACCCCCTTTATTCCGCCCGGGGTGGTGAACTCCTGCGGCTCCCCGCCCGCCCGCGAGGCTCGCATGGCGGAGGCCAGCTTCTCCGGATGGTCGCTGAAAAGGTCGCTGGAATTCTTGGCCAGGGCCTGCTCGAGGGGCATCCCATTGCCGATGTCCTCCTGCAGCCGGCGCATGCCAAGCAGTTGCCGGGCGGCCGAGGCGGTCTTTTGCTCCGCCTGCTGTTCCCGAAGCCGGAGCTGTTGCATCTGCCGGGTGTTCTGGCGCATGCCCATCTCACGGCGGAACTCGAGCGCCGCCGCCTGCTGGGCAAGCTGCGAGTCGCGAGTCTCGCGCAGCACCTGCTCTTTGCGCTGGTCCGCCCGCTCTTGGGCCGCCAGCCGGGCATACATCATCTCTTCCTGCATCTGCATGCGCTGTGCTTCCAGTTGCGCACGCCGCTCGGCCGCCGCGTTTTGCGCCCGCTGAGCCGATGATTTTTGAAGAATTCGGGCCGGCTCGATCGGATCGATGTTGAGCCAGGGGGGAATTTGAACAGCCATAAAGTGTTGTCGTTAAGCGAACATGTAGTCCTCGTCATAGCCGCCGACGTCTCCGGAGTAATCCTCGTAGCCGTAATCACCTCCGCCGCCGTAGTCTCCGGCATCGTCGTAGTCGTCGTAACCCCCGTAATCCTCGTTGTCGCCAAACTCGTCGTAGTTATCAAACCCGCCGAATCCGCCCCCATACTCATCGGCAAAAGCGTCAAAATCATCGACGCTCATGTTGCCCCCGCCAGAGCCCCAACCACTGCCGCCAGTCTGATAAACGTTCTCGTAGTCGGCATCCGGCAGCGGGCCAACCCGCGTTCCTCGAGCGATGATGGGCGGACCATAGCCCCCCATCCCGCTGCCATACTTGCGCAGGATATCATCGACTGAGCTGCCACCACCGCCGCCCCCGCCGCCCCCGTAACGCACTCCCGGGGTGCCGCCGCCTCCGCCGCCCCCGCCTGAGCCTCGCGCCGCGTCCCTGGCTCGCCGGTAGGCCGCCTCCGGGTCGGGCGCCGCGTTGTAGAGATCGGCCCGTTCCTGCGCGTTGATGATGCCCGAGATGACATTGGTCGGGTCGTAGGGCCGGACTGTGGGCGTGCCGGACTGAATCAACCCCAAGTCCTTCAGCGCCTGCTCTTCCACTCCGTAACGGGTCAGGCCCAAGTCCCTTAGTAGCTTGGTGTTTTCCATCTGGCTGCCCGAATAACCACCAGCCACGCCAGCCTCGGCGTTTCGCACCTGCAGCTCAGGCAGGAGATCGGAGATGTCGCCGCCCGCCCGCTTCTGAGTGTTCAGAAGAAGCTGCTGCAGAGTGGCAAAGTATTCGGTGGGATACTGCCTGCGCAGGGCCTCGAGCTGCTGGGCTGTGACGCTGCCGACGATGTTCCCGATGTTGCCCAGGTTGCCGGTTACCGTGGTGGCCGGGTTGGTCACCTGCGGGATGTGGCCCGAGGCGTCGCTGCCGCCGCGAGGTGGCGCCCCGGTCAGGACAGATCCCCCGCCGCCGTAACCCCCGCCGCCACTTGAACCAAGGCCACCGCCTCCACCGCCGCCGCGGCCCCAGGTCGCCGGGATGCCCAGCCCTTCACGAGTTAATGTTGGTCCAGCCATAAGGTTAGGTGAGTGATCCGATCATTTGAAACTGCAGCTTCGCGTTCCCGAAGGGTGCAAAGTTGACTGCGGGCTGATCCTTACCCAGGTGGTGGCGCAGCTCGCCGTTGAGTAGCCCGATCGCGTTGCCCTTGCGCAACTGCGTCTGTTGGGCGGAAGTGGAATCATCCATCTCCCCGTAGCGCACCGCTTGGCAGGCCTCCTTGAGCGCGTCCAAATCCTGGATGACCAGATAATCGGTGTCCGCTACCACCGGGATGAACGCCAGTTTGGCCATGGTGGTTACCTGGACCGTCGTGCCCGTGGCCGAGTTGCAGCAGTTGGCCGGGCCGCCATTGAGGAAATAACGCCGGTAGCCAGCCACCTCTTCCGTTGGATCCATCGTGGAAATGAGGCGCTGTGTTCCGGTGGTGGTGTCATACTCGTAAATCTGGACAACTCCGATAGTTACGTCTTTTTGGAGCCCGGAAATGAACGAGATATCAAACGGTGTCTGAACAAAGGGCGTGGTGAGGTTTAAGGCAATCCCCTGGATCTGGACTGGCCCGTCCAGGCTACGGATGACTTGGCCGTTACCGTCCAGGCCCTGGACGATCACGCGCCGGCTGACGTCCGCGGCGTCCGTGATGTAGAAGCGCAGCCGCTTGTTGCCTGGAACAAGGTCGGTGAAGGTCGGGAACAAGCCCCGGTCGTAAGTCTCGATCAGGTTGCAGTTGCGCAGCGAATCCATCCCGCAGTTGTTCTGCGGCTGCAGGCCGATGCCGGCCTCGAGGAACTCGTAAAACTCATTCTGGACCCGCACCGGATGGCGACAGACATCCATGTTGATGATCCGGGCGATGGAGCGCGGGCAGGTGATGAAAGGATCGTTGACGGTGTCGACGTTGAACACGGTCCGCATCCAACTGCCCCACCAGCCGGTTTCCCCGCCAGCCTTGATCAGCCGGCGCTGTGCCTCGTTCACAAACTGCGGCAGCTCGCCGTTGTCGGCGGCGCAAAGGCCGATGACTTGCGGGATACGCGACTGCCGGACGTCTTTCAATCGGAGTAGTTGCATATTACGGAGGGGTCAGGGGCCGAATTGTGATCACGCCACCGGTCCAG
>Ga0075418_10000229_pt1 | contig 55490 bp, 56 predicted proteins | sample SoiMetdeltSBSDD2_FD_81776 | JGI IMG/M metagenome (GOLD analysis project Ga0075418, IMG submission 81776) | Bulk soil microbial communities from a Populus tree surrounding site in Tennessee, USA - Soil MetaG P. deltoides SBSDD2 | ecosystem: Environmental > Terrestrial > Soil > Tree plantation...
GAGCTGACCGTCGCTGTGAACTCGTTCGCTGCCACGCACGACGGCCTCGACGTGATGGTCAACAACGCCGGCGTCGCCGGCACGGGCTCGCTGATGGAAGTGCCGCTCGAGGACTGGCGCTGGATCGTCGACATCAACTTCATGGGTGTCGTGCACGGCGCGCGCGCCGCTGTTCCTCACCTGCAGCGCAACGGCTCCGGCCTGCTGATCAATGTCGCGAGCGCCGCCGCCTTCGCCTCGGCGCCGGGAATGATTTCGTACAACGCGACCAAAGCAGCCGTCCTGTCATTGAGCGAAACGCTGAGCGGCGAGCTCGCGTCGAGCCGCACGCAGGTCTCGGTGGTCATGCCGACGTTCATTCCGACGAACCTGCTCGAATCGTTTCGCGGGCCGCTGGAAGCGCGCGAGCGCGCGACCCAAGTGATGCGCGACTCCAAATACCAGGCTGGTGATGCCGCGCGCGACATCCTGTTGCAGGCCGCCGCAGGACACCTCTACATCGTGCTGCCCGGCTCGGCTCGCATGTTGTGGCGGCTGAAGCGCTGGGCGCCCCGCTTCTTTCTCAAGCGAGTGCTGGCGTTGCGGGAAAAGATGAGGGCTGGGCAGGCGAATCCACCGCAAGCATGAAGCGGGTGTAGATCTCGGGAAGCCGGGCGAGGACATACGGCTTGCCGGCGATCGGGCTCTGCTCCAGCACGTGCCTCAGCATCGACAGGCTCAGCGACTCCAGCGCGGGCAGCGCCACCGGCGCGTAGCTCAGGTGCCAGGGCTCGGGGCTGACGCCGCCGCGATCCATGCGGTAGGGCCGGAAAAAGCCGAAGCGCTCCATGTTGGCGTCGAGCCAGGACGAGAGCCGGCCGAAGATGCCGTCGCGCGCGTATTCGGCAGGCACAAGCTGAACGACGTAGCCCGCCGGCACGCTGGCCACGTCGATGACGTCGACGTCGCTGCCCCAGTGATGGCGGCTGCCGCCGGGGATCGCAGACCAGCACAGGATGGCGTCGATGGCCTGCGCGTCCGCGAGCTGGCGCCGCTCGATCTGGCGGCCCTGCCGGTCGTAGAGCGGCCGCTCGCCGGCCCACTTGCCGTTCCAGATCGTCAGCTGCGTGTCGAAGTCGCGGAAGCTGGAGCGAGCGGCCAGGTCGATGCCATCGCGCTGGGCCGCATCGCGCATCGCCAGAAAGGAGGCGGCCGCTTCGTAGTGCAGAGCGCAGCGCGGCTGGGCCAGCTCCACGATATGGGTGCTCGCTCGTCCGGTCAGCTCGAACTCGTTCATCCAGCCTCGCTCACGGGAAATTCGGGCAGTATCGCAAAAAACGTTGTCAAAAAAACCGACATAGCATGAGTTAGCGTTAGACCACTGCAACGCGAGTATCATCTTGCGCTAATGTAAGCAACGAATAGCGTCTGATCGATGCGTCGAAGCCGGGGCACTTCGCGCGCAACGTAAACGGCGGCGGCGGAGTATGCGTTGAGATCGCACGGCCTCAAATCTCGTCTGGTCATTCTTGCCTTGCTCGCGGGACTCGCCATCTCGGCGACGCTCTTCGTGCTCGAGTATCTCGACTATCGCCAGACGCGCGATGCGGTCGGCGCACAAGGCGAGCGCTCGCTGCTCACTGCCGAGATCCAGCGTCTCGATGCAACCGCCGGCGATCTCGCCGCAGCCACCGCACCCGCGCTCGAAAACGCATTGCGCGCGGGCGACGACGAAACGGTCAGTCGCATCGCGACGGCACTGCTCGAGAATCACGCGACAGTCGCGGTGCGCGTGCTGCGCCCCAACGGCAAGCTGCTGTTCGAAACGCGGCGCTCCAATGCGTGGGCCAGCTCGCTCACCGCCGAAGAGCAACGCACCGTCCGGCGCGAGCTCGGCGATCTGCAACTGCTCGGCACGCTCGAGCTGACGGTAGCTCGCCCCGGACTGCGCTCTTCAGCGACTGCGTTGCGCACGGAGCTGCAGAGCGTCGAAACGCGCGACTTCGCGCACAAGGCGTGGATCATCGCTACCGCCGGTACGCTGATCACGCTGATGCTCGCGCTCGTGGCCTGGCTGCTCGCGCAGCGACTGGAACGGCCGATCGTCGAGCTGATCCGCTCTGCCGAGCGCATCGGCGAAGGCGACTACACGCGGCCGCACCAGGTCACCAGCAACGACGAGATCGCCGATCTCGAAGTGGCGCTCGATCGCATGCGGCAGAAGCTGCAGCAGACGACGATCACCAAGAACTACCTGACCACGGTGCTCGACAGCATGAACGACGCGGTGCTCGTGACCGCGCCGAACGGCATCGTGAAGCGCATCAACGACGCTGCCGTGCGGCTGTTCGGCTACAGCGAGGAGGAGCTGGCCGGCAAACAGTTCACGACGCTGCTGGCGGAGAACGAGCGCGCCTCGTTCTCGCTGGAAGCGGCTGGAGTGGAAACGCGCGAGACCGTGATTGCGACGCGCGCGGGCCAGACCATTCCGGTGTCGCTGTCGGCTGCGCCGATCGCCGCCGACGATCCGCAGTTCCAGGGCACGATCTTCGTCATCCGCAACATCACGGACCGCAAGCGCGCGGAGCGGCGCATCCGCTACCTCGCCCGCTACGACGCGCTGACCAAGGTGCCGAACCGGATGCAGTTCCAGCACATGCTGCAGCAGGCGATCGCCCGTGCGCGCCGCAACGATCGCGGCATCGTGCTGTTGTACCTGGACATGGATCGTTTCAAGGAGATCAACGACACCTTCGGCCACGCGGCCGGCGATCGTACGCTGGAAGTCCTGAGCGAGCGGCTCACGCACATCCTGCCGAAGGAAGCTGTAGTCGGCCGCCTCGCGGGCGACGAGTTCGGCCTGTTCATCGAAGGCTTCGCCGAGGAGCAGAACGAGCAGGCGGAAGCAGCCAACCTCGCACGCATGGTGCTCGCCGAAGTGTGCAAGGCGTACTACGTCGATCAGCAGGAAGTATTTCTGACGGCGAGCGTCGGCATCGCGTTCTGCCCGAAGGATGCGGAGAACGTGATCGACCTGATCCGCAACGCCGACGCGGCCATGTATCACTCGAAGCAGAACGGCGGCAACAGCTTCGCGTTCTATTCGCCGGAGATGAATGCCGCGGCAGTCGAGCGGCTGATGCTGAAGAGCAAGTTGCGTCGCGCACTGGAGCGTGACGAGCTGGTGATGTTCTACCAGCCGAAGGTCGACCTGCGCGATGGTCGCATCATCGGCGCCGAGGCGCTGCTGCGCTGGCGCCTGCCCGGCCACGGCGACATTTCGCCATCGCAGTTCATTCCGCTGGCGGAGGAGACCAACCTGATCCTCGGCATCGGCGAGTGGGTGCTCAACCGCGTCTGCGCCGACTACCGCCGCTGGACCGAGCGGATCCAGAATCCGGGCCGAGTGTCGATCAACCTGTCGCTGAAGCAGCTGCGCCAGGCGAGCTTCATCGGCCGCTGCCGCTCGGTGTTCCGGCGTCACGAAGTCTCGCCGACCAGCTTCGAGCTGGAGATCACCGAGACGACGCTGATGGCGGATCCCAAGCGAACGGTGAAGCTGCTCGACGAGCTGTACGCGATGGGCCTGCACCTGTCGATCGACGACTTCGGCACCGGCTATTCGTCGCTGAGCGCGCTCCAGCAGTTCCCGATCGGCACGCTGAAGATCGACCAGTCGTTCGTGCGCGACGCCGCGGTCAACTCCGACGACGCGACGATCGTGCGCACGATCATCGACATGGGCAAGGCGCTCGAGGTCGAGGTCGTGGCGGAAGGCGTCGAGAACGAGGAACAGTTCAACTTCCTGCGCGGGCGCGGCTGCCACTACGCGCAGGGCCGGCTGTTCGGCGACGCCATGAGCGCGGATGAGTTCCTGTCGCTGCTGCTCGCCCAGCAAAGCGGGCGCGGCAAAGTCAGCCAGCTGTTCGCCTAGCTGTCGGGCTAAAGCCCGACCAACATCGAAGCCCCTGTAGGTCGGGCTTCAGCCCGACTCCTTTAGAATCCTGCCATGCTGACGTTTTCCGGCCTCTCCCTGCGCCGCGGCATGCGGCTGCTGATCAGCGATGCCTCCTTCACGATCTACCGCGGCGAGAAGGTCGGCATCGTTGGCGCCAACGGCTGCGGCAAATCGAGCCTGCTCGCGCTGATCCTCGGTGAATTGCATCCCGACGCCGGCAGCTTCGACATGCCCACGCAGCTCGTCGTCGCCCACGTCGCGCAGGAAATGGACGCCACCGATCGCGCGGCAGTCGAGTTCGTCATGGACGGCGATACCGAACTGCGCCAGACGGAAACGGCGATGGCGGCGGCCGAAGCGAAAGATGCCGGCGCGGCACTCGGCGAGCTGCATGCCCGTTACGCCGCGCTCGGCGGCTACGATGCCCGCAGTCGCGCCGGCCGATTGATGCATGGCCTCGGCTTCGCCGCTGCGGACGAAACGCGACCGGTCGCGGCTTTCTCGGGCGGCTGGCGCATGCGGCTCAATCTGGCGCAGGCGCTGATGTGCCGCTCCGATCTGCTGCTGCTCGACGAGCCGACGAACCATCTCGACCTCGATGCAGTGCTGTGGCTCGAAGACTGGTTGCGCAGCTACCCCGGCACGTTGCTGATGATCGCGCACGATCGCGAGTTCCTCGATCGCACGGTCGATCGCATCGTGCACATCGAGAACAGCTCGGCGCGGCTGTACAGCGGCAACTACTCCGCGTTCGAAGAGCAGCGCGCCGCGCAGCTGGCTCAGCAGCAATCTTTGTATGAGCGCCAGCAGCGCGAGATCCGCCACATGATGAGCTTCGTCGAGCGCTTCCGCGCGAAGGCGAGCAAGGCGCGGCAGGCGCAGAGTCGCCTCAAGGCACTGGAGCGCATGGAGCGGATCGCACCGGCGCACGTCGATTCGCCGTTCGAGTTCTCGTTCCTCGCGCCGCAGAAACTGCCGCGACCGCTGCTGACGCTGGAAAAGCAGTCCGCCGGCTATGGCGAGCGAGTGGTCCTGGATGCGCTGAACATGACGATCGTGCCCGGCGCGCGCATCGCATTGCTCGGCCGCAACGGCGCCGGCAAATCGACGTTGATGAAGCTGCTGGCAGGCGAGCTCGAGGCCCTGACCGGTAAACGCACCGAGGCGCGCGATTTGCGCATCGGCTACTTCGCCCAGCACCAGCTCGAGCAGCTCGACTTCGGCGAGTCGCCGCTCGCACACCTGCGCCGGCACGGCGGCGAGGCCGCGCTGCGCAGCACCGAGCAGGAGCTGCGGTCGTTCCTCGGCGGCTTCGGTTTCAGCGGCGATCGCGTGTTCGAGCCGGTCGGCCCGTTCTCCGGCGGCGAGAAGGCGCGCCTGGTGCTGGCGCTCGTCAGCTTCCGGCGCCCGAATCTGCTGCTGCTCGACGAGCCGACCAATCATCTCGACCTGGAGATGCGCCAGGCGCTAGCAGTCGCGCTCCAGGACTACGACGGTGCGGTCGTACTCGTCGCGCACGACAGGCACTTGCTGCGCGTGGTCGCGGATGAGCTGATTCTCGTCGACGGCGGTCGCGCAGCGCCGTTCGACGGAGATCTCGAAGACTACGCGCGCTGGTTCCTGACGTCGGCGGCGCCGGCGCAGGAAGCAGAAGTCGCATCGAAACCGGGCGCCGAGCAGAAGAAGCAGCGCAAGCGCGAGGAAGCTGAACGTCGCAATCGCCTCAGCCCGCTGCGCGCCGAGGTTGCACGTTGCGAGGCGCGCCTCGCCGAGCTCGAGCGCTGTCGCCTGGAAATCGAGACGCAGCTCGCGAACCCCGACATCTACGGCGAGCAGGCAAAGAGCCGGCTGCAGGAATTGCTGAAGGCGCAGACACAGCTGCGTCGCGACCTGCATGCAAGCGAGGAAGCGTGGCTCGCCGCGACCGAGCGGCTCGACGCCGAGGTTACAGCCGAGAAGATGTCGGACTGAAGTCCGACCTACGGAATCGCTGTAGGTCGGGCTTCAGCCCGACAGCATGCACTGACAAGAACGGCCAAGGGTCGTACCGCGCCCGCAGCCTTTGTGGTCTACTCGGGCCCGCATGGCCACCACCCTCGACGCGACCACGGGCGCCGGCCTGGGAATCGACCGCGCGCACCGGCGAGTCATCGTGGCAGCCTCGCTCGGCACGATGTTCGAGTGGTACGACTTCTACCTGTACGCGTCGCTGGCCGCGATCATCGGCAAGCAGTTCTTCGCGGGCATCAACGAGACGACAGCATTCATCTTCGCGCTGCTGGCTTTCGCCGCGGGCTTCGCGGTGCGGCCGTTCGGTGCGGTGATCTTCGGACAGCTCGGCGATCGCGCGGGCCGCAAGTACACGTTCCTGATCACCATCGTCATCATGGGCGTGGCGACGGCGTTGGTCGGCGTGCTGCCTGGACAAGCCTCGATTGGCGTGGCCGCGCCGATCATGCTGATCACGTTGCGACTGCTGCAGGGCCTGGCAGTCGGCGGGGAGTACGGCGGCGCCGCGACCTACATCGCTGAGCATGCGCCGCCGGGCCGCCGTGCGTACTACACCAGCTGGATTCAGATCACTGCGACGGCGGGCATGATCCTGTCGCTGATCGTGATCCTCGGCTGCCGCTGGCTGCTTGCCGAGCAGTTCGAAACCTGGGGCTGGCGCGTGCCGTTCCTGCTCTCGATCATCCTGCTGGTGATCTCCGTCTACATCCGGCTGCAGCTCGAAGAGTCGCCGGTGTTTCATGCGATGCGCGCGGCCGGCAAGTTGTCCAAGAATCCGGTGCGCGAGTCGCTCGGTCGCTGGAGCAATCTCAAGCTGGTGCTGCTGGCGCTGTTCGGCTGCATGGCGGGCCAGGCGGTGATCGGCTACGTCTCGCTGGTCTACATGAACCTGTTCCTGACGCAGACGCTCAAGGTCGACGCGGCCACTTCGAATCTGCTGCTGGCTGCGGCGCTCGCGGCCGCGGTGCCGTTCTATCTCGTCGTCGGCAAGCTCGCCGACCGCTTCGGCCGCAAGCCGCAGGTCGTGATCGGCTGCCTGATCGCGGCACTCACGTTCTTCCCGATCTTCCGCGGGCTCACGCACTACGCGAATCCGCAGATCGAGGCGGCGCAGGCGAACAACCCGGTCGTGGTCGTCGCCGATCCGCGCGAGTGCAGCTTCCAGTTCGATCCGGTGGGCGGGGCGCGCTTCACGAGCTCGTGCGACGTCGCGAAGAGTGTGGTGGCAGGTCAGCGCATCCCGTACTCGAACGAGTCGGCGCCGCCGGGAACGATTGCGATCGTCAAGGTCGGCGGCGTCTCGGTTGCGGCGTTCGACGGCTCGCAGCTCGGCGCCGACGAGTTCAAGTCGCGCAGCGCCGGGTTCAAGGAAAAGCTGGCGAGCCTGTTGAAGGAAGCAGGCTACCCGGGCAGCGCGGACCCGCAGCACGTCGACTACGTGATGGTGTTCCTGCTGCTGTGGGTGATGGGTGTGCTCGGCGTCATGACGTACGGCCCGGTCGCGGCGTGGCTGGTGGAGTTGTTTCCGCCGCGCATCCGCTACACGTCGATGTCGCTGCCGTATCACCTCGGCAACGGCTGGTTCGGCGGATTTCTGCCGAGCATCGCGTTCGCGATGATCGCGTACACCGGCGATATCTATTCGGGGCTGTGGTACCCGCTGGTCGTGTGCCTGGTCACTGCGCTGATCGGCACGTTCTTCCTGCGCGAAACGAACGGCGCGGAAGCGACCGACTGATTATTTCTTCTGCGCGTCGATCAGCGCGTCGGCAGCTGAGACCAGCAGGCGATGCGGCCCTTGCTTGCCGAATACCTGGGCGGCCGAGAATGCGCCGTCCACCAGCATCACAATCTGGTCGGTGACGACGGCCGGATCGCGCACGCCGATCTTCTCGACGAGCGCACCCACGCGGCGACGCAGCTCTTCCATCACCTCGCGCGCGACGAGACGCGCCGGATGCTGATCGTCGGCGAATTCGACGGTGACGTTCATGAAGGGACAGCCGCGATACTGCGGGCTGCTGACGAATTTGGAAATTCCCGCGAGCTGCGCGCGCAACTGCTCGCGCGGATCCGCCGGACTGTGCTGAGCGGTGTAATCCCAACCTGCCCAGCGACAGGTCGCTTCCTCTTCGATCACGGCCGCGATCAGCGCATCTTTCGATGGGAACCAGCGATAGAGACTGGTCTTGGCGACGCCGGACTGCGCGACGACTGTGTCGACGCCCACGGCGCGCACGCCTTCGCGATAGAACAACTCGCGCGCGGTGCTGAGAATTCGCTCGCGCACGCTCTCCGTTCCGCTCACGACCTCTTCGGCCGCGCGCGCCCGTCCGGCTTTGACCATCTCGACCCCCCGAAACGTCTGTAGTGTGTGCTTGACACGATACAGACCTGTACGTACTATCGCAAACAGACAGGTCTGTAGCGCGTCGCTACTTTAGCCGCGGCACCTGGCCAGTGCAACCCAGCCACCTTAGCGCAGTGCAACAGACCGTCCCCCCTGACATGCCCCAGCTTCTGGAGAAGATCATGAAGACCGCCCTCGTTTCTGGCCTGACGATACTGGCTGCCGCGACCGCCCTGCTGACGACTTCCGTGGCCACCGCGGATCCGAGCTGCAAGCCGCGGCTGATCGAGAAAGAGACCCGCTTTCCGCTGACCGCCCAGGTGCGCGGCCAGGAAGGCACCGTTTACATGAACGTCGTGATCGACGAGAACGGCCGCGCCCAGCGCGCCGACCTGCAGCGTTCCAGCGGCTACCACAAGCTGGATCGCGCGGCGGCCCGCAGCGCGCTCGATAACTGGGTGTTCGACGTATCGGCGTGCGAGCGCAAGGATCTGCCCGTGACGCACGTCGTCGCTGTCGAGTACCACAACAACACGTACTGAGCCGTATCGCATCGTTTGAAATGCATTTGCGCGGCGACCCCCGCGACTCCCCCTCCTCCGCAACAGCGGAGGAGGGATTTTTTAGATCACTCCGGCGCGCGCGAGCTCTTGCAGCTCATGTTCGTCCAGGCCGAGCCCTCCCAGCACCTCACGCGTGTGCTGACCTAACAGCGGCGGCGCCGACTCGTAGCGCAGCGGCGTAGCCGACATTCGAATCGGATTGGCGACTCCCGGCACCGTCCCTGACAACGGATGCGGCAGCTCGAGCTGCAGACCGCGGTGCTTCACCTGCGGATGCGCGAACGCCTGCGCGAGATCGTTGATCGGCCCGACCGGCACGCCGATCGGCTCCAGCAGCGCGACCCACTCTTCGACGGTGCGCCGGCGCATGATTTCCGCGAGCAACGGCACGATCACTTCGCGATGGCGCACGCGATCGGCATTCTTACGAAAGCGCGCATCCTGGTGCAGCGCGCAGCCGGCGGCTTCGCAAAACTTCGCGAACTGACTGTCGTTGCCGACGGCGAGCACGAGCTGGCCATCCGCGGCGTCGAACACCTGATAGGGCACGATGTTCGCGTGCGCGTTGCCCATGCGGCGCGGTGCGCGGCCTGCGATCAGGTAGTTCATGTTCATGTTCGCGATCATCGAAACCTGCGTGTCGAGCAGCGCCATGTCGATGTATTGCCCCTCGCCGGTGCGCGCACGGTGGAACAGCGCTGCCAGGATCGCCACCGTCGCGTACATGCCGGTGGAAAGGTCCGCGACTGCGACTCCGACTCTCTGCGGTCCACCGCCCGGCCGCTCTTCCACCTCGCCGGTGATGCTCATCAAGCCGCCCATCGCCTGGATGATGAAGTCGTAGCCCGCGACGCTGCGCATCGGCCCGGTCTGGCCGAAGCCGGTGATCGAGCAGTACACGAGGGCGGGATTGAGCGCGCGCAACTGCTCGTAACCGAGGTTGTAGCGCGTCAGATCACCTGCTTTGTAATTTTCGATCAGTACGTCGCTGCGTTCGGCGAGCCGCCGCGCGAGCTCCTGCCCGGCCGGCTTCGCGATATCGAGCGTTACTGATTTCTTGCCGCGATTCGCCGAGAGGAAGTAGGCCGATTCATGCGTCTCGCGTCCCTCGCGATCCTGCAGATACGGCGGTCCCCAGCTGCGCGTATCATCACCGCTGCCGGGCCGCTCGATCTTGATCACTTCCGCGCCGAGATCGGCGAGGAGCTGGCCGCACCACGGACCTGCGAGCACGCGACTCATGTCGAGCACGCGCACCCCGGACAGCGCCCCGGCAGGCGGGGTCTGTGAACCTGAGGTCATGAGTGTCGTGATCCTCGTTTCGCTACGGCAAATCCGGTGAACGAATGTACACGGCAGCGCTCTGATCTGTCACAGAGCGAGGCAACTTGAATGAGCGTCAGAACAGGGAACATCGCAACCCTGCTGATCGTCGCGGTCGGCCTGGCCCTGGCTGCGGCCGCCGCGGACGCAGACGACGCAGCAACCGCAGCCGCCGCGGCGCCGGCCGCACCTGCCAAGCCGCTCGACCTGCGTCCGCCCGACATCCGGAAGCTCTATACGAACCAGCAGTTGACCGCCATGCTGGAGAAGATCGACCGGGAGCACATCGAAGGCGTGGAAGTGGAAGGCGCTCGCGTGCCGCGGTCGACGTTCACACCCCGCGTCTGGCCCGGCATCGCCGCGCCGTTCTGGGCCTTGTTTCATCCGACGCAGGCCTGGCGCATTTTCGCGCCGCTCCCGCCCGACCAGACTCGCGACGCCGGCCCCGAGGTCCCGTACACCGACAGCTACCAGCTCGAGCCCGCGGGCGTTCCGCCGGATCCCTTCAAGCAGTGACCGTCGGGCCGGTGTCGATGTGCGAGAATGCCGGCCTCGCAACCAACCCTCCTCTGTATCGATGACGACTGCTTCGATTTCCGCCACGCCCACGCGGCTCGTGGCGCTGCACGGCGGCTGCAACTTTCGCGATATCGGCGGTTATCCGACGCAGTCCGGCCGTGTGGTGCGCTGGGGCCGCGTCTATCGTGCCGGCGTGCTCAGCTACTTCACCGACCGCGATCACGACACCTTGCACAACCTCGACGTGCGCGCGATCTGCGATCTGCGCCGCGCGGAAGAACGCGAGCGAGAGCCGAGTGCATGGCCCGCCGGCACGAATCAACAACGGCCAGAGCATCTGCACTGGGACGATGGCAGCAATACGCCGACGATCCGCGCTTTCGCAGCGAATCGACCGGGCACTGCGGCGGGAATGTTCGACGCGATGATCGACCTGTATCGCGCGCTGCCCGTGTGGATGGCAGCCCGCATTCGCGGCCTGTTCGACTGCATCGCAGCTGGTTCGGTGCCGCTGGTCGTGCACTGCGCGGCGGGCAAGGATCGCACCGGTGTGGCAATCGCCGTGTTGCTGTCAGCGCTCGACGTGTCGAGACCGACTGCGATCGAAGACTATCTGCTGACGAACGACGCGGGTGATTTCGAGCAGTTCCTGCGCACGCGCCATGACACGCAGTTCAGGCTGACGGACATCCACCATCCGCTGCTGTCGATGCCCGACGACATCCGCCGCGTGCTGTTCAGCGCGCACCCGGACTTCCTGCAAGCCGCATTCGACAGCATCGACGCTCTCGGCGGCCTCGACCGTTACCTCGAGAAGACCATCGGCATCGGCAAGGAGCAGCGCGCAGCAATAGTCAGGGAGTTGGTGGCATGACGGGCGGGTGGTAGTCGAGCGTCAACCCGAACAGCCACAGCAGGCACAACACCAGCGGTACGTGCACGACGAACTGCACGATGGTGAAGCCGACCACGTCGCGCGCCTTCAGACCGAGGATTCCCAGCAGCGGCAGCATCCAGAACGGGTTGATCAGGTTCGGCAGCGCTTCAGCGGCGTTGTACACCTGCACCGCCCAGCCGAGATGCACGCGCAACTCGTTCGCCGCCTGCATGACGTACGGCGCTTCGATGATCCACTTGCCGCCGCCGGACGGCACGAAGAAGCCGAGCACGGCCGAATACAAACCCATCACCACCGGGAACGTCTCGCGGCTCGCAGCCTCCGTGAACAACGTCGCCAGATGGTGCGCGATGCTTGCGCCGCCGTCGCCGGTGGCTGCAGTGATGATCGCTGCGATGCCGCCATAGAACGGAAACTGCACCAGCACGCCGCTCACACTCGGCACACCTCGGTTCACCGCGTCGAGGAACACGCGCGGGCGCCAGCACAGCAGCAGGCCGAGCATCAGGAACAGGAAGTTGTACGTATTGAGACTCGAGATCGCTGCGCTCGCACCCTTCGTCGCGAATTCATGAGCGAGCCAGGCCGCGCCGAGTGCAGCGATGATCACGTTGAGCCACGGCGCATGCTCCAGCCACTCGCCCGGCCGCGTGCTGCGCACGGCAGGCTCGGATCGCACGCTATCGACTATTCCATAATCACGCACGGTCCGCGCTTGCGCTGCCGGCGGCGCGGTCAGCCACGCGATCGCCAGCGTAACGACGATGAGGATCGCGGTCAGCGCCCATGACTGCCACAGGAAGATCGTCTGACCGAACGGAATGACGCCGGTGATCGCGAGCAGCGCCGGCGGCATGCTCGCGGGATTCGCCTGCAACTGCGCGGCCGACGACGACAGTCCCATTGCCCAGACCGATCCCATGCCGAGATAAGCGGCGGCGCCCGCGGCCCGGTAGTCGACGCGCAGCTCTTCGCGACGCCCGATCGCCCGCGCCAGCAGGCTTCCCAGGATCGAGCTCAACCCCCAGTGGATCAGCGATACCAGCATGCTGATGAGCGCGATCCAGCAGACCGCACCTCGCGCCGATTTCGGCAGAGCGGCCAGACGATCGATGAGCCGCGCCACGGGCGGCGAGCTGGCTACGACATAACCTCCGATGATGATGAAGCTCATCTGCATCGTGAACGGAATGAGGCTCCAGAACCCGTCGCCGAAGGCCTGCGCCGTCTGCAGCGGCGTTGCACCGAGCAGAATCGCCACGACCGCGACGATGACGACCGCCAGCGCCGCGAACACATAGGCGTCGGGGACCCAGCGCTCCGACCAGTTGCAGCAGCGAAGCGCGATGCGCTCGAGCGTCGAAGCCTGTGCCGCTGTCGCTGTATTCATGAATAATGTCGCCCATGCATCCGCGAGCCGCCTTCCGCATCAGCCTCGCCGCGGGCCTGCTGGTCCTGGCGGTGACGCTGTTGTCCGCACTGCAGGAGCCGGTGCGGCCGTGCGGCAATCTGCCACAGAACTACGCGCCGATCATCGCCTTCGAGCTGGCGCGCAGCGCCACTGATCTGGAGGCGATCTTCGGCAAGAGCGGGCCCCTCCTGGAGCGTTGCGGCGCCGAGGCCGTCTTACGCATGGACGCAATCAACCTCGTGGACGTGCTGGTCTACATCCCGTCGTACGGCGTGTTCATGGCGTTCTTCTTTCTCGGCATGCGCTCGCGTCATGCAGCGCTCGGCACGCTGGGCTTGCGCATCGCGCTCGTGGCCGCGCTGGCTGATTACGCCGAGAACCTCTGCCTGATGAGTCTCACGCCCGCGGTCGACCCGTCCTCGATCTGGTTCGCGCTGCTGCCTTGGGCGACGGGCGTCAAATGGCTGGGCCTCGGCGTCGCCGGCGCGATCGCCGCAGCAATCTATTTGCAATCAACGGGCGCGCGCACCTTCAACAACGTTGCTGCGCTCATGTGTATTGCGGCATTCCTGAGCACTGCGGCAGCGATTGCCGTACCCGCCGAGTTCGGACCGACGGTCGGCCTCGGTGTCGGATTGAGCTGGCTCGCGTACCTCATCACCGCCGCTGCGGCGGCTTTCCAGCCGCTCGCGAGCGGCGCGGAACTGCCCCGACCGGGATGAGTTAATCTGGAATTCAAAGCTCGGAGACGACCATGAAAGTCAGAGAAGCAATGACCCGCGACGTGCGCCTGGTCAAGCCGGATCAACCGATCAGCGAGGCTGCGAAACTGATGGCCGAGCTCGACATCGGCGCGCTGCCGGTCGAGGAGAACGATCGCCTGGTCGGCATGATCACCGACCGCGACATCGCAGTGCGTGCCGTGGCCGCCGGCCGCGGGCCGGACACCGCAGTGAGCGAAATCATGAGCCGCGAGATCAAGTACTGCTTCGAAGATCAGTCGGTTGAAGAGGTCACGCAGAACATGGGCGAGCTGCGCATCCGCCGCCTGCCGGTGCTGACGCGCGACAAGCGGCTGATCGGCATCCTGTCGCTGGGCGATCTGGCGATCGACGAAGGCGCGCGCGACGAAGCGGGCGAAGCGCTGGGCGGCATCTCGCGGCCGGGCGGCCAGCATTCGCAATCGCAGGAAAGGCACTAGAAGGTATTGGGGCCCTGACCAGACTCTAGTCGTCCTTCGGCACTCGCTGCTTCGACTCGCGGATCATCCACGCGATGCCGAAGCCGCCGGACAGCGAGTGCTCGCTGCGCATGAGCGGGCTGTCATCGAACACGGCGCCGCCGAGCCAGTCGTAGCGCACGAACGCACCCACCCAGTACTTCGGGAATCGCTTTGACAGCGCTGCGACGACCTGCATGCCCGAGTAGCCGCCAGCGGCGTGATACTCGGGCCGCTCCGCCGTCGCGAAGCGAGCGGGCACCGAATAGTAGTACTCATGGAAGCGGTCGGCGGCAAACACCGGCCCGATGCCGGCGCCGAAGTCCCAGCCCTGCTGTCCGGCGACATTGTCGATGTCGATGTTCAAGCGCGGCGCGAAAGTCCACTGCAATGACTGCGGCGAGCCTTCGATCGTCACGGGCACGCGCAGCGGCGCCACCACATCGAGCCGCACCGCCTCATCGATCGAGCGCCACAAGTGCACTTCGAGCGACGGACCGACCTCCACGGTCGGCTTGAGGTCCGGCATCCCGCGGCGCGCAACGTTGTCTTCGCTGTCCACCGGGACAGTGGCGTTGACGCTGATGCTCAGCTCGGCGAACTTGCGGTCGAGCAGCTGCGTACGCACGCCGTCGCGATCGGCTTTGAAGATCGGGCCGCGATAGACGAAATACGGCACCGGCACGGGATAGGCGCGCATCTCGTCCGAGCCGCGATAGTCGGGAAACGCGATGGCGCCGACGCCGAGCCCGAACTCCCACAGCGGCTCCTCTTCGGCATGCGCCGCAGGCGCCAGCAACAGGCAATAAGCACTGCACGCTGCGAGCAGCGCGCGACTCGCCAAGCCACCCGTCACAGCAGCGCCTCGATGTCCTTCGCGAGTGCCTGCGGCTCCGTCCGCGGCGCGTAGCGGCCGACCGGATTGCCCTGGCGATCGAGCAGGAATTTCGTGAAGTTCCATTTGATCCGCTGTGTCCCGAACAAGCCGCGGCGCACGGCCTTCAGCCAGCGATACAGCGGATGCGTCGCCGGACCGTTCACGTCGATTTTCTCGAACATCGGAAAGCTCACGCCGTAGTTGCGCTCGCAGAACGCGCCGATCTCCTCGGCATTGCCGGGCTCCTGCGCGAGAAACTGATTGCAGGGGAAGCCGAGCACGACCAGGCCGCGGCCCTGGTACTTGCGATACAGCTCCTCCAGCCCCTGGTACTGCGGAGTGAAGCCGCATTTGCTGGCGGTGTTCACGATCAGCAGCACCTTGCCCTGGTAGTCGCGCAATGCGACCGGCTTGCCCGCGAGCGAGCGCGCTTCGAAGTCGTTGACCGTCGGCATGCTGCCTCCCGCTTCAGCGCTGAACCTTGGTGAAGCTCTCGGCGAAATACGGCGTCTCGGCGAAGCACGAGGTCGGCACGCCGCGATGCTCGGTGTAATGCAGCCGGACCTGCTCGCCGACGGCGGACCCCAGTTGCTGCGCGACCTTCTCGTCGCGCGTGCTGAAGTACCAGATCTGCGGCGCCACCCCGCCGACGACATACTGCGCCAGCTCCCCTTCGTAGGTCTTGCAGAGCCAACCTTTCTTGGAGAACTTCTGCAGCACGCCGGCGCGCTCGCCTTCGGAATAGGCCCAGGAGAGCGCGAACCAGGTCCACGCCGCTGCGAGCAGCACCGCGAGCACGAGCACTATGAGCAGCCAGCGACGCAACCGCCCGCCGCGCCTGACTCCATCCGCTTCCACGACCATGTTGTTCTCCCCGCTCGGGATGTGCCCGCCCTTTATGCGGCCAGTGTGGCGCAGCGGCGCCGTGGGTCAAGAGGCATCCTGAAGCTTATCTTGATGGACCTTTCAGCAACGGCGACGTGCGACAAGAAAAAGCCAACAGTCGGGGGCGGCGATTTACGGTCGCATCCCTTGCACGTAGAGTCTCGCCTCCTCAGCGTCCCCAGCACAGCGTGGTCCCGCCATGAGCGAATACCGTCTGCATTGCGTCGGCGAGTCCGGCAACTGCTTCAAGGTCGCACTGATGCTGAACGTGTGTGGCTGCGACTGGGAGCCGGTGTTCGTCGACTACTTCGCCGGCGAGACGCGCCGCGAGGCGTATCGCGACTGCGTCAACGAGCTCGGTGAAGTGCCGGTGCTGGAGCACGCGGGGCGCAAGCTCACCCAGAGCGGCGCGATCCTCACCTGGCTCGCAGCCCGCCTCGGCCGCTACGGCGGCCGCGACGAGAACGAGCGGCTGGAGATCCTGCGCTGGATGCTGTTCGACAATCACAAGTTCACCAGCTACTACGCGACCCTGCGGTTCCTGGTCGGGGTCGTGAAGAACGGCGACCCGGCGGTGATCGAGTTTCTGCGCGGCCGCGCGCTCGGCGCGTTCACGATCGTCGACAGGCACCTGGCGAAACAGCCGTTCCTGCTCGGCGCCGAGCCGACCATCGCCGACTTCTCGCTGGCCGGCTACCAGTACTACGACGAGGAAACCTCGATCGATCGGGCCGCCTTCCCGAATCTGCTGGCCTGGACGCAGCGCATCGCGCAGCTGCCGGGCTGGAAGCATCCCTACGAGCTGATGCCGCGGGGCGCCCCCGACCGTTGACGGAACAAGCGCTTTCGGCTTTCGTTCCTTGCGTATGCCGAAGCTGCAAACCGTCGGATGCTTGCTGACGCTGATTTTACTCGCCGCCTGCGGCGTCAATCCCGTCACTGGCAAGAAAGAAATCCAGTTCGTCTCGGAAGCGCAGGAAGTGAAGCTCGGCGAGCAGAACTACGCGCCGATGCGCCAGGCCGAGGGTGGCGACTTCGACGTGCTGCCCGAGCCCACCGCGTACGTCAACGAAGTCGGCCAGAAGCTCGCGGCGGTCGCCGACCGCAAGCTCCCGTACGAATTCGTGGTGCTCAACAACTCGGTGCCGAATGCGTGGGCGCTGCCGGGCGGCAAGATCGCCGTCAATCGCGGCTTGCTGACCGAGCTGCAGAACGAAGCGGAGCTGGCCGCCGTGCTCGGGCACGAGATCGTGCACGCCGCGGCTCGCCACGGCGCCAAGGCGCAAGAGCGCGGCACGCTGCTGCAGGTCGGTCTCGCGGCTGCGCAGATCGGCGCGGCCGTCAGCGACGTCGACACGAACGTCGCCGGTCTGCTGATCCAGGGCGCGGGCGTCGGCGCGCAACTCGTTCAACAGAAGTACGGCCGCGATCAGGAGCTCGAGTCCGATCACTACGGCATGAAGTACATGAAGCTCGCGGGCTACGATCCGTGGGGCGCGGTGACCTTGCAGGAAACGTTCGTGCGGCTCTCGCAACAGGAAGGCGCGAAGAAGCAGGGTTGGTTGGATGGCCTGTTCGCATCGCACCCGCCGTCGCCGGAGCGCGTCGAGAAGAACAAGGCTACAGCCGCCGAGCTCGGCCGCGGTGGCGAGACCGGTGCTGACCAATACGCTGCGCGCATGAAGTCGCTGCGCGCCACCGACCCCGCATACAAGAAGTACGACGAGGCGCTCGCCGCTGCACGCAAGAAGGACTTCGCGGGCGCGCGCTCGCTCGCCGAGGATGCAACCCGCCTGTTGCCAAAAGAGGGCCGCTTCCAGGAGCTGCTCGGCCAGCTTGAGCTCGCACAGAAGCAGCCGAAGGACGCACTGCCCTACTTTCAGAAGGCGATCGACCTCAACTCCGATTACTTCGGCTCGTACCTCGGCGCGGGTGTCGCGCAGTTCCAGGCCGGTGACCACGCGAAGGCAGAGGAATGGTTGACGAAGAGCGCGCAACTGCTGCCGACGGCGCCTGCTGCCTACTATCTCGGCGCGATCGCGCGCGAACGCGGAGATCGCCAGAAAGCGATGGAGTATTTCCGCGCCGCCGCCAGCTCGCAGAGCCAGATCGGGCAAATGGCTGCTGCCGAATTCGTTCGCATGGACCTGCCGCAGAACCCGGGCAATTACGTGGGCGCCGCCGGGCAGTTCGATGCCCAGGGCCGGCTGCTGGTAGTCGTGCAGAATCGCGCGCCGGTGCCGCTGCGCGACTTTCAAGTCACGCCGGTGCTCGTCGACGGCGGCGGACGGATCGTGCAGCAGGCGTCGCCGGTGCGAGTCAGCGCTGTGTTGAAGCCCGGCGAGCAGGTTGCTGCGGCGGCAGGCATCGGGAACCTCACGCAGCAACAGCTGCAGTATTTGAGGTTCAAGGTGGATGGAGCACGGATAGCAGAGTGACGAGGGTCACGGGAGTCACGAGGGTCACGTGAGAATCGTCACTCACGTGACTCACGTGACTCTCGTCACTGCCTCCTGGCGTACTCATCTCTCAACAATCTCTTGTACAGCTTCCCGTTCGGATGCCGCGGTAACTCTCGCGTGAACTCGATCGACCGCGGCACCTTCACGTGGCTCAGGTGCTTACGCGTGAGCGCCAGCAACTCCTCGGCGAGCGCAGGCCCGGCAGCCGCGTAGTCGACCGGCTGCACGACCGCCACGACCTTCTCGCCCATCTCGTCGTCGGGTGCGCCGAACACCGCGACATCCATCACGCGTGGATGCGTGATGAGCAGGTTCTCGATCTCCTGCGGATAGATGTTGACGCCGCCGGAAATGACCATGAACGCCTTGCGGTCGGTCAGGAACAGATAGCCGTCGCGATCGACGTAACCGAGGTCGCCGAGCGTGCTCCAGCCGTACCGGTTGCGCGCTTCGAGCGTCTTCTGCGGCGCGTTGTGATACTCGAACTGGCGGCCGCCTGCGAAGTACACCGTGCCCTCAGTGAGCGGCGGAACTGGCTCGCCTGCCTCATCGCAGATGCGGATTTCGCCGTTGATCGCGCGTCCCACCGAGCCTTTGCGCTGCAGCCACTCGGCCGCGGTGATCGCCGTCATGCCGTTGCCTTCCGTGCCCGCGTAGTACTCGTACACCACAGGGCCCCACCACTCGATCATCTGTTCCTTGACCGGGATCGCGCACGGCGCGGCCGCATGCAATGCAACTTGCATCGACGAAACGTCGTAACGCGCCCGCACTTCCGCCGGCAACCGCAGCAGGCGCACGAAGTGAGTCGGCACCCATTGCGCGTGCGTCACCTTGTAACGCTCGATCAGCGCGAGCGAGCGCTCCGGGTCGAAGCGATCCATCAGCACGACGGTGCCGCCGACGTAGTTGACCGTCATGCACCAGCGCAGCGGCGCTGCGTGATATAGCGGCGCCGGAGAAAGATAGATGGAGTCCGGGCGCAGCGCGTAGAACTTGCTGGCCAGCTGCACCAGCACGTTCGGCGACTCGATCGGCTCGACCGGCAGCGGCGCCTTGATGCCTTTCGGACGGCCGGTCGTTCCCGAGGAATACAGCATGTCCGCGCCGGTGCTCTCGTCGGCGATCGGCGTCTTCGGCATCGCATCGCGCTCGCGCTCCCACGACCGGTATGGCGCAGTAGCGTCACCAACCATGTACAGCAAGCGCCCTGGCAGTCGCGACGCGAGCTGCTGAGCCAGCTCCGTCATGTGCGGCGACGTCACGAACAGCGTCGCGCCGCAGTCTTCAATGATGTACTGCGCCTCGTCCGCGGTGGCCTTCGACGAGATGCACACCAGGTACGACCCGGAGCGCTGGTTTGCCCAGGAAATCTCCAGGTAGCGCGGATGATTCTCCATGCATACCGCGATGACGTCGCCCCGCTGCAGGCCGAGCGAGCGCAGCAGGTGCGCACCCTGATTGGAACGCTCGTCGAGCTGCCGATACGTGATCGTCTCGCCCGTCGCCGCGATGATGATCGCCGGCTTGTCAGGATTGTTGCGGGCGTGAAGGTGTGGGTGCATGGGAGCGCGTGATGACGGTGATGAAGTGATGAGGTGATGGCCTCACTTCATCACTTTCATCACTCCATCACTTTGTATTTCATCGGCAGCGTCTTCGGACCGCCGACGAACGTCGAGGCCGAGCGGCGCGGCTCGCCGGTCAGCTGCACCGTCTTCAGCTTCGGGATCAATTCCTCGAACAGGATGCGCATCTCCAGCCGCGCCAGGTGCTGGCCGAGGCAGGCGTGCGCGCCGGTGCCGAACGAAATGTGCTTGTTCGGACTGCGGTCGCTGCGGAACGTGAACGGCGCGTCGAACACTTCCTCGTCGCGGTTGCCGGACAAGTAGCACAGCATCAGCCAGTCGCCCTTCGCGATCGGTATGCCACGCAGCGTGTAGTCCTCCATTGCGGTGCGCATGAAGTGCTGCACCGGCACGGTCCAGCGGAACGCCTCTTCGACCAGTCCGGGAATCAGCGACGGATTGGCGCGCAGCTTCTCCAGCTCGCCCGGCTGCTCGCACAGCGCCCACATCGCGCCCGAGGTCGATGACGAAGTCGTATCGTGCCCCGCGGCCGCGATGATGATGTAGTAACCCATCGCCTCGAAATCCGAGATCGGCCGGCCGTCGATCTGCGCATTGGCGATGACCGTCGCGACGTCGTCGCGCGGCTGAGCGCGTCGCGACTCGGTGAGCTTGCGGAAGTACTCGGAAAAGTCCGCGACGACGGCTTGCAGCTGGCGCACCAGATCTGCCATGTCGAGCACGACCTGGCGCGAGCGGTTGAGCTCCGGATCCTGGCTGCCGAACAGCTGCTGGGTGAGCATCAGCATTCGCGGCTCGTCCTCGCGCGGCACTCCGAGGATCTCCATGATCACGTGCAGCGGATAAGTCAGCGCCACGTCGCGCACGAAGTCGCATTCGCCGCCCCGCTCGACCATGCTCGCAACCTGCGCGCGTGCGATCGCGCGGATGCGATCCTCGAGCTTGCGCACGCTCTGGTTCGTGAACCACTGCTGCGTCAGGGCGCGGTACTTCGGATGATCCGGCGCGTCCATCTGCACCAGGCTGCGCACGAGGTGCGGCATGCCGGTGAGCTTGCGGACGAATGCGTCGCTGGCGCAGTCAGTGAGCGTCGTCGCGCGCTCGCCATTGTGGAACAGCGCGTTCTGCCGGCTGATCTCCGCGATGTCGGCATGCTTGGTCACGACCCAGAACGGATCGAAGCCGCTCACCTCCGCGCGGCTCAGCGGCAGGTTCGCGCGCAGCCACGTGAAATCGTTGTGCAGCCCGTGGGCTTCGCCGTAGCTCAGCGGATCGGTGAGGCTCGCCGCGATACGCGACGGCGTCCTGGGAAGCTCGCTCATCGGCCACTCCTCTTGACCGCGCGCCTGCCCGGTCGCGACGCCGGCAGGTTGCGCAAGCCATGGATGAACACATCGCAAACGTGCGCGATGTAGCGCTCGCGCAGCTCGTCGTCGATGTCGGCGGCGCCGGCGAGCGAACGCACTGCGTAGCGTGCATTGAACAGATGATCGCAAGCGCCGAGCACGCTCACATAGAACAGCAACGGATCGACCGGCTTGAAGTCGCCCGCGCGCATGCCTTCGGCCAGCAGCTCGCGCTGCAGCTCCATCAGCGGCTGCACGAAGATGCGATTGACCTGCCGGGCGCTGCGCGCGTGCCGATCGTCGAGCAGCGAATGCAGCAGCCGGTTGAGATACGGCGTGCGGAAGAAGTTGTTGATGATGCCGGCGATGTGACGGCGCAGTTTCTCGGTCGGCGGCAGGTCCTGGCGCAGCAGCTCTTTGAAGCCTTGCAGCGCCGCGGCCGCCTCGCGCTCCACCAGCGCGAGCAGCAGCCCGTTCTTGTTGCCGAAGTAGTACTTGACCAGCGCGGAGTTGAGGCCCGAGTGCCCGGCGATTTCGCTGAGCGAAACGTCGATCGAATGCCGGTCGCCCATCAGCCGGCCGGCGGTGTCGAGCAGCCGCTCGCGCGCGCTGAAGTCCGGTTCGACCGCGGCGCGCGGAATGCGGCCGGCGCGCCGCACCGAGCGTTTCGCTTGCTTCGGCCGCGTCGCGGCCGGGCTCTCGCGCATTGCAGTTGCCACCGGCTTAACCGATTGATTAATTCGCACCAATGGTGTCTATTGAACGGCACTCTTGCAAGGGGGATCGTTCATGAGCGCTGCCTATATCGTCGCCGCCGTGCGCACGGCTGCGGGTCGCAAAGCCGGCCGGCTGTCGCAATGGCATCCGGCGGATCTCGCCGGCAAGGTTCTCGACGAGCTGGTGGCGCGCACGCACGCGGATCCGGCGCTGATCGACGACGTCATCATGGGTTGCGTCAGCCAGGTCGGCCAGCAGGCCGGCAACGTTGCGCGCAATGCGGTGCTCGCCTCGAAGCTGCCGGAAAGCGTGCCGGGGACGAGCGTCGATCGGCAGTGCGGCTCGTCGCAGCAGGCGCTGCATTTCGCCGCGCAGGCAGTCATGTCGGGGGCGATGGACGTGGTGATCGCAGCCGGCGTGGAAAGCATGAGCCGCGTACCGATGGGCCTCTCTGCGCAGCTGCCGGCAAAGAACGGCTTCGGCTCGCCGAAGAGCCCGAAGATGGAGGAGCGCTACCCCGACATCCAGTTCAGCCAGTTCCTCGGCGCCGAGATGATGGCGAAGAAGTTCGACCTGTCGAAAGACGCTCTGGACGAGTACGCATTCACGAGCCATCAGCGCGCCATCGCCGCCACCAAGGGCGGCGCATTCGCAGCGGAAGTGCTGCCGATCGAGATCGCGCTGCCGGACGGCCGCAAGGAACTGCACCACATCGACGAAGGCATCCGCTTCGACGCCAGCCTGGAAGCAATTCGCGGCGTGAAGCTGCTGCAGGAAGGCGGCCGCATCACTGCGGCGACTTCCAGCCAGATCGCCGACGGCGCATCCGGCGTAGTGGTCGTGAACGAGAAGGGTTTGAAAGCGCTGGGCGTGCAACCCATGGCGCGGATCCATCACATGACGGTCATCGGCCACGATCCCGTGATCATGCTCGAAGCGCCGATTCCTGCGACGACGCTGGCGCTGAAGAAGGCCGGCATGAAGCTCGACGACATTGATCTGTTCGAAGTCAATGAGGCTTTCGCGTCGGTGCCGGTCGGCTGGCTGCAGCAGCTGCATGCGGATCCCGCGAAGCTCAACGTCAACGGCGGCGCGATCGCGCTCGGTCATCCGCTCGGCGCCTCGGGCACGAAGCTGATGACAACACTCGTGCATGCGCTCAAGCAGCGCGGCAAGCGCTACGGCCTGCAAACGATGTGCGAAGGCGGCGGCCTGTCGAACGTCACGATCGTGGAGCGCCTGTAACCATGAAGCTCGATTCGTCGATCACGGCCGTCATCACCGGCGGGGCCTCGGGGCTCGGCGCCGCGACAGCACGCGCGCTCGCAGCACATGGAGTCAAAGTCGCGCTGTTCGATTTCAACGCCGAGCAAGGCGAAGCGCTCGCGAGCTCGCTCGGCGGCGTGTTCTGCAAAGTCGACGTGACCTCGGAAGCGGAAGTCGACGCCGCCTTCGCGAAGTCCCGCGCGGCGCTCGGGCAGGAGCGGATCCTGGTGAACTGCGCCGGCACCGGCAACGCGTTCAAGACCGCAGCGCGCGACAAGCAGACGCGGGAGGTCAAGCACTTCCCGCTCGAAGCCTTCAACCGCATCATTCAGATCAACCTGGTCGGCACATTCCGCTGCATCGCCAAGTCGGCGGCCGGCATGATGGCGCTCGAGCCGCTCGATGCGAACGGCGAGCGCGGCGTGATCATCAACACTGCCTCGGTCGCCGCCGAAGACGGACAGATGGGTCAGGCTGCGTACTCGGCGTCGAAGGCCGGCGTCGTCGGCATGACGCTGCCGATCGCGCGCGACCTGATGAGCGAGGGCATTCGGGTCAACACGATCCTGCCGGGCATCTTCGACACGCCGCTGATGCAGGGCGCGCCGGAGCACGTCAAGGCTGCGCTCGCCGCGTCGGTGCCGTTTCCAAAGCGGCTCGGCACGCCCGAGGAGTACGCCTCGCTCGCGCTCGAGATGTGCCGCAACGGCTATTTCAACGGCGAGCACGTGCGGCTCGACGGTGCGATCCGGATGGCGCCCAGGTAAGGAGAACAAGTGAGACGGACCATCTTCGAAGCCGAGCACGAGCAGTTCCGCGAATCCGCGCGACGCTTCTTCCAGAACGAGATCGGTCCGCACGCCGAGCGCTGGCGCGAGCAGGGCTGCGTCGATCGCGAGGCCTTCAGGAAGGCCGGCGAGCAGGGCTATCTGCTGCTGTGGGCCGATCCGCAATACGGCGGCGCCGGCGAGCGCGATTTCCGTTACGAGCAGGTGCTGATCGAGGAGAACGGCCGCTACGGCGAAGGCGGCTTCTTCATGACGCTGCACTCGCGGCTGGTTGCTCCGTACATCGGCGCGCTCGGCACCGAAGAGCAGAAGCAGCGCATCCTGCCGCGCTGCGCATCCGGCGAGACGATACTCGGCATCGCGATGACCGAGCCCGGCGCGGGCAGCGACCTGGCCGGCATCAAGACGCGCGCGGAGGACAAAGGCGACTACTGGCTGCTGAACGGCTCCAAGACGTACATCTCCAATGGGCAGATCGGCGACCTGTTCATCGTCGTGGCGCGCACCGATCCGAACCGGCGCCACGGGCTCGGCCTGTTCCTGGTCGAGCGCGGCATGGAAGGCTTCAAGCGCGGGCGCAATCTCAAGAAGATGGGCCTCAAGGCGCAGGACACGTCCGAGCTGTTCTTCACCGACGTGAAAGTGCCGAAGAGCAACGTGCTCGGCGAGCCCGGCAAGGGATTTCATTTCCTCACGCACTTCCTCGCGGAAGAGCGCCTGATCACGGCGTGCGGCGCGATGACGCTATGCCAGGTCGCGTTCGACGTGACGCTGCAGTTCGTCAGGGAGCGCAAGGCGTTCGGCCAGCCGATCGGCACCTTCCAGGTGTCACGCTTCAAGATGGCCAACATGCGCGCACAGATCGACGCCATGCAGTGCTTCGTCGACCAGTGCGTGCTTGAGCACAACGCGGGTCGGCTCGATGCCGTGACCGCGGCGGAGGCGAAGCTGCTGACGACGGAGCTGGAAGGACGCGTCGTCGATCAGTGCGTGCAGTTGCACGGCGGCGCGGGCTACATGGACGAGTATCCGATTTCGCGCATGTACACCGGCGCGCGCATCAGCCGCATCCTCGCCGGCAGCAACGAAATCATGCACGAGATCATCGGCCGCTCGCTGGAGCTCGACGACCGGAAGCTACCTGGTGCCGGGAGAGAAAATCGGGGATAACTCAGCAGTGCAGCATTGTTTGTGATGCTGCGGCGCTCAGTTTCCCCTCGTTTTTTCTCCCGGCACCAGTCGTACCGGGAGCGGGACGTTGCACACGTCGATGCGTCCGGCTTTGTGCTTGTACCACTCGTCCTGACGGTTGCGGCGTGCCTCGATCAGGTCGGTGAACGTCTGCGTATCCGTGCGCAGCAATTCCAGCTTGGTGCGCTGATCGGCGGGAAGGTCGGCAGCCACGCGAACCTCGCGAATCGGCACGCGCTGTTCCGCCTTGTCGTAGAAGCCCATCGGCGCCGGGCCGCGAGGCATCACGGCCAGCAACTCCATCCCGTACACGACCCGGCCGAACAGCGCGACGTTGCGATCGAGCTGGCGCGGCGCATGGCCTGAAACCACGTAGATCTCGGTGCCCGGGCCCGTCTCCACGCCGTTGTCGCGACCGGCGCCGACCATGCTGTAACAATGCACGAGCCAAGCGGTGCCGTCCGCTTTGTCGCGCGCGGCTGGTAACCCCGATACGAAGCCGGTCTGCGGCGCGTACGTGTCCGGATCCGGCAACGCAACGAACTGCAAGCCGGCGGCACGGCGCTCGAACTCGGGCGCCAGTGTTTTCTGCGCTCCGCCCGCCAGCGGCTTCTTGTGATCGGCATCGGCCGGGTCGGCCCACTGCACGACGAAGTTGTCCTGCGAGCGGACGATCGACAGACCATCGAAGTACTTGCCGCGCACCAGCTTGCGGACGTTGTCGACGTGCAGCGGCGCGAACTGCGGCACGAGCTCGATGACGACGCGCCCGCCCGCGAGCTCCATGTACAAGGTGTTCTCGGGATCGAGCGTGCGCCAGTCGCTGGCCTTGGAAGCGGCCAGCACATCGGCCATGGTCTTGCCCGCCGCGGCGGCGGCATCCCCGGTGAGCGCGGCTACGGCGAGCACGAGCCCGGTCGTTAGTATTTTCATGGGGCCGGACCATAAACGGCCCGGCCCCGGCTTTCAATGGGCGGTGGCCTGGGCAACGCCCGCCTTGCGCAGGCTGCCCGGCACGTACGTGCCCGGGGTTGCGTTGAACGAAATGCAGAAGCGGTTCCAACCGTTGATCGCAACGACCTGCAGCGTCAGCTTCATGAGCTGCTGCTCGTCGAAGTGCTTGCGTGCCTGCTCGTACACATCGTCCGGCACGTGACCCTTCTCCAGCAGCGTCACGGCTTCGGCCCAAGCCAGCGCGGCGCGCTCCTGCTCCGAGTACAGCGGCGCTTCGCGCCAGGCGCTGAGCAGGTAGAGCCGCTGCTCGGTCTCGCCGGCGAGGCGCGCATCCTTGGTATGCATGTCGAGGCAGAAGCCGCAGCCGTTGATCTGCGACACGCGAACCTCGACCAGGTACAGCAGCTTCTCGTCGAGCCCCGCGCTCGCGATCACCTTGTTGAGTCCGAGCATCGCGCCGAGGACATCGCCGAACTTCTTCGGATCCAATGGCACACGTACTGTCATGTCGATCACCTCATTTGCAAGTGTGTCTCGAGTACCTTCAAGACGCACGGGCGGCGGGAGGTGTGACCGGCAAGCCCTGCTTCTGCTTGAAAACGCGCAGCTTGTCGGGATTTGCTATCGAGTAGTAGCTGTAGATCCGCTCGCCGTCGGTATCGATGGTCGAGATCGAGTGCAGCCTGCCCTTGAAATAGAACGCGAGCCCCGTCTCGCCGTTGATGCGCACCAGACGCCGCTCGATTCCCGGAGCCTCGGGGCGTCGTGAAATTGCCCACCACAGGCGCGCGATCCGATCTGCGCCGTCCAGCGGACGGATCACTGCTACCGCCTTGCCGCCGCCGTCGGAAGTCATGCGCGCGTCCGGCGCGAACATGGATTTGATGGCATTGAAGTCGCCGCTCTGCGCCGCTTCCATGAATCTGTTCAACATGCCGATGCGCTTCTCTTCGTCGACGCGGAAGCGGCGACGCTCGGTCGCAACCCGCTCGCGCGCGCGATGCACGAGCTGGCGGCAGGCAGCCGCTGTCTTGCCGAGCGTCTCGGCGATGTCGTCGTAGTCGCAGTCGAACACGTCATGCAGCACGAATGCCGCACGCTCCTCTTCGCCGAGCCGCTCGAGGAGGTGCATGAAGGCCACCGACAGGTCGCTGGCAAACTCGGCGTGCGATTCCGGCGTGACGATTTCGACTTCCGCGAGCGGCTCGGGCAGCCACGGGCCGAAGTAGCTGGCGCGCTGCGTCTTCGCCGAGCGCAGCCGGTCGATCGCGAGCCGCGTGACCATCGTCGTGAGCCAGGCCTCGGTCGAGCGCAGCTGCGAGCTGTCCTGCTCGTGCCAGCGCAACCAGGCATCCTGCAGGACGTCCTCGGCATCGGCGCGGCTGCCCAGCATCCGGTAGGCGATCCCGAACAGCCGGTCGCGGTGACCGGCGAAGATTTCGACGTTTGCGCTCATGGTTGCGCTCATGGCGGGTCTAGACGAGCCAGCCCCGCCGCTTGTGACAGTCGGGAGCGTTACCCCTCGAACAGGGCCGTGTACCTGCGTTGCATCTCCTGCGGCGACACTTCCTCGACCTGGTGTCCCAGCAGCCACTCGTGGCCGAACGGATCGCGTACGGTACCGCTGCGCTCGCCGTAGAACGCGTCCGCCGCGGGCCGGACGACCGTCGCCCCGGCGGCGACCGCGCGCTCGATCCAGGCATCGGCGTCGTCGACGTGCAGGTGGATCGAGAACGACGTGCCGCCGAGCGACTGCGGTCCGACGATGTTCATCTCCGGATACTCGTCCGACAGCATCAGCGTCGTGCCGCCGATCTTGATCTCGGCGTGACCGATGCGGCCGCTCGGCTCGGTGAGCCGGAACAGCTCCTCGGCGCCGAATGCGCTGTTGTAGAACTCGAGCGCCCGCGCCGCATCCCGCAACCGCAGATAGGGATACACCTCGTGCACCGCATAGGTTCGATTGGTAGTGCTCATGACTCGTTTCTCCACCAGAGGTTCCGAACGTGGCGGAACTGTCATCCGGCGCACGGTGCTGCGTCTTGGAAAAATCCGCAACGCGGCCGGCGCGCTCAGCGGCCGTTTTCGCCGTCGAGCTCCATGTGTAGCGCGCTGCCGGGGCGCACCGGCCGGTATTCGCCCGGCGTGACGCCGCTGAACTCGCGGAAATCCCGCGTCAGGTGCGACTGATCGTAGTAGCCGTATTCGCTCGCGAGATCCGCCCACGCGACCTCACCGCCGCGCGCAACCCGCTCGACGACGCTGCGCAGTCGATTGATGCGGCTGTAGAGCTTCGGCGTGAGGCCGACCGCGTCGCTGAACAAGGTCGTGAAGCGCCGCGGGCTGTAACCGGTCGACGTCTGGATCTGCGCGATTCGCAGGTCCGTCGGAGCAGTCTGCATGCCGCGTAGGGCGAAGCTGATGGCCGGATGCACGAGCTGAGGACGCAGGCGTGCATGCAGATACTGCTCGAGCATGGCTTGCTCGAGCAAAGCAAACTTCGCCGCCGGTGTCGGTGCTTCGAGCAATCGCTCGCGCAGGGTCCGGGCGCGCGCGCCCCAGATGTCGGACAATGCAATGTGGCGATCGGTCAACTCCTGCGCACTCACACCGAGCAACACTGCGCCACCGCCGGGCAGGAAATGCACGCCGATGACGTGCACCTCGCGACGCGCATCGAGCACGAAGTGTCGCGATTGCGCGCCGTGCACGACGGCGCCGTCGAATGACATGCCGACGCGATCTGCGGCGTTAGCAAACACCCGCACGTCGTCGGCAGCCAGATTGAACGTCAGATCGACACTGCCAGTCGGCAACGCGCTTTGCCGCTTGCGATCGGGCTCGTAGCCGCACACGTACCAGAACTGGTCGATGTACGACGACAGCGGCGGTGCGGGACGATAACGCAGCATGCGGGGATGATAGTCCCGCCGGCGGGCGGCGGGCTAATCCTGCCCCGACTCGATGATCTGCGCGGGCCGCAGCAGTTTCGAGCTGATCGTCAGGTTCGCTGCCTGTGCCGCGGCGAGGTTGACACGCAGGCGGATCCTGTTGCCGACGGTCACGAAGCGGATCACCCCACCGCGCTGTGCGAAGCCTTCGAAGTCCCCGACCGTCAGCACGCTGCGGCCCTTCAGCGCCGCGAGGATCGCCTCGAGCCGTGCTTGCTGTGAGCGATCGATGAACAGGATGTGACACGCGCCGAGCTGCTCGAGCGACTGGTAGCGCCGCACCTCGAGCGAGCGGCCATTCACCGTCTCGCCGCGCACGATGTCGTCCAGCATGGCGCCGAATGGATCGGTACCGAGCACGCCGATGACCAGCGGCGAACGGTTGTCCCCGAAAGCCGCCGCCGGCCAATCGACGAACTGCGAGAAGTTGAACAGGAAGACCGCCTTCACTTCGTATTCGGTCGGCGCCTGCGCACGGATCGGCAACGCCGCGAGCATCAGCAGCGCTGCCAGAACGAGAGCCGCGTGTCGCAGCTTCAGAACTGCCATGCAACCTTCCCGTACACGCTGCGTTCGATCTCGCCGCGCGCCGCGGGAGTGCCGAACTCGAGGTGATGGTCGTGCAGCAGGTTCTGACCGACGAGCGACAGCTCCACCTGCTCGCTCGCCCGCCACGCGAGGCGCACGTCGAGCTCCGAATACGCGCCGATACCCTCGCCGCTCGGCAGCTCCGGCATGCGATCCAGCTCCGTCGAATGACGGAACTGCGCATCGAGCTGCAGCCCGCCGGGCAGATGGAGCGACGAGCGCAGGCTGAACTGCTGGCGCGGCGTCGTGCCTTCGAGGAACTGACCGCGATTCAGATCCTGACCGTGCGGTTGCATGTCGAGATAGATGTAGGAATAGCTGGCGACCAGCCGCCAGAAGTCGAGCGGCGAGTACGTCGCGAGCAACTCCGCACCCTGGCTGCGTGCGTCTGTCAGGTTGACGTTGATGACGGGCACCGTGACGATGCCGCTCGCGGGATCGAGTGACGGCGTGCCGAGCTCCAGCGATGCGAGCCCCTCGTAGCGATTGTTGAAGAGCGCGAGATCGAGCGCGAGCAGATCCAGCGGCTGCCAGCGATAACCGAGCTCGTAGGCGAGCAGCTCTTCCGCTTCGAAGTCGTCGCTCCCCAGCAGGATGCCGCGCGGATTGCTGCCGGGCGGAGTGACTTCGATCGAGATGTCGCGCTCCAGTCGCGTCGGCACGCGCACCGCGCGCGATACGGCGCCCCAGATGTTCTGTCCCGCCGCCACGTCCCACGAGAGCCGCACGGTCGGCTGGACTTCGAAGCCGCTAAAATCGTTGTGTTCCAGCTTCGTTCCCACCGTCATACGCACCGTGCCCGTGATCGCGAACTGATCCTGCGCGAAACCGCCGAACAGCTGGTCGCGGGAGTCCTCCGGCTCGAGCGCGAAGACGCCTTTGCCGCGATTGCGGTTGTCGGTGTAGCGGAAGTTCAGTCCCCAGACGACTTCGTGGCCCGCGGCCGGAACGACGTGACGCTGCAGCTCCACGTCGAAAGTATCGAGATCGTCGGTGAAGCTCGGATCGTCGCGATGCGTGCGGTCGAAGTAGGCGCGCAGCTGCAGGTCCGAGCCAGGCCCGAACTGGCGTCGCCAGCGGCCGAGCACATTGCCGCCCGTGGCGTCCACGCGCAGATCGCCGGTCGGGCCGGGGCGGCCGATGATGCTGATCGACGGCCCGTACTGACCGATGTCCGCGCTGTAGAAATCGCCCTGCAGCGTCAATGCGTCGCGGTCGCTCGCGTCCCAGTCCGCGCGGAACCCGCCATGGCCGATGTTCCAGTCGTCCGAAGTCGGCGAACCCGGCTTGTATGTCGAATCCCGGTCGGAATACTGGCCGAACACGCGAAAGAAGCCGGAGTCGCCGAACTGGCCGCCATAGCGCGCAGCACCGGCCATCTCCTCGGTACCGGCCGTCGCACTGAGCAACGTTCCTTGCGTGTTGCGCGCGCTCTTGGTCGTGATGTTGATGACGCCGTTGACGGCGTTCGAGCCCCACAGGCTCGCACCCGGTCCGCGAATGACCTCGATGCGCTCGATGTCGTCCAGTAGGTAGTCCTGCACGTCCCAGCGCACGCCAGAGACCAGCGGCGTGTACATGCTGCGCGTGTCGCTCAGCACGAGCAGCTTTTCCGAGTTGATGCTGCTGAACGCGCGCGAGCTCACAGCCCACGAATTGGAATTGCGGCGTGCGACGTGCAGACCCGGCACGCCTCGCAGGGTCTCCGGAAGCGTCGTGGCGCCCGACCTGCGGATGTCCTCGTTGCTGATGACGCTCACGGCGGCTGCGGCCGAGCTCAGCGTTTCCGGCGTGCGCGACACCGACGTGACTTCGATGTCCATCAGCTGTTCGATGCTTAGGCGCTTCAACTCGCTGGTGGACGCAGCGATGTCCTGACTGGCCCCGGCCGGCGTCGCAGGACTCAACACCAACGCCGTTGCCAGCGCCGAGGGAGCGAGCGCGTGCGGAATCTTGTGCATGACTTATCCTTTGCGTTCCGTGTCGGCAGTCAGCAGGGCGAGCGCTGCCGACAGCTCTGCGAGCTTCGGCGGCTTGCTCAACAGTCGATCGACGTGCTCCGGCACGGTCTGTTCCGTGCTCAAACGCTGCCCCCAGCCCGTGAGCAGCAGCACCGGCGTGTGCGGCGAGATCGCTTTGACGGACGCCGCAACTGCGCGGCCGTCCACGTAAGGCATGCCGAGGTCCGTCATCACGACATCGAACGGCCGATCTGCCTGGAATGCGGCGGAGAACGCATCGATGCCGGCCTGGCCGCCATCGGCGGTGACGACTGCATGGCCCTCATGATTCAGGACGTGCAGCAGCGACTGCGCGACCAGCGGATCGTCGTCGACCACGAGCAGCCGCAGCGGTCGGTGCGGCCGCGACGCGGCCGATTTGGCAGCCGCAGCCGCGTTGCTCGGCGCCGGTCTGAACTGCACGCGCACGGTCGTGCCGACGCCGAGTGCGCTCTCGATTTCGATCTGCGCGTCGTGACGCTGCACCATACCGTAGACCATGGCGAGCCCCATGCCAGTGCCGCGCTCGCCTTTCGTGGTGAAGAACGGCTCCAGGCAACGGCGGCGCGTTTCCTCGTCCATGCCGCCGCCGGTGTCGCACACCTCGAGCTCGACCGATTGCGCCCCGGCGTGCGTGCGCAGTGTCAGCGTGCCGCCGTCCGGCATCGCGTCGACGGCGTTGAAAATGAGGTTCGTGAGCGCGTCGCGGATGTCGCTCTCGGTACCGAGAATCCGCGGCAGGCCGCTTGCCAGCTCGGTGCGCACGTCGATCACTACGCCTCGCTCTTGCGGCAGGTCGCGCCAGCGCGCGCTCGTCAGCGCGAGTACCTGGTTCACCAGCGGATTCAGATCGAGGGGCGCGAGGTCCGCACGCGATTCGCGTTGCCGGTAGAACTCGCGCATGCGCGCCACGGTCTGACCGACGTCGTCAATCGCGCGCTGAATGACGCGCAGGTACTCTCTACCCTGCGCGCTCATCTGCGCTTCCTGCTCCAGCAGAGCGTCGGCGTAGAGCGTGACCGGCGAGATCGCGTTGTTGATGTCGTGCGCGATGCCGCTCGCCATTTGACCGAGCGCGCGCAAGCGCTCCTGTTGCAGGATCGTATCCTGGCTCTCGCGCAGCTCCTCGTACGCCTGCTGCAGCTTCGTATAGAGCTCGACCTGGTGCGCTGCCAGCGCGACGTGCGCGCTCAGCTGCCGCAGGAACTCGCAATCGCCGCTGCTGAAGCTTTCGGCCTCGTTGCGGGCAGCGAGCAGCACGCCGAACACATGATTCTCCACCAGGAGCGGTGCGGCCACGAGCGCGTTCAATCCGGCAGCGGCGAAGCGCTGCGGCACCGGGAAACCGACCTTGCGAGTGTCGGGCTCGTAGACGAGCACGCCCTGCACGCAGCGGGAAAGACCGTTCTGCTCGATCGGCAGCGTGCTGCGCGGGCCGATCTGCAGTTGCGGCGCGCGCTTCGAGCCTTTCGGACCGATGCTCACGACGGTCAGCCGCTGCGCCGTGGCGTCGAAAGTACACATGCACGCGAAGTCGATCGGCAGGTTGTCCTCCAGGCTGCGTACCACGACGTGGAAGATGCTGTCGAGGTCCTGGCGCTCGCTGATCGCGTGCGTGGCCCGTTGCAACAGGTCCAGCCTCGCAACCTGGCTCTGGAGCTTGCGCTGCGAGGTTTCGCGCGCGTGCAGGCTCTCGCGCAGCGCGTCGTTCTGCAACTCGATCTGCGCCAGCATCCGGTTGAATGCCGCCGTCAGCACTTCGAATTCGTCTTCGCCGATCGACGGCGCGCGCACGCTGAAGTCGCCGCGCTCGGACACGGCGCTTGCCGTTTCGGCGAGTGCCAGCACGGGCTGCGAGATACGCGCCTGGAAGATGCGCGACAAGAAGTATGCGAGCAGCATCGAGGCGACCATCGCCGCCGCGGCGATCGCGCCCCACAACCAGAACCGTGCATACAGCACGCCCGTGTCGGCGCGAACGTAGAGCGTCCCGAGGCGGTGATCGCTGCTTTCGCTGACGGGCTCGAAGCCTTCGAGGCGTCCCGAGGTGAACCGATATCCGTCTGGGCCGAGGCGCTGCGGATACAGCGCGCCTTGCGTGCCGCTTGCGGCGTAGGCCGCGAGCATCTTGCCGTTCGGGTCGTAGAGCGCTGCCGCGACGATGCTCGGCTCGGTGCGCAACGTGCCGAGCACTTCCTGCGCATCCTGCTCGTCGCGGAACGCCAGCGCGGCGGTGCTGTTCGCAGAGACGACGCGCGCGAGCGTTGCAATCTGCTCGAGGCTCTCGTCACGCGACGTGAAGAGCTCATAAAGAATGAGTGCCGAGCAGGTGAGTACGATCGCTGCTGCAGTGGTCAGCAGCATGATCGCCATGAGCCTGCGCCGTAACGGTTGCGAACCGCGCGCCATCGTCGCTTGAGGGTAATGGTTACAAGTGCCAGACCGCGTTAGTGGAAAACCGCAAGGATCGGTTGACCCGACGCGCGTCGATTCCGCACACTCGCGCGCTCGACACGACCTCGACCGCGGGAGCGAACAATGCGAAAGATCAAGGCGAGTCACAAGCTGGGCTCGGGGCTGCTGCTGTGTTTGTGGACCATCACGTTGCCGGTGCTGGCGCAGGCGCAGAGCATCGAGAAATTCTTCGATGACTTCACCGCCGAGTGGGTCCGGCGCGACCCGGATCTCGCCACGGCGAGCCGCTATTTCAGCGGCGCGGAGCAGGATCGGCTGGAACAGCAGCTGACGCCCAACACGCGCGCGTGGGAACAGGAGCGCATCGCGCTGGCACGCCGCGGGCTGAGCGAGCTGGCGAAATTCGACACTGCCAAGCTCAGCGAGTCGCAGCGGATTTCCGCGCAGCTCATGCAGTGGCTGCTGGACTCGACCGTGCGCGGCGAGAAGTACATGGACTATCGCTTTCCGCTGGAGCAGTTCGGCGGCGCGAACGTGAACCTGGTCGAGACGCTGACACTGCGGCATCCGCTCGCCACGGCCAAGGATGCGTCAAATTACGTCAAGAGACTCGCGCAGGTCGCCCAGCGCATGGACGAGTCGCTGGTCGAAGGCAAGCGGATCGCGGCCGAGGGCATGATCCCGCCGTCGTTCATCATCAAGAGCACGCTCGCGTCGATGCGCACGTTCCGGGAAGTGGCGCCGGAGCAGAACGCGCTCGTCACGGTGCTCGCGCAGAAGATGGACGCGATCGAAGGCATGGCGCCCGAGCAGCGCAAGCAGCTCCAGGCCGAGGCGACGCGGCTGGTCGGCACCGAGGTGTATCCCGCGTGGGACCGCGCGATTGCGCTGCTCGAATCGATCCAGCCGAAGGCGACCGACGACGCCGGCCTGTGGCGCTACAAGGGCGGCGCCGATGCGTACGCCTACTTCCTCAATCGCTTCACCACGACCAGCTACACCGCCGAGCAGATCCACCAGATCGGCCTGAAGCAGGTCGCGAGCATCGAAGGGCAGATGGACACGATCCTGCAGCAGCTCGGCCGCAAGGACGGCACGGTGCGCGAGCGCATCACCAAGCTGCGCGACGATCTGCGCTATCCGAATCCGACGTCCGAAGCGGCGCGCGCGGCGATCATGAAGGACACGAACGGATTCATCGCCGACGCGTTGCAGCGCAGTCAGTCGCTGTTCGATCTGCAGCCGCAGACCAAAGTGATCGCGCAGCCGTTCCCGCGCTTCCGCGAAGCGAGCGCTGCCGCCAACTACAACCGCGCGCCGCTCGACAACTCGCGTCCGGCAATCTTCCAGATCCCACTGCGCGAGGCGCGCATGACCAAGTTCGGGCTGCGTACGCTGGTGTATCACGAGACCGTGCCGGGCCATCACTTCCAGATCGCGCTCGAGCAGGAGAACACCAGCCTGCCGCGCTTCCGCCAGGCGCGCGTGCTCGGCGGCATCTCGGCACTCTCCGAAGGCTGGGCGCTGTACGCTGAAAAGCTGGTCTCCGAGAACGGCTGGTACGAGGGCGACCCCGAAGGCATGCTCGGCATGCTCGACGCGCAGCTGTTCCGTGCGCGCCGGCTGGTCGTCGACACCGGCCTGCACGCCAAGCGTTGGACCCGTCAGCAGGCGATCGACTACGGCCTGGAGCCGAGCGAAATCGAGCGCTACGTGGTCAATCCCGGCCAGGCCTGCGCGTACATGATCGGGCAGCTCAAGCTTCTCGAGCTGCGCGACCAGGCACGCAGCACGCTCGGCGACAAGTTCAAGCCGACGGAATTTCACGACGTGGTGCTGAAGACCGGCACGGCGCCGCTCGACATGGTCGCGGTCGAAGTGGACCGCTACATCCGCGCGACCTCGGGCAAGAAGCAGTGAGTCGACGATGAAACGGCCACGGAAGCCTTCGCTCCTGGAAGGACTCCTGGCCCGCTTCAGCGGGCGCAAGGAGCCGCCGGAGGCCACCGCCACCGGGCCGCTGCGGCCGTTCCAGGCAATCTCGATCTACCGCGGGTTGATCTGCTGCGAGATGGCGCGCAAGTTCAGCGAGCATCGCTTCCTGGTGCGCGATGCTCCGCCGCTGCCGCTCGCCGGCTGCACGATGCGCGAGACCTGCCACTGCAAGTACATCAAGCACAAGGATCGGCGCGCCGAGCCGCGGCGCCTGATCGACTTCGGCCTGTCGGCGCGCATCTTCGACGGTCGGGAACGACGGGTGCGCGGCGGTCGTCGGACTGACGATTAGAAATCCGCGCTACCCGTTCCAGTTCTGCGGCAGGTGAATGGGCACGTGCAGTTGGCGCGTGCCGTTGGCCGCTTTTGCGGGGAACCGCCCCGCGCGCACGTTGACCTGCAGCGCGAAGAAGAACAGCTCCGGCAACGCGAGCGTCCGGTCTCGCATCTCCCGAAATGCGACGAAGTCCTCGCGCGATGTCTTCGCGTTCAAGTGCACGTTCGCTTGCTTCTCGCCGCCGACGTCCGCGCAATACGCCGCAGCGTCCGGCGACACAGGATAGTCGTGGCCGACGAGTACGCGCGTCGCATCGGGCAGCCGATAGAGCTTGCGGATGGAGTCGTACAAGTCGCGCGCGCTCGCACCGGGAAAATCGCAGCGAGCCGTGCCGAGATACGGCAGGAACAAAGTGTCGCCGACGAACGCGCAGTCACCGATGAGGTAGGTGACCGAATCGGGCGTGTGGCCCGGCGTGGCCATCACCGAGCACGCGACGTCGCCGATGCTGAAGCGATCGCCGTCGTTCCACAAATGATCGAACTGCGAGCCGTCGGTGGGGAACTGCGGCTCGAGATCGAACATGTGCGCGGCAGTCACCTGCACCTGGCAAACGCCGGAGCCGGTGGCGATCTGGCAGCCGAGCGCATCCTTCATGTAGGCTGCCGCGGACAAGTGATCGGCATGCGCGTGGGTTTCGAGGATCCACTGTGTCTGCAGCTGCAGCTCGCGGATGCGAGCGAGCATGCGGTCGGCGAACACCGTCGTGACGGCGCCCGAGCGGCGGTCGAAGTCGATCACGGGATCGACGACCGCGGCGTGGCGCGTGCCGGGATCGTATGCAAGATAGGCGAAAGCGCCGGTCAGCGCGTGATAGAAGGCCTCAACTGCTGGAACCGGCGTGCCGCTCATGCGCTCATAGAGTACATGAAAACCGCGACGCTCATTTCCGCCGCCGACGCGCCGCGCACCACGGAGCGCATGCGCCGCCTGCGCTCGCTCGCCTGGCTGCTCGACAACTCGATTCCGCTGCCCGGCGGCTATCGCATCGGGCTCGATCCGATCATCGGCCTGGTGCCCGGCCTCGGTGATGCGATCGGCGCCCTGCTCTCCGCTTTCATCATCAACGAGGCGCGCAGCCTCGGCGCGCCGCGCAGCATTTTGCTGCGCATGATCGGCAACGTCGCGCTCGAGACGGTGCTGGGCGCGATTCCCTTCGCCGGCGACATCTTCGACGCCGTGTTCAAGGCCAACAGCCGCAACCTCGTCCTGCTCGCGCATTATCAGCTCGATCCGATCGGCAGCCGCCGCAGCAGCCGCTTCGTCGTGTTCGGTTTCTCGCTGTTGATGGCCGCGGTCGTCGCGTTCGTGATCGCGGTGCCGGTGCTCGTTATCGTCGCGCTGTTCAAGCTGTTCTAGGTGGTGCCGCAATGGGAATGACCCACGACTACTGCGCAACCGAGCCGGGCCGCGCGGAAATCGATGCGCTGCCCGGCCCGGTGCTGCTGGAGTTCGGCAGCGTCTCGTGCGGTTGGTGCATCCGCGCCCAGTCGCTGTTGAAGAGCGCGTTCGCGACGCATCCGGACGTGCGGCACATCAAGGTCGAGGACGGCAGTGGCCAGCCGCTCGGGCGCTCGTTCGGCGTCAAGCTGTGGCCGACGCTGGTGTTTTTGAAGGACGGCACCGAGGTCACGCGGCTGATCCGCCCGAGCCGCCCGCAGGAAGTCGCCGAGGCCTTCAACAGCATCGACCGGGCGGCGTAGCATGGTCGCCGGCGCCGGTGCGCCGGGGACTCTCCAGATGCCTTTCATCGACGTCATGCGCCAGCAGACGGGCGAGCCGCTGCCCGGATGGCACGATCGCTACTTCGCCTCTCAATCCATGAGCTTCGCGTACTACGACGTCGACGCGGGCGCGTCGATCCACGCGCATTCGCACGACGAGGAAGAGGTGTGGCACATCATCGAGGGCACGTTGGAGATCACGATCGACGGCGAAGCAGTCGTGGCGAATGCAGGGACGGCGGCAGTCGTGCCGCCGAATGCGGTGCATTCAGTGAAGGCGAGGACTGACGCGAGGGTGATTATTGCGAATCATCCGCTGCGGGAGCGGATCGTGAGGCATCGGTGACGATCGTGTTGTTGTGACGGTGGCTCGAGAAAGAGATCAGCCCCTGGACCGAGACGGAAATCCAGCCACCCATCAGCTCCAGAGCCACTGACCTAGCAACACAGTCAGGCTGAAGCCTGACCCACACCACCAGACGCGAAAGAGGGAACCGTTCAGCCGGCCAGGCGGCGCAGGAGGCGCTTCAGTGCAGTCGGATTGCGGGCAGGTGCGACGGCGCTTACGCGCGGGGCGGTACTGCGCGAGGCGTTCGTCCAGACACGGCCCGCCGCTGTTGCCCGACTCGGCTCGGTTTCGACCACTGCCAGCCCTGCCGCTTCGAGCCCCTGCAACTGCTCGTGCGTCACGTCCGTTTCGAACACGCCGGTGGCCGTTTGCCATTCCCAGCTTGCGCGGCCCTGGTTGTCGAATACCGCGCGTCCGGACTTGCGTCCGCTGTCGACCGTCGCCGCAAGTGATGCGCGTCACACGGCAGGAACCTCCGGCAGCGCGGATCGTTTCCACCGCATGACCCGAGACTTTCGCCCCGGCGCGCACGAGCAGTGGTCCCAGCGCAATCAGACCTTGCGCCACGCGGGGGAGAAGCGACCGCGGGACGACAACGCGCTGCTGCACAATCCCGACGACTACAGCGCCGTGGGCGGGCCGGACGACGAGCGTGTCTACGGCCGCACCCGCAGTGACAGCGGCTCCTATCCGTGGAATGCGATCGGCGGTCCATACGATCGCGACGTGCCGCCGAGCCAGACCTCGCGCGGCGGCTATCTGAAGCAGTGGGCGCAGCGCTCGAAGGAATGGACTACGGTCGCGCCTGCACCATCGTCCGCACCAGATGATCCAGCGCCGCCGCCGGATCCTGGCAGCGACCGGAGTGAACCGGCGAAGTCTGGATGATCGTGCTGCGCGCCGCGACCAGCCAGTGAAAGCGCTCGCGCGGCGTGAGCCGGCCGATCGGGCCGGCGGCCGGGCCGCCCGCGCAGACCAGCGGAATGCTCGCGAGATTCTCGCGCACGGCTTCGAGATCGACGCCTGGATCGAGCGCCAGCAAGCGACGCTCGTCGAGTTCGATGCGCGCGGCAAGGAAGTCCTGCGCCGGGCACGACAGGATCACACCCGCGTTGATGAACTCTTCGCGCTCCACGCGCGGTACCACGCGCACGATGGCGTAGTCATACGAGCTGGGCGTGTGCACGCAGCGCCTCCGTAAGGAAATCGTGCGGCGGCTCGAGCCGGCGGCCGAGCCAGCGCTCGTACGCGACACGATACTCGTGCGGACTCGAGAACATCGTGTCGCTCCCCGAATCGTTCGTGAGCAGCTCATCCGGAACCAGTGCCACGAGCGAGCGCACGATTTCAGGCGTCAGCCGCTCCAGCATGCTCTCGTGCGCCTCCTGCAATGCGCCCGCGAGCGGCAGCAGAACGTGATCGCGGATCCGGGTGAATGGGTCGCGACTGCGCGCCAGATAGTCCTCGCTCCACGAATGATGGAAGTACAGCGCCGCACCGTGGTCGATGAGATGGAGCTTGCGATGCCACATCAGCATGTTGGTATTGCGGGCGGTGCGATCGACGTTCATGACGAATGCGTCGAACCACACGATCGCCGCGGCGAGCGCTGCCGGCGGCCGATACGTCACGGGGTCGAAGGTCACCGCGCCGGGCAGGTAATCCAGCGCAACGTTGAGCCCGCCACTGGCGCGGATCAGATCCTGGATTTCCGGATCGGCCTCGGTACGCGCCAGGTCCGCGTCGAGCTGGATCAGCACGATCTCCGGCACCGGCAGGTCGACGGCGCGCGCGAGCTCGCCGGCGAGCAGCTCGGCGACCAGCGCTTTCGGACCCTGCGCGGCGCCGCGAAACTTGAGCACGTACATGCCGTCGTCGTCCGCCTCGACGATGGCGGGCATCGATCCGCCCTGCCGCAGCGGCGTGACGTAACGGGTGACGGCGACTGTACGCAAAGCTGTCATTGCTGCAGCTGGAAACTCAACTTGAGACGGTAGCGTGCCTTGCCGCAGCTGCTGCTCATCACCATGTCGCCGACGGCTTTGACCGCCGCTTCATCCAGGCGCGGGAACATGCTGCTGGCGACGGCTCGTATGTTGGTCGGACGCGCAGCCTTGCCGGAAAGCGTGAACTCGACTACCACGGGGCCCTCCTCGCCCGCATCCTGCGAAGCAACGGGATAGTAGTCGCCGATCGAAACCGGCTTCACCACTTCGTACTTGCAGTTCGCTGGAGTGTCGAGAGCCGCCAGCTTCGGGCGCACCGTGCACGCGGCATCGAACGTCTCTGCGTTCGTGCCCTGCTTCGCCAGGCTCTCGACCAGAATGAAGGTGCCGCGGCCGGAGGCGAGTAGCTGCGATTTCGCCGTGGGTTGGCCCTTGCTGTCCGTGCCCGCGTAAGAGATCTCACCTTTGCATTCCAGCGTCTCGTCCGAGTCGTTGCGGACATGCACCGCGCGATACAGACATTCCTCGGCAGTCTGCTTCCCCGAACAGCGCCGCGGCCGATCGTCGCGCACGAGGTAGTACATCCAGCTGCCTCCCGGAAACTCGCTCGCGCGTCCGGAAGCTTCGACCGTCAGTTGCGTCGTGACCGGAGCGCTTGCGCTCGTGGGCTGAGTCGCCGCAGCGGCGATGTACGAAGAGCAGTCAGCCGCCTTGGGGCTGGTGCCGCCGCCGCTGCTCTTGAAGAGCTCGCGCTGCTTGTTGTAGCAGGCCACGAGACCCTTGAGCTCGTTCGCGGCTTCGTTGTGAGCAGCGACGTGCGCCTTGGCGAGCTCTTCGCGTGCCGCCTGGTCTTTGCCAACCGCTTTCTGGCTGCTCTCGCCGTTCAGGCAGTTCAGGTAGTCGCGCACTTTGCCGCCGAAGTCCGCGAGCGCGGTGTTCGCAGCGGCGAAGTCCTTCTCGGCCGCGGAGCCGCCGTCGGGAATCGAAAAACCCGGACGCGGGCGCGGGCAATCGGCGAGGGCTCCCGAGGCATGCAGCGCGAGCACGGCTGCAATGATTACGAGTCTGGTCGTGGCGAACATCCGCATCCTGGAAAACCCCTTCGTTGTGAGAACCGGTCGATCAATTGGCAATGGCCGGTTGCGCCGCGCGCGGGCCCGCCACACGGGCCGCGATCCGCAGGCCCAGCGCGAGCAGCACGAGCGCAGCGGCCGGAATGTATTCTGGCATCGCGAGCGCACGGCCGACGTAGCTGTTCGCGAAGATCAGCCAGATGTAATAGGAGCCGACCGTGTGCAGCACCTTCCACGCGCGCGGTCCGATCATTTGCGCGGTGCGATCGAACGAGGTGGCCGTCATCGCGGCGATGAAGACATAAGCGAGCCCGCCGCCGATCCAGGTGATCGCGTTGACCTGTTGAGCGAACTCGACCGGCCGAACGTGCTGCAGCCAGAAGATCGCGCCGAGGTGCACGGCGTGCGAGAACGCGAACGAGACGCCGAGGTAACGGCGGTTCTGGCGCTGCCAGCGCGTCCAGGCATTCGGCCAGAAGCGCCACAGCGCGGCCGCAGTGAACGCCGCAAGGAACAACGTCACCGAAGTGCGCGCAGTGACGCGCACTGATCGCGCAGCCGCCTCGCCAAGGTCGGGCGCGGTCGCAATCGCAGCCAGCACCGCCGCAAGAATTGCGACGGCTGCGACGCCGAATAACGGCCAGCCGTTGGACAACCCTGCGGGTCTGCGCTGTTGCATGTCGGACCTCCCCCTGCGTTTTCCGATGATATCAGTGGGACCTGCACCGTCGCGATGCGCCGCTCACCGGCAGCTGCTCGCAATTGGCCGATCATCTCTGGGCGCGCAGGTCTGCGGCGCCTAGATTCCTCACGTAAGCATCGGGACCGGGTTGAGGAGGCGCAATGGGCAGAATCACAGGCGGCGGCCGACCGATCGCGATCGCTTGGACAGCAGTGCTGCTGCTGGCCGGCAGCGTCGCGCACGCTCAATCACCCGCGGACGCGTCAGTGGTCGAGGCGGTGTGGAAACCGCAGCGAATCAACTTCGTGTATCACGGCTACAGCACGCTCTATTCGTGCGGCGGCCTGCAGGACAAGCTCGAGACCATCCTGTCGACCGTCGGCGCACGCGACGGCAGCATCCAGCTGCGGGCTTATTCGTGCGACGACGCATCGTCGGTCGCACGATTCGAGATTGCGCTCGCGTCGCCGGTCGAAGCGACGGCGCAGAACGTGCAGGAGCTCACCAGCTACGATGCACGCGACGAGTTGGCCGCGCGTGTGCGCGGCGAGCGGCTCGCGAGTGCAGAAGATCTGCCGCGCTTCCCTGCCGTGTGGAAGACGATCTCGTTCGCGCGCAGCCGCGACATGAAGCTCTCGCCCGGCGATTGCGAGTTGGTGGAGCAGCTGCGCCACAGCATCCTGCCTCGGATGTCCGTGCAGATCGTGACGGACCGCGTGCACTGCTCGGCGTACGGCAACATCGGCAAGCCGCAGCTCACGATTTCCGCGCTCGTGCCGGCGGAAGCCAACGTGTCGGACTAAGGTCCGACCTACAAGGATCCCGTAGGTCGGGCTTTAGCCCGACAATCTCTTCTTCACCGCTCGGATGTGATAGTCGAGCCAGCCGCGCTCGTTGCTGTTCTTCGACTTCGCGCGCAGGCTTTCGAGCGACCTGAGTCGCGCCTCGAGCGCGGGGCGGCACTGCGGATCGCTCGCCAGCGCAACATCCGTCAGGTGCAGTGCTTCGACGTAGCGACCGTCTTCGACGTACTGTGCCGCCAGTTTCGCGACCGGCTCGGCGCCGCCGGCGAGCTTCGCGAGATCCGGGAACACCGCGCTCATCGGCACGTCGTACATCGTGGCCGGCTGCATGTCGAACCAGCCCGCGTAGCCTTCGTAGATGCCGCGGATCGACCAGATGAGATTGCCGTAGCCTTCACCGACGACCAGCTCGGGCGGCAGCTTGATCTCGTGCATCAGCGTGAAAACGTCCTTGCCGTCGTTCATGCCGCGCACCACGGCGTCGTGCACGTATTGAATCGCATCACGGTACTGCGTCAGCCGCCGCGTGACTTCGGCGTTGCCGCGCACAGGCTCGCCGTGGGAGGGCAGCAGCAGCTCCGGTTTCAGCGCCAGCACCTTGTTGAGCGACGCGACGTAATCGAGCGCCCAGCGTGGTTGCGTGCCGCGCAAAGTGTAGATGTTCGGGAACGACTCGTAGTAGTTGTCGCCGACGAATGCTGCCTGGTACTTCGGTATCCACACCGTCAGGTGATCGGGCGTTTCGCCCGGCGTGCTGTACAGCTGGAACTTGGTATCGCCGAGCGTGAACTCGTAGCGGTCGTCGAATTGCACCGTCGCGACGATCGGCGCGCCGTAGTTGCCGGCCCATGCGCCGGTTTGCGGCCGCTGAAAATTGAACTGCGCCGCATTGCGCTCGGCGAAGAACCCGGCGAGACGCGTCTGGTAATTGACGAACTCGTAGTGCTGCTTCTGCGCGATCACCTGTGTGTCGGCGGCCTTCCATAGCGGCACACCGCCCGCGTGATCGCCATGAGCATGGGTCAGGATGATGTACTTGACCGGTCCGGCGTTCTCGCGCTGGAGCAGCTCCTTGGCGCGAGGCGCGCGCACGATCGACGACGTGTCGATGACGACGTTGCCGGCAGGCGTCGTAACCAGGAAGGTGTTGCCGAAGCCGTACGCCAGGTAGATCGCGTCGTTGACCCGCACCGCGGCCTGCTGGCTCTCGCCGGTGCGCAGCGGGTTGTCGATGCCGATCTGCGTCTGCGCCAGCACGACCGCCGGCGCAAACGCGAGCAACGCAGCGACGCGCATACCGCTCACTTCGGCTTGCGCAGGCGCACGACGAACTGGTCGGTCTTCCCGCGCAGCGTCGGATCGAACACCACCTTCGTGTGATCGTCGGCCGCATGCGCCAGCACGTCGCTCTCGCCGTCGATCACGAAGCCCGCCGCCTTGGCGTCATCGATCAGGAAGTGCTTCGGAATGCGATGCAACTGCGCGTTGTTGGCGCCGTCGTTGCCGACGTGGTCGGTCACGCCGAGCACGCCGCCCGGCTTCAGCATCGTGTAGATGGCCTTCAGGATGGCGACGCCGTCGTCGGGGTTGCGGTTGCGCACGTCGTGATAGTTCATCGCAGTGATGGCGACGTCGACGCTCCCGGGCGGGATCTGCGAGCTCGCCGGCAGATCCGCATCGACGCGCACGACATTCGGCAGCCGATTGCTCGCGAGCCGGTCGGTGATCTGCTTCGCGTACATGCCGTCGCGCAGTTGCAGCGCGATCGGCGGGTTCTGTGCGTAGACCTTGCCCTTCGGCCCGACCGCGACCGACAGCACCTCGGTGACGTAACCGCCGAGAGCGATGATGTCCACGGTGGTCATGCCGGGTTTGACGCCGAAGAACTGCATCAGCTCGGCGGGCTTGCGATCCGCGTCACGGGCCTTGTCCTCCGCGGGGCGGTTCGCGCTCGCGAGCGCCTCGGTCAGATCGCCACCGCGTGTTGCCGGCGGCGCGGGCGATTCGGATTTCATCGACGAGCATGCAGTGAGCGTCGCCGCGAGAACGATGACCATCAGCCCGTGCAGTGTGTTCGCTTTCATTGCGCAATCCCCTATTCAACTGCTGCCTGTTTCGACTCGATGCGCCCGAGGCGAGAATAGTAGCCGCTCGCCTGCAGCGTGATGGTCGCGGGCTCGTCGCTCAGGTTACGCCAGTACCAGCCGTGCCGGCCGGTGAACGGCGCTATGAAGGAACCGTGCGATTCGCTCGCGCGCTGCTGGATCTCGTAGCTGCGGAAGTAGCCGGCGGGCCAGTTGCCTTCGGTCGGCTCGCCGTGGAACTCGAAATACACCGGACCGCCCTGCACGCGCCACGAGTACAGCAGCGGCTCGCCCAGCGCCAGGGTCGCCTTGTATTCGAGTTGCTCACGGCCCGCGAGCGCGATCTCGATGTTGCCGCTGTAGTACTTGCGCGGATGATCGTGCATCACTTCGGTGATCGGCTTGCTCGCTTTGCTCATGCCGAGCGCCTCGAGCCCCGTGAGCCGGCCGATGCCGAGCGGATCGATCGCATACTCCGCCGGCAGCACGAACGCGACCAGGATGGCGGCAGCTGCGAGCACTGCGACGACTGTGCTGAGCACGAGCCGGCGACGCGAGGTTGCGGGTTGCGCGCTCATCGTGCGACGACGTATCCGGTGAGTTGCAGACCGGTGAGCACGAAGCCGGCGGTGAGCAGGACGACGTTTGCGCCGTAGGCGTGCCGCGTAAAACTTGCCGTGCGCCGCCAGTAGTTCATGACGAGCAGGATCGCGCTCAGCGCGAGCAGCTGACCGATCTCGACGCCGACGTTGAAGGCCAGCATGTTGGGCACGAGTCCGTCGCGCGCCAGGTTCAGGTCCTGCAGCTTGGTCGCCAGCCCGAAACCGTGGAAGAAGCCGAACACCAGCACGGCAAGCTTCGCGTTCGGTTGCCAGCCGAACAGCGTGCGGAAGGCGTCCAGGTTGTCGAGTGCCTTGTACACGACCGACAGGCCAATGATCGCGTCGATCAGGAACGGATTGACATGCAGACCGGTGAGCACGCCGAGCAGCAGCGTGGAGCTGTGGCCGATGGCGAACAGCGTCACGTATAGCGCGACTTCCTTGAGGCGATACAGAAAGAAGATGACGCCTGCCAGGAACAGCAAGTGGTCGTAGCCAGTGACCATGTGCTTCGCGCCGAGGTAGATGAACGGCACGATCTGCGTGCCGCTGGCGTTACGAACGAAATCCTGATCGCCCTCCGCCACGGTGTGTGCGAATGCGGCGCCGGCCAGTAGCAACAGCAGCGGAGCGAGCGAGCGGATGAGTCGGCGCGTGTTCATGGCCGGAGGCGGATCATACTATTTCGCCGCCAGCAGCAGGGCTGCGCCGAGGGCGATGACACCGATGCCTGCAAGGCGGGCGGGCGTCACGCGCTCCTTCAGCACGAAGATCGCGATCAGCGTCGCGAACACGATCGACGTCTCGCGCAGGGCTGCCAGCCGGGGCGTGTCCCCGAGCCGATAGGCCCACAGTGCCAGACCGTACGTGATGATGGACATCGCACCGGCGAACAGCCCGGCGCGCCATTCCGAACGGGCGGCCAGGATGAACCGCGGCCCGCGCCACAACGCGAACGCGACACCGATGCCCCCGCCGAGCATCAGGAAGATCCATGCGATGTAGCTCAGTGCGGAGGGTGCCGCTCGCACGCCCTGGGCATCGACCACGGTGTACAAGGCGATGGACACCCCGGTCGCGGTCGCCCAGGCGATCGCCGGGCGCGACACGCTGCGTCCCAGCCCGATGAGTAGGACACCGCTGGAGACCAGCGCGATGCCGCACGCGATCCACACGTCGATGGGCTCGTCGAAGAACGCGACCGCGCCGGCGGCCGCGAGCGCCGGCGCCGCGCCGCGCGCGATCGGGTACGCCACGCTCATGTCGGCGGTCTCGAACGACTTGATCAGGCAGACCAGATAGACGAGGTGGATGCAGGCCGAAGCCGCGAGCCAGCCCCATGCTCCGTGCGGCATCGGGAGGAACAGCGCTGCCGGAAAAACCAACAACGCACTGAAGCCGTCGATCAGCGCACGGCTCGACATCTTGTCCCGGCCGGACTTGAGCACGGCATTGACCACGGCGTGCGCCGCTCCGGAGCCGATGATCATCGCGGATGCGAGCTGGGTAGAATTCGTCACTTTGGCATCGGCTCGACGCGCCTCATGGACAACGTCACGCATACTCTCATCGGCGCGCTGCTCGGGGAAACCGTCGCGCGCACCACGCAACCCGACCCGCACGGGCTGCCCGGCGAAGTCCGGCGCAACCTGCTGGTCGCGATGGCTGCGATCGGCAGCAACCTGCCAGATGTCGACGTGCTCTACTCGTTCATCGGCGGCAAGGTGAACTACCTGCTGCAGCATCGCGGCTACTCGCACACGATCATTGGCGCACTGTTGCTCGCCGCGATCGCTTTCGCGATTGCCCGCTGGCGACTCGCACGCCGGGGGCCGCCGCCCTCGTCGCGAGACGTCCGCTGGCTCGCCGGCGTGCTCGCACTGACACCCCTCCTGCACATCGGAATGGATTTCACGAACAACTACGGCGTGCATCCGCTCTGGCCGCTTTTGAACCGCTGGTTCTATGGAGACGCGGTCTTCATTGCCGAGCCGCTCCTGTGGGCGGCCTGCGCACCGCTCGCCTTCACGTTCCGCACTCGGTTCGCGCGGCTCGTCATCGCTGCGGTGCTGGCAATCGGGGTCGGCGTGGCGCTTTTCAGCGGCTTCGTGCCGCGGATTCCGGCAGTCGCTCTGATCGTGGTGATCGCGACGATGCTGCTGCTCGGCTGGCGAGCACGGCCTCAAAGAGCGTTGGCAGGCGGCGTGGCACTCTGGCTCGCCGTCACTGCGATATTCGTCGTCAGCTCGCAGGTGGCTGCCCGCCGGGTCGAGACTATCGCTGCCACGCAGTTTCCCGACGAACGTTCGATCGACCACGTGCTGACGCCGATGCCGGCAAATCCGCTGTGCTGGGAAGTCATGCTGGTGCAGACGCAGGAGCAGTCGGTCATCGCGCGCCGTACGATGCTCGCGCTCGCGCCGTCATGGATCCCCGCCGAAGGCTGTCTCAGCCGCAGCCTGAACATTCCGAGCACCGCGCCGCTCGAGCGCGTGCAGGCAACGAATACACCCGGCTTGCATTGGTACGGTCAGATCGCGACCGAGGTGCGCGAGCTCAGGAGACGGGCCGAGACGGACTGCGAAGCGGCCGCCGCGATGCGCTTCATCCGCGTGCCGTGGCTGGCAGCTGTCGGTCGGGCGACTGTGCTGGGTGACCTGCGCTACGACCGGGAAAAGGCCCTGGGATTCGCTGAGATCGAGCTTCACGACCCGCCCATCGCCTGTCCCAGGCTGGTTCCCGACTGGCGGCCGCCGCGAAGCGATCTGCTGCGCTAGCCGGGCGCCCGGGCTGTCCGGGGATCTTTTACGGCCAGCGAGCGTTGTTCGGGTCGCGCCCGCGTGGGCGCCAGTGTCCGACACATGCGACTCTCTGACCGTCCGCTGCTTCGCCAGCTCGTTTGGCACGTCCTGGCAATCCTCATCTTTCTGTGCCTGCCGCTGTTGAAGTGGAAGGCGCCCTGGTGGGAGCTGCCGAAGGTCGAGCAGTTCGCCATCGTCGGGCTGATTGCCGGCTACGCGGCGGCGGCGCTGGCCGTCATGATTTTCGCGCGCGCCGGCACGCCCCGCGCGTTCAGCCGCGCGCTGGCGCTGGCGTTGAGCATCTTCGGACTGTGCCTGCTCGTGCTGACGCTCGCACGACTCGAAGTCCCTCGCTATCTGCTGCTCGCCATCTTTCTTGCCTTCGCGGCAATGGCGCCCTTCGTCATCACACAACGACCTGGGCAGCTCGCCGGCATTGCAGTGCTTGCAGTCGCGCTGCTGGCGATAGCGGGACTGGGCGGCCGCGCCGCGGTCGTGCATCCACGCGCAACCGCGAAGACTGTCACCACGAACATCAAGACTGCGTTCTACGTGTTGCGCGTGACCTCGCATCAGGGATTGATCGCGCCGCCTGCGACGCGCGGCGGCGGACTGGATCGGCTCGGCGACCACCACTACCTGCTCGGGACAGGCGACGGTCACCTGTACACGCTGCGGATCGCAGGTGACGACATCCAGACGCATGCGCTCAACATCCGCGTCCCTGCCAATCGCGAAGAGTTCGCGAAGACCTTCAACGGCAGCGCTTTCGCGCCGCGCCTCGAGAGCGGCTATCGGGAGCTCGCTCCGGAAGTGCAGACCTGGCGCTTTCGCGTCGCCGACGTGATCGCGCAGGTCGACGGCGACGCCGTGCGGATCTTCGCGTCCCACCATTTCTGGAAGGCAAGCGAGAACTGCTTCGCCGTGCGCGTGTCGGAGCTCGACACGAGGCTGAGCGAGCTCGAGCAACTCGTCGGGCCCGGCCAGTGGCAGACGATCTTCGAGAGTCGGCCGTGCCTGCCGGTGTTCGGCGAGGGCGCGATGCGCGGCAAGAATCCGTTCCGCGGCGAAGAGATCGGCGGCCGCCTGGTGCTGCTCGATGCGAACACGCTGCTGCTGTCGCAAGGCGACCACGGCTTCTCGGGCATCGAGGGCAGCCCCGCGTACGCGCAGGATCCGCAGGCGACGTACGGCAAGACGATCCGCGTCGATTTGCGCACGCACGCGAGCGCCATGAACACGCTCGGCCATCGCAATCCGCAAGGCTTGTACGCGGCGCCGGACGGACGCATCTGGGAAACGGAGCACTCGGCGCAGGGCGGCGACGAGCTGAACCTCCTGCAACCGGGCGCGAACTATGGCTGGCCGATCGTCACCTACGGCACCGACTACGGCGCTCTCATCTGGCCGTTGAGCCAGCAACAGGGACATCACGCCGGGTTCCAGCAGCCGGTGTACGCGTGGCTGCCCGGCATCGGCATTTCCAATCTCATTCAAATCCAGCACGACCGCTTCCCGGTCTGGCGCGGTGACCTGGTGATCGGCTCGCTCAGCGCGCACTCGTTGTTCCGCGTCGTGCTCGACGGCGATCGCGCAGTCGTCACCGAGCCGATTCCGCTGCAGAAGCGCATCCGCGACGTTCAGGAGCTCGACGATGGGCGCCTGCTGGTGTGGACCGACGAAGCGGCGCTGCTGACGATCGAGCCCGCCCCGGTTGCGGGCGGCGCGGTGAACTTCGCCACTTCGTGCTCCGGCTGCCATCAGATCCACGACGGCTTCGCGCATCGCCTGGGCCCGGATCTCTACCACCTGCTCGACCGCCCGATCGCAACGGCAAAGAACTACGGCGCCTACACGCCCGCGCTGAAAAAGCTCGGCGGCAAGTGGGACAGGCAACGGCTGGATCAATTCCTGCGCGATCCGCAAGCCATGGCGCCGGGCACTTCGATGGCGTTCCCCGGCATCGCCGACGATCGGCAGCGCGCCGCGATAGTCGACTACGTGATGGCAACGAGCAAAGCAGGCGACAAATAGCCATACTCCGTGCTCTCCGGGCACCGGCCCGCCCGGTTCCAAGGAGCACGCAATGAGACTCGCGATGAGACTCCCGATCCTGCGACTCTGCTTGCTGCTGGCGCTGTCGTTCGCGTGCGCCGCTCACTCCGAAACGCGCGAACAGCTCACCCAGCAGGTGCGCGATGCGGAGAACGCATTCGCCGCGACGATGGCCGCGCGCGATCACAAGGCGTTCGCGACGTTCATCGCAGAGGACGCAGTGTTTTTCGGCCAGGAGGCAGTCCGCGGCAAAGCGGCGGTCGTCGAGAGCTGGAAGGGTCTCTACGAAAAGCCGCAGCCGCCGTTCTCATGGCGCTCGGAAGACGTGCAGGTTCTCGACTCCGGCAAGCTCGCTCACAGCAGCGGTCCGGTGTTCAACCCCAAGGGCGAGCGCGTCGGCACGTTCAACTCGGTCTGGCGGCGCGAAAGCGACGGCAACTGGAAGGTCGTGTTCGACAAGGGCTGCGACGCCTGCAAGTGCACGCAAGCGGCTAAGTGAAGTTTCGCAGGGCGCACTTGCCACCTTGCGTCAGTTCGCGCCGCGGTTGGGGAACTCCGCGAGGATGACCTTGACCGCTTCGTCCGCCTCCTCGCCGCTGATCTCGCTGGCCTGAATCGTGACGTCGACGGCGCCGCTCCAGATCTGCGCGTTCTGCGCGGTGTCGACGATGTCGAGCGTGAACGTGCCAACCTGCTCCTTGTGGCGGCCGATCGGCAGACTCACGCCGATGCCGCCGTGCGCGCCGCCGGAGCCACCGCCGACGCCGACACCGACGCTCGGCTTCGGCTTCGGCCGGTCCTGCGACGACAGCACATACGCGATCTGGCAATCGGGCTTGTCGGTCGAAAGCGTGTAGCCTTTCTCCTCGAGCTTCTTCAGCGCCGCCGCGCGCACGCGCTGGTCCGTCAACGATGCGGCATCGGAGGAAGTGGTGCGCCAGCCGAACGTGTGGCACTTCGACAAGTCCGCGTCGGCTTTATCGACGCGCACTTCGGAGCGCTGCGTAGCGCAGCCGCTCAGTAAAAACAGCGTCGCAGAAACGGACACCAGCAGGACACGCTGGATCAGGATTCGCTGTCTCATGGTCGTCTCTCCTTCGGCTGCGCGTCTGCGCCCGGCACGTACTCATAGTGCCAAGGCTCGTTGGGTGCATGCAGTGGCCCGACGAAGCGCGTATCGCGCATGGCCTTAGCCAGCCTGTCTGCCCACCCCTGCCGTTCCCACACCGGACCGGCCTTCGCGACTTCGGTGGGTGCGATGATGCGACCGTCGTGGACGATCTGGAAGTCGATCGCGCGCGAGCGCCCGTGCAGCGACAGTCCCGGGACCGCGAGCGGCGCTGCGGCAGGCGTCGGGCGCCAGTTGCGCAGGAAGTTCGCAAAGCGCAAGGTCGCTTTTGCGTCCGGGTGCGCGGGATAGGTATCGGCTGACAGTTCGCGCAGGGCTGCTTCCTGCAGCTTCCCTGCGATGACGCCGACCGAAGGGTTCGAGTTCCAGCGTTGCAGCTGCAAATCGAGACTCCGCGTCGCAGTGTTCGCGTAGAGCGAGTAACCGGGATTCTGCGCTTCGAAGCGCGCTCGCACCCTGGCGATCTCGGCCAGCAGGTCGCGATATTCCTCACTGGCCTCGTAGGTTCGGATCTCTTCCGCCGACCAGCTCCAGCGTGAGCTGAGCTGCTGTCCCGTCTTGAGATAGCCGCGCACGGCCAGGAGTTGTCGCGGTGGATCGTCGACGCGCTGCACGATTTCCTTCGCGACCGGCGGCAGATCGTGAGTGGCCGCGAGCAGGTACTCGTGCACCGCGATCGACGCGGCGAAAGACGGCGCCGCTCTAGCCAGGCCGGCGATCAGGACGAATGCGCAGAGAGGTCGCACGCGACCTACGTTCAGACCGTCGGCGTGGGCGGCGTCTCTTTTTCGATGACGATCGAGCCCCGCAGCACCAGCGCGGCGACCGCGCCGATGGCCGCGAGCTGCGGCGCGAGCAACGTGCCGACCACTCCGATCGTCAGCGGGATGTCGATCAGCACCCGGCCGTCCTCGTTCTTGATGACGACGCGGCGAATGTTGCCCTCGCGCAGGATCTCCTTGATCTTCGACAGCAGCGTGTCGCCGCTGAACTGGAATTCCTCAGAACGGGAGTTTGGGTCGGACATATGGGGGCTCCTAGGGAGAGAAGTGACGAGGGTGACGGGGTCACGAGGGTCACGGGGGTCAGAAAAAAAACTCACGTCACCCTCGTGACTCTCCTCTCTATCCAATCAATTCCTTCAACTTTGCATGCCCGGTCCTCGACATCGGCAATTTGGTGCCGTCGCCGAGGATTGCAAGCCAGCTGTCCTTGCCGTACAGGTCGATGCGCGCCAGCCGCTCGACGTTGAGGATGAACGAGCGGTGGATGCGCACGAACCGCGTCGCGTCCAGCTGGCTCTCCAGGTCGCTCATCGTCTGCTGCTTGCGCAGCCGCTTGCCGCCGCAGGAGAACGAGAGATAGTCGTCCTGCGCTTCAATGAAGTCGATGCGCTCGAGCGGCAGCACGTGCACACGCCCCTCGTGGCGGATCAGGATGCGCTCGAGCGTGCGGCCGGGCGGCCGCGCCGAGACGGCGAGATCATGGGCCGACGGCGCCGGCGTCTTGTTGCGCAGCCGCTCTCCCGCGCGCTCGACAGCGGCCACGAGGCGCGCCGGCTCGACCGGTTTCAGCAGGTAGTCGACCGCGTGAACCTCGAACGCGCGCAATGCGAATTCGTCATACGCCGTTGTGAAGATCACCGCCGGCGGCGCGCGCTCGCCGAGCAGCTCCAGCACCTCGAAGCCCGACAGCTTCGGCATCTGGATGTCGAGGAACACCAGCTCCGGATTCAGCTCCTCGGCCAGCTTCACCGCCTCGAAGCCGTTCGCGGCCTCGCCGACGATCTCGACCTCCGGGATCTTCGCCAGGTGCTCGCGCAGGATGGAGCGGGCCAGAGTTTCATCATCGACGATCAGCACACGCACGTTGGCTCCCCCTCGTCAGGCAGTGGCGCGCAGCGCGGTCGCGGCGCCCGAATACGGCAGCAGGATCGATACTCTGAAATTCTCGTCCGTGGCGTTGACGTCGACGCTGGCGCGGTGGCCGCACAGCGTCTCGACCCGAGAGCGTACGTTCACCAATCCTACGCCGGTGCCGCGCGACGGCGGCCGGTCCGGATCGCACGGATTCTCGACCACGAGCTCGACGAAGCCTTCGCGGCGGCGCGCCGTGACGCACACTTCCCCGCCCTCCAGCAGATGCGCAACGCCATGGTGGACGGCGTTCTCGACCAGTGGTTGCAGGAACAGCGGCGGCACCGAGACATCGCGCACGTCCTCGGCGATGTCGAAGCGCGAACGCAGCCGCTCGCCGAAGCGCACACGCTCGATCGACAGAAACGTCTGCGCCAGCCCGACCTCCTCCGATAGCGGAATCGCCTGCTCGCGGCCGAGCGTCAGGCTCTTGCGGAAGAACTGCGCCATCAGGAAGCACATCTGGCGCGCAGCGGCAGTGTCGTTGCCGATCAGCGCCGCGACCGAGTTCAGGCTGTTGAACAGAAAATGCGGATCGAGCTGCGCACGCAGCGACTTCAGCTCTGCCTCGCGCGCCAGCACCTGCAGCTCGAGCGCGCGGCGCTCGGCATTGCGCGAACGCTCGAATGCACCTACGAGGTAGTGGCCGAGCACCGCGAGCGAAATGCCGATCGCGCCCGCGAAGATCATCAGGCCGAGGATGCCGTACGCTTCGTCGCCGTAGTTCTCGCCGGGCTCCAGCAGGTATTGCGCCCACAGGTAGCCGATCACCAGCCAGGCGACGAGCGAGGCGAGTCCGGCCGCGACCCAGCTGATCACCATGCGCACGATCGGCGTGTCGCCGGGCGGCATCGACTGCACCAGGTACCAGTACGACAGCGACTGCATGCCGAGCAGCACCGCCATCGGCACCGCGAAATAGAGCGACCAGAGCGGCGGCGCGCGGCCGCCGAAGATGAAAACCACCGTCAACAGCAGTCCGAAGACGATCCAGACGGCCAGGTAGAGGAACAGGCGGCTGCGGCGTTTGAGAACGGGATGCATGGAGAAGTGACTAGTTCTTCACTTCTATCCCGCCCATCACCACCATGCCGCGCACGATCAGTGTCTTGGTCGGGACGACGCTGGTCGGGCGCCGCTTGTCGACGAAGCCGCCGAGGAGCGTGGTGACCTTGCTGGTGACGGTCCAGTCGGGCGGCACGTAGATTTCGATGCCGCCCCAGAACGCGAACACTTCGACGTTGGCAGTGTCGGCCTCCATCCGCGCGTCCGCGAGATCGAGCTTGATACCGCCCATCACGGCGGTGAGATCGGCGCCGCGGAACGGCCGCGATACCGGCCGCAGCTCGCAGCCGGACATCAGCGCGAACGAGCGCACGAACTCGACGTGATCGTCCACGCCCGAGATCGACTGCGCCTTCGGCGGGCCGTGGATCGCGCGCCACACCAGCGTGCCGCCGACGAACAGCAGCAGACCGGGCAGCACCAGGTGCCAGAGGCTGACGTTGATCCAGCCGATGCGATCGAGGAACAACCAGGCGCCGACCGTGATCAACACCCAGCCCCACGAGCGGCTGCGGCGGTGATCGGGGCTGCGCACCATCGCCACGCCGACGCAGATCAGCGCCAGCGGCCAGAGTGAGCGCAGCACGTAGCGCGCTTCGAACCAGCCGAGGTTGTCTGCGAGCAGAATCGCGCCGATGAAGACGATGACGATGCCGACGACGAGCCGGGC
>Ga0075418_10000233_pt1 | contig 55235 bp, 37 predicted proteins | sample SoiMetdeltSBSDD2_FD_81776 | JGI IMG/M metagenome (GOLD analysis project Ga0075418, IMG submission 81776) | Bulk soil microbial communities from a Populus tree surrounding site in Tennessee, USA - Soil MetaG P. deltoides SBSDD2 | ecosystem: Environmental > Terrestrial > Soil > Tree plantation...
CATCGATGCGCGGATGAACGGCGTCTGCCCGATCATGTTGATCCACGTCAGATCACCGAGCGACGTCACCCAGCGGCGGATCGGCGGAATCTCTTTCGTGCGGGCGTTCGGATTGGCGCCGCGGTCGAGCAGCAGCGTGATCATGTCGAGCGCCGCGCCGCGATCGATGCCGTGCTCGTTCCCTCTCGTGTAGTCGCGATTGCGAATCTCGACGGCCGCGAAGAGCGGCGTGCGTCCCCAGAAGTCGGCTGCGTTGACGTCGGCGCCCCGTTCGATCAGCAGACGCGCGACCGCCAGGTGATCGTTCGTGATCGCCATGAGCAGCGGCGTGATGTCGTTGGCGTCGGTGCGATTGAGGTTGGCGCCGGCATCGAGCAGCGCCCGCGCCAACTCGACCCGGCCATCACGCGCAGCGTACAACAGCGCTGTCATGCCACCGGGCGTCGCGGCGCGCGAACCGCGTTCCGGCCATCCTCCGCGAACAATCCCGAGGCCATGCGAGCCGCCACCGGCATTCGGCAAGACCCACGGTGGAGTCTTGCCCACACGTGTCGCGGCATCAATGGTCGTCCCGTGTTCGATCAGCAGCTTCGCGGCATCGACACTGTTCGCGCGCACGGCCCACATCAACGCGGTCTGCTGCGACGCGGTGTCAGTGGCGTTGACGTGCGCGCCACGCTCGACGAGGGCGGCGACGGAATCGGGGTTGCCGCTTCGTATGGCCATCATCAACAGCGTTTCGCCGCTGGCGTCGCGCGCGTCTGGATCGGCGCCCGCGCGAAGCAGTCGGCCGATGATGGCGACGTTGCCGTTGGAGGTGGCGATGTGCAGCGGCGTCACCCCGTAGCGATTGGCCGCTCTGGCATTCGCGCCGGCCTGCAGCAGCAGGTTCACGCTATCGAGATCGTCCGCCTGCACCACCCAGTGCAACGCCGTCGTCCCATCGGCCTGCGCCGCGTTGACGTCGGCCTTCTGATCGATGAGCGCGCGAATGGCGGAGCGGTCGTCGCGCCGGGCGGCTTCGGCCAGCCGCGCATCGGTATCCGCGGCCGAGGCCAGGGATCCAACGGCGAGCAGGCCGGACGCGACTAAGGTGCATGAACGAAAGGACATCCGAGGCCTCCGGGTGCCCGAAAAGCCTAGCAGATTCGGGCGCCTGGCGACCTCAAAACTCCTTCAAATCGATAGTCCGACAGCCAGGTCCGTCCAGGTTCTGCCGCCAGCCGGCCGCGCCCTGACACTGGCCAACCACCGAGCGGCCTTCGTGGCCAGCAATGTCCATTCGCTCGCGCTGGAGGACGCCTTTTTGACCAGGAACGCAAGAGCCAGCGCCGTTGCAAAGGCCCGCCTTCCTTCGTCAGGGTCTCCGCTTGCGTCAGCAAGCTGCTGCAGAAGTACCTCGAAGGACAGGCCAAGGACGTCGGCCAATTCCTGGGTGAGATCCCAGGAGCCGTCGGCACGCTGCAGTGCAACCAGGCGGTCCAGCGTTCGTGTCGATCCCGCCATGGGTGTGGAGCCGTCTTTGACCGTCGCCGTGCGACGCCCGATGGCCCGGCCCAAAATGCGCGAAGGTGCCTCCAGCGCAGACAGCCACGAACTAGATGGCATTTCCATCCGCTCAGCGATGCTATGTCTCGCTATAGGTGGTGCGGCGGCAAAGCCGAGATCCGCCGACATCATGCGCATCTCCGACACGCTACCACTATCAAGCCCTCCCCATCCGCTCGTGATAGCGACAGGCACCCGGCGCAGCGTCGCTTCCTCGGTCAGAGGAATTTCGCGCTTCTGCACGACAACCCATGAGGTCTCGCGAGATGCCAACCCGAACTCCATCGCGAGATCGATGATTTCGCTGACCGCCCGGTCCTGTCGCCGTTCGCGCTGACGCGATCCACGATCCGGCGACCAGGCTCCGCCTTCCTCGATCTCGCGGATTCGCACGCGCGCGGCGAGTGTGCCCACCGTGGATCCCTCGACAACGCCGGTCGGCCGCACATCGAGCGACCACGACATCGGTCCAGCGGCGCCGCGCGCGTGCAGAGTGACGGTTCCCGAAACACTCTCACGCGTCAACCCGTAGGCGCGCATCGGTTCACCGGCGAAGACCGGGCCGACCGTCGAAGGCACGGGTGTCACCGCCATCCCACCCCAGTCAAGGCGCACGTCAGTCAACGCCGGCGACAGCGCCCGGCGGAAGAGCCGTACGATCTTCGGTTCGATTCGCTCACCCGGGTAGACGAACTCGGCAACGCCGCCACCGGCTCGCGCAAGCCCCTTCACCAAGTGGTGACTTGCCCCGCGCCCGATGCCAAACGTGAAGACGCGGACGTGCTGACTTCTCCGACGGACGGCTTCGATGACGGCATCGCTGTTGGTCACCTGTCCGTCGGTCATCGCCACCAGTTGCGTGATACGTTCGCCACGCGCTGCCCGCTCGAGCACGAACTCGATGGCCGGAAGCAGTTCCGTGCCTCCGAGCGAGGCGCCAAGCTTCGCAATGTAGGCGGACGCTTCCGTCAACGAGCGCTCGTCGTATGGCCGGGCCTCGTTGAACATCGATTCGAATGTTGATCCAAATCCGACGATGTTGAAGGTGCAACCAGCTTCGAGCGATCGCAGGCAAATCTGAAGCGCGTTTTGGACCTGTTCGATCGACGAGCCTTGCATCGATCCCGAACGATCGACGACGAACACAACCTCGGCGGGCACCCGCGCGGCCGCAAACTGGGGGCGGAACGTCACGGCCACCGCGACCCGGCCGCTCTTCGTCCGTTCGAGTACGACTTGCGGCGCACCTGTCTCACTCGGCGTGATGAGAAGCACCAGATCGCGGTCGAGCGCCACGTGCGCCTGCGCCAGCGTGACCGTCGCGCGGTCGCCATCGAAATCGATTGAAATCGGGTGGGACGGCGATTCGATGCGACGGATACGCCCGGGCGTTGCCACGCGCGCGGTGAATGACAAGCCGTACGGCACCTCGTCGAGGCGAGGGGGATTGAGGACGTCGGCGGGTGGACGTCCGACCACGGCGTGATCCTCCTTGGGGGCGTAACGCGGGGAGACGGTGGTGGGCAGCGTCAAGCGGATCGAGTCGTCTTCGCAGGCGAGCTCGGTGACGTAGGTCAATTCGATCTGAGCCTCGGCTCCTGGCGCCAGGTTTCCGATACTTGCCGTGAACACATCAGGCCGCTCTTCATCCAGAAGAAACGCCCCATGGCCGGCGGCCATCGCGTCGTCGTAGGTGGCAAACGCCTCTTCGCGCGGCTTGACCGCACCCTCATATCGAACACCGTCGACCACGGCGGCAAAGCCACACACGGCTGCGCCCTCATCGAGAGGAAATACGTAGACCGCTTCGACTGGCGTCGACTCCTGGTTGCGATACCGCTGTGTGAACGTCACTCGCGCATGCGCGCCGAACACGTCCGCGCGGACGTCGACATGCTCGAGAGGAATCTGTGCCTGTCCAGTGCAGAGACCGACGTGGGTATGCGTGGGCGCAGCAATGGGCATGGGGTTTACTCGCTGGAAGACGATGTGAAGTGAACACGGCACCAGTCCGCCAACTCGCGCAGGCGGTTCGGGCCGGGCAGTGTGATGTGGTTCGCGACGTGGATCTCGATCCCCGGGGCAAGCTGCAGACGACGCCAGACCGAGCGATCGGGAAGAGCGATGGCCGGTTTGATAGCCCGGCGCTCCGCACCTCCATCCACCGTGGCGCGGATCTCATCGAGCGAACGCCCGGACGACTGCAGTTCCTTGACCTGCAGGAGCCGATCGAGATGAGCCTGCGCGTAATGAGGTCCACGGCCAACGCCCAGAGGAGCGGGAATGAGCCCCTCCTGCACGTAGTACCGCACCGTTCGACGCGAGACGTCGGCGAGGTCGGCGAGGTCCTGGATCGAGTAGCGGGGGTCGTCTGGCATCTAACGGCTAATATAGCCAGTTAACTGTCACATTTCAACTGTCACATTATGAGCCGTCTCAAAGCCATCGTTTCGTCCGGATTCGCGAGCGGTTCGAAGCCGAATTGCGCGTACAGACCGTGTGCGTCACGGGTGCGCAAGAGCATCATCGTGACGGTCGCCAGATCGGGATGCGAGAGGATCGCGCGCATCAGCGCCTTCGAGATGCCCTGGCCGCGGAAGTCGGGCACCACGAACACGTCTGCGAGATACGCGAAGACGGCGCGGTCGGTGACCACGCGCGCAAAGGCCACCTGGCGTCCCGCGGTATAGGCGCCGAACGGAATCGAGTTGGCGATCGAGCGCTCGACGATTTCGCGAGGGCGCGCGTGCGCCCAGTACGACGTGCTCAGGAATCCATAGACAACGTCCAGGTCAATCCGTGTCGGATCGGTCGAGATCTCGAGATCAGTCGGCGGCATCAAGCGAGAGTAGCATTCTGATGCTCACCAACTCGCATTTCCCAACTGCCAATTCCCAACAGTCGACGCTTGGGTGTGGGAGTTGGAGTTTGGGCGTTTTTTTCCGAGCACTGCCAAGGAGATAGACTCGACGCATGACACCCGCCGAAGTGCAAACGCTCATCGACTACAACTACTGGGCTCGCGATCGATTGCTGGACGCGATCGTTCCGCTTTCCCCGGAACAGTTCACGCGCGACATGGGCAGCAGCTTTCGTTCGGTTCGCGACACGCTCGCCCACCTGCATGCCGCCGAGTGGATCTGGTATCAGCGCTGGATCGGAGAATCGCCGGCGGGACTGCCACCCGCCGATCGATTTCCCGATCTCGCCTCAATCGTCGCGGCCTGGCGCGACATCGAGGTACAGATCCGCGCGTACTTCAGCCCGCTCGACGATCGCGGGCTCGAAAAGAGCATCGAGTACAAATCGCCTGCCGGTGTTTTAAGCGCTTCGATGCTCTGGCAGACACTTCAGCACGTCGTCAACCACCAGTCGTATCACCGTGGTCAAATCACAACGATGCTGCGACAGATGGGAGCAACGCCGGCAAAGGCCATGGACCTGATGGCGTTTTATCGGGAGCGCAGCGCACCCACGGCCTGAGTGATGGCTATTCGCATAGTCAGGCTCGGTAGCCCTCGTGCCGCTGACGAGGGGTTGCGGCTCGGGACCGTGCGGCGGCCGCCGCGAGGTGTGTCGAAGAGTCAGTTGGCCGCACGCGATTTCTACGATGTCTGGACGCCGGAGGTTGCCCCGAGCGAGGCCTTGCTCAAAACGGCACGGTCAGGCATCGTCGGCGGCAAAGGGCAGTCTGGGGACGATCTCGCACGATGGAAGACCTTCGTGCGCCGATACCGCAGCGAGATGAAACGACCTGAGGCGGCGCGCCTCCTCGATCTCCTGGCCGCGCTATCACACCGGACGAACCTCTCGGTTGGTTGTTATTGTCCAAGCGAAGAGCGGTGCCATCGATCGGTCCTGCGCGCCCTGCTCCAGGAGCGCGGGGCGGCCCTGGTCTAACCCGGCCTCGGCACGTAGAAGTACGTGGCGATTCGTCCCTCAAAGCCGGTTCGTGGCAAGCACTGCTATCGGTAACCGGCCAACACAGAGCGGGACGTGGTCAACTTTCCAGCTCACGGAGGTGTCGGAAACTCGATCACAAGGCTGGCTCGGCCATTTCACAATCGTATGAAACCACGACGGATCGTGGTGGAAAATAGGGTTTATACTAGAAAATCGACTGAGCGCGCGTTGGTCTGGCCCTTGCCTACAACCCGACCATGGCTTTCAGAATCCTCGTCGTCGAAGACGACGCTGCCACGCGGCGTGGCTTGACGCAACTGCTGACTGGCGCCGGCTACGAAGTGTCTGAGACGTCGTCGATGACCGAGGCCCTCAACCAGCTTTCATCCAATACCCCGGATCTGGTCATCACCGATCTTCGGCTGGCGGAGTTCAACGGTCTCTATCTCGCCGCAGTCAACCCCCAACGTATACCAGTCATCATCGTGACCGGTTACGCCGATCGCGGCCTGGAGGCGGAGGCACGCGAACTCGGTGCCGACTTCCTGCTCAAGCCAGTGAAGCCGTCGCAGTTGCTGGCGGTCGTCGAGCGGCGCCTCCCGGTTACGCAGAACGGCGACAGTTTCCAGCTCGCGCGACGATGGCCGCGCCGTCGGCCAAGCGGCGAGTTGAGCGCCCGCGTCGACGATACGTTCGTACGCATCCTGGACGTGAGTTACGGCGGGTTGCGGTTCCTCGCGAAACGAGATGCCAGCGCGTTGTCGAAGCCATCGTTCCGTATCACGTTCCCGAAGGCCGCGATCTCCGTTCCGGTGCGCGTCGTGTGGCAACAGGATAGTGAATCGAATCGGCTCTGCGGCGCGACCATTCCCGAGGAGTGGCAGCTTCATTGGCGCCACCTCGTCGATAGCGTCGCGTAATCGCCCAGCTCATCGAGCCAACCCTCCGCGTCTTGTGCGCCGGCCATAAGAGGCGTAGATTCGGATAACGGAGGGTCGACATGGCGGGACCGACTAAGTGCGCTCACCCGGCCTGTAATTGCACCGTCGAGCCGAAGGGACCTTACGGCAAGTACTGCAGCGATCACTGCAAGCAAGCGGGTGACAAGATCGAGCTCCGCTGCGACTGCCAGCATGCTCCTTGCCGGGCGGCCTGAACCTCGATCTTTGATTTGGCGATCTTTGATTGTTGAATCGTTTGTGATTGTTGAATGCTGATTATCGATTGGTTCCCGATACGTTGATCCGAGTACGGGATCAGGTCTTCCGCAATCAACACTCAAAAATCGACAATCAACAACGAATCAGTAGTCAAAGATCCTCAGATCCACAATGCCCCTACGGTGCCGGGGCGAAATCTAACGCCACACCGTTGATGCAGTAGCGCAAGCCCGTCGGCGGCGGCCCATCGGGAAACACATGGCCGAGGTGACCGCCGCAGCGGCTGCAGTGCACTTCTGTGCGCGTCATCCCATGACTGCGATCGACGGTAGTGCCTATCGAGCCTTCGATGGGCGCGAAGAAGCTGGGCCAGCCAGTGCCGCTCTCGAATTTCCGGTCAGCGACGAAGAGCGACTGGCCGCACGCCGCACAGGCGAAGGTCCCGGCGCGGTGTTCTGACAGCAGCGCACACGAGCCCGGAAACTCGGTGCCATGCCCCCGGAGCACCGCGTACTGCTCCGGCGTCAGCAGGCGCCGCCATTCTTCGTCAGTCTTGGTGACAGGAAATTGCTCCTTGGCCATCGTCAATCCTCGGAAAGTCTGAAATCACTGGATTCTGTTCGAAAAGAGCACTCGGTGTGCCGCCGCATTTCGATTATCGCCGTAAGTTGTGCGAGCGGAGCACACTCACAGGCGCACAGACTTTGGCGTCGAGGTTGCACCTCGGTAGCCGAGGTCATGATGGCAAGCGCGGAAATGCACAGGATCCCGGAACTGGTGTGTATCGACGACGCGGTCGAGATTGCCCTCGGATCCGAGTCGAATCGGCGTCTTCACGAACGGCTCAAGGCAAACGAGCTGCATTGGCTGCGAAACGCCCGTCTCAAGTACGGCGCGGCCATCCGCGTCGTCGACATCTCGGCGGGCGGCATGCTGCTCGAAACGGAGAAGGCGCTCGCGCCGGACGCCAATGTCGTCGTCGAGTTGACGGGACCGGACAGCCCCATCCTGATTCCTTCGCGGGTGCTGCGATGCCGGGCATCGTCGCTGGGAGACGTCCTCACGTATCAAGGCGCATGCGCATTCAAGCGCCCGTTGGCGATTGCCGAACTCACCGCGAAGCACGTTGCGCCGTCGCAGCCAGCGGCGACGCCCACCGCGCTCTCCGTCGCGGCGGCTGCCGGCTGGCAAAAGGTCGTTGCACGATTCAACGACGGGCGGATTGTGTGCGGGTACACAAACGACTTTCATCCGTCGAAGACGCAACTGCATCTCTCGGCCAATCCCCGGAGCGGCGAATCGACGTTCATTCCGCTGTCGGAATTGAAAGCACTGTTCTTCGTACGCGAGTTCGCCGGTGATCCGACGCTGATCGAAATGAAAGTGTTCTCGGAGCCGCAGCAAGGCCGCAAGATGGAAGTGACCTTTCGCGACAACGAGATCATGGTCGGATCGACCTTGACTTATCGCGGCGCGGGCAATGGCTTCTTCCTGAAACCCGCCGATCCCCGCTCCAACAACTTGCGCGTGTTCGTTACTGCCGCGGGCATGCAACAGGTGCGATTCGTGTAGCACGAGAACCCAGTCAACTCCCAACTGCCATAATCCAACTCCCAAATCCTCAAGTTGGGAGATAATCGCCGCACCTCACAATGACCTGGTGGTACTGGCTCGTTCTCGGGCTCGTGCTCGTTGCGCTGGAAATGGCCAGTTCCGGCGGCTTCTACATCATCTTTTTCGGCGTGGCCGCAGTCGTGGTCTCGCTGTTGGCCGCGACTGAACTGGCGGCGCCAGCCTGGATCCAGTGGCTGCTCTTCTCTGTGCTCTCGGTCGTGTCGCTCCTCGTGTTTCGCAATCCGCTGATGCGCAAGCTGAATCTCGGCGCGGGCGCGGCTGACATCGACACCCTCGCCGGGGAAACAGGAACGGCGCTCGAGGATATGGGCGCCGGGGCGAACGGGCGGGTCGAACTGCGCGGCACGACGTGGAGCGCGCGCAACACCGGCACGACTCTTCTCGCGCGCGGTCACCGCTGCGTCGTCGTCCGCACCGAGCGACTCACGCTGCTGGTCAAGCCGGACACGGGCTCCGCCCTTTGATATCCCGGCAGAGCCCCTGTCCGGTTAACAGTATCGAATGGCGCGCTCCGCGCGCCTGGGAGGCCGTCTGATGACTCCTGGTCTCGTCGTACTGCTGGTCCTCGCAATTGTCGTGCTGATCGTAATCGCGAAGACCGCCGTGGTGGTCCCACAGCAGAACGCCTACGTGGTCGAGCGCCTGGGCCGTTACTCGGGAACGTTGGGCGCCGGCTTTCACGTCCTTCTGCCCTTTGTCGACGTGATCCGATATCGTCACTCGCTCAAGGAGGGCGCGTACGACATCCCCGCGCAGGTGTGTATCACGCGCGACAACGTGCAGGTGGGCGTCGACGGCGTGCTGTATCTCAAAGTGCTCAACGCCGAGCGCGCCTCGTACGGCATCTCCGACTATCTCTTTGCCATCACGCAGCTCGCGCAGACGACATTGAGAAGCGAGATCGGAAAGATCGATCTGGACAAAACGTTCGAAGAGCGAACGAACATCAACCTGTCAGTGGTGACCGAGCTCGACAAGGCATCGGAGCCGTGGGGCGTGAAGGTCCTTCGCTACGAGATCAAGAACATCACGCCGCCGCACGATATCCTGGCGGCGATGGAAAAGCAGATGCGCGCCGAACGCGAGAAGCGCGCCGTCATCCTGACCTCCGAGGGCTCCCGCGACGCCGTCATCAACGCGGCGGAGGGCTCCAAGCAGGAAACGATCAAAGCCTCGGAAGCGCGCAAGCAGCAGCAGATCAACGAAGCCGAAGGTCAGGCTGCTGCCATCCTTGCCGTGGCGACGGCCACCGCAGAGGGGCTACGGCGCGTGGCTGACGCGATGCGGACCGAGGGCGGTTTGGAAGCCGTCCAACTGCGCGTCGCCGAGCAGTACATCGCCCAGTTCGGCGAGCTCGCCAGGACCACCAACACACTCATTCTTCCGGCCAACGCCGGAGATGTGGGCTCGATGATCGCGCTCGCCATGAAAGTCATCACCGGCACCGCGGCAAGTGGCGGCACGCCGCCGCCGCTACGCCAATAGGAGGGCGGCGGACGGCTGCCGTAGGCCGGTCCTACCGTTTGGACCCGGCGGGTCTGCAAATCAAGACTCGCTACTACTGTTCTGCCAGTTGCCCGGCACCGGTTGCCGTTCAGGCGAAACGCTGAACCCGCCGGCAAGTCCGGAAAGCTCGCTTTTCGCCTCTTTTTCACGATTCTGCACGGATGCCCAGACCAGCTGGTCCCGGCTTCGGATTGCCGATGAGACTTGGCAAGAGCGACAATCACCAGTCACAACACGTGATCACGACCGAGATACCGACCGAGCGACGTGCCCATCGCCGATTCGCGGCGAGCGAACTGCACGGCCTCCGCACCGCTCGCGTGAAGTACGGTCACGACGTCAGCGTGATCGACATCTCCTCGGGCGGGGTGCTTTTTGAAACGACTGGCGACCTGAAGCCGGATTCGACGATCGTCCTTGAATTCGCGGCCGCCAGCCGTACCTTCCTGGTGCCTTCGCGCGTCGTGCGCTGCCACGACCTCGGGACCTTCGACAGCAATCCGCGTCTCGAAGGAGCGTGCGCGTTCCGGCGGCCGCTGCCGATCGAGGATCTCGTCGGCGAGCGGCGGCTATCGCCGCCAATGGCAAGGAAGGGTGTCGCTCGTGATGTGTCACCCTCGTCCGGATGGCTGCACGTGATCGGCAAGTATCGCGATGGCCGAACGGTGCGCGGCTACACGAACGACTTCAACCCGACGAGACCATACCTGCACGTCTCGCCGGCGCCCTTTGCCGACGAGACGAAGTTCGTCTCGATGATCCATCTCGACGCGCTGTTCTTCCTCTCCGATCCCAACACGTCGGCGGCGAGCGAGTACGAGTCGACCGACAAGGGGACGTCAGGAACGCGCGGTCGACGAGTCGCGATGACACTGCCGAACGGCAAAGAAATCATCGGCACGACACTGACCTACAGCCGCGACGGAGGCGGCTTCTTCGTGCGGCCACTCGATAGCGACGCCGGCACCACACGCGTGTTCGTCACCCAGAGCGGCATCCGGAAAATCAGGTTTCTCTAGCCGCATACAAGGCAGGTCTGAAGTGAAGACCCGCCTTACCAACTCCCGTGTCCCGAGCCCCGAGTCCCGAGTCCCGGAGCTTGTTCTTGCGTCATCACCTACATCTGTAGTAGATATAACCACGCTGATAGGAGATGACATTGGCACTGCCTCGTTTGACGAAGCTCGAACTGCAGATCATGGAAACGCTCTGGTCCAGGGGCGCCTTGTCGGTTCGCGAGATTCAGGAAGGCTTCGCCGAAGCGGACCGCCCGGCCTACACGACCGTGCAGACCATGGTCTACCGGCTCGAAAGCAAGAAGGCGATCCGCCGCGTGAAGAAGATTGGCAACGCCCATATCTTCGAGGCCGTGGTCTCGCGCCGCGCCGCGCAAAGGCGGCTCATCGATGAACTGCTCGACTTCTTCGGGGGCAGCAGCCAACCAGTCGTTGCCCATTTGATCGAGTCCGGCAGCCTGACGCTCGAAGACGTCAAGGAAGCCGAGCAGACACTGAAGAAACTGCACGCCGAGGGCGCGCGCAGCGCGCAATCGAAAGCGCGAGGTGGACGATGACGTTCGACTATGTGATCAATCACCTCTGGCAGTCGACGCTCGTGACTGCGGCGATCGCGGCTCTGACCCTCGCATTCCGGCAGACGCGGGCGCAGACGCGCTATTGGATCTGGTTCTCCGCGTCGCTCAAGTTCGCGATCCCGTTCGCGGCGCTCGCCTCGCTCGGGGCGCAGGTCCAGTGGCGGCCGCCGCTGCTAGCAACGCCCCCCGACTGGATGGTGGCCATCGAGTTGGCGAGCCAGCCATTCTCGCCGCCGCTGGTTGACACCGTGCTGCCGCGCGCGATGAGCGCGGAGGGCGGGCTTCCCTTCTCGACCGTTGCGTTCACGGTCTGGGGCGTAGGCTGCGCAATCGTCCTGCTGGTGTGGCTGGTCCGATGGCAACGGGTTTCCGCGGCAGCCTGTGCGGGATCGCCAATCACCTCGGGACGCGTACGTGACGCTTTTGCGCGTTTGGGCGCGCCACCTGCTCTGCCGCTCATCGCGTCTGATACGTCCCTCGAACCGGGCGTATTTGGCATCGTCCGGCCGGTGCTTCTGTGGCCGCGCGACATCGATACCAGGCTCGATGATGACCAGGTGCGCGCCATCCTCGCGCACGAACTCACGCACGTTCGTCGTCGCGACAATCTCACCGCGACGATGCACATGTTCGTCGAAGCAGTGTTCTGGTTTCATCCGCTGGTGTGGTGGGTTGGCGCTCGGCTCGTGGATGAACGTGAGCGCGCCTGCGACGAGGAGGTCGTGCGCCTCGGTAGCGAGCCACACGTCTACGCGGAGAGCATCCTCAAGACGTGTCAGTTCTACGTCGAGGCACCGCTCTCGTGCGTCACTGGCGTTACCGGTTCCGACCTGAAGAAGCGAATCGAGCGCATCATGGCTCATCGTCCTGTGTCCGCAGTAGGCGCGTGGAGCAAAACGCTGCTCGCCACGATCGCCGTGATGACACTGGCGGCACCGGTCGCAATCGGCGCACTGACCACTGCGCCTCGATCCCTCGTGACGGATCTGACGACGGCAAACAGAAAGGCGTCCTTCGAAGCTTCCACGGTCGCGCCAAACAAGACGGGCACGAATCGCGTGATGATGCGCATGGCGCCCGGTGGAGTCTGGGACGCGTCGAACGTCACGCTCGAATCGATGATCAGGCTGGCGTATCGACTCCAGGAGGTCCAGTTAGTCGGTGGCCCTGCCTGGATCTACTCAGACCGCTTCGACATCCAGGCGCAGTCGGCGCAAGGCGTGGCACCAGCGCAGTTCGGCGAACGGATGCAGTCGCTGCTCACCGACCGTTTCAACCTGAAGCTTCATCGTGAGACCCGCGAACTGCCTATCTACGCGCTTGTGGTTAGGAACGATCGTGGCCGCGGCAAGGCGTTGACGCCGGCGGCCGTCGATTGCGTAGCGTTCGCTCGAGATCGTGCTGCAAGTGCGCGCGGCGGGGCAGCCACACCATCGCCACAACGACCGGGCGAGCGTCCGACGTGCGGAACGATGGCGGCCCCCGGCCGGCTTGCTGGCGGCGGCGTGACGATGGAGCAACTGGCGTCGTCGCTCGCGCAGTACGCAGGCCGCCTGGTCGTGGACCGCACCGGTATGAGCGGAAGCTTCGACTACGAGCTGCGCTTCGCTCATGAACCTGCGCTTCGTGGGCGAGGCCCTGGCGGCGGACTCCCAGGGCCTGAGCCAGTCGCGCCACATGATGCTGGAGCCGTGTCGATCTTCGCGGCGGTGCAGGATCAACTGGGCTTGCAGCTCGACGCGCGACGCGCCCCCGTTGACGTGGTCGTGATCGATTCGGCGGATCAACCAACGGAGAAATAGCCAGGGGCGCTGACCCTAATAACCCGCAGCATGACTGCCTAGTTCTCGCAGTATCTTTTGCCGCGCTTCGCGCGGCGGCCCGTTGTGCGGTCGTCGCAACGAGTGCGAAATTCGCGTTTGAGCCCGCACAACGGGCCAGGACCGGGACTCGGGGCTCGGAGTTCGAGAGGGCACGCCCGCGTAGAGGAGATCAACGTGATCAAGCGCATTGCATTGGCAGCCGGCGCCGTGGCAGCGACCGTTGGCCCCATCGTCTTGAGCGCACAGATCGTGGCGCCCGCCGCGGACGCTCCAACGTTCGAAGTCGTGTCAGTGCGACCGGCGGCCGACACCGGCCGCAGAGGAGGGGGTGGCGGGCCGGGGCGATTCAACGGCGTGAACCTTCCCGTCCGGACACTGATTCGACAGGCATACGACATTCACGAGTCGCAGATCATCGGCGGTCCCGATTGGCTCGGATCGCAAGGCTTCGACATCAATGCGACCACGGGCGACAAGCCACCGGATCAGAGACGGTTCATGATGCAAACGCTGCTCCGCGATCGGTTCAAGCTGACCTTTCACAGCGAGAAGCGCGAGCTCCCGACTTACGCGCTGGTGGTTGCACGAAGCGACGGACGTCTCGGCTCTGGACTCAACAGGATTCCGGACGGCGAATGTCCGCCGCCAGGCGTACGTCGCGGCGCTCCCCCGGCTGGCGGCCGGCCTACGGCTCCGCCATCTCCGCTCGACCCGAATGCCCAGGCGCCGTGTGGCTCGATCGTCTTCGGCCCCGGGCGGCTTCTGGCGCACGGCGTGCCAATCGATATGCTCGCGCAATCAATCGGCAACCTGCCCGCGATCACGGCGTTCAACCGGATTGTCGTGAACGAAACGAAGCTCGAGGGACTGTACGATTTCGATTTCAAATGGACCAACGAATTCGCCGCACGTGGCGGACCGCCTCCGGCAGGGCCACCCCCGGCGCCCGCTCCCGGCGACGAGCCGACGCTCGTCACCGCGCTGCAGGAACAACTCGGGTTGAAGCTCGACGCGCGCAGGGCGACCGTCGATGTCCTGGTCATCGATTCAATCGAAAAGCCTTCTGAAAACTAGGGAACTCCGGGGCGGAACCACATGGCCAGACTTGGTGTCGAACACAGAAATCGTCCGGCCGGTTGCGAACCAATCACGGGGGCCGGACGTCATAATCTGCGTTCGCAGGGGCACAGTAAACGTGTGCCGATATCCCGATTCGCAAGCGCACGGAGAGCAGCAATGAAGAGACTGATCCTGATGGCGGCCGCATGCATGGCGTTTGCAATTCCTGCCTTTCTGTGCGGTCCATCTCTTGAGGCCCAGGCGCCCTCCAACGCGATGTTCGAGGTCGCGTCGGTCAAGCCGAACAAGAGCGGCGATGGCCGCGTCATGCTGGGCCTTCAGCCGGGCCGCCTGAACGCGACGAACGTCCCCCTTCGCATGCTGCTCCGCCAGGCGTTCAACGTGCAGGAATTTCAAATCGTCGGCGGACCCGACTGGTTGACGTCCGATCGCTTCGACATCATCGCGAAGGCGCCGGAAGGTGACTTCAATGCCGACCTGATGAGGCCGATGCTGCAATCGTTGCTCGTCGAGCGTTTCAAGCTGGGCTTCCACAAAGAAACGCGCGAGATGCCGATCTATGCGCTCACGAAAGCGCGTCCCGACGGCAAGCTCGGTCCGAACCTCTCCGCATCCACGATCGATTGCGCGGCAGTCATGCGCGGACGTCGAGGTGGCGGGCCGCCTCCTGCACCGCCCCCTCCTGCACCGCCTCAACCGGGACAGAAGATCGACTGCGGTTTCATGATCGGCTTCGGCAGAATGAATGTTGGCGGCATGCCGATGACCAACCTGGCCCAGTCACTCTCTCCGATGGTTGGCCGCATCGTGCTCGACAAGACGGAACTCGCCGGCAACTACGACTTCGAACTCACCTACTCCCCGGAGGGAATTGGCTCCGCCTTCCCGGGTGGCGGTCCTCCCCTCCTGAATGGGGGGCCTCCGCCCGTCGATCCGAATACCCCGACAATCTTTACGGCACTGCAGGAACAACTGGGTCTCAAGCTCGACTCGCAGCGAGGCCCGGTCGAGGTGGTCGTGATCGATCGTGTCGAACAACCGATCGCCGACTGAAGGGACGAACTCGGGATGCAGCGACGGGCAAGTGAAGCACTCGCGTATTTACTGATCGCGGCGCTTGTCGCTGGCTCGTGGCCTGCGTCTGTGTATGCGGCGTCGGAGTATTACGGACAGGTCATCTTCGGCAGTGTCCCGGTTCCGGGAGCCACGGTCACAGCGACGCAGGGTGACATACGCCTGACGACGTCGACCGACGCGCAGGGGATCTTCCGGCTCACCGACATCGCGGATGGAGCGTGGAACATTCGGATCGAGATGCGAGGGTTCGCGGAGCTGACCCGCGACGTCACAATCGGACCGGAGAGCCAACCCACGATGTGGGAGCTCTCCTTGTTACCATTCGAGGAGATCGCCAGGAACCTGCCGCCGCCGCCCGCTCCTCGCCCGGCGCCCGCTCCGCAATCGAACGGCAGTCAGGCGACAGCGACTCGCTCGCAGACCAACGCGCCGACAACTCCGTCACAGACAGGTTTTCAACGCGCGGGCGTGACGCCTTCGCAGACACCGCCTCCGCGCCAGGCCTCTGCGCCGCCGCCCGACGATCCTCCCGCCGACGGGGCAGCAGCCGCAGATGGGTTCCTGATCAATGGCAGCGTGAACAACGGTGCGGCCTCACCGTTTGCACAGCCGGCCGCGTTCGGTAATAACCGGCGGCGTCCGGGCGCGCTTTACAACGGCATGATCGGTGGCCTGTTCAGCAATTCGATGTGGGACGCGCGGTCTCACTCACTCACCGGCGCGCCGGTGCCGAAACCTGACTATTACAACGTGCATCTACTCAGCACGTTCGGCGGGCCGGTAAAAGTTCCGCGCCTGCAAAATCGTTTGAACGTCTTCGTGGGATTCCAGCGTGTCGCCGACGACAACGCGATCACTCAACCAGGGTTGATGCCCACAGCCCTCGAGCGCTCCGGCAATTTCTCACAGAGCCACGACGCCAACGGCAACCCGATTCAGATCAAGGATCCAGTGACCGGGCTTCCCTTCGCCGGTAACACGATCCCGCGCGAGCGGATCAGCCCGCAAGCGGCCTCTCTGCTCGGCTACTATCCACAGGCAACCCGCGAGAGCGATGGCCGCTACAACTACGAAATGCCCATACTCTCGGTGCTGCGCCAGGAAAGCTTGCAGTCGCGCCTCACGCAGAACGTCAATCAGCGAAACCAGATCTTTGGCAACGTCTCCTACCAGCGCACGACGACCGATGCGAACACCCTCTTCGGTTTCGAGGACCAGAATCGCGCGTCAGCCATCGACACGCAGGTGAACTGGACTCATCGGCTCGCGCAACTCACCTCCATTCGTCTTCGTTATCAATTCACGCGGCAGACGACAGAAACGAGACCGTACTTCGCATACCGGACGAACGTCTCGGGCGAGGCGGGCATCAACGGCAACAACCAGGAACCGGTCAACTGGGGCCCGCCGAGTCTCAGTTTCGCAGGCGGCATCGCGGGACTCGCGGACGGCCTGCCGCGATTCACGCGCAACGAAGGCAATGGAGGCGGCGGCGACGTCTTCATCAACCGCGGACGGCACAACTTGACGATCGGCGGTGACGTTCGCCGCAATCACGTCGACATTCTCTCCCAGCAGGATCCTCGCGGAGGCTTCGCGTTCACCGGCGCTGCGACCGGATCTGACTTCGCCGACTTCCTGCTGGGCATTCCCGCCACGAGCCAGATCGCGTACGGCAACGCGGATAAATATCTGCGAGGCTTCTCGTACGACGCGTACATCACCGACGACTGGCGCGTCGGTCCTGCGCTCACGATCACGGCAGGCGCGCGATGGGAATACGAGTCGCCGCTGACCGAGCAATTTGGCCGTCTCGTCAACCTGGACATCGGCCCGGGCTTCAAGTCGATCAGCCCCGTACTGGCCACGGACCCGGCCGGATCGCTCACCGGTGAAACGCTGCCCTCCTCGTTGATGCACGCGGACTGGGGTGGATTGCAGCCGCGCCTTGCGGTCGCGTGGAGGCCGGTGCCTGGATCGTCGGTCGTGGTGCGAGCGGGGTACGGCATCTACCGCAACACCAACGTCTATCAGTCGATCGCCACGCTCATGGCGCAGCAGCCACCTCTCTCGCGCGCGCTGAGCATCGCCAACAGCCGGGACAATCCCCTCACGCTCGCCAACGGCTTCGTCGCCCCCGAGGGCGAGACCCTCAACACCTTCGCCGTGGATCCCGACTTCCGAATCGGCTCGGCGCACAACTGGCAGGTATCGATCCAGCGCGACTTGCCAGCGTCGCTAACGGTGAACGCCACTTATCTGGGGACAAAGGGAACGGGACTCATCCAGGAATTCCTGCCCAACACGTATCCGCCCGGGGTCGTGGACCCGTGCGCGACTTGCCCGTCCGGCTTCGTCTATCTGATCTCCGGCGGCCGATCGTCACGCCACGCCGGCCAACTCCAGGTGCGCCGCCGATTGCGCAACGGGCTGACTGCAACCGCACAGTACACGCTGGCCAAGGCCATGGACGATGCCGCGTCGTATAGCGGCGCGAATCTCAGCGGAACAGCGTTCGCGCAGAACTGGCTGGACCTCGAAGCCGAACATGGCCGCTCCAATTTCGATCAGCGTCATCTCCTGACGGTGCAGTTCCAGTACACGACTGGGGTCGGCGTCGCAGGCGGCGCGCTCGTCGATGGGTGGCAGGGCTCGCTGTTGAAAGGCTGGACGGTCACCAGTCAGCTCACGACCGGGAGTGGGATGCCATTGACGCCGTACTACCTGGCCACGACCCCGGGCACTGGATTCACCGGCGCGATCCGCGCATCCTTGACCGGAGCGCCCACCGACGCGCCCGCCGACTACTACCTCAATCCGGCGGCGTACACGACGCCTGCGTCCGGTCAATGGGGAAACGCCGCGCGCAACTCGGGGACCGGACCAATGCAGTTCGGTCTCAACGCCGGCATCACGCGCACGTTCCCGTGGGGCGGCCGTCTCAATATGGATTTCCGCATCGACGCGACCAACGTCCTGAATCACGTGACCTATTCCACCGTCAACACGCTCGTGAGCAGTCCACAATTCGGTCTGCCGAGCGGCGCCAATCAGATGCGGCGGATTCAGACAAGTGTCCGCATGAGGTTTTAGTCATGCCGCGTTCGCAATTCACCACGCGTCGTCAACTTCCAACTCCCAAGAAAGCCAACTTCCAACGTTGGGAGTTGCGGAGTTGGGCGTTGGGAGTTGTCTGGTTCTTCCTTGTGGCGGCTCTTGGGGCGCAAGGTGGCGCCGCGCAGCAACAACAAACCCAGCAGCCAGTCTTTCGTGCAACCACTCGCCTCGTCGTCCAGACCGTGACCGTCAAGGACAAGGACGGCAAGGTCATCGAAGGGCTGACAGCGAAAGACTTCTCCGTGACCGAGGACGGACAGCCTCAGGACATCGCCTTCGTCGAGTTTCAACGCATGCAGGGCGCGGCTCTTGCCGCACCTGCGCCAGCGGGTAATGCCGATCTGCCGCCTCCGGCGGCTCCGCCACCACCTGCCGCCGGCAATCAGGTCGAGCGCGCGACCGTGACCCAGATCTCAGCGCCTCCTCCCGGTGACATCCGGTATCAGGATCGTCGGCTCCTGGTCTTCTACTTCGATGGCGCAGGGATGTCTCCGCCGGATCAAATCCGCGCGTACACGAATGCGCTGAAGTACATCGACACGCAGATGACACCTGCGGATCTGGTCGCCATCATGGCGTTCCAGAATGGCGCGGTCTCAGTGAAGACCGACTTCACCGACAACAAGAACACGCTTCGTGAAGTCATTCAGATCCTGATCTACGGTGACGATCAGAACAACGACGGCATCGCCGATCACCCCGAGGGGACGGCCTTCGGCCAGAACGACGCGGAGTTCAACATCTTCAACACCGACCGTCAGCTCGCTGCGCTGCAGACGGCGGTCTCGATGCTGCGTCCGCTCCCCGAACAAAAGACACTGCTCTACTTTGCAAGCGGCATCCGTCTCTCCGGTTCTGACAACCAGGCACAGCTTCGCGCGACGGTGAACGCGGCGATTCGAGCCAACGTCACGCTGAACCCGATCGACGCACGCGGCCTGGTGGCCACGCCCCCGCTCGGCGACGCCAGCCGCGCCTCACCAGGCGGCATCGGCATGTTCACCGGCAAGCTCGCCGATGCCATCGTCACGAACTTCCAGCGGACACAGGACACGCTGTATGCGCTCGCCAAGGACACCGGCGGGAAGGCGATGTTCGACTACAACGATCTCTCGCTCGGCATCGTGCAAGCCGCGCAGGCCGTCAGCGATTACTACATCCTCGGCTACTACAGCACACACGTCGACACCGACGGAAAATTCCGGCGCGTTCGGATCACGTTGAACGGCGGCAAGGTTGGCGAGCTGGCCTATCGGCAGGGTTACTACGCCGACAAGGCATTCGGGCGGTTCAACGACGCCGACAAGGAGCGGCAGCTCGAAGAAGCCCTGATGCTGGACAACCCCGTCACTGACATCACGATTGCGATGGAGGTGAACTACTTCCAACTGAATAGCGCGGAGTACTTCGTCCCTGTCGCCGTCAAGATCCCGGGGAGCGAGCTGGAGTTGGCGCGGCGCCGCGGTGCGGCGCGCACCCTCATCGATTTCATCGGCGAGGTCAAAGACAACTACGGCTACACGATGCAGAACGTGCGCGACAAGCTCGACATCAAGCTGAGTGAGGAAACGGCCAGCCAGTTGGTGACGCGGCCGATCCAATACGAGACCGGGTTCACGCTCCTACCAGGCACGTACGTCATCAAGATCCTGGCACGCGATTCAACCACGGGCCGAATCGGCACCTACCAGGCGCCATTCACCGTTCCCAACCTGATGAAGGAAGACGTACGGCTTCCGATCAGTTCCGTCGTCTTGAGCAGCCAGCGCGTACCGATGACCGAGGCGCTGCACACGGTTCAAAACGGGGCGGCACAGTTCACCCATCCACTGGTCTTTGACGGCGAGAAACTCTTTCCAAGCGTCACTCGCGTCTTCAGCCGCAGCCGGGAGATGTACGTATATCTCCAGGCGTACGAGCGTGGGGCGGACACGACGCGTCCCCTGGTCGCATTCGTCACCTTCTTCCGGGGAAACGACAAGGTCCTCGAAACGCAGCCGCTCGCGGTGACCGACGGCATGGACGCCCGATCGAAGGCGGTTCCGATTCGACTCAGCATCCCGATCGATGAACTGTCGCCAGGACGTTACGACTGCCAGGTCAGCGTGCTCGAGCCGAACGGACGCAAGGTTGCGTTCTGGCAGGCACCGATCGCCGTCGTGCCGTAGCCCTCAGAGTTTCAACGCCGACATTAATCGGCACCCGCACGGGCGGCGGCGGTGACTCTGGCGCGACCCGAGCGCCATGCGGCCGGGAGCACCATCGCAACGCGGTCCGGGCACTGGAACGGGCTTCGGGAGGCGACACTCATCGGAGATCGTCTGACTGCGCCTGTGGATGGACCCACCCTGTAGTTCTTGCAGAGTTGCCACGACACCATGCGGTTCTGTCCGCTTGGTTCGTGGGTGAAGTGCCGGAACCCATCATTTCTACTGATCCTTGTCAAAGGTACAAGCGTTGCCTCAGCCACGCTTAAATGGGCAACACAGATGTCGCAGTTCTCGTCGGCCTCGGCGCGTTATTCCTTGTTCTCGTTCGCGTGATATGGCGCAGCAACCGCCGGTCCCGCCGAACCGATGTGGGTCCCGTGAGCGAACAGTGGCTGGCTGAGAGAAGGGGGAAGGAAGATTAGCCGATAATCCTGTACATGCACAACGCTGGCACACGGATACGTCGAATCGCCGGTATTACCCTGTGCCTGGCGGCGGCGGCCGCCGTGGCGGCTGCTCAGACCGCGCCAACTTCCGGCAAAAGCTTCCTGTGGAAGGTGCAATCCGGCTCGAAGGTCGTTTATTTGGCAGGATCGGTCCACGCCCTCAGTGCAGATGTGTATCCGTTGAATCAGGCCTTCGATCGCGCGTTTGCGGCGTCGGGCACCCTCGTCGAGGAGATTGACCTCGCGGAAGCCGAATCGCTGGCAATGGCGCCTGCCATCCTCGCCAAGGGGATGTACGTAGACGGTCGGCGTTTCGACAACATCGTTTCGAAAGAAACGGCCGCCCTGGTCGCCGCGCGGCTCAAGGAATCGGGGCTGCCGGTCGAGATGTTCCAGGTGATGAAGCCCTGGATGGTGATGCTGACCATCGCCGCGCTCGAAGCGCAGAAAGCCGGCCTCGATCCGAAGCTTGGTCTCGACAAGCATTTTTACGATCGCGCCAAGGCCGCGGGTAAGACTATCGTCGGCCTCGAGACCGCAGAATCCCAGATCGATCGCCTGGATAAGATGTCCGACTCGCTGCAGGAGCAATTGCTCCTGAGTTCACTCAGCGAGGCGGAGACTGCGCGCAACAGCCTGAAAACCATTGTCGCGGCCTGGCAGCGTGGCGACAGCAAGGAGCTGGAGAAGACGCTGCTGAGCGACTTCACGCAGTACCCGGCCGCGTATCGATCGCTTATCGTGGAGCGCAATCACAACTGGATGCCGCAGATCGACGCATGCTTCATTCGACCGCAGCCGTGCATGGTTGTGGTGGGCGCGGCGCACCTTGTCGGTCCCGATGGACTGCTCACCTTGCTGCAGCGCAAGGGCTACCGTCTCGAGCAGCAATAACTGCGCACGCGGCTGTTCGCTGCCACCGCCATCTGTCGTTGACACCTGAAGCGGGATGACCCCGGAACTAGCCAGGGACGCTGCGTGAGATATCCCGGCAGCATGACTGGCTAGTTCTGGCTGTATCTCTCGTCGCGCTGCGCGCGACAGCCCGTTGTGCGGACTAGCAACGAGGGCAACTTCACGTTTCGGGCTTCACAACGGGCTGGCTGCTGTGCGGGAGGTGGCGATGGCGCTGTATGCCTTCGACGGGACCGGCAGTGACGGTCAGGACAGGCACTGCCGGGACACGAACGTTTTCGACTTCTTTCGCGCCTACGACGGCGGTCCCAGGAACGACGATCCCTCGCTCAAGGTGGGAAGCCTCTATCTCAAGGGCATCGGCACGCGTTCGCGCGCGTTCGTCGGTGACAAGCCCGCCGAAGCGTTCGGGGTCGGTGGACATCGCCGGGTGCGCCAGGCCATCGATCGGCTGGAGAACAACTTCGAGGTTGGCGATACCGTTGTCGACGTTATCGGCTTCAGCCGCGGCGCGGCGCTCGCCGTGTCCTTCGCCAACGAGCTCGCCGGCAAGCTTCCGCGCGTGTCAATCCGGTTCATGGGTCTCTGGGATGTCATCGGTCATTTCGGCGCTCCGGGCCGCCGCTTCAATGCCGGGCACGACCTCGGCATGCCACCAAACGTCGTGCGTTGCTATCACGCGATGGCGCTCGACGAGACACGGCTGTCGCTGCCGCTGACCCGCCTCTCGGAAACGGACCCGGACACCGGCCGGCTCCTCGAAGTCTGGTTTCGAGGTGTGCACGCCGATGTCGGCGGCGGCAACGGCAACCGGGGCCTGAACTGGATCTCCTTGAATTGGCTGTTCGAGAACGCGCGGCGTGATGGCCTACCGATCAACCGGGCCACCCTCATGGCAAATGCGGCACACGTCGTATTGCCCCAACAAATCAGCGACCACGAGGGCGACACGCAACTTCGCCGCGCAATCCTGCCCACCGACCTGCTTCATATGAGCGTTCAACTGGAGCCCGGCGTCCCCGGGCGTCCGCACAACAATCCGCCCTTACCGCTCGCGCGGATCGATGACGCCGGACGGATTGAGGAAGTTGTCTAAGCCACTCGAGTGGGGGTCTTCTGAACCGGCCCTGGACCGAGGCGACGCTGCGCGTTCGCCGTATGGTTGTTTTCCAGGTATTCGACGCCTTCGACCGTGATCGTCAGCATCGAACCGTCGGAGCGCGAGATGTACTTCTTTTGCACCAGGAACCAGATCGTGAACTCGAGGTGTTCTCGGGCCCGGCCGGTCAGCTTCTCGAGATCCAGCGGCGATAACCCGGGGTTGTCGAGCTCCAGGCGCCGACGCGTGTAAAGCACTTCGAGCACAGTAAGCCGGATCGTGCGCTCCGAGTCGAAATTGTTATCTGCCTCTGCCGCGCTGGCAACGAGGCGCCACCGCTCCTGCCGCAACCCGGTGTGGACGATGTCGTATCGCGCGCGTTGCTCCGGGTCGCTGAGCACCCGGTAAGCCTCGTTCAATTCGCGGAATTGGGCCTCGTTGCCGGTTTCGACGTTGTCTGGGTGGTAACGCTGTGCCAGCAGCCGGAAGACCCGATGAACGGTCTCTGGCTCAGCGTTTGGACTGATTTGCAGAATCTCGTAGTAATCAGGCTGATTCGACGGCACACGCCCTCCGCGACTGGAAGCCGCTTTACCCGGGCTTATCGGCCCGGCTTTGGTATCCGGCCAGTCCAGCCCCCAATACCCGCCTGTTTGCGTGCGAAATTTTGGGCCGAACGGTATACCCTATGGGCGCTATTCTGGGCGCGCGCGCGCCATTTTCTTTCCGGGAGAGAGCAACCATGTCCGTACGTTACGCACGACGACTTCTGGGCCTGTCCGCGGCAGTCCTCTTGTTCACGTCGCTGGCTCACGCGCAAGCAACGCAGACCAAGCCATTCGAACCGACCGTCGGCCAGGCCGGCAAGGACGTTGTCTGGGTGCCCACACCACAGGCGTTGGTCGAGCGAATGCTGGATCTCGCGAAGCTGACACCTCAGGACTACCTGATGGACCTGGGCTCCGGCGACGGGCGCACGGTCATCACCGCGGCGAAGCGCGGCGCGACGGCGCAGGGCGTCGAATACAACCCTGACATGGTCGCCCTCTCGCAGCGGAATGCGAAGGAGGCAGGCGTCACCGCCAAGGCTACCTTCGTGAAGGCGGACCTGTTCGAGACCGACTTTTCCAAAGCGCAGGTCGTCACGATGTTCCTGCTGCCCTCAATCAACCTCCGGCTGCGGCCCAAGATCCTCGAGATGAAGCCCGGCACACGAATCGTGTCGAACACGTTCACGATGGACGACTGGCAGCCAGATGAGACGTCGATGGTCACCGAGGATTGCACCAGTTGGTGCACGGCGCTCCTGTGGATCGTGCCGGCGAAGGTCGAAGGCACGTGGCAGATGCCTCAGGGTGCGTTGGCGCTGACGCAGAAATTCCAGATGGTGTCAGGAACGCTTGGCGGGATGCCGATCAGCGACGGACGCCTGCGCGGCGACGAACTGACCTTCACGGCGGGTGGCGCCAAGTACACGGGCAAGGTAAACGGCAATACGATCACGGGTAATGGCGGCAGCGGCGGCAAGTTCTCCGCCACGCGTAAATAGCCGCGGTCCGCTCACCAGACAGTAGACGCACGTGCAAGCCTGCCTGCTTCTTCTGAACATCCTGCTGACGTCGGGCTTGGGACTCCAGGCCCAACCCGACGTCCAAGCCGACAAGACCTTCTACGCCGTCTCGTACGTCGAGACGAAATCCTCTTCGACGAAAGAGGCAATCGACGCGCTCCATCGCTACCGTGACGCCAGCCGAAAGATCGATGGCTTCGTCCGGATCGACTTGTTCGAGCAGATCGGCCGGCCCGGACATTTCGTCGTGCTCGAAACCTGGCGCGATCAGCCGGCCTTCGACGCGAGGGACGCGGCCGTCCAGAAACAACTGCTCACCGCGCTTCAGCCCATCCGCGTCAGCGACTACGATCAGCGTCCGTATAAAACACTGACGACGGCACAGGCATCCGCAGGAGACGGCCAGGCGATCTACGTCGTCTCGCACGTCGACGTGGCACCGAATCTCCAGACCCAACCCCCCGGCCCGCTGCTGACCCGCCTCGCCGAGACCAGCCGCAAGGAGCCCGGCAACCTGCGGTTCGACGTCGTTCAGCACACGATGCGCGCAAATCACTACACGGTCATCGAAGGATGGCGGAATCAACAGGCGTTCGACGCGCACGTGGCCGCCGCTCACACCAGACAGTATCGCGACACGCTGCAACCGATGACCGGCAGTCCTCTCGACGAGCGCGTCTACAAAGGCATCGAGTAAACCGGAGGCACCATGTTGAGTGACGACACGATTGCTGGGTTCAGGACGAGTCTGCTCGGCCAGCTCATCACCCCGGGCGACGCGCAGTACGACGAGGCGCGGAAAGTCTACAACGCGATGATCGATCGACGACCGGGCCTCATCGCACGCTGTGTCGACGTCGCCGACGTGCAGACCGCCGTCAACTTCGCTCGCGAGCAGAAGCTCCTCGTCTCGATTCGCGGCGGCGGCCACAATGCGGTCGGCCTCGGTGTGTGCGATGGCGGGCTGGTAATCGATCTGTCACCGATGCGATACGTGCGGGTCGATCCGAAGAAGAAAACCGTCCTCGTCGGGGGCGGGTCGCTCTGGGGCGATGTCGATCACGCCACGCATGCGTTCGGGCTTGCCGTGCCAGCGGGCATCATCTCCACCACGGGCGTCGGTGGCCTCACGCTGGGCGGTGGAATCGGACACCTCACGCGGCAGTTCGGGTTGAGCATCGACAGCATACTCGCGGTGGACATGGTGCTTGCTGACGGCCGCTTCGTCACCGCCAGCCCGAAGGAAAACTCCGACCTGTTCTGGGCCATACGCGGTGGCGGCGGCAACTTCGGCGTGGTCACCTCGTTCCTGTTCAAGGCGCATCCGGTCCACACCAACTACGCCGGCCCGATGCTCTGGGAACTGGACGATGCTCCTGCGGTGATGAAGTGGTATCGCCGCTTCATCAAGAAGGCACCGAAGGAGTTGAACGGGTTCTTCGCCTTCCTCACCGTCCCACCGGGTCCACCGTTCCCCGAACATCTGCACAACAAGAAGATGTGCGGCGTCGTGTGGTGCTACACCGGACCGTTGAAGAGTGGACCGAAGGTGTTCAAACCGATCCGCGCCTTCAAGACTCCGGCGCTCGACATGGTCGGACCGATTCCGCATCCGGTCATGCAGAGCATGTTCGATCCCCTGTATCCGCCCGGCGATCAGTGGTACTGGAAGGCCGACTTCGTTCACGAATTGAGCGACGAAGCAATCGCCCTGCACGTCGAGCACGCGCACAAGCTCCCGACATGGAAGTCGACGATGCACATGTATCCGGTCAACGGGGCGGCTGCGCGCGTCAAGAACAAGGCGAGCGCATGGGCCTATCGAGATGCCACCTGGGCAGCCGTCATTGTCGGCGTCGATCAGGATCCCGGGAAGAAAGAGGCGCTGACCACCTGGGCGAGGGACTACTGGGATGCCCTTCACCCCTACTCAGCCCCGGGCGCGTACGTGAACTTCATGATGGACGAGGGCGAGGATCGCGTGAAGGCGACGTACGGGAAGAACTACGCCCGGCTGACAAAGGTGAAGAAGAAGTACGACAGGGGCAACCTGTTCCGCTTCAACCAGAACATCAGACCGGCAAAGTGACTCCGTGTAGGATCAACTGACTCGTACTAGTTCATCGTGTCCAACTCCTGGACCACAGACGGGAACACGTCACGCGCCGCATTGCGGCCGATGAAGCAGTCCAGATGTGCATACTCCGGGAACACCAGACGCGTGCATGCACCAGCGCCGTGACGTTCCTGGATCCAGTGCATCGTCTCTGCCGATCCTCTCGGCAGGAACAACTCGTTCTCGCTGCCTTGCATCAAGACGATGCGAGCCTGCAGTCGAGCGAGGTGTGGAAGGTACACGTCGGCGCCAGCGGCATCGACGATGCGGCCGTGCCGGATGAACTGGCCGATCTGGCCGAATGTCGTGACGTTACCGTAGCCGAATATCCAGTCGAGAGCATCTCTCGTGTCCCGATTGATCTGCCCAGGATTCATCACGGGACCGTAGATCGCGTGAATCCGCCGGCACACCGGCCCCAGTGGCTGCCACTCGGGCGGTGTGGGGCTGAGGCGCAGCAACTCGTCGACAACCTTCTCGACTGCAGTCCGTCCGGCATCGGTTTCGACCCCGTGCATGCCGGCGCGGGCGAACAACCAGTCGAGTCGCAACCCTGCCTTCAACTTCGCCAGATCGGAGACCTCGATGAACGGCATCACCTGGGAGCCCACGAACTGTCTCACTGCCTTCAGCTGACCCGCCAACAACGCCATGAATCCGGTGGCTGATCCAAGGCAGTGTCCCAACGCCTGCACCGAGTCGGCGCTGGTCTGACGTCGTACGTACTCGATCGCGGCTGGCCAATCGTGAAGCGCCACCTCATCGAGTGTGAATTGTGTCCGCGACGCCGGCAGATCTGGGCTGGCGCGGTAGTCCAGCAGCCAGAGGTCGTAGCCGTGGCCGGTGAAGAACTCGACCCAGTTCGTCTCGATGCCGTCCCAGGCGAAGACCAGGCTGGTATTGCTGAAGCCAGGTGCGCATACCAGCGGTCCCTTGCTACCGCCGTTGTACCGCACTAATCGAAGCTCCACTCGATCGTCCGTTTCGAAGAAATGCACTTCAGGCACGGGTGAATCGAGCGAACGCTTCTGCCTGACGACGGCACGATCCCCTGGGGTCGGGTTCGTCGACAACGCCCCTCCGAAGTGCTCCCACACACGGCCGGCGAACAGGCGTCCGAACTCGCCGAGCAACCTTGCGCGTGCGGTCGCATCCGGGGCGTTGCGAACCTTGAGTGTGGTCAGTTGGCGCGCGAAGTCGGCCGGTTTTATCCGAAGGATGCCTCGACCCACGACCGGTGCCGCGTCGCTATCGCCGTCATGAACGGTGACGAATAACGTCGTTGTCGATGGCCAAATGTCCTGCAGCCGGCCGTCGCGAATCACCTTCATCCCGTCGAAGTACAGGGTGCGACCGTCGCTCGCATGCAACCGCATGCGATACCGCATCCGGTGCATGTGGATATCAGCGTTGTCCTCGACGAAGAGGTTGAACTGACCGTTCCGCACGGCAAGCGGGTCGGGCGATAGTTCGCGCGCGTGCACCGTGCCATAAAGGGTGGCGCCATGCTCGGGATCGGCGATCATAGCTTCGACATCGGACGCGGCAACAGTGAGGACGAAGTCGCAGGTCGATCCGTCACGCTTGCCTTGCTGCGCGGCCTGCTCGTAGTCAGCGAATACTGCTGTCGAGAAATATCCTGACATCCGCTCGGTGAACTGGAGCCCGGCACGCGCTTCCCTTTGTCGAGCGGCGGGTGAAGACGGAAGCGCATACTCGATGTGCCACCCTCGATCCGTGGCCAGGAGCGCACTATTGCGTTCGGCAAGCGCGGTGATGGTCAGAAGCGGGTTCACCCCCAGTGAGCGAGGGATCACCGACCCGTCCATCACGTAGAGACCGTCGTGCACCGCGATGCCGGTCGCTTGTGCGTAGACCTGCCCTTTGTGATTCACGACACCGTCCGCCGCGGTTTCGGCCATCGCGCAACCGCCCAGCGGATGCACCGTCACGAGCCCGTGCTTGAACATTCGGCTCCAGATCGGGTTCCTGACGAAGATCCCTCCAAGTGCTGTGGTCGCCGCTTCGAGTTGCTGGTTGACCCGCTCGAACACGGGCCGCTGCCCGACGGCGTTCCAATCGACGCGCAGTCGGTCGTTGTCCAAGTGCAAACGCCCATCGCTTCCGTCGTGGCTCATCACGAGAAATGTCTGCGTGTGCGCCAGCGATCCCGCATTAGCCCCCGCAAGCAGGCTGGTTGCTTCCGCCTCCTTACGTCGTACGATCTCGCCAAGGTCGACCTCCCCCAGGTGTGAGCCTGCGTCTCCGGCAACGGCCAACGGCACGGTCAGCACTCGCGCCAGCGCGGCCGGAACGCTGCCTTCCTCGATGATCAGTCCGTCTTCCTGATCATCGGTGTTGCGCATATCGATGACGCTTGTGATACATGGGCCGATCAGTGCGTGCGACGAATGATCGGAACCGGTGCTGACACCGTCGATTCGATCGGCGGTGTGATACGCAAACCCCAGCACATCACCATTGCCGCTAAACCGCGTGCCAATGGCTGGCGACAGCGACAGCCCGTGCTCGCGCGAGCGCAGCAGAATCTCGGTAGACCCAAGCGTGCCGGCCGCGAGCACGACCACGTCCGCGCTTACGGACAGCGTCGTCTCGTTGAATCTCTCGCGTCCGCCACCGGTGGTATTGAAATACACCGTCCACGCGTTGCCTTGCCTCGCCACGTACCGGACTCGGGTCCCCACGAACATCTGCGCTCCGTGGTTCCAGGCATCCGGCAGGTAATTCATCAGCGTCGTGTTCTTCGCTCCCACGTTGCAACCTGTCACGCAATCGCCGCAGAGCGTGCACGCGCGTTGTTCGACACCGACGTGATTGACGACGTTCTCCTCGAACGTCACATTGATAGGCACGCGACGGAACGGCTGTCCCATAGCGTTGGCGGATTTCTCGTGTGCCGTCAGCTTGTTGAGAGGCGGGCTGTCTTCTGGGAATGTCCGCGGTCGCAGCATTTGAATCGCGTGAGCGAACGCATCGGCCAGCAGGCCGTCGCGGTCGGCTCGCAACGGCGCGGGCCAATGGCCATCGTCAAAAATACGCGGATCCGGCGGCAACGAGACGTTCGCATTGATGAGTGACGTGCCGCCGAGACCACAGCCGACGAGGACGTTCACATCGGGGTTGAGACGGAAATCGAACAGCGCGGTCTGCGACCAGAAGTGGCCCTCGGGCGCATCGATTTGGATCTCGCGAGCGGCCTCGTGAAAGGTGTCCGGATACTCGCCAGGGTGCCGTTCAAGACCGCGCTCGAACAGACAGACGGTGCGCCCTGCGCGCGAGAGGCGGGACGCGGCAACGCCACCGCCGTAGCCAGATCCGACTACGACGACATCGTAGTGTTCCCGCAGATCCTCGAGTGGGGACGACAACCTGTGCATCGTTCCTCCGCAGCGGCGTGCGACTGTCTTATCGCCTCTTCACCGGTGACTCACTCGAAGGCTCGCGGCTCGATCTTCGCCGACGCGTCGAATGCGGGTTGTCGTGCGAGTTCGAGCCCGTGCAGTTTGGCACACGCGAAGACAGTCAATCGACAAATCGGAACCACTCCAGAGGCGTTCGTTAGGCCTCATTTGGCCGTTTCCTCTAATGAATCTGGGACAGAATACCCCCGCATGGCGCAGATCTTCCTCAGCTATGCCCGCGAGGACCGGCCAAGGGCGTCGATCCTCGCTGTCGCACTCGAACGCTGCGGTTGGTCTGTCTGGTGGGACAGACAAATCCCCTACGGCCGGGATTTCCGTGCGTACACACAGGAACAGCTCGACCGAGCGGCCTGCGTCGTCGTGCTTTGGTCTTCGGCTTCGGTCGAATCACAGTTTGTCCGCGATGAAGCGAGCGAAGGGCTGAACGGCCGCCTCGTGCCTGCTCTCCTCGAGCCAGATGTGAGGCCGCCACTTGGCTTCCGGCAACTCCAGGCCGCGAACCTGAGCAGCTGGCGCGGGGAGACACTCCACGAGGAATTTGTCGACTTCATCAAATCGATCGAAGCCATCGTTCCCCGGTCGGCCTTCGACAAGTCTGCGCCAGCGGTTGGAGCCGCCCCAGGTCTCGAGGGCGACTCCGCTCAAGTCGTTCACGTCACAGACAATCAGGGATTCGACAGCGCATCCTCATCTGACGCCACCCCTACGACGCTGACGGAGAGTTGGACGCATCGACCTATCACAAAGCTGTCAATCGCAGGAGCTGCCGTCCTCGTCGTTGTGCTGGCGACGATCTTCGCGGCACCGTTCTCGCGTCCAAAGACCTGCGAGCAAGGAGTCGCAGACGACTGCTTCGCTGAAGGCCGGCGTTACGCGAACGGAACGGAGGGAAGGGTGAAAGACCCGGCGCGCGCCGCCGCACTGTTTCAAAAGGCGTGCGACGGCGGAAACGCGGACGGTTGCAACCGGCTTGGCATCTTCTACGCGAACGGGGACGGTGGTCTTTCAAGGGACATGGCTCGTGCTGTTGCTTTGTACCAAAAGGCCTGCGATCTCGGCGACGGGTTCGCTTGTAACAACCTTGGCTTCCAATACAGCGAGGGAGGCGGTGGTCTGACGAAAGACGAAACTCGTGCCGCCGCGCTCTACCAGAAGGCCTGCGACGACGGCAGTTTGGTTGGTTGTAATAACCTCGGCCTTGACTACGCATTTGGTCGCGGCGGTCTGTCGAAGGACCTGACCCGTGCCGTCGCGCTCTTCCAGAAGGCCTGCGACGGCGGGCATACGCCCGGTTGCTATAACCTCGGCGTGAACTACGGCGCCGGGGATGGCGGTCTTGTGAAAGACGAAGTCCGTGCCGTCGCGCTCTTCCAGAAGGCCTGCGACGGCGGGCACGCGCCCGGTTGCTACAACCTTGGCGTGAACTACGCCGCCGGGGATGGGGGTCTCGTGAAAGACCTGGCTCGGGCGGTCGCGCTCTACGAGAGAGCCTGCGATGACGGCTTCGAACTGGGTTGCCTCAACCTAGGGGTCCACTACTCGAAGGGGGACGGCGTCTCGAAAAATCTCACGCGTGCCGTCGCGCTTTACCAAAAGGCATGCGATCGGGGTAGCGCGCTGGGTTGCAGCAACCTCGGCAACTACTACGCGAGAGGGGACGGCGGTCTCTCGAGGGACCCGACCCGTGCCGTCGCGCTCTATCAAAAGGCTTGTGAGGGAGGGGCCGCGGCCGGTTGCAGCGACCTTGGTAGCTACTACGCAGATGGGACAGGCGGTCTCTCAAAGGACCTGGCTCGTGCTGTCGCGCTCTTCCAACAAGGTTGCGACGGTGGTGACGCGGATGGTTGCAGCAATCTTGGCGTTTACTATTGGCGCGGAGGCGGCGGTCTTTTGAAAGATGTGGCTCGTGCCGGCGCCCTTTTCCTGAAGGCGTGCGACGGCGGCAGCGCAGTCGGTTGCAAGAACCTGGACGCCCTCAGGTCCAGGCCGTAAGCCAATCGCGGTTCGACGACCGGCTCACCTCGGGGATGCTGTCACGATGAACACGACGCAATACGACGACCTCTACGTCATCTCCGACCTCCACATGGGTGGCAAGCCGGGGTTTCAGGTTATGAACCGGGGTCAGCGCCTCGGCAGCTTCATCCGGCAGCTCGCCCTTCGTCCCGGCGCTGAATCGAATCGAACCCTGGGCCTCGTCATCAATGGTGACGTCATCGACACACTCGCGGAGGACTTCGCTGGCTACATCGCAGTGACGGAGGCCGAGCGAATTCTCGAGCGGCTGTTCAACGACGAGGCGTTCGAGCCAGTCTGGTCCGCATTGGCCGTGTTTGTGCGGCAACCACGCCGGAGGCTGGTCTTCACGATCGGCAACCACGATATCGAGTTGTCACTCCCGGTCGTTCAGCATTCGATCCGCAAGAGACTGGCCGGAGACGATGAGGCGTCGGCTGGTCGCATTGAATTTGCCGTCGAGGGAACGGGCTATAGCTGCTTCGTCGGCAACGTCCGCGTCTTCTGCACCCACGGCAACGAGGTCGACGGGTGGAACCTGATCGATCACGACGCGTTATGCCGGCTCGTCAGAGATCAGAACGCCGGCATGCCCTTCAACGCAGCTGCGTGGACACCGAATGCGGGCACTCGTCTGGTACGTGACGTCATGAATCGCGTGAAGCGCCAGCGCCCCTGGGTGGATCTGCTGAAGCCCGAAAAGAACGTGGTGCTCGGCGTTCTCCTGACGATCGACCCGACCATCGTGCGCACCGTTCCGGCGTTGGCACCTGTCGCGTGGCGCCGGGGCATAGGCGAACTGCAACGGCGCGGTCTCCTGTCGGCCGAGAGCGGTCCCCGCGCTCCCGCCGCAGGCGAATCCGGGGCGTGGCACGACGCGGTTGGTCCGCACCTTCGACGACTGATCGATGGTGGAGATCCGAGCGACGCGATAGCGCGCCCTGATGTAGCCGCGGCCAGTGTGGACCCGATGTTGCTCGAAATCGAGCGACAGCTCGCAAGTGGGATCGCGGTGGCAGACACGCTCGACGATCTCACGGGGACACTCGGCTGGCCCGGGATGCTACTCGATCGGCTACAGTCAGTTGACAAGGTCGATGCCTTGCGGCGTGCCCTCCTCGATTGGCACGACGACGACCACAGTTTCGAACTGACAGACCAGGATGAGACGTATCAGCGGACTCTCGCAAGCGTGGGACCTGAGGTCGACGTGATCGTCACTGGACACACCCACCTGGAGCGCGCGATCATCACCGACAGGCGCGCGTACTACAATACCGGAACCTGGATACGTCTCATTCGATTCGCCGACGCGCTGCTGAAGGATGCCTCGCGGTTCGCGAATCTATATCGGCTGCTCGGACAGGCCAGCTTTGGCGACCTTGACCGGGCAGTGCCGGAAGTCGACGGCGGCGAGATTCCGCTCGTCGTCGATGTCACAACCGCGCTCCAGATCACCGCGCATCGGGATTCAGTCGTGGCATGCCTGGGTCACGTCGTAGATGACGCCCGCGAAGGTGCACGTTTCGACCGGATTGAGGATTCTCAATTCCTAAGGGTGTGATGCGCGACGTCTACACCGTTCGGTTGGAGCTTCTGCGCTTTGGGACGGCGCACAATCAACTGCTGTCTCCACTGACTCCCTACGTGGCTCTTTGCGGCAACGATGGACCGGTCACCGTGACGATCCCGCTCGAGCATCGTCACCTATTGAACCGTCTCGAGCGTCTGAGATATGTCGTCGATAGCGCACTCATGCCCGAGACGCAGCGGCAGGCTGAGCTCGTCGAGCTCGGCTCGCTGATCGGCCGCGTGTTGGCGAACATCCCGGCGTTGAACGCGCAACTTGGTCCCGCAACCGCGCACGAGAACGCGCTCGTTCACCTGCAGCTCGTCGTGTGGGGGTCGGAGCTGGCACTTGTGCCATTCGAGGTGGTGACCTCACCTGACGGCTTCCCTGGCGCAGGCCAGCCGCTGCTGACGCAAGGCGATGTGCCTGTGACGTTGACGCGCGAAGTGCGTCGGGCGAGACCGCTCCCGGTGGAATGGGATCGCGCACCCCGCGTCCTGTTCGCGTCGGCCGAGCCGCCCGGCGCCTCACCGGTACCGGTAAGAGCGCACCTGATCGCGCTCCGCCGCGCGCTCGAACCGTGGATCCCCTGGAGCGTCACGCCTGAACAGCGGGTCGGCGAAGTGCAGCAGCGGTTGACGGTGCTTCACAACGCCACGCTCGATGACATTCGCCAGGCGTGCAGCACGAAGTCGTTCACGCACGTCCACATCCTCGCGCATGGAGTCGAGAGGACCGAAGCGGGCGAACGCCGATATGGCGTCGTACTGAATCGCGATCGACGCCACCCCGCGGCCGACGTCGTCGATGGCCAGGCGCTGGCGCAGGCGCTGCGAGTCAGGTCGCAGGACGGCAGGAGCATGTCGAGACCGACAGCGGTCACGCTGGCGACGTGCGACTCTGGAGCGGTAGGCTCGCCATTGACGCCGGGCGCCAGCGTCGCTCACGACCTGCACGCGTCTGGTGTGCCGTGGGTGATTGCCTCTCAGCTTCCGATGACCGTCGCCGGCTCAGTCCTGCTCACCGAATGCTGGTACTCACACGTGCTGCGTGGCGACGATCCGCGCTGGGTCGTGCACGAATTACGCCGCCGCCTCAATTCCGACTCACGCACGAAGCACGATTGGGCGAGCCTGGCTGTTTATGCGGTCACACCGCCGGATCTCGCCGCACAAGTCACGGCCTTTCGAAGCCGGCAAACCAAGGCCAGCGTTGATGTGCTATTCGATAAGGCCGAGCGTATGAGCGACGTCAACGGCCAGTCAGACATCGAGCCCATCAAGAAGATCTTCGTTGAGATTCGACACGCGCTCGCACGATGGCGGTCCGAGGCACCAGCGGGTGACACGCCGGAAGCGCGGCGCGAACGCGGCGAACGGATCGGCCTGACCGCTGCCGCCGAGAAGCGGATTGCGTTGCTGCTTCGCGAGCACGCGCAAGCAGCCGACGGGCGCGGGCAGTCGGAGAAAGAAGCCGACGATGCGATGACCAGGGCGCGCGATCTCTACCACAAGGCTTTCTTGGAGGACTGGACCAACCACTGGGTCCTGACCCAGTTCCTGTCGTTGAACGCCGTCTATGCCAATCGATCTACAGAAGGAATCGTCTTGAGCGACTGGTGGATCGTGGCACGCTCACTGGCCTTGCAGCAATGCCGCGATACCAACGCCACATCGAAAGCCTGGGCGTTCGCGACGCTCGCGGAAATCGAGCTCCTCGGATTTGCATTTGGCAATTACAGCGCAGGCCAGGCAACCGAGGTGACCGGACGTGTGGCCCAGTATTGCCGCACGATTGCCGAGATCATGGGCGACGATTCGTTTCACGTGCGGTCGACGAGACGCCAGTTCGAGCGCTATGCAAGGTGGTGGAGTGCAGACAGGCCTGAGTGGCAGCAGATTATCGCAGCAGCACTCCGGGCCCTGCCACAATCGCCCCACGGTTTTCATTGGACGTCGGCGGCGCCGTAAGCGGAGCTCCGTTGTGAGCATCAGACTGCTGAGTTTGCAACGCTTGCGAAGCGGCAATTGGCATTCGAGGTCAAATTGGTCGTGTCGAGTTAGCATCGCTGGCCGGCGATTGAGAACAGGACGTGCCGAAGATCTTCATCTGCTACCGCAGGACAGACACCGAATGGGCGGCGGGACGCCTCCGAGATGCGCTCGTGAGGCATTTCGGCGATCACCAGATCTTTCGTGACAAGGAAAATGTTCCTCCTGGAGTCGACTGGCGCAAAGGTATCCAACGCACACTGAGTGATCCGCAGACCATCGTTCTCGCCCTGATCGGTCCCTCCTGGGCGACGGAGCAGAATCGCGACGGCCAACGTCTCATCGACAGCCTCGAGAGCACGAATCGCGTCGAGCTGGAGACTGCGATTCGGGGAAACTTGCCGGTATTCCCCGTCCTGGTCGGGGGAGCGAGCATGCCTTCCTCGAACCAACTGCCCGAGCCGCTGCGTCCTCTTACAGCGATCAATGCTTTCACGCTTCGCGACGGCGATGACTGGCCCACAGACGTCCAGAAGGTGGTTGTCACGCTGGAACAGCACGGAGTTGAGCCGGCTGGCGGGGTTTCATCGCACGACGCAGCGTCGAGGACAACGGCTGGAGGACCGGACGACCGGAGCCCCGTTCGGCGCTGGCTGGCGCGCCCCGTGGTGTGGCTGTCCGCCGTCGCGCTCGTCTCAATCGCCGCGATTACTCTCTACTTTGTCGCAACGCGTCCGACCCCAACGACTGTGACACAAGGAAAGGAAGGATCTACTCCGCCGGTGATTCTCAATCCCACAGCTCCGAATTTTCAGATTGTTCTCGATCGATCAGAGGCAATGAAAGATCCCTTCGGCAAAGGCACGAAGCTGGATGGCGCCAAGAACGCGGTAAAAAAGGCGATGGAGCTCGTAGCCGACAGTGACAACATCGCGTATCGGGAATTCGGCGGCAAGTGCGAAGACGGCAGTAAGAGTACTCAGCTCGTCATCCCCTTCGCGCCGGGGAAAACGTTGCTGGACGAAAAGCTCAACGCGCTGACGACAACGTCCGGACAATCGACCATCGTCAGTGCCGTCGTTGCCGCGACCGGAAACTTCGATGAGGCACGATTCAAGGAGAGCAGGCTCAACAAAATCATTCTCATCACAGGCGACTACCGCGATTGCGGAACCGATCCGGCCGCGCGGATAAAAGAACGACTGCGAATCTATCCCGAGGTGAAAGTCGATCTGCATTTCATCGGCGCCGCTCTCACAGCCGCGGGTGAATCAGGATTGAGATCCCTCGCGCGAGGTACTGGGATGCGAGTTACCGTCCACAACGTGCACAGCCCGGCTGAAATGGACGACGCCCTTCAGGATGTGCTGCTCGTTGAGCGCAGGGTCGACGAGGTCCGAGAGGCCATCGTGATCCTGAACCAGGGCATCGACCACCTGAGAGGTCTGGTCGAAGCGATCGGAAAGAAAGATTATGCGGCCGCGGATCAGCAGTTAGCCCGCGCAGTTGAGACGCTGGCACGCACAATTGTTCCAAAGCCGGAATCCGGGCAACCAGAAGACGTGCGACAACTGCTCGAACTTGCCCAGGAGGAGCGCAACGATCAGCAGAGGATGCTGGACGCGGCGAGGGATCTGATCGCGGCATCGAAATCGGGCAATATTGAGGGCGAACGGAAGGCCAGATCGGCGTTCAACACTGCTTCGGTCGCATATGCCAGGCGTCTGGCCCCGATCGACCAGATACAGCAGAAGCTCCTCAGCAGTACTCGCTAGTGTGACCGGAGGTAGTCTGTGGTTCGACGCACCAGCATCTGCTCACTCGTGATGGTTGTATCACTCCTCGGATTCCTTGCGCCGCAATCCACGGATCTTGCCGCAGAAGATGCCGCTCAGGAAAAGCTCTCGCGACCTCCGCTCATCCCTGAGCCTCCAACTCCCACACCGGTACAACCTCCGGGCGGGGTGGCTCCAGCCGGTCGCGGTGCTCCCCCTCCTCAGGCCAGCGCGGGACCGGTGGAAGAACTGAAAGGAATCAAGGTCGTCAACTTCACCAGCCACTGGGCGATCTTCTCAGCGGCACCTTCCGAGATCGTGGCGGGCGACCCGGGGAAGGTCTGGGCCTCCTCCGACGGTAATTTCCCCCAGGAGTTCGTTCTGGAGTTGCCTAGTGAAGCGATCATTTCGCACGTGGTCTTCAACAACCCGCCGCACCAGGACGCGAAGCGGTCGAGCAAGGACGTCGAGATATCGGTGTCCACTCAGCACGCATCGTTTGGTTTCGAGGTTGCAGCGAAAGCCGTCTTGCAGCAGGGCGCGATCGGACAAGGGATCGAGCTGAAGCCGGCGCGGCAGGCACGCTGGATCAAGATACGCATACTGTCCAATTACGGCAGCCTTGAGAGGACTTCGTTAGGCATGCTGCAAGTGCTCGGTCGACCATCGGGGAGGTGAAGACGATGCAACGGCCACTGCTCGCTGCGCTTCTTGTAATTGGTGTCCCCCTTACGACGCAGGTTGGCGCGATATTCGCGGCTGGAGTTGAGGGTCTCGCTGCAACCGCCGCACAGGCCATCAAGTTGGACCGCCCGCCAACCATTCCCGATCCGCCGACTCCGGCCCAGGCACAGCCGGCTCAGAAGCCAGTGACTGCCGGCGCCACTGCATGTCCGGCCGGTGCGGGGTTGATCGGCCCAAAGCTGGATCTGCCGCCAGGTGGCAATACGTTCGAGGAAGCTCCCTTGTTGATACCGTGTACCTATAAGGGATTGGAGGACCCCAAAGGGTGGACGTACTTTAAGGTGTCACTCGTCAGCGGGCAGACGTTGAAGGTCACGGCCCGAACACGCGACTCAAACGTCTGGCCCCGGAGCCTCTGGGTTCGATTGCACGGATCGAACGGTGGACAAGTCGGAGAAAACTCGACCCAAGGCGCGAGCGCTATTCTCGAGATCGGATACACAGTCAAAGAGCCCGGTTTCGCATACCTTGCGGTGGCGGATGTCGTACGCGACGTCGCATTTCAGATTTCTATTCAGTGAAGAGTGATGCTCGTGCCGCCGTGTTTGACCGCATGAATGTGCGGACACATGTCACCGCATGACCGCTCCAGGACGTCGCAGATCGTTCGAGAAGCGCTGACACGCAGCGGAGAGGATCGCGCCTCATTTTTGATCGACGCGTGCAATGGCGATGACGCGCTGCGTCGGCGAATCGAGCTCCTGCTGGCGAACCCCGCCGCAGTTCTAGATGACTCCTTCGCGGCGCCCGAAGGGACGAATGGATCCCAGGCACCGACGCAGCTAGGTACCGATCAAGCCTCTGACCAGGAGTTCACTGGCACTGCGCGGTTCGAAGTTCGGCGGCGCCTCGGCCAGGGCGGCTTCGGCATCGTCTACGAAGTCCTCGATCGTGAACGAGGGATGCCAGTTGCGCTGAAGCTGCTGCACGCAGCCAACCATGCAGCTCTGTATCGCTTCAAACGCGAGTTTCGTACCCTTGCCGACCTCAGCCATCCAAACCTGATCGCGCTCGACGAGTTGTTCAGCGAAGGTGATCACTGGTTCTTCACGATGGAGCTGATACGCGGGCGGCCGCTGGTTGAATACCTTCGGCACCCGCCCACTGACCTGGCGTCGGCGGTGCCACCAACGTCCGACGAGCTCCGGCTGCGAGCTGCATTCGGACAGCTCGTCGAGGCGCTCGGCGTCATCCATCAGCAGGGCATCGTGCATCGCGACATCAAGCCGCCCAACGTCCTCGTTACCGAACAGGGGCGTGTCGTCGTTCTGGACTTCGGCATCGCGATCGAGCTCCAGCCGCACGAGGCCACAGCCACGACCCTCCTGGGCACGCCGGCCTACATGTCACCAGAACAGGCTTGCGGAGACCCGATCTCACCCGCCTCCGATTGGTACAGCGTGGGCGTGATGCTGTACGAAGCGCTGACGGGTCGCCTGCCGTTCCTGGGCACGGCCGTGGAGATGATGTTCGCTAAGCAATATGCGCCCAAACGCCCGGACGGTCTGTCGGTCGCGCCCGACCTGCTGGCACTGAGCATCGATCTCCTCGACCCCGATCCTGCCAGACGACCCGCGGGCCACGATGTCCTGCGTCGCGTGAGGGGGCCGACGCAAACGCCCGTCCAGACATCAATCGCTACTCGTGCGAGCGTCCCCGCGTTGATTGGTCGCGACGCGCATCTGCGCGCACTTACGAGCGCGTTCGACTCAGCGAGCGCAGGACGGTCGGTGGTCGTGTTCATGCCGGGTCGCTCGGGCGTGGGCAAGTCGGCGTTGATGCGCCGATTCCTCACGGATCTTCGACAGCGAGCGGACGCTCCAGTTGTGATCGCCGGGCGATGTCACGAACGTGAGTCGGTTCCGTACAAGGCCGTCGATGGACTGGTCGACGGTCTGGCTCGGTATCTTCAGCACCTGACGGACATCGAGGCCGCGCGCCGGCTTCCCCGCGATGCGCCACTGATCGCGCGCCTCTTTCCAGTCATGTTGCACGTGCCGGAAATCGCGCGCTCGCAGAGCCGCGTTGCGGCCCCACTCGATGCTCTCGAGCTGCGTCGTCAGGCAGCGACGGCGCTGCGTGAGCTTCTCGCACGCATCTCTGATCGCACGCCGCTCGTGCTGGCGATCGACGACCTGCAATGGGGCGATCTCGATAGTGCGTCGCTGCTGCAGGAGATGCTGCGGATGCCGGACCCTCCGCCTGCTCTCCTGCTCCTGGCATACCGATCGGAGGATAGTCGCGCACCGCTGCTGCGTACCCTCCGCGAGTGGCTTCTGAGCGACGCCGCTCGTCGCGACGTCCGCACGCTGGACGTTGACGAGCTCACGCCCGAGCAGGCGTACGATCTCGCTCGGCGCGAGCTGGCCGACCGCCCCGATAGCCCGCGCGAGCGATGTTCCGAGATTGCCCTCGAATCGCGCGGCAATTCGTTCTTCGTCCACGAGCTCGTCCGCCATGCGTTGACGGTCGGTGGACCGCCTCGACTCGACTCGGTGATTCGTGAGCGCGTCGGGGCGTTGCCGGAACGCGCGCGGAACCTGCTGACAGCAATTGCACTCAGCGCCCAGCCGATTACGGCGCCGGTCGCTGCTGCGGCCGCGCGCCTCGACAGCGATCCGCGTGACTCGCTCCGGGCCCTGGTGACGGGTCGGCTGGTGCGGACGCACGACGGTGCAAAAGCGCAGGAACTCGAGCCCTATCACGATCGAATCAGGGAAGCAGTTGCCGACGGACTCGAACCATCGGCCTCGACTGCCTGGCACGCCAACCTTGCCGCCGCCTGGAGCACGTCAGGACTCGCACGCCCCGAGACGCTCGTGACCCATTTCCGAGGTGCTGGCGATCTCGTCTCCACGACGCGATATGCAGCCCTCGCAGCTGATGCTGCAGAACAGGCGCTCGCGTTTCAGCGCGCCGCGCACTACTACAGCCTGCTGCTCGACATCGATGAGCCCGCGCAGCGGTGCCGATGGGGCACACACCTCGGCGACGCGCTTGCGAATGCTGGGCAGGGCCGGGATGCGGCGGCGGCATACCTTGTTGCCCTGAAAGGGGCGACGCCTGACCTCGCCGTTGACCTGGAACGCCGTGCGGCCGAGCAATTGATTCGCGCCGGCTACCTGGATCAGGCCTACAAGGTCCTCGATTCGTTGCTGCCGCGAATCGGCATCAGGCCCGCGCGCACAGAAGCCGCTGCGTTTGCCGGGCTCGTCGTGCGGCGACTCGCGCTCGCCGCTCGAGGAACTCGATTCCGCGAACGGCACGAGCGCGAGATTCCTCTGGACAGCCTGCGACGTGTCGATACGCTGTGGTCGATTGGTGCGCCACTCAGCCTCGTGGAACTCGTGCGCGGCAACGATCTCCACCTGCGCGCCACGCATCTGGTCCTTCGCTCTGGCGAACCGAAGCGAGTCGTGCGGGCGCTGTCAACCCTCGCCTGTGCGGCGGCAATCGCCGGCCGCCGCGGCGACCGTCGCGCGACCGCCATTCTCCAACGAGCGAGGCAGGTCGCGACCCGCATCGGCGACCCCACATCGATGGCTCAGACAGCCTTGGCGGAGGCCATCTGCCACAAAGTCGTGGGCCGGTGGGCGCTCGCCCGCCAACACCTCGAGGGCGCAATCAAACAACTCGCGCCGCTGCCGGGAGTGCGTTGGGAAGTCGAAACCGCCCGCACGCTGCTGCACGACACGTTGTTCTGGATGGGCGATTGGAAACGCCTCTTCACCGAAATACCGGCACGGCGGCAAGAGGCAGAAGACTGCGGCGATCTGTACACCGCCACGCACGTGACCGTGCGTCTGTCGGCCATCGCCCACCTGGCAGCGGACGAAGTCGACCGCGCACGCATCGAAGCCACGACAGGGATGGCGCGCTGGCCGTCCGGGCATTTCGATCTCCAGCACCGATGGGAGGCGTGCTCGCTCATCGAGGCCGACCTGTACTCGGGGCGGGCGATCGACGCGTGGAATCGACTGCAGACGACGTGGTCTCGCCTTCGGTGGACGATGTATGCCTTTCAGAATGCCCGCATCGAGATGCGCTTTTTTCGAGCCCGCATCGCGCTCGCTCGCGTAGCCGAAGGCGAATCCCGCTATCTGGGCGTCGCCGCGTCCGACGCCACGCGTCTCGAACGTGAGGACACACCGTGGGCGGACGCCCTCGCCCGGCTGGTGCGGGCCAGCATTAGCGCGGTGACCGCCAGACAGCCAGAAACGGTGTTACAACTGGAAGCAACCGAGCGCGCCCTGCGCGACGCAGACATGAGGCACTATGCAGCCGCCGCTCGCTATCGCCGGGGACAGCTGCTCGGCGATGAAGAGGGGCGCGCCATGATGACGGCAGCTTCGCAGTTTTTCGAGGAGCAGGGTGTTGTTCGAGCCGAACGGATCATGAGCCTTCTTGCGCCAGGACGCTGGGTGCTATAAGTAACGATCACATGGGTAATGTTTGGTCCTGGCTAGGGCTCAGCGCACCAGAGCCGCAGGAACACTCTGCGCTGCGCGATGTCATCAGTGCGCTCGATCGGTTGGAACCCGAGCGCGCGCGGCACCTCGCGCGATTTGCGTACCTGCTGGGGCGCGTCGCGCACGCGGACCAGCACGTGAGCTCCAAGGAAACGGCAGCCATGGAGCACCTCGTCCTCCAGGAAGGCGGCATCTCGCCGGATCAGGCGATGCTCGTCGTCAACTTGGCCAAGACCAGCAACCTGTTGTTTGGCGGTACGGCTGACTTCGAGGTCGCCCGTGACTTCGCAGCTCATGCCAGCTACGAGGACAAGCTCGCGCTGGCGAGATGCCTCTTCGCGGTGGCGGCGAGCGAGGACTCCATTTCCATGACCGAGGAGACGGAGATACACCGCATTCTCAATCAACTGAAAATACAACCCGCGGATCTCACGGCTCTGCGCGTCGCACACCGCGGGCACCTTCCCGGGCTCACCTCCCCGAAACAGCAATAAGGTTCACAAGCATTTTGTGATTTGACGATCTTTGATTATTGATTCGTTGTTGATTGGGTGATTGTTGATTGACGATTCGTTTCGATTCACTGATGAATCAACAATCACAATCCAGAATCACCAACGGTTCAACAATCAGAAATCAACAATCACAAATGACATGTCTGGCAGAAGCACGTGAGGACCCAAACGCCGCCGCCGGGGCGCCTCGTCGACATAGGGACCCATCGCCTGCACACTCACTGTTCCGGTGACGGCTCGCCCTCCGTCGTGTTCGATGCCGCGCTGGGCGCTTCCTCGCTGAGCTGGAGCCTCGTACAACCCTCGATCGCGCGGATGACGAGGGCTTGCGCGTACGACCGGGCCGGTTTCGGCTGGAGCGACGGAGGTCCTATGCCGCGCACTGCCGGACGCATCGCCGACGAGCTTCATCGGCTTTTGCTGAACGCTGCCGTGCCAAGACCCTACGTCCTGGTCGGGCATTCGTACGGTGGAATCGTGATGCGCATATTCGCGGAGCGCCACGCCGATGAAGTCGCCGGCCTCGTGCTGATCGAGCCGGCAATTCCGGAGGAGTGGGCCAATCCGACTCCTGAGCAGCAGGCCCAGATCCGCCGTGGGATCCGATTGTGCCGATATGGAACGGGCGCAGCACGAAGCGGGGTGGCGAGCGTCGTGGCGCGGCTCGTCAACCTGCGCGCGCTTTCAGCCGCGCGCGCACTCGTGGCCCTTGCCAGTCGCGGAGCGCTTCGACGCGAGGATGAAGGGATTCTCGCGCCAATCTGGAAGCTGCCGCCGGAGGCACGGCGCGTGCTCGGACGCATGTGGACGCGTCCGCAATTCTTCCAGGCTCTCGGCAGTCAAATCGAGCACATCTGCCAGAGCGCGACCGAGATGCTGCGCGACACGCGCCACGATTTCGGCGAGAAACCGCTCGTCGTGATCTCCTCGTCATCGGCAGACGAACGCCGCCTCAGAGCCGACCTCGCTCTTGCGCAACAGTCACAGCGGGGGCGTCACATCGTCGCGCCTGACAGCGGTCATTGGGTGCCACTCGATAACCCACAGGCAGTCATCGAGGCGATCATCGACGTCGTGGAGGACATTCGCGAAAGCGAGCCACGAGGATCACGATGATTTCAAGCCAGGAATCACGCTCCCGGAGCAAGAACCTGTCAACTCCCAACCCCCAATCTCCAACTCCCAAGTAACGGGCATTGGGAGTTGGAAGTTGGGCGTTGATCCGTTCACCCGGTTTAGAACGTATACCGAAGGGCCACCCACATGCGGCGGTTGCCGCCGTTGGTGGTCCGCTCGTTCAGGAAGTTCGCCGAGTTGATACGTCCGTCCGGGATGCCGAAATTCCGCGTGTTCATGACGTTGAACAACTCGAAACGAAGCTGAACGTTCTGTCCGTTCGCAAACCGGGTGTTCTTCACGATTCCCAGGTCGACATTGACCACGCCGTCCGCGCGCAACGAGTTGCGCGGTACGTTGCCGACACGTTCGCCGGGACAGGTCGCACTCGGATTGCCGCACAATGGGCGGAACAGCGACGCCCCTCCGGCCGCAAGGATTTCGTTGACGTTCATGCTCGACAGGTCGAGGTCGGTGTTGAGATTCGGTCGAATCGCGTTGCCAACGAGACCGTCGATACCGGCCAGAGCACCGGTGGGATCCGAGCCGTTCAACACGGTGAACGGCGCGCCGCTCTGCAGCGTGAAGAAGGAGCTGATCTGCCAGCCGCCAAGATATCCGCCACCGTCCCGGTTGCTTCCCCACGGCAGTTCCCATACGAAATTCCCGGACAGCCGGTGCGGGCGATCGTAGGTGGAACGTCCTCTCTCGCCGTCGAAGGGATTGAACGAGTCCTGTGCGACGGCCACTTCGCCGGCCGACGGGTTGAAGATTTCCGACGCCGTGTCCTCGAAGCGGCTCCAGGTGTAGTGGACGCTGGCGCTCAGCCCGCGGCTGAAGCGCTTGTCGAGTTGCGTCTGAATCGAGTGGTACCACGACTCGGCCGTGTTCGCCCGCAGTCGAATGACACCGCGCGTCGGATCCTGACGCTGGGTACTGAACGGCAGCCGCGGGTTCCCGTCGAGCGTCTGGAACAGGTCGTCGCCAAACGTCCCGACATATCCGACCCGCACGGCAAGGTTCTCACCGAGCTGCCGCTCCGCCCCAAGGCTGAACTGATCGTAGTAGGGCGAACGGAAGTCCTCGGCAACGACAGTTCGTGTGAGCTGATTCGGATCGGTGCCCGGCGGCACTCCCGCGGGTGTCGACTGCAGCAGGGTGAACGCATTCGCAAGGTTGCTGCGATTGATGGCAGCGACGTAGGGGAATGAGCTGACGATGTTCAACGCGATGTTCAGGAACGCGTAATCGTGCGTGCGGGCATATCCGCCCCGCACTACGAAGCCCTTGTTACCCATCAGCCATCCCAGTGCGCCGCCCTCACTCGCTGGCGGCGTCCACGCAAATCCGATCCGAGGCTCGAAGTTGTTCTTATCGGTCTTGGGAACGGGGGTCAGCGCGTAGACCGGGTTGTTGCCGTTGGATTCGAGGATGCTATTGTTCAGGTCGATCAAGCTCTGAATGTTGTTGCCCGGGAGCTCGTAGCGCAGGCCCAGATTCAGCGTCAGATTGGAGCCGATCCGCCAGTCGTCCTGCGCGTAGTAGTACTGATCCCACCAGTGGTAATAGTTGACATCCTCGCCACCGGGAAGAGGCTTGTTGATGTTTGCTGCCTCGGCGACGTCGTTGACGTACGCGCTGAGGGTCGGGTATCTCAGCAAGCCGCGGATCGTCGGGAAGAAGAAGCTCTTGACGTACTGCCGCCGGACGTCGATGCCGGCCTTGAACAGGTGGTTGCCGCGCACCTGGAGCAGGTTCTCCTGAATCTGGTAGGTGTCGTTGTATCGGAACTGCGGGAGGTTCACAGCCAGGCCGATGGCAGTGCGATTGCTGGCGTTGTTGAACTGCGTCATGCCGAGCTCGGTGATCTCGATTGACGGGATCTGGAGCGACTTCGCATCATCAGGATCGGTCACGGTGCCCAGGTGAGCCCAGGCAACACGGAACTCATTGGTCATCGAGGAGCCGAGGATGCTGTTCAACCACACGTTGATGGAATGTTGATTGGCGGGACTGTTAGCGGTGAGTCCGGGAGGGGTGACCTGCACCGTGCCCGTGTTGTCGGTCGATGTGTCGCTCAACAGGTAGCGGCCAGCCAGCGTTTGGCCTTGCGTGAGTTGATGGTCAATCCGCCCGGACGCCTGGTTGTTGTCCAGACCCTGTGACGCTGAACCAGTCAGAGCTCCAAGCGGCACCGTGTAGCTCTGGCCTGCGAGCGTGAAGTTTGCGGATCGGCCGTTCGGTGCCCCCGCCGGCAGATGATCCAGTAGCGCCTGGATCTGCGGCCGCCCGGTGGCGACCGACTGGAGCACGGCGCGACCCGCGTCAGATGGCGCGCCGTTCAGCGTAAACCCCGAACCCTGACGGCGGTCTGTCCAGCGCTGATACGAGCCAAAGAAGAACGTCCGCCCGGGGACTACCGGTCCGCCGAGAGTGCCGCCCAACTGGTTTTCCACGCGATACGGCGCATGGTCGAGACCCGCGGCAATATCGAGATTGCTCCGGGTATTGAAGCTGTTGTCGTTGTGGAACCAGAACCCGGTGCCGCTGAGATCGTTGGTCCCGCTTTTCGTGATGACGTTCATCACCGAGCCGGCCGCCCGGCCGAACTCGGCGGCGAACTGATTGGTGATGAGCCTAATCTCCTGGACGATATCGGTGTTGTTGATCGCCTGCTGCCGACCGGTCACGCTGGGATCGTTGCTGTCCTGGCCGTCGATCATGATGTTGTTCGATCGGAGCCGGGCGCCGTTCGATGAGAAATTCGCCTCTTGGGTGCCCGATGCAAAGGTATTTTGGCCGCTTGCCAGCTCGCTGACGCCCGGGGCCGAGCGAGCCAGGGTGAAGATGTTGCGGCTTCCCATCACCGGCAGTTCTGCCACACGCGTGGTGTCGAAGCGAACACCCACCTCGGCGTTCGTAGTGTTGATCAGCGGCGCATCGGCACGCACCTCGACGAGCTCGGACACCGCCGCGGGACTGAGCTGCACATCCACAACGGCGGTCTGATTGAGTGCCAGGGTGAGACCGGCGCGGACATGCCGACCGAACCCGGTCAGCTCCGCGACCAGCTCGTAATTGCCGACGGGCAGGTTGAGGAATCGATAGTTGCCCTCGACGTCGGTCACCAACGTCCGGCTGACATCGGTATCGACGTTACGGACCGTGATAGTGGTACCAGGAATTGCCGCTCCCTGGCTGTCGGTAACCACCCCTTGAATGCTGCCCGTCGTCGCTTGTGCCGCAACAGAGCCCGCACATAGGACGAGCGAGAGCAGGCCGAGCCCTACGAGACGTGCAAATGCCGTCGTTCCCATGGTGCTCTCCTTGTTAGGGACTGATACGCCGAAATCTGGGTCGAGAACTTACCACCGAGGGACGACTGGTGGGAAAGATTTCGGAGGGGGGGCAGGCGGGGCGATTGGCGGGTCTAAAGACCCGCCCCTCCACGTCGTGACTGTAGCGGCGGATCTTCCTGAGTAGCGGCGGGTCTTTAGACCCGCCGGGTCGTGATCTTCGTACGATCTTCGTGGTTAGAAGTCGTATTGCACCGTGATTTTGGCTGTACGCGCGGTGAGCACCTCGTTGGGCACGAGCCACGCTCCATTTGGAACGTAGTTGAAGTTCTGGGTGATCACCGTGTCCAGGTTCAGCATGTTGTAGAGATCGAGGGCGATGTTCGCCCGGGTATTGCCGAAACGCAGAAGCTTGCCCACGCGGAAGTCGAGAATATTTACGCGCGGCGAGCGCATCTGGTCCGGTGCGAGCAGATTCACCGAGACGTTGGGTGCACTGCCCGAGAGCGGACGCCCCAAGGAGAGGGCGGCAATCGCGCTCGGCACGTCCCAGTTGGCCTGGAGTGGTACGCCCGGACTGCTCGTGAACGCAAACCCTACTTGTACGTCGGCCCGCGGCACGATGTACGAACCGGCGGCAGTCATGCGGGTCGTGATGCCGGGTGCGACGTGGCAGTACGGGTTCGCGGGGTTGTAAGGAATTCCGCCTTGTGAGGACGCCCCCATGGACATCTGCTCGGGCAACGCGTCGCGCACGCCACATGAGTCCGTCACCTGCTGGCCGGTGCTCGTCCCTCCCTGTACTTGCAAGCCGCCCCGGAGGCGCGCACTCACGTTCACATCCACGCCGTTGTACACCTGCGACACATCGCCATACGCCGGCGCGTAAGTGCGGAAGTTGTCCACCGCGCTGAACTTATCCGGGTTGACGTTGTACAGCCCCGAGACGACGTACCCGCCGCCACCGGGAAGACGCGGATCGTTCGGCGCCGTCACGCTGAACATCGTGAAGTCGGATGGCGCCACCGCGCGGTTGTCGGTCACCGTGAAGTTCTGGAGCCAGCGGCGCGTGTACCCGACTTCGACTGAGATGCGAGGCAAGATCTCCTGCTGGAGCGTGGCCGTCACCGCCCAGTCGGACGGCCGGTTGTACCAGCCCTTCAGGATCTGCTCGTCATACGACAGGACGGGCACCTCTTTTCCGAAGTTCGCGTTGTTCCAGGCGCCGCAGAAATCACCTCCTGAAGGACGCAGGTCCTGCGCCAGGCCGTTATTCAGGTCGCAATCCGGTTGGTAGTTGCGGTTCGCGTCGGTCCAGGTGCGCGTCACGCTGTTGGTGATGCGGCTGATCGGCCGCAGTTCGGAGTAGTTGCCGTTACCGTTCACCGCCGCTTCGAGATAGCGGCCAGTGTGGAACTTCAGCGCTGTCTTTCCATCGCCGAACAGATCGTAGGCGAACCCGGCGCGCGGGCTGATGTCGTGATAACCGAGCACGCCCTTGGTGTCGGGCACGTACAGCCCTTGCGGCAGGAACCGGGTCGGACCGATCTGCTGCGCCGGATAGTAGCTCCAGGCGTGATCGTAGCGAAGCGCTCCCTGAATCGTCATCTTGCCACGTGTCCATTGATCCTGGATGAACAGGGCATCGTACCGGGTGCGCTCTTCCGTCCTGTACGGCAGCAGGTTCTGTGTCAGCTGGTTGGGTACCCCGTCGTTGAACCGGTACTGCAGGTTGTAATTGTTCGTGAACGGGTTCGACATGTTGATGTGGAGCACGCCCTGATACCCGCCCTTCACGCTGTGGCCACCAGTGACATAGGTCGCGTACGCGTTCGCGCGATTGGGCGACATCCAGTCGGCATTCCAATTCATCGCACGATACGTGAGGTTCTGAATGTTGCCGTTGCTGGGGCATCCGTTGGCGCACTGCTCGACGACGCGAATCAGTTCGCGATCGTTGCCGGGGCGCTCGCGCGTGTTCCAGTTCTGTTGATACGTGCCGAGCCCTGCTTCGAGCAGCAGCTTGCTCGTCATCGTCGCCGTCCATTTCACCTGCTGGAGGCGCGAGCTGCCGTTACCCGGCTGAATGCCTCCGGTCTCGGGCGCGTTGGTTGCTGAGCCTTGTCCGGGGTAATTCTCGCGGTTGATCTTGAATGAGCCGGCGTCCCAGAACACGCCGATTCTGTGCTTGTTGGACACCTGCCACGTCAGGCGCATCGTCGGCGTAATGGTGCCGGCATCACTCGTTTGAGCCGGACGGCTGAAGTCAGGATCGTACAACCACTTGCTGTTGTCGCCGGCGTTCTTGTTGATGAACATGCCAGGGATCGTGTTCGCACTGCCCTGATATCTCGTTGCGTAGAGGAACCACAAGCGGTCGCGGATGAGCGGCCCGCTGTTGGTCAGGCTGGAGTCCCACTGGTACCGCGTCTCTGCGGGCGTCCTCAATCCGGCGGCCTGCAGCTCCTGCGAGAAGTTGCTTCCCTGCATCGCGCCTGTGAGGCCGGAGGCCTGGAAGCGGTTCTCGAACGTGTTGCCGCCCGTCCGCGGGACGAGGTTCACGATCGGTCCGCCGACTTCGACGTCGCCGAGGCCGCCGGTGCTCGTCATCACGACTTCCTGGGTGGTGTCGAGCCGGCCGTATCCGGAGACGCCGCCACCGTTGATCGCCGCGCCGGTCCCGATTCCGTCGGTCTGCGCAATGCCTTCGTTACCGCGCCCGCCGCGGCCACCGAAGACGATCATCCCGGTGCTGAGCTGCACGTTGTTGTTGCCGCCCCCGGAGATAACGAACGACGGAATCAGGGTCGCCATAGCGGCGAACCCCTGCGCCACGGGAAGCGACTCAATGAGCTCCGTGTTCATCTGCGTCTGCCGCCGCGTGCTCTGGACGTCAACAATGGGGCTTTCGCCAGTGACCGTCACCGTCTCTTCGAGCGTGCCGACTCGCAGTTCCGCGTTGACCGTGGACACGAAATCGGCTGGCAGCACGAGGCCGTCGCGAACGAAGGTGTTGAAACCGGGCAGCTTGAAGCTGACCTTGTAGGTACCAGGACGCAAGTCGAGGATTCGGTACTGCCCCGACGAGTCACTGACACCGACGCGCACTTTCTCGATCAGCGCGTCGCTTGCCGCCTCCACCGTCACCCCGGGCAACACCGCGCCGGACGTGTCGGTGACGACCCCCGTAATTGTTGATTGAGCAGACGCAGCAACGGGAATGAGCAGTGCCACGACCAGGGATACTGCCCAGCTCCGTACGATACGCATGGCAGTCGCTTTCTGCCGATGCTGTGACCCGCCTTCAACCGGCGTAGCCGGGTAACTTCATCAGCTGGCGCGAAAGAGTGGCCGGTGCACTCTGTGTAAACGAAACAAGGCCAGCCGGAGTCTAGATCCGTGGGTCGCCATTGTGCAATGCCAGAAGCCTGTATTTTGGGTCCCCAAAATCTGGTATCCCAAGCGGTTCGCGGTTGAAGAACCCTATCGACTGAGCGAGAATCCGCCAGGGTGAAATGGCCCCGGGGGTGATTTCCTCGGTCTGGTTGGAATCACCCCCGGGGTCGTTATCGGGAGGGCATCATGACGAGTCGGGCTTTTATTTCGGTCGTTGCCTCTGCATCCGTCGCTGTACTCGGCCTTATATCCGCGCCTCTCATCGCACAAGGGCCTTCGGCCAGCGGAACCGATCTCACCGGAACAGACGGCTGGAGCCTCGAAAAACACCGAAATCTGGCACGGATCATCCAACGTCAGATTGGGGTGAAGGACGGTTGGCAGGCGCCTCGCACGGCGTGGGGCCACCCGGACCTCACGGGCTCCTGGACGAGCGACAGCGTCCATGGCGTGCCGCGCGAACGGCCGGTCGCCCAGGGTAACCGGATGTTCGTGACTGACGACGAGTACAAAGACCGTGTGGCGCGCGAAGAGAAGACGCGTCAGAGCGCGTACAACGCCTCAGGCGCCAACACCGGCGGGCGCGACCGCGCGTTGCGCGGCCAGACGACGTTCCGACTGACATCCCTGATTGTCAGCCCCGCCAACGGACGCATGCCGGCCGTGACGCCGTTCGCCGAATCAAGACGCGCGCCGCGCGACCGCGGAAGCTTCGGTGAAGGACCGTTCAACACGTTCGAGGACTTCACGCTTTACGACCGCTGCATCACGCGGGGCATCGTGGGCTCGGTGATGCCGGTGCCCTACGGCAACGGCAACGTGATCCTGCAGACGCCGGATCAGTTCGTCATCAGCTACGAGATGATTCACGACACGCGCATCGTCCCGGTCGATGGCCGGCACCACATCGCATCCAGCCTCCGCCAGTACCTGGGCGACTCACGGGGAAGCTGGCAGGGCGATACGCTCGTGATCGAGACGACGAACTTCACCGATCGGACGGGCGTGCAGGGCGGCAATGGTAACGGGCTGCGCCACAGCGAAGGTATGCGGCTGACTGAAAACTTCACACGCATCGCCGACGACGTCCTGCTGTATGACATGACGATCGACGATCCGAAGACCTACACGAAATCGTGGACGGTGGCGATTCCGCTGATTGCACCGCCCGGCTTCAAGCCGCTGCCCTACGAATGTCACGAAGGCAACGGCGCCATCAAATACATCATGAGCGCGGAGCGCGCCGAGGATAAGGCAATCGAAGAGGATCTCAAAAAGGGGATCGTCCGAAAGCGGCGTCCGGTGCAGAACAACATCGATGGTGCGCCTGAGCAATAAAACTTCCAATCGCCAACTCCCAAGGAGTTAGCGGAGGGGCTCCGTTTCTCCGTGTCGATACCTCCGTCTCCTCCGTTAGCGTTCGCCGTGATACCGAATCAGCGCTAACACCCGGTATAGCCCGTGCACGAATTTGCCGTACGGGAGCGTCAGCAGGAGCACGAGGACCACCGCGAGGTGAACGACGAGCAGAATCCCCATCAGCGTGCTGTGGCGCAGCACGAGCAGGGCAAGGCCGGTCAGGCTTGTGAGAAAGAGCAAACCAAGAAATACAGTATCGAGACCTCCGCTTTCCTCATGGCCAAGCGATGGGTCGCGGGTCTGGCCCAGCGCGGCAAGACCCAGCGGTCCGATGACCAGACCAAAGCCACCAGCAGCGCCGAGCAGGACCGGCACGCTCGAGTACGAATAGGGTGCGTGCCACCCAAAAACACTGTGGTAGATTGCCGCCACTGTCGTCGACGCCATGCACAACAGGAACCCATAAAACGTGCAGTGGTGAAACCAGCGCCGCCACGGCAGACGCATCTCGAGGTTCGACGTGCAATCGCGACCGGCGCCGTGAAGATGGCGAAGCGTCAACGCGTCGCGAACGGCATCGCGCAGACTGCCTGACGCTGCCCCTGCGCTCTGCCGTACGTCGCGCCAGAATCGCCAGCCCGAGATCCCAAGAGAGATCAGCACGAAGAGCGACACCGTCCCGAACAGACCAACCATTGCAGCGTGGGGGATGACGCCGTAGAAATCCGCGGAGCCATCAGACGACCATACGGCCTCGGGTCGCGCCATCGAGACGAGTAAGAGCATCGAGACAATCAGGCCTAACGCCACTAGAGATGTGCGGAAGGCGTGACTGGCAAACGCGCGGCCGAGTGTTGGTGGCCAGGCATACGCTTCGTATGAGCGGGCACGAACCTCGGACAGCACCATCGGCACGTTGATGCCGAATTCGTGTGGCGGTGCGAACTGGCACGCGTACAGGCACTCCCCGCAGTTGTGACAGAGGTTCGCCAGGTAGGTGAGGTCGACGGCCTCGAATTGGCGTCGCTGCTCGAGCGCGGGAAACACGGGACAGTACTGCTCGCAGTAGCGGCATGCATTGCACACAGTCATCACATGACGGCCGCGGAGAACCAGATCATCGTCAAGCATGGCGCGCCGCCTCCTCACCGGCGATACGGCCGAAGACCGTGCCAATCGTCATGCCGAAACCAGCCAGGTAGCCCTTCAGCAGGATGTTTCCCGCCATTACTTCGCCGGCAGCGTACACGTTCGCCGCCGGTCGACCGTCGGACATCAACACGCGCGTCCGTTCGTCCACCTTGAGCCCGAGATACGTGAACGTGATACCCGGACGCAACGGATACGCCCAGTAAGGTGGCGCGTCGAGTCGCTGTGCCCAGTGGGTCTTGTCAGGACTGAGCCCCTCGGTGCGACAGTCGTCGAGTGCGCTCAGGTCGAGCGTACCGGGACGCACGGCGCAATTGAAGCCGTCGATGGTCGCTTCGAGAGCGCCAGCAGGAAGAGTCAGTCGAGCGGCCAACTCCGGGATCGACGCGGTAACAACCGGCGGAAAGACCGAAGGCATGAAGGCGTTCGCGCTCTTGGCATCGACGATCGAATATGCGATCTGCCCGGGCTGACGAGCGATCAGTTTTCCCCAGATCGCGTATCGCTTGGGCCACATGTCTTCGCCTTCGTCGTAAAAGCGTTGGCCGAGGGCGTTGACTACGATGCCAAAGGGGAGGCAGTCGAGCCTGGTGACGATGCCGCCATCGAACTTGGGGGCGCGGGCATCCACCGCGATCGCGTGACACTCGCGAGAGTCACCGATTGGTTGCGCGCCGGCCTCCAGCATGCGCTTCAGCGGTACGCCCGTGTTGTGCGGGGTGCCGCGCACGATGAAGTTCTTCGCGGCATCACCCCAGACCTCTCGCAGCCACTCGAGATTGGCCTCGAATCCCCCCGATGCAATGACGGCCGACGCCGCGCGAATCGTCTTCAGGGTCCCGTTGTGACGAACATCCACCGAATCGAAGTGACCACCCGGGAGGCGGAGATCGACCACGTCGGCGTCGTAGAGCACGTCGATCCCCAGGCGTTCGGCGGAGGCGTAGTAGCTGTTCATCAGCGCCTTTCCTCCCCCGAGAAAAAAGAGGTTCGTCCGGCCGAGCTGCAACGTGCCGTGCAACGCGGCCTGAAAGCGGACGCCTTCCCTGGCCATCCACTCGGGACACGTCTCCGACCGCCGGATCGCCACCCGTGCAATCGTTTCGTCGATGGCGCCTCCATTGACGCTCCGCAGGTCCGACAGGAACTCCTCTTCGCTGTACGTGCCAGTCAGGTACTGACCTGGCGTCGCGTGAAGGCAACGGAAGTTGCGCGTATGCCGGCTGTTGCCGCCACGAAGCTCGTACGGCGCCCGTTCGAGCACGACCACACGAGCGCCGCTGCGCCGTGCCGCAATTGCCGCGCAGAGGGCGGCATTACCGCCGCCGACCACCGCAACGTCGTAGTCAGGTTTCTGGGTCATCGATCGTTGGTCCGGCTAAAGCCGGACACTACGTACGTGCGTCGTCCGTACTAAGTCTCTTCGTTACCAATCTCGAGCCGAACAACAACATCGCCGCGACCAGCAGTAAGACTGCGGAGATCGGACGCGTCACAAAGACGGAGAGATCTCCCTCGCTGATCGCCATGGCCCGGCGGAACTGCAACTCGGAGAGCGGACCAAGCACGAGTCCAAGCACGGCGGGTACCAGGGGCA
>Ga0075418_10000234_pt1 | contig 55095 bp, 48 predicted proteins | sample SoiMetdeltSBSDD2_FD_81776 | JGI IMG/M metagenome (GOLD analysis project Ga0075418, IMG submission 81776) | Bulk soil microbial communities from a Populus tree surrounding site in Tennessee, USA - Soil MetaG P. deltoides SBSDD2 | ecosystem: Environmental > Terrestrial > Soil > Tree plantation...
CTTACCGGAAAGGGAGAGCACCATGAACACTCAAGAGAACCGCACCGAATCCACCAGCCTCGTCCAGTTCGCGCGCGCCACGGCCGCCTTCGTGATCGTGCTCGTAATGGGCTACGCCTTCTCCACGACGCCGGTCGAAAGCGCGGACGAGAACGTCCTGCCGGCTACTACCAGCGTTCTGGATTTCGGGCCGGGCTCGTACTTCCCGGCGCAGTTCACGAACCAGGGTGCAGGCAACGAAGAACACATCCAGGCGTTCTAGAAGGACAGGTCGCTGCGGGTGGGGTTGAGGGGCGAGCCGTCCTTCAACCGCCCGCGGGAAGGGCGGCGAGTTTTACGGCACGCGAATCGGGGAGAGTGCGATGGTGGATTTGCTGGTGTCCTTCGTGCAGAGCCTGTGCCTGATCGGTTACTTGTACGGCGCCTGGCTGGTGATAACGCACAAGGCCGATGGCCCGCTGAACGGTCGCGAATCCGCCAGGGCTCGGCTCGAAGACGAGCTCGCCTGGCGCCACTATCTCGCCTGCGATTAGTGATCCTGGCCGGATCACGAATCGTCGGTATGAGTAAGCGCTAACCGACGGCAATAAGATCCCTGCATTCAGCAGGGTGCAGCCCACAGGGGCTGCCCTCCCCAAGCCCGATCAGACCTCAAATCAGGCGGCAGCTTTGGCCTTCTTCGCCTTGAGCTGAGCGGCCTTGGCATGCATGGCCGCGTAGGCTGCGTGGGCCGCGGCCTCCGCATCCCCCACGTGCACGGGATAGCCCATGTCGTCGAGCACCGAGCCGAGCGCCGAAAGGCACAGCATGACGTTGTCGGGGCGGCACGAATAACCCAGCAACCCGAAGCGCCAGATCTTGCCGGCAAGCGGCCCGAGACCCGCCCCGATCTCCAGATTGAACTCGGTGAGCAGGGTGCGGCGCACCTGCGCCTCGTCCACGCCCTCCGCGCACTGCACCGCGTTCATCTGCGGCAGCTGGTGCTCGGGCTTCACCAGGAACTTGAGTCCCATGGCTTCCAGGCCGGCCTTCAGTGCCACGTGGTGCCGCTTGTGGCGCGCCCAGGAATTGTGCAGTCCCTCCTCGTTGATCAGGAGCAGCGCTTCGTGCAGCGCGAAGAGGGAATTGGTCGGCGCCGTGTGGTGATAGGTCCGCGTGGTGGCGCCCCAGTAGCCGAGAAGCAGGTTCATGTCCATGAACCAGGAATGGATCTTGTCCTTGCGCGCCTTGACGTAGTCCACCACGCGCTCCGAGAAGGAAACCGGCGACAGTCCCGGCGTGCAGGAGAGGCATTTCTGGCTGGCCGAATAGATCGCGTCCACGCCCCACTCGTCCACCAGCACCGGCGTGCCGCCGAGCGACGTCACCGCATCGACGATGGTGAGCGCGTCGTGCTTGTGGGCGATATCCACCAGGGCCTTGGCGTCTGACTGCACGCCAGTCGAGGTCTCGGCGTGCACGAAAGCCACGAGCCGCGCATCGCGGTTTTTCGCGAGCGCTTCCTCGACCTTGTTCGGGTCGACGGGCTCGCCCCATTTGTCATCGACCAGTATCGGCGTGCCGCCGCAGCGCACGACGTTCTCCAGCATACGCCCGCCGAATACGCCGTTCTGGCACACGACCACCTTGTCGCCAGGCTTGACCAGGTTGACGAAGCAGTATTCCATGCCGACCGAGCCGGGCCCTGAAATCGGGAACGTGAGCGGGTTTTTCGTCTGGTAGACGTAGCGCAGCAGCGCCTTCAGCTCCTCCATCATCTCGACGAACACCGGGTCGAGATACCCGATCGCCGGCTGGCTCATCGTGGTCAGCACGCGCGGATGGATCTCGGTAGGCCCGGGGCCCATCAACGTGCGCTGCGGCGGATGAAAGGAACTGATGCGTTTGACTGGCGCGTAATCGTTCATGGCGTCGCTCCCTAGCGGAGATCCGAAAAGACTTTCGCCGTCCGGCCGCGACTTCAGCCGGATCGGTTTCCTGGCATTGGCTTCGTTCAGAATTTCGACGGCGGGAATCCTGCCGCCGGTCGCGCGCTCGACTTCCATCGCCCAGCGCGCCGGGACGTAGCCCGATTTCACCCAGTTGTTGACGACGGCACGGTCCAGGCGGAACTGGCGCGCGACTTCGGCCTGGGTGCCGAAGAGTGCGACGAGTTGGTCAGCGCAATTCATGAGATGTCGAGACTATCATGTCAAATTTACTTTGACAATCAGGAACCGACAAGCGTCAGGCGACGCGACGTACCGAGGTCATTGAGACTGCGCTGGCGCTTGGGTGAATTCCCGTACCGGTCCCAGCCGGCCCAGGATAGGCAGCTTCAACGCAGGAGCGAAAGGATTGATTCCAAAGGTTAAACCGAGGACGTTCAGTTCAAGGCCCTCGACGCCGCTCGCCGTCACCCCGAGAAGCCCGATAGCCGAAAACTGGAATCCCCCGCCGCTCGGGGCGGTGCCGACCAGGGTGCCCCCGTTGTAGTCTTTCCCGATCGCAGTGGGTGGAAGATCGGCCCTCAGCTCCGGCACACCCCGCAATATCCAGGCAGTGAAGGTATTGGAATTCGGTCCGGGCCAGACCGAGTATTCCCCGGCCCAGGGATAGGCGCGGGCGAGCTTGTCGATGCGCTCGACCAGCGGCTCCGCTGCGGGACCGCGCAGGTCTGCAATCAATTCCGGCTCGGCGCCGAACCAGCGCCCGTCAGGCGGCCGGTCCCGGATCACGAGTGCTGAGCCCGCCGAACGCAGCCGCCAGCCGATGACTTCGTAAACCGTGTAGCCCCCGCCCGCCGGCTTGGTCGCCACCCACGTATGCACGCCGAAGAGACCGCGCCAGCCTATCGTGCGTGCCGCGTAGACCTGCACGATTGCCTCGGGAGTCGTCGCAGGATCCGGGGCAAGACCTACAGGCTCGCGGCTCGCCGTGCGCCAGTCCGTCGAGCGGACGTAGCCTGCGGCAGCCAGCGCCACCGCGAATACGGCCGCACAAGCCAGGTAGCTCACCATGCGCCGCGCCCGCATCAGTCTTCCGAGAACGCCCGCTGGAAGGCGTCGCCATGATCGAACGGAGCGTCAGCACCTGCCGATGCTGCCGGCGCCGGCGCGCCTTTCCTGGCCGCTCGCGACGGCGGCAACGCTTCGAAATCGAAGGCATCGCGGTCGAGCAGGTGCGAGGTACGCACGTGGCGCAGGCTGTTCAGCATCGTCTCCACGCGGCCCGGGTAGCGGTTTTCCCAATCACGGAGCATGCGCTTCACTTCCCCGCGCTTCATGTTCTCCTGCGAGCCGCACAGGTTGCACGGGATGATCGGAAACTCCCGGATGCGGGCGTACTCGGCGAGATCGCGCTCCTCGCAGTAGGCGAGCGGACGGATCACGACGTGGCGACCGTCGTCCGATCGGAGCTTGGGCGGCATCGCCTTCAGCTGCCCGGTGTAGAACAGGTTCAGCACGAAGGTCTCCAGGATGTCGTCGCGGTGATGGCCGAGCGCAATCCGCGTTGCGCCCAGTTCGCCGGCGACGCGGTAGAGCACGCCGCGCCGCAGCCGCGAGCACAGCGAGCACATCGTCTTCCCCTCGGGAATGACGCGCTTGACGACGCTGTAGGTATCCTGCTGCTCGATCCGGTACGGAACGCCGAGACCATCGAGGTACCCGGGCAGCACGTGAGCGGGAAAGCCCGGGTGCTTCTGATCGAGGTTGACCGCGACGATCTCGAACTCGATGGGCGCGTGCTGCCGCAGATGCAGCAGGATGTCGAGCAGCGCGTAGCTGTCCTTGCCGCCCGACAGGCATACCATCACCTTGTCGCCGTTTTCGATCATGCCGAAATCGGCGATCGCCTGGCCCGTCAGCCGTCGCAGGCGCTTCGCGACCTTGTTGTCCTCGTACGACTGCTTGCGTTCCTTCAGGGACGCGATAGCGCGCGTCGTCGTGTGTTCCATGCTCGAATCTCCAGCGACAAGACGTCTTTATAGATTAATGCTGCGCCCGCCGTCCACCGCGATCACCTGCCCGGTGATATAGGGGGCATCGGCGAGGAGGAATTGTACTGTGGCAGCGATGTCGTCGGGCTCCCCGATGCGTTTCAATGCAGTCTGGTTGATGATGCGCTGGCGGGACACCTCGTCGCGCCATGCCTCGTCGTCGGGCCACAGTATGGTGCCGGGCGCCACGCCGTTCACCCGGATCTCCGGAGCGAGGTCGCGCGCCAGCGCCCGCGTGAGAGCGAGGAGGCCGCCCTTCGCGGCGGTATAGACCGCGTGATTCCTCATGGGCAGCTCGGCATGGATGTCGATGATATTCACGATGGCGCCATGCTGCTTGCGCAGCTCCCCAGCCGCCGCCTGCGACAGGAACAGCGGCGCCTTGAGATTGGTCCCGATGAGATCGTCCCACATCTTTTCGGTGATTTCTCCCACCACGGTGGGAAAGAAGCTCGATGCGTTGTTGACGAGCGCGTCCAGGCGCCCGAACTCCTTGACCGCGGCCTTGACGACCTGGGACGCCGCCGATGCCTTGAGGAGATCGGCCTGCACCAGCGCCAGCGAATTCATCCGCCGCGCGTTCAGTTCCGCCTGCAGCGCGCGCGCCTCGGCGGCGGCCGAGCGGTAGTGAACGAGGAGCTCCGCTCCCGCGCCGTGCAGCCGGCGGCAGATCGCGGCGCCGACGCGCCTGGCGCCGCCCGTGACGAGCACTACCTTGCCTTGCAATGTTCCGGCCATCGAGAGGGTAGAATTGTAGCCCTTTCCCCCGCCCGCTCCGCTTGGCGCTTCCTAGAACCTGTTTCATAGCCAGGCACGCGTGCGACGGCGGCGAGCTGGGATGCAGTTCTAGGAGGATCGCGACGACGCATAGACTCTATGTTAGGAGTGACCGACAACGAAATGCGCCCAGATCGCCCCGTCCCCTCCGGGGTTGCGGCCAGGACGGTCGTCTGCTGCGTTACCCTCCTCGACAATATCGACATATTGCCTTCGTCGGGCGCCTTGCATACGGTCCGTCCTGGCCACAACGCATCGCGCGCCTGGTTATGAAACAGGTTCTAGACATAGCCGGTCTACCCGCGCCGCCGCCGGAAGCGCAGGCAGCGAGCGCCGCCCTGACCCGCGCGATCGCGCAGGAGATCGCGGTAAACGGGGGCCGCGTGACCTTCGCCCGCTACATGGAGCTCGCCCTCTACGCGCCGGGGCTCGGCTACTACATGGCGGGTGCGCGCAAGCTGGGACGCGACGGCGATTTCGTGACGGCGCCGGAAATCTCGGCGCTGTTCGGCCGCACGCTCGCACGGCAATTCGCGCCGCTCATCGCGAACGGGTACGGGGAACTGCTGGAGATAGGCGCGGGCAGCGGCGCGCTCGCCGCCGACCTCCTGCTGGAGCTGGAGCGTCTCGGGCGCCTGCCTCAGCGCTACCTGATACTGGAACTGAGCTCCGATCTGCGCAGCCGCAGCCGGGATACGCTCGCCGCGCGCGCGCCGCGGCATCTGGAACGGGTGGCGTGGCTCGCCGGCCTGCCGCCGGCCTTCGAGGGAATCGTGTTCGGAAACGAGGTGCTCGATGCGATGCCGGCGGACCGCATCAGCCGTTCCCGCGGGGAGACGCTCGAGGGGTTCGTTCGGTACGACGAGGAGCGCGATCGTTTCGCCGATCTGCAGGCGCCCGCAAGCGAGCCGGTGCGGCGGGCAGCCGCGGAGCTGCCACTGCCGGACGACGACTACAGCACGGAACTACAACTGCGCGCCCGCGCGTTCGTCCGCAGCCTGGGAGCGGCGCTGGCGCGGGGCGTGGCGTTCTTTTTCGACTACGGCTTCCCGCGGCGCGAGTTCTATCACCCGCAGCGCTCCCGGGGCACGCTGATGTGCCACTACCGCCATCGCGCGCACGGCGACCCGTACTTTCTCCCGGGCCTGCAGGACATCACCAGCCACATCGACTTCTCCGCGATCGCGCAGGCGGGGCGGGAAGCGGGCATGGACCTGCTGGGCTACACGAACCAGGCGCAGTTCCTGCTGAACTGCGGACTGACCTCGATCCTCTCGGAGACCTCTCCCGACGATGTGGCAGCTTATGCGCCCCTTGCCGCGCAGGCGCAGAAGCTCGTATCTCCCGCAGAAATGGGCGAGCTGTTCAAGGTCATCGCGCTCGGCAAGGGCGTTACAGCGCCGCTCCTCGGATTCGAGCACGGGGACAAGTCCGGCAGTCTCTAGCTTCGCGGTGATGAGTTTCGCGGTGATGAATACTACCTGTCGTCACCAGCGGCAGCGTCGTCACCAGCGAAGCGTCGTCACCTGTCTCCCGCTAGAATGTGCGCATGATCGCCCGACTCCACGCGGGCTATGCCGTCTTCGCGCTTGCCGCCGTGGCATGCGCGGCTGCTGCCCCCGAAAGCGGCGCGGATGGCGTTGCGCGCGCGAAGTACCTCTGGTCGCAGAGCCCTCACGGCAAGATGCTCGAGCGCATCCTGCCGCCCTCCGTCGAGCCGGAGCGGCTTCCCGAGCCGGGCTCGGAGGGCGCCCGCCTGGCCACCCGTTACTGCGTGCAGTGCCACTATCTCCCCAATCCGGAGATGCACACCGCGGCCAGGTGGAAGGTCAGCGTCGAGCGCATGGTCTGGCGCATGCAGGGCAAGGGCAACATGGGCGAGTTGATGAAGGAGATGATGGATCGCGTGGAGGCCCCGTCGGCGAGGGAGGTGGCGGTACTCACCGCCTATCTGCAGAAGCACGGCCAGATCGAGATGGATCCCGTGCACCCCGCGTTAAAATCGGAGCAGGGAAAGCGCTACAACATCGCCTGCTCGCAGTGCCACGAGCTGCCGGATCCGAAGCGGCATACGGTGCGGGAATGGCCGCGCGTGGTCGAGCGCATGAAGCGGCACATGGCGTGGGCGAACATGGTGAGCGGACCGGATTCCCTCAAGACGAGCCCGGTGCTCGACACGGCGGAGATCGTGCGCTTCCTGCAGCGCCATGCCGGGGCCGGCCGGCCCGAGAGCAGGCAGAATGGCGGAAGATAACGCGAAGGAAGGCAAGAGATCTGAATGAATCCGCAAACCAATACTTTCGGTCAGTCCATAGGACACCCGGTGCCCGGCTGGCGGGCGCCGATCGCCCCACCGCGTGAAGCCCTGCGCGGCCGCTACTGCACGGTGGAGCCGCTGGATCCCGCGCGCCACACCGTCGATCTCCACGCCGCAAATGGCGTGGACCGCGAAGGCCGGAACTGGACCTACCTGCCGTACGGGCCGTTCGAGACGGAAGCCGCCTACCGGGTCTGGGTGGAGAAAGCCGCGGCGGGCAGCGACCCGTTGTTCCAGGCGATCGTCGATCCGGCGACGCGCAAGGCGGTCGGCGTGGCGAGCTTCATGCGTATCGACCTCCCGCACGGCGTGATCGAGGTCGGCGGGATCAACTACTCGCCGCTTCTGCAGCGCAAGCCCGCCGCCACCGAGGCGATGTATCTCATGATGAAGCGCGTGTTCGAGCTGGGCTACCGGCGCTACGAGTGGAAATGCGATTCGCTGAATGCCCCCTCGCGCGCCGCGGCGCAGCGGCTGGGCTTCTCCTATGAGGGCCTGTTCCGCCAGGCGTGGATCTACAAGGGCCGCAACCGCGATACGGCGTGGTTTTCCATCATCGACAGCGAATGGCCCGCGCTCCGGGACGCGTTCGAGCGCTGGCTGGCGCCGGAGAATTTCGGCAAAGACGGGCGCCAGCGCGCGAGCCTGGCGAGCCTGACGGGGCCGCTACTGAAGGCGCGCGGTTGACCTCGAGGACAAGCAACCGCCGATGAACGCAGACAGGTAAACTCGCACCCATGGTCCAGAGTGTCGTCAGCCGCCCCCCGGCGCTGCTCGATTTGTGCGACTTGTCTTTCGAGGCGAGCTTCGTCACCGAGCTGCCGGGCGACCCGGAGCGCACCAACGCCCCGCGCGCCGTGCGCAACGCGTGCTACACGCGGGTGGATCCGACGCCGGTCGAGGCGCCGCGGCTCCTGGGATGGGCCGAGGCGGTGGGTAACACGCTGGGCATTGCGCGCCCGGACTCGCCCACCGGCGCGGCCGCCCAGGTGCTCGCCGGCAACCGCGTACTGCCCGGAATGCAGCCTTACGCCGCCCGCTATGGCGGACACCAGTTCGGTCACTGGGCCGGGCAGCTGGGCGACGGACGCGCCATCACGCTGGGAGAAGTACCGGGTCCCGCCGGCGAGCGCTTCGACCTCCAGCTGAAGGGCGCCGGCAGAACGCCCTACTCGCGTACGGCCGACGGCCGCGCGGTGCTGCGCTCCTCCGTGCGCGAATTCATGTGCAGCGAGGCCATGCACTGGCTCGGCGTGCCCACGACCCGCGCGCTGTCGCTGGTCGCTACGGGCGAAGCGGTGGTGCGCGACATGTTCTACGACGGTCATCCGCAGGACGAGCCGGGCGCCGTCGTGTGCCGCGTCGCGCCCTCGTTCGTGCGCTTCGGCAACTTCGAGATCCTCGCCGCATCCGGCGAGCACGACGCACTGAGGCAACTGGCGGACTACGTGATCCGCCATCACTACCCCGAGCTTGGCGCGCCGTCACCGGCCACCTATGCGCGCTGGTTCGAGGAGATCTGCCGACGCACGGCCGCGCTCGCCGTGGACTGGATGCGGGTAGGCTTCGTCCACGGCGTATTGAACACGGACAACATGTCGATACTGGGGCTCACGATCGACTACGGTCCCTACGGCTGGCTGGAAGGCTTCGACCCGAACTGGACGCCCAACACCACGGACGCCGAGGGCCGGCGCTACTGCTACGGCAACCAGCAGCAGATCGCGCAGTGGAACCTGGTGCGGCTCGCCAACGCGCTCTACCCGCTCGTGAACGACAAGGCGCCGCTGGAGCAGGGGCTGGCGCAGTTCGCCGAGACCTACGAGAGCGGCGCGAGCCGGATGATGGCGGACAAGCTCGGCCTCGCGGCATTGGACCGTGAGGGCGACGACCGGCTGCTCACCGACTTGTTCGAGTTGCTGCAGCAGGTGGAGACGGACATGACCCTGTTTTTCCGCCTGCTTGCGTCCGTTCCGGCCGAACAACAGGGACTGGAGACCGGGGACTCGAGACTGGATGACGCGAAGCTGGTCGAGCCGCTCGCGCGGGCGTTCTATGCCGAGGACGCGTTCGCACCGGAGCAACTCGCCCGGATGGCCGCCTGGCTCCGCCGCCATGCGGCGCGGGTGCGGCAGGACGACCAGCCCGCCGCGGAACGCCTCCAGCGAATGAATCGCGCCAATCCCAAATACGTCCTGCGCAACTACCTCGCCCAGCTCGCCATCGACGCGCTGGAAGGCGGCGACGCGTCGGTCATGGAACGCCTGATGGCGGTCCTGGAGCATCCGTACGACGAGCAGCCCGCGCACGATGAGCTGGCCGACCGCCGGCCCGACTGGGCGCGCAACCGGCCCGGGTGTTCGGCTCTCTCCTGCAGTTCTTGAACCGGTCCGCTGCGCCGCAGCGGGCGGCGAACGACAGAGCGGGGCCGCGCGGGCGCGCGCCTGAAATTGCCAACCACCCGCGGCGTTTGCTATTCTGCCTCGCCGCGTCCGCCCGCTCGAACGGGACCCGGAATCGCGGAAAACGGAGGAGGATAATTCCATGAAAAGACCTGAGCGCGGGATGAGCGGTTCGCGGCGGGCCGGAGTCGTGGCGGGCATTGCGGCGGTGGCTGTCCTTGCTTTTTCCGTGGCGGCCCCGGCCGACGCGCAGCAGCGCAAGTCGATCCGGTGGACCACGTCGCAGATTGGTTCGTACGGCTACACGATCGCCGCCTCGATGGCCAAGATCGTCGAGCAGGCGCTGGGCGGCGAATACACCGTCACCGTCCATCCGTATACCTCACCCACCGTCGCCATGAAGGCCGTGATGGATGGCGAGGGCGAGATCGCGTACACCGCCGACATCGGCATGTCCGAGTTCCACGGGCGCGTCGGCGGCTTCAAGGACTACAAGCCTGCGCGGCCGGAGCTCGTGCACACGTGGTACGCGTACCCGATGGAATCGATGATGGCGATCGCAGCCAAGGACGCCGAGAAGTTCAAGTGCTGGAAGGACTTGAGCGGCAAGCCGGTGTTCTACACGCAGGCCGGCTTCATGAACTGGCTGAACTGGCAGCGCATCTACAAGGCGCTCGGCTACGACTTCAAGCACGTGCAGATCGACCTGAAGTCGAACGCCGACTCGCTGCAGGCGGGCACCATCGTCGCCTCCGCAACCTACACCACGGCGGGCAAGTCGCTCGCGGCGTACTGGAAGGAGACCGAGGTCCGCATGGACATCAGGATCGTGAACCCCTGCCCGGACGAAGTCGCGAAAATCAAGTCCGCCGGCCTCGCGGTCGTCGACGTCGATCCCAAGGGCGCCTTCGCCAAGGACGTCGGTCCGAAGACGGTGCAGGGTGTGCCGATACTCTTCGGCTACAACGCACGGATCGACATGCCCGAGGACGTCGTCTACCGGATGGTCAAAGCGTTCTATGACAAGCGGGACGAGCTGGTGAAGGTGGATGCCGGCTTTTCCGTGATGGCGAAGGACTTCGTGGCCCTGCAGGTCCAGGGAATCAACGCCAACCCGGGGATCGCGGTGCATCCCGGCCTGGCGAGATTCCTGAAAGAGCAGAAGGCCTGGAACGACAAGTGGAAGGTTGCGGCCGCCGCGGCCGGTAAGTAACCGCGCCACCGGATGCCGGGTGCGGCAATGGAGAAGCGCCCGGCCACCACACTGACGCAGCCTTCGCACGGATCAGCATGGTGAGTCGCTGGATCAAGACTCACGCCAATCTCAGGAATCTGATATTCGGCGTTTCGCTGGTCTTCACGTCCTGGCTGGTCTGGTATTTCTTCAGCGGTCTCGGGGGCCCGGTGCAGCTCGCCGCGGCCCTGGTGCCGGTCGCCCTCATCATCCAGATTCTGTACATGTACCAGGAGGGCAGCCTGTACCGCGGCCTGCCGCCCAGGGTAAACCGCGCAATCGTCACGCTCTACATCGTGATCGCCGCGTACGCGGCGGGGTACTTCTCGTGGGAATTCGAGAGGATCGCGATCTACAGCCAGGGCTCCTACACGCGGCAGGACTTCATCGTCGGTCTGCTGATATTCCTGCTGGTAATGGAGCTGACGCGAGTCGCCCACTCGATTCTCTTCTGGACCAATGTCGTCCTGGTGCTCTATACGCTTTACGGACAGTGGAGCCCCATCGATTTTTTCTGGCACCCGGGGGCCACGTTCTACCGCGTGGTCACGTCCTCCACGGTCGAGTTCTCCACCGGCATCTACGGCATCTACGGGCAGCTTGCGCTCACCCTGATCGCGGCCTTCCTGCTGCTCGCCGGTGTCGCCAACGGCTTCAAGGCGCAGACCGCGATGATCAACGTCGTACGGTTGATCGCGCGGTCCAGGCGGTTGATTCCGCAGACCGCGGTCGTGGGGTCGAGCGCGGTCGGCCTGATCAGCGGCAGCGGCTCGGCCAATGCTGCCGTAGTCGGCACCATCACCATTCCCCTGATGATCCGCTACGGCGTGCCGCCGACCTTCGCCGCCGCGGTCGAGACCGCGGCCTCGATGGGCGGACTCATCGATCCCCCGATGATGGGGGCCGCGGCGTTCCTCATGGCGGAGTTCCTCGGCGTGCCGTACTGGGACGTCGTGCTGCGCGGCTTCGGATTCTCCTTCATCTATTACATTTCCATCGGCGTTGCCATCTATCTCCTGTCCGTGCGCCTCCTGCCGCCCGGGCCGATCGACAAGCCGCAGGTGCCGATTTACGAGAAGATCACGACCGGCATCTTCTTCGCCTCGGTGCTCTATCTCATCTACCTCATGGGATTCGCCGGCAAGGGCGAACTGCTCGCCGCGGTAGACACCGCGACCTGCATGTCGGTGCTGCTGATCGCGGTCTTTGTCCATTTCAAGTACGTGAGGAAGGACCCCGCCCTCGCGGGCGAGACGCTTCTGGCCAGCATCCGGCGCGGCATCGAAACGCATGCCGAGATGGCGTCGTACCTGACGCTGCTCCTCGCCACTCTGGGCATCATGATCGGGCTCTTCACGGTCACGGGCTTCATCAACCGGATGGGCGCGATGCTGATCGAGGTCGGGGGCTGGAACATCGTCGCGATGGTCCTGATGGCCTGGGTTTTCGGCTGGCTCCTCGGCACCGGGCTGCCGCCGACCGCAACCTACATTATCGGCGCGGTGATCATCGTGCCGCCGATGACGAAGCTCGGCATCAACCCGTGGGTGGCGCATTTCTTCGTGTTCTTCCTCTCCGTGTGGGGCGAGCTGTCGCCGCCGACCTCGCTCACCGCCGCGGTTTCCGCGCGCATCGCGAACACCTCTTTCATGCGCACCATGTGGGAGGCGCTCAAGATCTGCCTGCCGATCACGCTCATGACCTTTGCGATCTTCACGCGCTCCGACCTGGTCGTGAAGCCGGGCTGGGGACAGATCGGCGACGTCCTGCTGGTAACCACCGGGACCTGCGGTCTCGCCTTCGCGATGTTCGGGCGCTGCATCGAGACTGCGCGGGGCGATATCCTGGCGCGATTGTTCATTGCGCTCACCTCGTTCGCGACCCTGTTCCATCCGGACGACACGCTGGTGTGGGCGACCGGCGCGGTGACCCTCTTCACGCTCATCTGGGCCATCGCGCGCCACAACGTCATTGCCTCCCCGAAGGAGGCGGCCATGCCCGAAACTGCGGAGGGCACGCCGGAGCGCCCCGATGACCTCGCCCGCGTCATCGCCGAGGCGCGGCGCGACATCGGCTGAGGATCCGAGGGATGAGGGATGAGGGATGAGGGATGAGGGATGACCCGCTCGGTTTGAGGTGAGCTACCAGGTCATCCTTCCACGTTCATCCTTCATCCTTGGCGTCCGACGAGGACGCCTTCTATCGCCGGCAGCGCCTGCTCCATGCGCCGCGCGATTTCATCGTCGGTCAGCGACGAGAGCGGATGGGTGATCACGACGGGCTCGAGGCCCGTCATCCCGAGCGCGTCGCGCTGCGTTTCGGCTTCGAGTACGAACTCGCTCGTGACGATCACGGCCGTGGGACGCCCCGCTGATTCCAGCAGCACCGAGTCGTGCATACAGCACGACGTGCAGGAGCCTCAATCGCCGATCGCGGTTACGACGACGTCGCACTCGGCCGCGATCCTGGCGATCAGCTCCGGCGCGGCGGCCAGCGAAAAACTCTCCTTGCGGTAGTAGCTCACGGCGCCGAAGCCGTGCCTGGCCGCGAGCCGGTCGCGCACGCCGCGCAAGAGCTTGTTGGCGTTCCACTTGGTGTTGTCGAGAAGGCCCAGCCGCAGGCCCTCGAGCTTCTGCACCCGAGGCGCGGGCGCCAGCGGCTGCGTTTCCACCACGCCGCGAGGATCATAAACTGGGATTGTCGTGGCCATCACCTCATCCTTTCCTGGCAACAAGGGTGATGATTACTGGTGATGTGAAATCGTGATGGGTACTGGTAATGCACTACCGGTGCTGATCTTCATCACCCTCTCTCATCACCATCTTTCATCACCACCTTTCATCACTTGTTTCTAGAGCCGCTATTCCACCTTCACCCCCGCCTGCTTGACGACCTTGCCGATCTTGTCGATCTCGGTGCGGACGAACCGGGAGAATTCGTCCGGCGTGCTCGACCGTCCTTCCTCGCCCTGGGCCTGGAACTGCTTCTTGATGTCCGGCAGCTCCACGACGCGGGCGACCTCCCTGCTGATCTTCTCGACGACCGGCCGCGGCGTTCGCGCGGGCGCGAAGACGCCGAACCACGCCTGGTATTCGTAACCCGGCAATGCCGCCTCCGCCATCGTCGGCACGTCAGGCAGGACCGGCGACCGGCGGGCAGTGGTTACCGCCAGCGCGAGGAGCCTCCCGTCCCTGAGGAACGGCAGCGCCGGAACGAGCGGCGACAGGAAATAATGTATGCGTCCCGTCATGACGTCTATGAGTACTTCCGGCGGGCCCTTGTACGGCACGTGCAAGACGTCGATGCCGGCGGCGAACCGGAACTGCTCCCCGTTCAGGTGGGTGCCGCTGCCGACGCCGGCCGAGCCGAAGGAGAGCTGTCCCGGCTTCTGCTTGGCGAGCGCGATCAACTCCTTGACCGATTTCACGCCGAGCGCTGGCGCCGCCACCATCACGCTGGTGCTGACCGCGATCTGGCTGACGGGCGTGAAGTCCTTGACGGGATCGAACGGCAGCTTCGAGTAGAGCGCCGAGCTCATCGCAAAAGCGATGGAGTGAGTGAGAAGCGTGTAGCCGTCGGGCGGCGCCTTGGCGACGATGTTCATTCCCACCGTCCCGCCGCCGCCGCCGCGGTTGTCCACCACCACCTGCTGCCCCCAGCTCTCGCTCATCTTCGTCGCGAGCCGGCGCGCGAGGAGATCGGTCGCGCTGCCGGCGGTGAACGGGATGATCAGCCGAACCGGCCTGCCGGGGTAATTCTCCGGTGGCGCGGCGGCAGCCGTGATACCGGTCAAGATCAAGGCCGCAAACGATGCTACCCGTATGGCAAACATGACGCCCCTCCCTTCATCCTTCGCGGGCTCGCTAGAGCGCGCACGTGCCGTCCACGCACTCCGGCCCGCCCGCCGACTGCGCGCCTTCCACTCCACGCAGCACCGGCGACGACATATGCCCCCAGCCCGGGATGAAGGCGGAAAAGCGCCCTGCCTCCCCGCCGGCGACGAACAGATGGATGTGGTCGGGGCCGGGCACGATGGGCGTGCGCGCCTCGGCCTCGCGCTTGTACCACACCGGCAGGTTGCGGTTGTAGACCTTGCCGTAGCGCCCGTTGCCGTAGAGATCGGCCCAGCGGTTGCCCGAATGCGCCCACAGGTAGTAACGGATGTCGTGCCGCTTCCAGCCCGATTTCGCGATGGTTGCCGCGTGCTCCGGGCCGAGGACCACCGCGCAATGACCCGCCGACACTGCGTTGTTGTTGCAGATCGTGCTCATCGCGGAGCACACGCTGTCGAGTATTCCCTCCGCGTCGTTCGCGAAATGGTTGGTGACGCTGTGCGGGGGCTCCGCGGCGAGCACGAAGACGGTGGATGCCTCCGCCGGGTAGCCGTGCTCGACGTGATACGGCGCGAACGGGCTCAGTTCCTCGTTTTCGGCAATGCAGTAGGTGTACTTGCCGGGGTGGCCCAGCGTGCTCTTGTCGAGAAGCCCCGGCCAGCCGCCGCCGACGTTGAGCAGGACCAGGCGTATGGCCCTCCCGATCGTGGCGTTGGCGCGGTTACCCGAACCGAACACGTTGCAGCCGGCGTTCATCCCGATGGCCTTGCGCACCGGCCCGTTGACCACCAGCAGCGGGCTCGCCATGTGCGTCGTGGCCTGCACGCCGTTCAGGTTGAAGCGCGTATCGGTGAGGGCGGCGAGCGCCGCCTCGACGACCGGCGCGTACTCGGGCCGGCAGCCCGCCATCACCATGTTGATCGCCAGCACTTCACGGGTGAGGCTGCCCCAGCGCGGCGGAACGCGGCTGACGAGGCGCGCGGCATCTCCGCCCAGCGCAGCCACGGCCGCGGCGATTTTCTGCGGCGTGGGCGGCACGAGCGGCAAACCGTCGGACCAGCCCTGCTCGTAGTACCACTCGATGAGGTCGGTCGCCTCGGCCACAGTGCGCGGATTCGGCGCGCTTGCCGGTAGCGGTGTCTGGACGGCGGCGTCTGGTCCCATGGATTGCATCCCGGCGCGATATCGGATCGGCGAGCGGCCATTATCCCACCGCCCGGCGGGGGACTTCCAAGGGGGCAAGGAACTGCGTAGATTGCGATCTAGGGGAGGAATTCGAAATGAAGCTGATCCTGACCGCTGCCGCTGCCGCCATCCTGCTTGCCGCCTGCCAGACGACGCCCGACGCGCCGTTGCGGGCAACCGCCCAGTTGCAGCCTACCAAGGGTAACAACACCATCGGCGAAGCGACTTTCGAGCAGATGGGCGACAAAGTCCGCGTCACGGTGATCGTCGAGGGATTGAAGCCCGGGCAGGAGCACGGCCTGCATATCCACGAGGCCGGCGACTGCAGCTCCGGGGACGGCATGAGCACCAAGGGCCATTTCAATCCTCAGGCGAAACCGCATGGGCATCATTCGAGCGCCGAGCGTCACGCCGGCGATCTGCCGGCGCTCCGGGCAGGCAAGGACGGCCGCGCCAAGGTGGAAGCCACCCTTGACATCATCACCGTCCGGCCCGGGGCCACGAGCGTCGTGGACCGCGGTCTCATCGTTCACGCGGACCCCGACGACTACAAGACCCAGCCGACCGGGAATGCCGGCGCACGCATCGCGTGCGGAGTGATCAGGCTCGGCTGACGGAGAATCCGTCAGTGGTCACTTCTTCAGTGTGAGCTTGACCAGCGCGTCGGCGCGCGCCTGTTTGTCGAGGTCGCGGCAGGTCGAGACCATCGATTCGTACTGCGCCGCGGGAATCGGCAGGCTGGTGGCGATGTCCTGGATGCGGCGCGCGAGACCGTCGTAGTCCCAGATGAATTCACGCCCGGTCGATTGCTTCGTGTAGCTCTTCCCGTCCTTCGTGTAGATCGTGAAGCGCGGGCCGAACAAAGTCATCTTGTGCGACGGGATGATGTTCACGCGCTTCATCAGATCGTGTACCGCGGGCGGATCCTCGGCCGGGTTGATCGGCTGGCCGCGCGTGACCGGATAACCCCCGGTCACGATGCCGTACGCGGTGTAGTAACCGGTGTTTCCCGCATTGGCTACGACGTCCTCCCGCCGGCTCGGGAAAGCGGGGCTCGGGTACTGCGTCTCCATCCAGTTCACCACCGCATCGACACGATCCACGTTCTCGTGCTTGATGTTGTGCTCCTTGCACATGGCGGCCGGCACGTCGATGTGCGCGATGTTGTAACCCGCGGTGTAGTAAATGCGATAGAGCGTTTCCAGGAACATCCAGTCCTTGCCCAGGCCCGCCGTGATCTTGTCGAGGCTCGCGCGCGTGTCGCCGACGAAGCTGTAGGAAAGCAGGCCCTTGTTGTTGCCCGCGTACGCGTGATAGAAGCCCGCGTCACCTTCCAGCACCGTGTCGCCGGCAACGTGGCCGTTCTGCGCCAGCGCCACCGCGAGCATGGCATTCTTCACGGCCGCACCTTCTCGCAGCGCCTTGCCGCCGCCGCGCGGACCCTCGATGTTGCTGCTCGCGAGGCTCGCGCAGAGGGCGATCGCGCTGTTCATCTGGTCCTCGTTCAGTCCCATGATCTTCGCGGCGGCGACGCCCGCGCCGAAGATGCTGAATACCGGTCCGGGGTGAAAGCCGCGCGACATCACCTGCGGGATGAAGTCGGCCGCCAGACGCTCCATGACCTCGTATCCGGCGGCGACACCGGTGAGATAGTCCTTGCCCGAGGCGCCGGCAATCTCCGCGCCCGCCAGGGCGGCGGGAATGATGCTTGTGTTGGGATGCGTGAGCATGCGGAAGGTGTCGTACTTGCCGCCGGCGAGTGCCTGCTCGGCATTCGCAAACGCCGCGCCGCTCCTGGTCGCGATGCGGCCATCGACCATGATGGTCGCTCCCTTGCGGACGCCCTCCTCCTCTTCGGCGACGAGCTTGACCGCCTGCTTGCCCGCGCCGTTCTGTGAGCCGATCAGCACGGACGCGAGGCATTGCAGCGTGACTCCCTTGGCGCGGTCGACGACTTCGGGTGGAAGCTGTTCGTAGCGCAAACCCACCACCCACTGCGCGAGCTGCCGGCTCAATGACGCCATGTGATCTCCTTGTCTTCGGGTTCGTTCATCAATTGGACGCGCGTGCGTCCCGCGACTACTCCATTATGGCAAATCGGGCTTGCTCCCTGCACGTCGGGCGCTTACAGTCGGCGATTGCAACAATGAGGGATGCTCCCCTCACACTCCGGAGGAGATGAATCATGGCCGCCGCGAACTACCTGCCTGACGTCCTCGAAACCACCGAAGCCGAGCGCCTTGCGACCGGCTTCATCTTCACCGAGGGGCCGCTGTGGCACCCGGACGGCTATTACTATTTCGTCGACCTGCGCAACAACCGCCTGCATCGCGTGACGCCCGGGAAACCGGCGGAGCTCGTCACGAACACGCAGGGGGGAAACGGCACCACCTTCGATCTCCAGGGGCGGCTGGTGATCTGCGAAGGCGACGCGCGCCGCGTGTCGCGCCTCGGAGCCGACGGCAAGCTCTCGCCCATCGCCGAGCGCTACAACGGCGCGCGTTTCGCCCGGCCGAACGACATCGTGTGCCATTCGGACGGGAGTCTCTATTTCACCAATCCCGACAAGCGCATTCCGTACAAAGACCGCGAGATAGCGGGCCCGCCCGGGGCCGACAACCTGTGGGATGGCGCCGCCGTCTTCCGCATTGCGACCGACGGCGCGGTGAGCATGGTGGCGAACTGCGAATATCCCAACGGCCTCGCGTTCTCGCCGGACGAGAAGACGCTCTACGTCGCCAACACGCGCTCGTCGAAATATATCCACTCCCTCCAATTCGATGCCGCGGGGAAGGTGGTGCGGCGCCGCGTCTTCGCCGACATGAACGAGGGCGAGCTGCCCGGCGTGCCGGATGGAATGAAAGTCGACACCCAGGGCCGCGTCTACTGCACGGGGCCGGGCGGCATCTGGGTGTTCGATCCCGACGGCAAGCGCGTCGGCATCATCAAGTTCCCCGAGCAGTCGGTGAATTTCGCTTTCGGCGGCCCCGACCTGAAGACGCTCTTCTGCTGCGCCCACACCTCCGTCTACACGCTGCGGGTCAAGGTGCCGGGGAATCCGCATCCTTGGTACAAGGTCAGTAAGAAGTAAAAAAGCCTTGGCCACGGAATCACACGGAAATACACGGACAAGATCAACTGCAGCAAACATCACAATCCATGCCCGTCGGACTCGACGGGCATTTTTATTTCCGTGGCCGTCCGTGTGTTTCCGTGGCTAAATGACTTTCGCTTCGCGTAGCGCGCGAATGCGCGCGTCGTCGTAGCCCAGCTCCCGCAGCAACTCGTCGGTGTGCTCGCCGAGCGCCGGCGCCGGGCGCGCCGGCGCTTCTTCGCCACTGCTCCGAACCGGCGGCGCGACCATGCGGTAGGAGCCTTTCGTGTCGTGAGGTATGGTCTGCAGGCGGCCGTTCTCCGTCACGAAGGGATTTTCCAGCGCCTGGGCCAGATCGTTGATCGGCGCCGCCGGCACGGCGCCCGCGAAGCGGGCCAGCCATTCGGCCGTCGTGCGCTGAGTCAGCTCGCCGTCCAGCATGTCGGTCAACAGGTCACGATGCTGCAACCGGTCCGGGAATCGCCGGAAGCGCGCGTCCTCGCTCCATTCCGGGCGCCCGAGCTTGTCGCACAGCGCCGGCCAGAACCGCTCCTTGTTGCACATGAGATATATCCAGCCGTCGCGCGTGCGATAGAGCTGGCACGGCGTGAGCGAGGGGTGCGCCGAGCGCGGCAGGCGCCCGGTGACGACGCCCCCATTCAAGTACCAGGTGGCGAGGTAGCAGGTATTGTGCAGCGCCATGTCGAACAGGCTCACGTCGATGTCGCGCCCGACGCCGGTCGCGCGCGCCGCAGTGAGCGCCGCAAGCAGCGCGTAGGCGAGTCCCAGCCCGGTCATCAGGTCGACGATCGATAGTCCGAACCGCGCTGGCGGCGTGCCCGGCTCGCCGGTCAGCGAGAAGTAGCCTGCTTCCGCCTGCATGAGGTAGTCGAATCCCGGCCAGTCGGCGCGCGGCCCCTCGCGTCCGTAGGCGGAGAGATGCGCGCATACGATCTTCGGATTCGCGTCTTTCAGGCGCGCGTAGACGAGCCCGAGCCTTGCCGGGACGTCTCCACGCAGGTTGGAGGCGAGCGCATCGGCGCCGCGCACGAGATCGCGCAGCACCGCCTGTCCCTCGGGACGGCCAAGGTCGAGCGTCAGGCTCTTCTTGTTGCGGTTGAAGGTGTGGAAGAACTGGCTGTCGCCGGGCGCGAAGAAGTGCGGGCCCACGGCGCGCGACATGTCGCCGCCGTCCGTCGGGTTCTCGATCTTGATGACCTCGGCGCCCTGGTCGGCGAGGAACATCGTGCCGAAGGGGCCGGCGCCGTACTGCTCGACGGCGAGGACGCGTACGCCATTCAGGGGCAGCACGGCAACCCCCTGGCCACGGAAACACACGGACGCACACGGACGCTCAACGAAACGGGAGGCATGGTGTCAGGCACGCGATCGCATCAATCTGGCCCCGGGCTAGTTATTCTCACACGACACCCGGTTTTCTGTCCGTGTATTTCCGTGTGATTCCGTGGCTGAAGAGCAGTTCAGCGGCGTTCATCGGCGGTTGCCGTTCAGCAGTTCGAGGCGCCATTCCTTTTCCAGCGCGCTCAGGGGTTTGCCGTATGCGGCCTCGTACGATCCATTCTCGTAGAGCTTCCTGAAATCCTCCAGCCCGTAGCGCTCGATCAGGAAGCCGACGAACGAGCCGGCAAGAACATAGGCGTCCTGCTCGCGCAGGACGGTTCCCAGCGGGGTCGGCGTGCGCACGCCGTTCAATCCCTCGATCGATTCGATCGCGGAAAGTCGTCCGCGCGCTTCGCCGTCGAGCGGCCTGCCGAAGTTCGGAAATGCGCGGTTGCCCGCCAGCTTCTGATGCGCATACACGGCCAGGCCTTCCGCGAGAAAACGGTTGTCGTTGGGCGCGTAGATGTGAACGATCTCGTGCAGGAGCGCCCCGTCGCTGTTGCGTACCCCGCGCAACGGCATCTCCACCAATCCCCGGTTGCCGAAATGGGCAGGGACCAACGCCCTGGAAATCCGGTACGAAGGATCGACGTGGACGCGGATCGTTTCCTTCCACGTGGCGCCCCAGAAGGCCTCGACCTTCTTGCGCTCTTCGACGGCGTACCGGCAATACGTCTCTGCCTCGCGCTTCGACAGCGCCTCCGAAAGAATCTGGATCGTGCCGCACTCGGCCGCAACCTCCGGAGCCGCCACGCCCTGCATCGCCGGGACAGAGAGCATGACGAGCGGCAATGAACAGGCCAGCAACCGTCGGTCGAAATTCATTGCGCGATTTCGATCGCCGGGTGTTCAGTTCAGGGTGAGCTTGGCCTCCCTGACTACCTCCGCCCACTCGGCAATCTCGCGCTTGATCAGCGCCAGGAACTCCTCCGGCGTGCCGCCCGCCGGCTCCAGCCCTTCACTGGCGATGCGTTTCGCAAAATCCGGCGCCTTGACGATCTTGTTGATTTCGGCGTTCAGCCTCTCGAGGATGGGCTGCGGCACGCCCCTGGGCGCCACCACGCCATGCCAGTTGTTGAACTGGTACCTGTAACCTGATTCCATAACGGTCGGCACGTCGGGCAGCACGCTGACGCGTTTCGGGAAGGTCACTGCAAGACCCACCAGGCGCTTCGATACTACGTGGGGCACGGCGGCTGCCGCCGCTGCGACCATCATCTGCGTCTGTCCCGATACCGTGTCGATGACGGCGGGGCCGGTGCCCTTGTACGGGATGTGGGTGATCTTGATGCCGGTGCGCATCGCGAACAATTCCGTGGCGAGATGCACAGCGCCGCCCTGGCCGGTCGAGGCGTAATTGATCTGCCCGGGCCTGGCCCTGGCGAGCGCGACCAGTTGCTTCACGGTCTTGATCGGCAACGACGGATGCACGGTGATGATGGAAGGGCCGTCCTCGGTCTGGATCACCGGGACCATGTCGTTCAGCGCATCGTACTTGAGCTGCTTGTACAGATTCGGGGAGGTCGTGTAGCTGCCTGAAATCAGCAGGAGCGTGTAGCCGTCCGCGGCGGACTTGAGCGCCACCTCGGTGCCGAGCGTGCTGCCTGCGCCGGGCCGATTCTCGACGATGACTTGCTGGCCGAAAACCTTGGTGAGCGGCGGCGCAATCAGTCGCGCGATGTAATCCGAGCCACCCCCGGGAGGGAACGGCACGATGATGCGCACCGGCTTCGTCGGGTAATTCTGCGCGTGTGTGATGGCGCTCGCGGCACAGAGCACTGCAGCGGCGAGAAGATGCATGGATCTCATTCGCAATCCTCCTGTGATGTTAACCGCGTTCATCTGCGCTCGTCTGCGGTTCCATTCTCGCTCTTCTTGGCGCTCTTGGCGGCCTTGGTTCAATATTTTCAGACAGGATTCCGTTTCACCAGCTCGCGCGCGATGATGATCCGCTGCAGCTCGTTCGTCCCCTCCCCGATGGCGAGGAGCGGCGCGTCCCGGTAGTAGCGCTCGATGTTGAACTCCTTCGAGTAGCCATAGGCACCGTGTATGCGCATCGCCTCCAGGCTGTTCTCGAGCGCCGCCTCGGTGGCGAAGAGCTTCGCCATGCCCGCCTCCATGTCGCAGCGCACACCCGAATCGTAGGCACGCGCTGCGGACTCGACAAGCAACCGTGCTGCCTCGACCCGCGTCGCCATGTCGGCGAGCTTGATCTGTATCGCCTGGTGCTCCGCGATGGGCTTGCCGAAAGTCTTCCTCTGCTGCGCGTAGGCGAGCGCCTCCTCCAGGCACGCGCGCGCGAGCCCCGCCCCGCGCGCCGCGACGTTGATGCGCCCCAGCTCCAGCCCGTTCAGGATCTGCTGCAGGCCCCGTCCCTCCACCGGCCCGATGAGATTGTCCGCCGGCACCCGGCAGTCCTCGAACACCAGCTCGGCTGTGTCTATCCCGCGATAGCCGAGCTTGTCGAGCTTGCGCACGACCTTGAAGCCCGGCCCCTTCTCGATCAGGAGCAGGCTGATGCCCTTGTGCGCCGGCTGCGCCTTGGGATCGGTCTTCACCAGCACGGCGAGGACCTGCCCCTCCGCGCTGTTGGTAATCCACATCTTGGCGCCGTTCACGATGTAGTGATCGCCTTCCCGCCGGGCCGTGGTGCGTATCGCCTGGAGGTCGGTGCCGCAATCGGGTTCGGTCAAGCCGATCCCGCCGCGCAATTCGCCGCGCGCGAAGCGCGGCAGCCACCGGTGCTGCTGCGACTCGGTGCCATAGCGCTGCACGGCAGCCGCCATGATGAGGTGGGAATTGATGAAACCCGGGACCGAGATCCACACGGCCGACATGCGCTCGATCATGCGCGCGTAGGTCAGAGCCGGAAGCCCCAGCCCGCCGTGCTCGGGCGCAATGGTCGCGCCGAAGAGTCCCATTTCCGCCAGCTTGTCGGCCATGGCGGAAGGGTAGGTATCGGCGGCGTCCAGATCCCGCACGAACGGGCGCACTTCGCGCTGGAGGAAACGGTCGACGCTTTGCAGGATGAGCGTCTCCTGCTGATCGTCGACCGGTGCCGGCCGCAGCGTCTCGCTCATGGGTGCACGTTCTCTGTGAACCAGCTGTCCGGTAGCTCCTTCCCTATGCCCTGATCGCGGGCCTTGCGCAGCACGAGCGCCCCCGCCGCGGCGAACTGCAGGCCCGTGCCGACGTTGTTCGCGAAGCAGGTGATCTCCTCCGCACGCTCCCGCCCCGGCGACCGCTCGGCGAGCAGCTCGCCGAGATCCGGATAGGCGCCGCTGCGCGCGGGGTCCTTCCACCATCCGTCCTCCCGCGATTCGTCGACGTTGGGCGTGCCCGGCATCACGTTGTTGAACTGCTTCAGCTGCTGCCGGTTGTGGACGAACACACGGTCGCAACGATCGAGCACCTCGCCGTCGATCTCCTGCGCCTTGATGCAGCCGACGTGCATCCCGGGCCTGAGCCACTTCGGCTCGATGACCCGGACCATGGACGAGGTGGCGGCGAGTATCACGTCGGCGCCCTCGACGCACGCTTCCACGGAATCCACGGCCCGGACGTCCCCGTTCTCGGCGGCGAAGGCCTCGCGGCTCTCCCGCCGCGGGCTGTAGACGCGCACTTCACCGAAATCCCGCACGGCGCGCGCCGCCATGAGCTGCGCGCCGGCCTGCCAGCCGGTGCCGATCACCGCCAGCCTCGTGGCGTCCGCGCGCGCCAAGTGCTTCAGGGCGAGCCCGCTCGCCGCTCCGACGCGCAGGCGCTGCATCACGCCGTCGGGGAACATCGCAAGCAGCGCGCCGGTCTCCGTACTGAAGAGCAGCACCAGCCCGACCCAGCGCCCGTCCGCCAGCGGCTGCTTGACGCGCCGCGGCTTCCCGCCCATCACCGGGTGCGTGACGATGTCCGAGTTGATGCGCAGCGCCTGCACACCCTGCGCGGGCCAGCCCCCGGACATCTGCTTGAAGGCGTAGTAGCCGCCCTCGTGCGAGGTCGGCATGATGTTGTCGACGCGCGGCGAGATCAGGGCGCGGGCGGCTGCGTAGTCTCGATACATCGGCTCCAGCGCAGCCATGCAGTCCTGCATCGTCAGCAGGCGGGCGATGTCCTCGTTGCTCAAGACCAGCATTTCAGAACCCCCAATTCAGCCACGGAAACACACGGACGCTGCAGGAACAGAACCGGAATTCAATAACGTATAGCTGTGCGTCTTCTTGCGCTTCCATTCCTCCACTATGCGCAAGTTCGCAGTAACGTCCGTGTGTTTCCGTGTGATCCGTGGCCAATGTTCTTCAATAGCCAGCGAGATCATCCACCGAGTGGCCGCGCTTCGGCACGAGAAACGAGCGCTCGTAGGTCATGAATACCGTGCCGTCGGCCTTCTTTCCGGTCGTGCGCACAGTGACGATGCCCTGCGTCGAGCGCGACTTCGACTCGCGTGCTTCCAGGACCTCGGATTCGGCGTATAGCGTGTCGCCCGCGAACACCGGCGCAACGAGCCGGACCTTGTCCCAGCCGAGGTTGGCGACCGCCTTCTGGGAGAGGTCGGAGACGCTCATGCCGGCGACGATAGAGAGGGTGAGGCAGCTGTTCACGAGCGGCCGCCCGAACTCGGTCTTCGCGGCGTAGGCGGCATCGAAATGCAGCGGGTGGGTATTCATGGTGAGCAGCGTGAACCAGGTGTTGTCGGCCTCCGAGATCGTGCGTCCCGGCCGGTGCTCGTAAACGTCGCCCGGCTTGAAATCCTCGAAGTGACGGCCGAAGGACTCGCGGTAGCGGTTCGGGCCGACCTCTTTGCGCTCCACTGTCATATCGAACGGCGTGATTCGTGATTGGTGATTCGTGATTGGTCCCTGCTGGAAACCCTGCAGAGGCAAGCGGGCGGATTGGTTCTACACCAATCACCAATCACTATTCACCAATCACACCCTTTGCTCAGGCGGCGCGCCGGCCGCCCGCTTCGTCGGGCCGCGTCAATCTCAACAACGCGCCGATGTCCTTCGCCTGCTCGAGCGCGAGGAGTGCCCCCGCCAGCTCGTCGCACCGGCGCGCCGGGAGGTACGGGCCGGCGAGGCCGTCGAACTTGGCGCGCAGCTCCGCGGCGGTGAGAAAGTTCGCGGGCTCGCCTTTCGGCGTCCGCACGTAGGTCTCGAACGCGCCTCGTGCCGTCGTGATGCGCACGCTCCCGCTCATCTCCGCCGGGAAATCGGCCTGGGCCCTGGGATCCACCTTCGCCCTCACCTTCCTGCACAGCGCCAGTGTCGCCGGATCGCCGAGATGGCGCGCGTAGTCGTCCCATGCAAACCCTCCGCTGCGCAGCGCGACGGACGCCACGAACGCCATCGAGAACTGGCCGTCCACCACCGACTTCGGCGATTGCTTGGCCGGCTCCGGGTCGCCGATCAGCTTCCAGCCGGGCTCGGGCAACCCGACCGTGACTTCGTTGACCTCCTCCGCCTTGATGCCGTGCTCGCGCGCGAGGCCGAGGATGCCGTCGAGTGCCGCGTGTCCGTAGCGGCAGGAGGGATAGGGCTTCACCGCGATTTTCAAGGTTTCCCAGCGGCGTCCCAGCTGGTCCACGACCTTGCCGGCGTCGGCGGCGGGCGCATAGGCGTGCAGGAATCCCCACTTGCCCTCGAGCGCATCGGCCGCGCCCTTGTAGCCTTCGCGCGCCAGCGTGGCCGCGATGAGGCCGCACATCGCGGCGTGCCCGACGTGCGAGCGCTTGGTCCAGGCGCCGTTCACCAGGAACTGCATGGAGCCCGCAGCCATGCTGAGCACGATCCCGAAGGCGTTTGCATGTCCTTCGCGATCGAGCCGGAACAGGCGGCCAGCCGCCGCCGCTGCGCCGAAGGCGCCGCAGGTTGCGGTCGGATGAAAGCCGCGGTCGTAGTGCGCCGCCGGATCGAGCCCCAGGCACAGCCGGATCTGCGTTTCGTACCCGGCCACGATGGCCGCGATCAGGTCGCGGCCGTTGGCCCCGGCCATCTCGGCCGCGGCGAACGCAGCGGGAACGATGGGCGCGCTGGGATGCAGCGAGGAGCTGGCGTGGGTGTCGTCGAAGTCGAGCGAATGGGCCAGCGTGCCGTTCAGCATCGCCGCGCCGGGCGGCGTGTAACCCTTCGCATCTCCCACTACCGTGCAGGCGCCGCCCGACAGGCCGAGGTGACCGGCGGCGGACACCATGGCCGGCGTCGATTCCGCGTCGTTGCGGGCGCGGATCATGATGCCGACGAGGTCGAGGCAGAACGCCTTGACGCGCTCGCGCACGTCATGGGGCAGCGCATCGCAGGAAATGCCGGCGGCGAATTCGGCGAGCTCGCGGGTGACGGCGGTCATGTGTTCCTCCTCGGCAGTAATCCGCTGCGGGACCGGACATCATAAGAGACCGGCTGCGACCGGGCAATACACTGCCGTGCTAGCATCGACCCGACCCTGCGCAACAACGGAGAGCCGCAATGACGGTGCAACTCGCCCACAATCTGAAACTGCTCGCGCAACATACCGCCGGCGGCGCGCCCAACCTCGGCGAAGGCATGGCGATGAAGATCAAGGACGGCCGGCGCTACATGTACATCGCCCACGAGCACGGGCCAGCCTGCTTCTCGATCTTCGACGTGACCGAGCCTGCGGATCCGAAGATGCTGTATCAGCTTCCGCTGCCGCACCGCAGGGTGCGCGGCAACTCGCTCGCGATGCGCGGCGACGTCCTGCTCATGGCCTATCAGGCCTACGACCCGGGTGGCAGGCCCGCGGGCTTCCAGGTCTACGACATATCGAAGCCGGCGGAGCCGCGCGAGATCACTTTCTTCGATCTGTCGGCGTCCGATGACCACTCCGTCGGCGTTCACTATGTTTCGTTCATGGACGGCCGCTACGCGCACTTGAGCGCGTCCCATCCGGATTTCGTGCCGAACCACAAGGATGACAACCAGTTCTACATGATCGTGGACCTCGCGAATCCGTCCAGGCCGACCGAGGTTGGGCGCTGGTGGCTGCCCGGCCAGCGGAAGGGCGACAAGGAGCCGCCACTGGAGCACCACGTAGCGCCCTCGCTCCACTTCGGCATGCGGCCGCATCATACGTTGTGCTATCCCGAGCGGCCGGACCGCGCCTACATAGGCTACATCGACGCCGGCATCGTGATCCTGGATATCGCGGACAAGGCGCATCCGAAACTCGTGAGCCGCCTCGACTACCATCCGCCGTACCCCGGTTTCACCCACACCGTGCTGCCGCTCTTCGAGCGTGATCTCCTCGTCGTCACCGACGAGGCCACCGGCGATCACGGACTCGACTGGCCCAAACGCTGCTGGATGGTGGACGCGCGGCTGGAAACGAACCCGGTGATGATCTCGAGTCTGCCGACGCCGCAGAACTTCGGCGAGCTGCACAAGGTGGGCGGGCGGATCGGCGCCCACAACATCCACGAGAACGAGCCGGAGCCGGGCAGCGCCAAGCTGCAGAACACGGTGGTGTCCACTTGGTTCAGCGCGGGCGTGCGCGTCTACGATATCGCCGACCCGTTCCGGCCGGAGGAGATCGCGGCTTTCCTGCCGCAGACGCCGACCGGCCAGCGCGGCTGCCGCATCAGCGACGTCTTCGTGGACGACCGCTCGATAATCTACGCCGCCGACCGCGCGAACGGCGGGCTTTACGTGCTCGAATACGTGGGCAAGCGGCCGCTCAACTGAAGGAACCGAGCTTTGTTGCCCCGGCTTCCGCGCGGGGTTACAGTGATCGCATGCATGGCTTTGTTCGGAATGTCGTTTCTCTAATCGAACGGCATGTCTTGGAGGGCGGCTGGCGCCTGCTCGGGCTCGCCGCCGCGGCCTTTCTTCTCGTCGTGACGCATTCGCTCGCCTCCGGCGCAACGCCCGATCCGTGGGAAGCCGCCGTTCAGCGCTGGAGCCGGGCGATCGACGCCTATCGAGCGGGCGGTCAGCCACGCCAGCTGGGCGAGGCCCTCGCCCGCCGCGCCGAGGCCTACCAGGCGCTCGGACATCGCCAGCGGGCGCTGGCCGACCTCGAGGAAGCCGCGAAGCTCGCGGGTGAAGGCGACGACCTCCGGCTGGGCGCCGCGATTCTCGGCGCGCTCGGCCAGGCTTATTTCCTCACTGGGCACGTCGAGCGGGCCGAGCCCCTGCTGGCGGACGCCCTGGCGCGCGCGCGGCGGGCGAACGCGCCGGATATCGCCGCTGCCGTGCTCAACGATCAGGGAATATTGCTGGCGGCCGCCGGCCGCCCGGCCGAGGCGCTCGCGAGCTACCGCGCGAGCGCGGCGAGCGCTCGCGGCGCGGGCGACGCCCTGCTGGCGGCCAAGGCGGCGCTCAACGCCGCCCGGCTCGAGCTGCGCGGCGGCGCTCCCGCGCAGGCGCTCCTGCACGAGGCGCTCGCCGACCTGCGGACCCTGCCCGACTCGCGCGACAAGGCGCTGCAGCTCGCCGCCGCCGGCGACCTGCTTCGCCAGAGCGCGCGGGCAGGCGCCGGCCCCGCGGCGTATGACACCGCCGCAACGACGTTGCGGCAGGCCACCGAGGTCGCCGCGCGCAGCGGCGACACGCGCAGCGCGTCCAACGCGTGGGGCTATCTCGCCGAGCTCGCTGCGGATCGGGACCAGGCGGCCGAAGCGCTTGCCCTCAACGACCGGGCGCTGTTCGAGGCGCAGCGCTCCGGTACCCGCGAAACGCTGTTCCAGTGGCAATGGCAGCGCGCCCGGCTGCTGGAGCGCGCCGGCCGGGAGGAGGAGGCGCTGGCGGCGTATCGCGGGGCGCTGGACAGCCTGGATGCGGTGAAGGCGGATCTCGCCGCCGAGCTGTGGGCGAACCGCGAGTCGTTCCGCGACCGAGTGAGCCCGGCCTATCTCGGCTTCGCCAACCTGCTCATGCGCCGGGCCGCCGCCTCCGGCGACCGCGTGAAGGCGCAGGGGGTCCTGCGCGAAGCGCAGGGCATACTGGAGCGGTTCAAGACGGTGGAGCTCGAGGACTACTTCCGCGACGACTGCGTCGCGCGCTACCTGTCGCGCAGCCGGCCGGTAGAGCAGGCAGCACCGCGCACGGCGGTGATCTACCCGGTACCGCTAGCCGACCGGCTGGAGCTGCTCGTGAGCATCGGCGCTGATATCCATCAGGTCGCCGTGCCGGTGGGAAGCGAGGCGCTCGGGCGCGAATCGCTCGCGCTGCGCGGCTTCCTCGAGAAGCGCGCCACGTACCAGTTCCTGCCGCACGCCCAGAAGCTCTACGACTGGATCGTGCGCCCGCTCGAGCCCCTCCTCGCCGCCGCCTCGGTCGATACCCTCGTCCTCATCCCGGACCGGCCGCTGCGCGGCATCCCGCTCGCCGCCCTGCACGACGGCCGCGACTTTCTCGTCGCGCGCTACGCCGTCGCCACGGCGCCCGGCCTGACCCTGGTCGAGCCCAGGCCACTCGCGCAGGCGCCGCGCGCTATCCTCGCCGGCGGGCTCACCGAAGCGGTGCAGGGCTACTCGGCCCTGCCCTACGTCGACATCGAGCTCGACCACCTGGAGGAGCAGGGAGCGGGCGGGCAGCTGCGCGACCGCACGTTCACGACGGGAAATCTCGAGCGCGAGCTGACCGGCCGCTCCTATTCGATCGTGCATGTGGCATCGCACGCCCAGTTCGACGCCGACTCGCGGCGCTCGTTTCTGCTCACCTACGACGGCAAGCTGTCGATCGACCGGCTGGAAGAGCACATGAAGCCCAACCGCTTCCGCGACGAGCCGATCGAGCTCCTGTTCCTGAGCGCGTGCCAGACGGCTGCGGGCGACGAGCGCGCGGCGCTCGGTCTCGCGGGCGTCGCGGTCAAGGCCGGCGTGCGCAGCGCCCTCGCCACGCTGTGGCACATCAACGACCAGGCGGCCAGCCTGCTGGTCACCGAGTTCTACCGCCAGCTCGCGCGGCCCGGCACGAGCAAGGCCCAGGCGCTGCAGCGGGCGCAGCAGTGGATGCTCGGCGACCTGCGCTACCGCCATCCCGGCTACTGGTCCCCCTTCCTCCTCATCGGCAACTGGCTGTAACGATGAACGGCTCGCGCCGCAAGGGACGCCGATGACGCGAGGCGCAGCCCGCCGGACGAGGCCGCCCGGAGCGGCCGATCCGATGGCCGGGGTCGTGCAGGCCCTGGCCGCGCACGGCATCGTGCGCAACTATCCGAAGAACGCCATCATCATCACCGAGGGCGACCCGTCCGATTCGCTCTACGTCATCCTGTCGGGCAGCGTAAAGGTTTACCTGAGCAAGGAGGACGGCAAGGAGGTCGTGCTCGACGTGCACCGCGCCGGCAGCTACGTGGGCGAGATGGCTTTCGACAACCAGCCGCGATCGGCTTCCGTGATGACGCTCGAGCCGTGCACGCTCTCGGTCGTGACGCAAGCCCGTTTCCGGGAGTTCCTCAAGAAGAAACCCGAAGCCGTCGAGCATCTCATTCGCAGCCTCATCCAGCGCGCCCGGACCGCTACCGAGACCGTGCGCGGCCTCGCGCTGCTCGACGTGTACGGCCGCGTCGCGCGCCTGCTGCTCGACCTGGCCGAGGAGAGGGATGGCCGGCTCACGATCGCGGAACCCCTTACCCAGCAGGACATCGCGCGTCGCGTGGGGTGCTCGCGCGAGATGGTGAGCCGCCTCTTTAAGGAACTCATCGCCGGCGGCTACGTGACGGTCGAGAGCCGCCGCATTTTCCTCAGGCGCACGCTCCCCAAGCGCTGGTAACGACGGGACCAGCCCCGTTCGAGCTGATGTGAATAGGTCACATCGGCATGTCAACCTGTTCCTATCTCAAGCCGGCCGCCGCTCAATAGACTGGTCCCAACCTGGATGCGGCACACCAGGGAGAAGCAGCAGGAGCCAGGGACCAGAGACAAGAGGAGGCGGTCATGTCTACGGAAGTCAACGGCAACAGCAACATCGTTCCCTTCAACCCGGGGAGCGGCAAGCGGCGCCGGGCCATCGGTGTGGCAATCGCGCTCGTCCTGGCGTCTGTCGCGGCAGTGAGCGGCATGAGGCAGGAGCAGGCGGGCAGCCAGCCGGTCGAGAAGCCGAAGCCGTACTCGAGCGCGGAATTCGTCTACTTCCCGTCTCAGTTCGCCAACCAGTGGACGAGCGGCGAGGATGCGGGCCAGCGCAAGGCCGCGGAAGAGCACATCCAGGGCTTCTGACGCCCGGGGTTCGGTACCGAAGGGCTGAGGCATGGTGTCCGGCTGCGAGGCGCGGAAGCGCCAGGCCGAGATCAGGCGGAAAGCGGACGCTCACAAGTTCGACAAGGAGGACGTCATGGTGAGCCACGAGGAAAGACAGAAACTGCTGCGCCACTATCAGGACGAGCCGGTCCACCGGATCGGCGTGCTCGTCAAGTGCGCGACCGGCTTGCTGATCGTGACCGGCATTGCCGTCGTCGGATTGACGACCGCTCCGCAGGCGGACGTCCCGGCCGGCGCGATTTCAGCGACCGAATTCGCGCCCCGGCAGGAGCAGGAGCACGCGCCGGCCCCCCGAGCGCCCGAGGAGAGCCCGGCGCTCACGGTGTCTGCACCGGCCAAGGCCGCGAACTAGGCCGCAGCGCAGCACCCGTCGCGCGCAGGAATGGGGGCGGGCATGAAGGAAGACCGCGAGACCCTCGAGCGCGCCCGGTGGCGACGCGGAGGCGGATATCCCTGCATCCTCCTCTTTCTCGCGGTCATCCTGTCGGGGTTGCTGATCTGGATAGGGCTGCTGCTGGTCAATGCCCCGGCTGCGCTCGATACGGCGGGCGCGGCGCAGGCACAGCCGACGTCCGATTCATGACAATGCCAAGACGCAAGAGCGCAACGAGCCCGCCGGCACCGGACCGAACGAGCCTGTCGCGAAGAAGCGGCGCGACCTATACTCACTCCTGAACGAGATCCGGGTCCCACATGAAGTCTCCGCATCCCGCTTCCCCCGCGCGACACAGGCACGCTCTCTACGGCTGGCCCGTGCTCGTCGCGATCGGGGTGTCGCTGCACTTCGTCCCGCCGACCGGGCTGCTCGACCTCAAGCTGCTAGACGCGGAGTTTGCGCTGCTCCGCCGGGCGGCGCAGAAGACGGCGCCGGTGACCCCCGTGCTGATTGCGGCAGACGAGGCCACCCTCGCGACCTTTCCCGAGCCGATCGCCTTGTGGCACCGGTATCTCGGCGGCATCCTCGCCGCGGTGGCGCGCGCGGGACCCCGTGCGGTCGGGATCGACATCGAGCTGCCGCAGCGCTCCCACGACTATCTGCAATCAGGGCTGGATCGCGCGCTGCTGGAGGGGCTCCAAGCCGCGAAAGCGGCCGCGCCGCTGGTCATAGCGCGCGGCGTCGATGATCTCGGGCGGGTGAAGCCCATGCATCCTTCGTTTCTTGCGGTGGCCGGCGACAACGGCACCGCGCTCGCGACGTGGCCGCTGGATGCCGACGACACGGTGCGGCGCTTCGACGAGCGCCAGGGCACGGACGGAGCGCCGGTGCCGACCTTTGCCGGCGTGCTGGCGCGAAAGCTCGGGGCGCAGCCGGTCCCGGGCCTGATCGATTTCACGCTGGGCGAGACGTTTGCCTATCTGCCGATGCACGAGATCTGGGACTGGATACAGGCGAACGATGGCGCCCGTCTGCACCAGGAGCTCAACGGGCGCGTCGTCCTGATCGGCGGGGTCTTCCCCTTCAGCGACCGGCACCGCCAGCCCGTCAACCTGGCGGGGTGGGAGTCTCCGGAGAGCGTCGCGGCAGGCCTGTTGCTGCACGCGCAGGCGCTGCGTTCCCTCCTCGGGCCGGGGCTCATCAGGACCGCGCCCGGCGCATCGGCGCTGGCGCTCATCCTGGGTGCTTCGTTGCTGTGGTTCGCCTTCGCCCGGCCCGGCCCGGGCCTGGCGTTCCTCGCCTTATTCGCGTCGGGCGTGCTGGCGGGCGCGCTCTGGCTGCTGCACGCCGGCGTTCACCTGCCCGTCGCCGGCTCGCTGGCGACCGCCGTCCTCGCCAGTGCATCGCGCGCCGGCTACGAGGCGTGGTTCACGCGCCGCGAGCGACAGCGGCTGAAGAGCGCTTTCGAGGGCTACGTGAGCCCCAACGTCATGGATCTCATCCTGCGGGGCGAGCTCGATTCGGAAGTCGGCACCGGCCGGCGCACGCTCTGCGTGCTTTTCGCCGACATCCGCGACTTCACCCCGCTTTCGGAGCGCACGCAACCCGAGCAGGTCGTAGCGCTGCTCAACCGCTACTTCGAGTACATGACGCGCGCGATCCACCGGCACGACGGAACGGTCGACAACTTCCGCGGCGACGGCATCATGTGCTTCTTCGGCGCGCCGCGGCAAACCGACGCGCCCTGCCGGGACGGCTTCCTCGCGGCGACCGACATGCTCGCCGAGCTCGAGAGCCTGAACGCCGAGCTGGCGGCGGAAGGCCATGCGCCCATCGCGATGGGCATCTCCCTCGCCTATGGAGAGGCCGTGGTCGGGCGCATCGGCGCGGCGAACCGGCACGAGTACACCGCGATCGGGGACGTCGCCAACGTCTCCGCGCGGCTCGAAGCGATGACCAAGGAGATCGGCTACCCGCTGGTCGTGACCGGCGCCGTGGCCGACGCCCTCGACGGCGTGGCGGCGTTCGACGAGCTGGGTGTCTCCCCGCTCAAGGGCCACGCGTCGGTGCCTGCGTGCGGCTGGCCGCCGCGGGCGCCGGGCGCGTCGGCCGGCCGGCCACTGCGGAAGGATGAAGCCGCCTGAAACCCGAACGATCGGAGGACCCATGCGCGCCAACCGCCGTTTCGCACGATCGCTGATTGCAGGAGCCACGCTCCTGCTTCTTCCTGTTCTTTCCTTCGGCGCAGAACCCGCCGGCATGGTGACCGACCTGCAGGGCGTGGCGCTCAGAGGCGGCGGCGGGAAGCTCGCGATACTCGCCGAGCTCGGCGCGGGCGCGCAGCTCGAGCTCGAAGGGAGCGCGCGGGTGACGGTCGCGCACTTCGCAAGCGGGCGGCAGTTCGATCTCGACGGGCCGGGTGTGTTCCGCCTGACGGCGGCCGGCGTCGAGAGCGCCGGCGGCGGGCGCGTGACCGCGCGCGCCCCCCTTGCCGCCGCGTACCGGGACGTACGCCTGCGCCCGGCGCGGGTCGCCCAGGCAAGCATCTCCATGCGCGGCAATACCGGCGATGCGGCCGTGCAGCTCGTCTCGCCGGTGGGCACCTGGCTCCTCGAGAGGCGCCCGTCGTTCCGCTGGAAAACCGTCGCCGGCGTGGTCTCCTACCGCTTCGAGCTCACCGACAACACGGGCCGGGTACTCTATGAAACGAGCACCGGCGAGGCGTCGGTGGCGCTGCCGGAATCCGTCGTTCTGCAGTCCGGACAGACCTACGCCTGGCAGGTGGACGCGAGGCTGCCCGACGGCCGCGTGGCCGATGGCTGGACCGAATTCGGCATCGCCGGCACCGACCGCCGCGAGCGCGTCGACTCGGCGCGACCCGGGAAAGACGCCTCGTTCGGCGAGCGCGTGCTCTTCGCGCTGCTGCTCGACGACGCGGGCCTACGCGAGGCCGCGAGCACCGTCTGGGACGGGTTGGCGCGCGAACGGCCCGCCGATCTGCGCCTGCGGACGCTGGGCGGATCACGCTGAGCCGATGACGCATCCTGGCCGTTGCAAGCCGGCGCCCGGGCGGCGGTGCCGGTGGCTCACGCTGGCATGCGCCTTCGCGGTTGCTCCGTCCGCGCTGGGGCAGGTGCTGCCGGGCATCGCGCCGCCCGTTGACCAGTTGCGGCGCCCGGGCGACGTTCCCCTCATCGTCCCCGAGCCCCAGGCACCGCCGAAGCTGCCCGAGATCAAGGCACCGTCCCTCACCCCGGGTGCGCCGACGCTGTCGCAGGGCGCCCGGGTGGCCGCACGCGCTTTCCGCTTCACCGGCAACACAGTCGTGCCCGAAGCCGAGCTGCAGGCACTGGCCGCACCCTTCGTCGGCCGCGAGCTGGGCAACGCCGAGCTCGAGGAGCTGCGCCAGCTGATCACGCGCCGCTACATCGACGCGGGCTACATCAATTCCGGCGCGGTAATCCCGGACCAGGACGTAACCGCCGGGACCATCACCTACGAGATCGTCGAGGGCCGACTCACCGAGATCCTGGTGAGCGGCGACAACCGTTTCCGCCCAGGTTACCTGCGCGACCGTCTCGCGCTCGGCGCGAGCCCGGTGCTCAACGTGAATCGGCTGCAGGAGCGTATCCAGATCATGCTGCAGGACCCCCAGATCGAGCGCATCGCCGCCGGGCTCGCCCCGGGGACGCAGCGCGGCGACGCCCAGCTGCAGGCCGACGTGACCGGAACAAGCCCGTTCATCGCTGGCATCGGCTTCTCGAACGACCGCTCGCCGGTGGTCGGCGCCGACCAGATGGAGCTCCTGCTCGGCACGCGTAACCTGCTGGGCCATGGCGAGAGTCTGACGCTGCGCTCGGGCCAGACGCGCGGTGTCGAAGACTATTTCATCGGCCTCACCGTGCCAGTGACGCCCTGGGGCACGCTGTTGCAGCTTCGCCACCAGTACACGCGCAGCCGGGTGCTCGAAGCGCCCTTCGACCAGCTCGACATCACGGCGCGGTCCATGTCCTCCGATCTCGGGTTTTCGCACCCTCTCATGGAGCACCCGCAGCGCTCGCTTGCCGCGAGCGCCATGGTGGTGAAGCGCACCACGGAGAATTTCTTTCTCGGCCAGCCTTCGCCATTCATACCGGGCGCGCCCGACGGCCGCACCCGGGTCAGCGCGTTGCGCGCGGGTCTCGACTGGGTCGACCGTTCCATCGACCGGGTGATCGCGGCGCGCGGTCTGCTCTCGTTCGGGTTGAACGCCTTCGGCTCGACCATCGGCGAGGGCTTCGGCGACTCGCGCTTCACCGCGGCGCTGGCGCAGTTCCAGTGGGTGCAGCGCGCGTTTTCCGGCGCCGGCCAGCTCGTGTTGCGCGCCGAGGCGCAATTCGCCGACGACATGCTGCCCGGCCCCGAAAAGTACTCCATCGGCGGCATGGACAGCGTGCGCGGCTACCGCAAGGACCTGCTCGTGCGCGACACCGGCTGGTTCGGCTCGATCGAGTACCGCCACACGCTGGGCCAGCTCGCCTTGCGGGAGAATCCCGCTCCGGGCGAAGGCCTTATCCGGGCCGCCCTGTTCCTGGACCTCGGCGAGGCGCGCGATCACAGGGGCCCGTCCTTCCCGGGCGTGATCGCCGGCATCGGCCCCGGCGTGCGCTGGGAGCCCGTTCCCGGCTTCGACGTGCAGTTCTACTGGGGATTCGCGCTGCGCGACGTCCCCACCCCGACGCGCACGTCGCAGGACCGGGGATTGCATCTCCGAGTCGCCTACAACAAGGCCTTCTAGACGGTCAGCTCCCGCGCTCGCAGGCGGAGGCGGGCAGCCGCGCCAGCGCCGCGGCGGCGGCCTTCGTCGGCCCGGCAGCCGGGGCATCGCCGCCCGCCGCCACGAACGGCGGCCGGCCATCGGCGAAATAGCGGCTCGACGAAAAGCCCTCCGGAGAGTCGGCCACCCCGCCGCGTCCCACGCCGATGAAGCTGCTCGCGCGCGGGCCGCCGCGCGCGACGCAGGAATTGCGCAGCAGCGACGAAGCATCCAGGTACGTCGCAGGCAGCAGCGAAAGCGCCGCGCTCGGGTTCGTATCCGTCGCGGCGATTTGCACTCTGCCCGAGACACCGAGCAGCGACGACGCCTCGATAACGCTGTCCGGCGAGGCGAGGAACACGCCGGCGATGATGTCGATGTTCCCCCCGGCGCCGCCGAAGGCGTTTGCGGTGACGCGCGAGTGCTCGAGCAGCACGAAGGTGGGGTCGATGAAGATGTTGCCGCCGCTGCCTTCGCCGCCGCCGACCGACGTCGAGATCTCGGAATTCACCAGCCGCACCATGTTGCCGGCGCGGATGTCGATGTTTCCGCCGTCGCCGGTGAGCGCCTGCGTGCTGATCGAACCACCGTAGAGCCTGAGCCACTCTGGCGCCTGGATGAAAATGTTTCCGGCCGTGCCGGTTGCGCTGCTGTTCGCGCTGACGTGCCCGCCATCGGCAATCGTGATCTGCGGTGCACTCAAGGTAACGTTGCCACCGGCCGCGGCACCATCGGTGTTGCTCGAGATGGTGCTGGGAAATACGCTTTGCGCGCGGCCCGACCTGCCGGGGGTAATCTCCAGTCCTTCTATTTCATAACGCGACCGCGTGATCGGGTTACGATCCATTCCGCGCACGATGAGCGATTGAGCGGCATTGAGGTCGACGCTTCCACCGGCGCCGGTGCTACCCGCAGCGGTCCCTGCATCGATCCAGGCTCCATTGTCGAGCACCACCTGATTGGCGCGTATCCGGATCGTCCCACCGCTTCCGGATCCCCCGGTGGAGGAGCGGATAAGGCTTCGATCGAGGAAGAGGGTATTGGCAGCGATTCCGATATTGCCTCCGCGGCCGCTGCCTTGCGTCTCGGCAAACAATCCGGAGAAGACACCATCGATGGGGCTCAACCCCAAGATCTCGAACCCCCCGCTGACGTTGATGTCGATCGAACCGGCGTTGCCGGTGGATCCGCTGGCAGATCGGGCGTCGATCTGCGCGCCGCTGCGCATGGTGAGGCTATCGGCGTGGAGCTCAACGCGCCCCCCTTGTCCCGATTTCACCGCCGTACTCAGGATTCTGCCATCGTCGAGCAGAATGTTCGGCGCACGCACCACGATGCTGCCCGCGTTGCCACCCGCCGTGGCCGTAGTGCTCAGACCACCTGGCCAGGAGAGGACTTGGCGTGGAAAGAAGAAATCGGCGGTGAGCGAGGGCGCGCGTTCCGACATTTCGAACGACTCACTGGCGTTGATTGTGATGTCACCGGCATTTCCCGTGCCGTTGGAGTCGGCCTGAATCAGGCTCCCTCCCGTCATCTTCACGCGCTGTGCGTTGATGGTGATCCGGCCGGCGTTACCGCTGCTGTCGGTACTGGCGGCAACGTGGGATGAATCGCTGATGTGGAACGAACGCGCTTCGATCAGGATGAGGCTGCCGTTACGCTCGCCCTCCGTTCTGGAAACGATCTGCCCGTAATTCTGCACGCGAACATCGTCTCCCCGCAGGATGATTCCGCCCAGGTCGCCCGTTCCCCAGCGGGTTCGGGAGAAAACGAGCGCCCTGTCGATCGTAATGGTCGGCGATTCGATGATGATGACGTCGCTGTTGCCGAAGCCTTGCGTGGCGTTGGCAATGCGGGTCCAGGCTGCGCCGGGAGCCGATCCGCTCAGCTCGAACTCGCGCGTCGCCCGGATTTCCATCCGGCCGCCGTTTCCGGTCGTGAATTGCGAAGTGCCGCTGCCGATGACCAAGCCGGCGAAGTCGCCGGCGAAGCGGATGACATCTCCCGTGAAAAACAGGGATCCTGCATTGCCTGCCCCATTGCCTGTACCGTAGGTGATGCTGTCGATGCGTGCGCCCATCGTCCTGATCTCGGGGGCGCGGAACGTGATATCGCCGGCGTTGCCCGTGCTATTGGTCTCGGTAAACACGGAGGCCCAGCCCCAACCCGGCAAGGTGTCCCGTACGAATATTCGCTCTGTCGCAGCGATATCGATATCGGCACTGCGGCCGCTGGCCCACGTGGGTGTCCATACCCACGCTGCCTCGGTAATGTCCACCGTGCGACCGCGCACCCGAATCGGTGCTGCATGGCCAGAGCCGAAGTTAAAACTCCAAAGATTGCCAAACTCGATCAGCACCGTGTCGGCGCTGACGTTGATGCCGCCGGCGCTGCCCGTACCGGAGGATTGCGCCAACGCGGTCGTGAAGGTCGGAACGTCAGGCTCAGCAATCAAACGAAAAGCATTCGCTGCGGTGAGTGCAATGTCTCCTCCAGGCGCGGATCCGGATGTGTCGGAGACGACTTGCGTGTCGCGATCCAGCGTGATGTTCTTCCCATTAAAAGCGAGATCCGCGCCGCGTCCTGCACCGTCAGTTGAACTGGTGATGCGGGATGCACTGATGGTGAGATCACCGGAAGCGGCAAGTTCCACCGGTGGTGCAGCAACCGGTCCGTGATTGGTGCTGGAGAGATTGGAATCGAGCACGGTGATCTGTCCGCCGCGGATGACGAGACGCCCGGGCGCCGCCGCGGTGCCGCTCGTCGTCTCCAGCGTGCTGCGCTCGACCGTGATCGGCGCGAGTGTCATTCCCGCCAGCGAGGCGCCCGTCGCGTTGACGGGAACCTCACCCGCGCCGCCCATGGCAACGAGCCGGATGTCCCCCGCGACCGTGCGCAGCGTCGCGTCGAACAGGTTGATCGCCCCACCCACCAGTGACAGGCTGCCGCCCTCCGGTACACTCAAGTTACTGCCTTGGACCGTGATCGGCGCCGGTGTCGGCCCCAGGAACCCGAACGCCGCCGGCGGCGCCGAGGTGAGCACGCTTGTCCCGGGGTTGGTCGCGTCGAACCGCCCGCCGTCGGCGAGCCTGATGTAGTTGGCGGTCGAGGCGTGGAACGACCCGGTCAGGTCGAGCCTCGCGTTCGGCCCGAACAGGATGCCCTTCGGATTGATCAGGAACAGGTTCGCCCCGGCGATCGTCGAGCGCAGCAGCCCGTCGATGCTCGACGCCGTCGTGCCGGTGACGCGATTGAGGATGTTCGAGACGCCGGCCGGGCCGGAGAAGGTCGCGCTCTCGGCGCTGGTCAGGTTGAACGCGCTGAAGCTGTGGAAGAGATTGCTGCCGACCTGCCGGCCCAGATTGGGCGTGATCGCGTAGTTCGGCCCGGCGAGCGGGCCGCCCACCCCGAGCGTGCCGTCCGTGACGACCTGGGCCGCCGCGTGGCACGAGAGCGCCATGCCGACGGCTGCGGCGAGAGAGGAAAACCCCCGCAATGGCGGACGACGCACCGACACCCCTCTGGCGCGGACAACCCGGTCAAATGATAGTCCAGTGTATACGCGGCCGCTAGCGGCCGAACGGCCTAGTCTCACATTCCCAGGGGTGTTCGCCACGCCATCCTGCTAGTTGTGCGCCTGATCAAGGACATGCGGCGTTACCGCGACAAGCTTCGACGAGGCAGGCTTTCTTATCGTCAGTGGCAGGATCGTTGCCATGAGCAACATGCCGGTTACAACCGGCAACACGCCACTGAAGGAACCGGTCGCGTCCTTGGCATGGGCCGCGAGCAGCGGCCCGACGAGGCCCGCACCCCCCCACGCAGTGAGCAGCGCGCCGTAATTGGCACCCATGTGCCGGGTGCCGAAATAGTCAGCGCTGAAGGAAGGCATGACGCCAAAACCGCCGCCATAGCAAAACAGGATTACCGCGTATGCCAGCGCGACGGGCAGCAACGTATGCATGCCGCCCATAGCGAAAAACACGATGGCTTGCATCAAGAAGATAAGAACGTACGCGTCTTTGCGGCCAATGCGATCGGACACGGCGCCCCAGAACAATCGGCCGGCTGCGTTGCACAGCGCGATGCCGCCAAATACCGCCGCAGCTACCTTGGGCACAGCTCCTGTCATCTCCTGCATGATCGGCACGGCGTTGCTGATAACGAGTATGCCCGCGGTCACATTCAGAAACAGCATGAGCCAGAGCACATAGAACTGCGGCGTACGCAGCACCTCCTGTGTGCTGTAGGAATGTCCGCTCGAAGAGGTGGCCGGTGCGGCAAGCGTGCTGAGTGCAGGCGGCGGATCATTGAGAAAGTATGTACACAAGCAACCGAGCAGCAGGAACGCGATCCCGGACATCACGAACACGTCCATGACTGCCTGCATATGTGGGAGCGGCAAAGCGTGCCGCGCTGCATCGAAGTCGACATGGCTGGCCAGGGCTTGCGCGCGGGCACTGGCGTAATCCGCGGCCGCCGCAGCGGCTGCGGCGAAAGACGGAATGCTCTTGACGATGAGGTTGTAGATGACCGCTCCCAGGCCAAAGCCCATTACCACCATGCCGCCTCCCAGGCCGCGTCGGTCCGGGAACCATTTGGTCACCACCGCCACCGGCGTTACATATCCCATGCCGGCACCAAAGCCGCCGATGACGCCATAGCTTGCGTACAGCCACCATGCACCCAGGTACGGTGTGCCGATACCGGCAAGCATGTTTCCCATTCCCCACATCACTACGCCGGCCAGCGCCACCTTGCGCGGCCCGACGCGGTCTTGCCAACGGCCGCCGGTCAGCGCGCCCAGCCCCAGGAAAAAAATCGACAACGCGAACGTCCACGTGGTCGTGAGATTCGACCAGCCGAAGCTCGCTATCAGAGGTTCGGTAAACAGGCTCCAGGAATAGATGGCGCCCAGGATCGTCATCAGGAACGCCCCGGCGATCCCGACCAGCCAGCGGTTCTTCATCTCGGCTTTCTCCTGGATGAGCTCGACTATGCGTCGAGATGCTTCCAGTCTAGAAAGCGAGTGCGGCCCGATCAGTGACCGGTTCCCGTGCGCGATGTGACCTATTCACGTCCAGCGCGGCGGGTCTTGCTTCCCTTCTGCACGCCAGATCATCTACGCCGCCGACCGGGCGAACGGCGGGCTATACGTGCTGGAGTACCTCGGGAAGAAGCCGCTGAACTAAAGAAGTTCCCTCCCTTTCAAGGGGAGGTGCGCCGAAACACGGAGCAGGGGTCCCGGTTTCCGGGGATGCGAACGTGGAGGCGCACATACGCACGCGGACTACTCCCGGCGCTGCATCCCGCTCCGGGGTCACATCCAAGCACAAAACGGTTGGAACCTGCTCCGCCCTCCGCGGGCGCAGGGTGGGGATGGGGTAAGCCAGTTAGCGCGTACGCAGTACCCTGCTCGCTGCTGGCCGGGTCCTGTCGGACGCCTCGCCTGCCCGATTCTCCCGGCACACAGACGCTCCGATTCTAACCAGCGCCATCTGGCAATTGATTTGACCATCGCGTTATCGTGAAAGGTACCGGTACCGGATGCTCGATTCTTTCCGACGCTGGTGGTCAATTGATTCGGCCGTCGCTTGATCTTGGGAACTCCCGGTGCCGCGAGAATCGGATCAGTCTTCGGCCGCCCGCCCCTGTCGTGCCGCGCGAAACAAACGACTGCGGCCTGAAATCGTCCGCTTCGGCTGGGCACTAACGTGGGACGCAGATACCGCGGCGGCTACCGCCAGGTTACTGGGTAAAGGACCGGGCGGCATCACTCTCTCGCATACCGTCGAGCTACGATCCTGAAGCGGACACTTAACGTCCGCGGTGAAATGCGCTTGCAAGCGACGCTCGCGGAGCGTCATTTTCGACCGCGTAGTTGGGCGTCATCCTTACCGACGGTAAATGGCGACGCATTGTGGGACTACGAGTGCTCTCTAAGGAAAGCATCTACTGCCTTGGGATCAAGTAAATCAATCGCCTCTGACAACGCCAATTGTCCCTTGACCACCGCAATAGTGGCAATGAGGGTACGGCAGCGCAGTTCATCCCACGGCGCTTTCGCTGCGGTCGCTATGATTTGCGGTAATTCAGAGAGGGCGGAGAAGTAGCTATCCGAGAGTTCCGCGGGAATCTGCGGGGCGCTTCCTTTCAACCGGCACTGCTCGATGGCTCCCGGGATGCTGAACAGAGCCCACGGGGCATTGATCGGGTCTCTTGAAAGAATCCGCACGAAATGCGGAACGGCCGCGAACGAGGCGTCGTAGATGTCCCCCTGGTGGCACAGAGCACTATTCAGTGAAAAGTACGGCTCCGATTTCCAGTCCAGATAAGGCGGATAGTTCTCCAATGCTTTCAGCATCGCCGGGATGTCCCCCGCCGACCCGTACGCATGGCGTAGGTTCCTCCATTGGGGATGATCAAGCGAGAGCATGCTTTCTTATGACGCTCAACTAGTATTAGTGGGCCGAAACGTCGGTTTACAAAGTGTCATTGTGCGCGTGCGCTATTCTTTGCTCAAGGCAGCCAAAGAGTTGGCGCGCAAACCTGAATAACAAATCATGCCTGGGACGATTGAGCGTGGCGAAAGCCATTTGCTGGAGTGGGCCCCGTCCGCTCCTCGGCCGTTTGCAGCCATTCTGGCACGTGCAGAACTCTCCACCCCGCCGCGGTGAACCCGTAGAGCAACCAGCTTCCAGCGGAAGCGTTGGGAGGATGGGGCGGGTGGTCGGGGGCGGTCTAGTGGGCCCACTTAACCCCCCGTGAGGGGTCAGCGGTCAGGGGTCAGCGGTTAGCGTGAAGCCGAGCGGCGGCCGGGTGGCGGGCGGCCGAAGACTGATCCGGTTCTCCCGGCACCGGTAATTCCCAGGATCACGCGACGCTCGAGTCAAGTGACCACATGCGTCGGAAAGAATCGAGCAGCCAGTGCCGATAGCGTTTCAAGATAACGCGACGGTCAAATCAATTGCCCGATGGCGCCAGTGAGAATCGGAGCGTCTCTGTGCCGGGAGAATCGGGCAGGCGAGGCGTCCGACAGGACCGGCCAGCAGTTCGGCCGCTATACGGATCTTACTTCTCCCACCACCCCGTCACTTCATGACACCCCTCCTCAGGCAGGAGGGAAATGTCGTACAGGCGCCTAACGCAGCTGCTCGCGCACCCCGCCGTTGTGGTTGCAGGTCTTGTGGTGGGTGTAGCTGTATTCCCCGTTGTTGCACCGGGCAACCGCGACACTGCGCTTGAATTGCCGGCCGCCCTCTTTGAAGGTTTCCTTGACCTCGCGGAAACCGCTCTTGACGCTTTGCCCGAATCCGCGTGCCGTGCTCTTGGCACCCTCCCGGGGTGGTGCGTTATACGCCGGGGTGGCCGGTGCATCGCCCGGGTCGCGCTCCTGGGAGTACGCAGGGCACGCCAGTGCGAAGAAAATCACGAGTGCAGCAACGCGGGTTGGCTTCATGGCGCTCTCCAGAGGTCTTCCGCACTATGACAGGGGAACGCCCACCGTCGTTCCCGCTCCGTTAAGAGGTCACCGTTCAATATCTCACGGTGCAGCCGGAGACCGAGTGCTATGAGGGAACGCCCATTCCTTTCTTCACCGCCGGCCGCGCGGAGATGGCATCGAACCAGCGCTTCACACCGGGAAAGTCGGTGAGGTCCGTCTTGTGCCAGTCGTAGCGCGCGACCCAGGGATAGGTCGCGATGTCCGCAATCGAGTACTCGCCGGCGAGATAATCGCTCCCCTTGAGCCGTTCGTTCAGCACGCCGTAGAGGCGCTTCGTCTCCTTCGAGTAGCGCTCGATGGCGTAGGGCACCTGCTCCTTCGCCGCGCGCAGGAAATGGTGCGTCTGGCCGAACATGGGACCCACGCCGCCCATCTGGAACATGAGCCACTGGAGCGCGTCGTACTCCTTGCGGCCCGCGGGCAGGAGCTTGCCGGTCTTGCGCGCAAGATAGATGAGTATTGCGCCCGACTCCATCATGGCGATTGGCTTGCCGTCCGGCCCCTCCGGATCGACGATGGAGGGAATCTTGCCGTTGGGATTGATCTTCAGGTAGTCGGGCGCGAACTGCTCGTCCTTCCCGATATTGATGGAATGCACGCGATACGGCAGCCCGATCTCTTCCAGCATGATCGAGACCTTGCGGCCGTTGGGAGTGGTCCAGGTGTAGAGGTCTATCACTTTCGTTACCTTTCGTCAGGGGTCATGGGTCAGGGGTCAGGCGTGCCAGACTCGGTTCGCACTGGCGCCTGACGCTTCACGCTTCACGGCTTGTTGAGCACCTGGCGTATCGCGGTGAGCCGCGCGCCGTCGATGAGCGAGCGTATCTCCGCCGGCGTCTTCGCTTGCCTCGCGAGTTCTCCCGCGTTAACCGCAGCGGCCGCGCGCTGCGCCGCCTGGAGTCGCTCGCGCACGGCGCCGGCATGCGGCTCGTCCACGAGCGCGGCGTCGACCAGGTCGGCGAACCGTTCCGGCCTGCGCCAGGCATCCGTCGAATCGAGCAGCTCCAGGAGCTCCGCCGCGTCGAGCTCCTGCACATCCACGATCAGATTCGTGTGACGCGCCGCCAGCAGGGCCAGGTCGCGGCACGCGGACGGGAGCTTGAGCCTCTCCGCGAGCGACTCGATCGCAAATGGATCGCACGCCCGCGCGACCGCGGCGATGCGCACCTCCAGCTTCGCGTCCTGCTCCGCGGCAAGATCGAGCAGCCGCATGGCCTCGGCGGCGTGGTCGGGCTCCTCGTAGAGAAGTCCGACCTCGGGGATGACGCGGGAGAGCGCGCCGGTCTCGTGCAACACTTCGAACATGCGCGAAGGATGCCGCTCCATGAGCCCGCGGGACAGCTCCTGCCACACGCGCTCCGGCACCAGCGCGTCGACCTCGCCGTTCACCGCCATCGCGCGCATCAGCTCGAGCGTTTCCGGCGCGATGGTGAACCCGAAGCGCGCGGCGAACCGCGCGACGCGCAGTATGCGGACCGGGTCCTCCGCAAACGCGGGGCTCACGTGCCGGAGCACGCCTTCCTCGAGATCGCGCGTGCCGTTGAACGGATCGATGATGCGACCCTGCTCGTCCTTCGCCAGCGCGTTGATCGTCAGGTCGCGGCGCCCGAGGTCCTGCTCCAGTGTCACGTCCGGAGCGGCGTGGAACGCGAAGCCGTGGTAGCCGCGTCCGGTCTTGCGCTCGGTGCGAGCGAGCGCGTATTCCTCCTTCGACTCCGGGTGCAGGAACACCGGGAAGTCCTTGCCGACGGGCTTGTAGCCGAGCTTCACCATCTCCTCGGGGGTCGCGCCCACGACGACGTAATCCCGGTCCTGCACCGACTCCCCGAGCAGCTCGTCGCGCACGGCGCCGCCGACGGTGTAGATCTTCATGAGAAAGTGACACGTGACACGTGACACGTGTCACGCAAAATCGCATCAGGCTCGATAGAACGGTTTGACACCAGCGCACGAGTCACGAGTCACCAGTCACTTCTTGACGGCATAGGGCTCATCCGCCGCCACGAATTCGGTCTCGGAGAGCGCCGCGGAAATCCATGCCACGACCGCCGGGAGAGAGCGGACGACATCGACGTAGCGTTGAGCGGAGGAAGGCAGCGAGGGCCCGTAGGTAACGAAGCGCATGGCGACCGGCGCATAGTAGGCGTCCGCGATCGTGAAATGCCCGAACAAGAGATCGCCGGGGCTGCCGAAGCGCTCGCGGCACTCGTCCCAGAGCGCAACAATACGATCGATGTCCCGCCGTACCTCGTCGTTCATGCCCTTGCCGGGATGGGACGCTCTGATGTTCATCGGCATGGCGGCGCGCAGGCTGCGGAATCCCGAATGCATCTCCGCGCAGACCGACCGTGCCAGCGCGCGCGCCTGGCTGTTCTCCGGCCACAGGTTCTTCCGCGGAAACAATTCCGCCACCGCCTCGCTGATCGCCAGCGAGTCCCACACCCGCTCGCCGTTCACGAACAGCACGGGGACCTGACGGTTGGGCGACCAGCGTTCCACGCCGATCACGCGGTTGTCGTCGGCGAACTTCAACTGCACCTCTTCGAACTCGATTCCCGCCTGGCGCAGTAGCACCCACGGCCGCATGGACCAGGAGGAGTAGTTCTTGTTGCCGATGACGAGCTTGAGGTTGAAGGACATGGCGGCTATCGGCTATGAGCTATCAGCTGCAGCCGGCGCGGGCCGCGAGCTGTAGCGCACTGGTCACCGTTCACTGGTCACCGCGTCGCGCTGGCGGCGGGCGCGCTCGCGCATCTCCTGGTAGCGCGCGCGCGGCGTCCGATGGCCGAGATAGCCCTGCGCGATGGCTTCTACGGCGGCGGGGGTAATACCGAACGGGAATGCGGCGCTGCAGACGCAGTCGACCTGCATCGAACGATAGTTGTCGCGCGTCATCAGCATGCCGAGCGCGCGCAGTATCTGCTTGAACGGGGGGAGCTCCATCACGCGCGCCTGCGCGTACGACAGACCGTCGCCCAGGCCGATGACGGGCCGCCGCCGGCCGGTAACCTGGCCGACATACTCGACCAGCTCGCGGAGGCGATAGACCTTCGGTCCGCAGAGATCGTAGCTCTTCCCATGGCTTCCGATATCCGCCAGCCCCGCCTCGAAGGCCCTCGCCACGTCCTCCACGAACACCGGCTGGAAGCGCGCCTGGGGGCAGGCGAGCGGCAATACCGGGGCAATCGCGAGCAGCCGGGCAAAAAGATTGAGAAAGCTGTCGCCGCGGCCGAAGATCACCGACGGCCGGAAGATGCTCCACGCCAAGTCTGACTCGCGCACGATACGCTCCGCCTCGCCCTTGGTGCGCAGATACGCGCTGGGTGCATCGGGAGCGGCGTTCAACGCGCTCATGTGCATGAGCCGATCTATGTGCTCCGCCCGGCAGGCCGCGATCACCTTGCGGGCAAGCTCGACATGCGCCTGCTCGAAGCTCGCGCCACCATCGCCCTGGTGCAGCACGCCGACGAGATTGATTGCGGCATCCGCGCCGCGCATGAAGGCCGCGAGGGCCGCGGCGTCGTGGATATCGACTTCGGACACGTCCACGGTAGGCAGCAGGATGAGCTCCCCCTTGGCGCGCTCCCGGTCGCGCGTCGCCACCCGCACGCGATAGCCCTCCTGGACGAGCGCATGGCAGACGTGCCGGCCAACAAAGCCCGAGCCCCCAAGGACTGCAACGGTAGTGATATTCATACGGGTCGCCAGATTTTACTGCGTGACCCGTGACTCATGACCAGTGACGCGAAAGGCACCCTGCCCCTCCCCTAGTCCCTAGTCTCCGGTCCCTAGTCCCTAGGGGGTGTCGCCCAGCGACGGCTCCTTGTCGCGCATACGCGGCCCTATCGTGTTCAGCCGCTGCTTCAAGGGCTGCATCTGCTGTCCGAGCGCGTGCGCGTAGTAGGTGGCATTCGCCATGACCTTCTTCACGTAATCCCGCGTCTCGTTGAAGGGTATCGTCTCGGCATAGGCCGCCCCCTCGATCGAAACACCCGGCCGCCACGCGCGCGCGCGGCCCGGGCCCGCGTTGTAGGCGGCAGACGCGAGCACCGGCTGACCGTCGAGCGAGTCGAGCACGTGCCTCAAGTACCAGGTCCCGAGGCTCACGTTGGTATCCACCTCCGTGACGCGCGCCCAGCGCCAGTCTTTCAGCTTGAGCTTCTTCGCGACCCACTGCGCCGTCGCCGGCATCAGCTGCATGAGGCCGCTCGCCCCCGCGTGCGATTTCGCATTCGCGATGAAGCGGCTCTCCTGGCGTATCAGCCCGTAGACCCAGGCTTCATCGAGATCCAGCTGCGCGGTCTGCTCCTTCAGCACGTCGCGGTACGGCGCCGGATAGCGCAGGCTGAAATCGTGCTCGCCTACGGTGCGGTCCGCGGTGTTGATCGCCCTGTCGATCAGATCGTTGCGCCGCGCGACCTCGGCCGCCGCGATGAGCTGCCTGTCGTCCAGGCCACGTATCGCGAAGAGCCATTCGCGGTTTCCGTCCAGGCGCAGGTTGAGCCGGTAGAGTTCCAGCGCGCGCCGGATTCCCGGCGCCTGGCTCATCGCGCGTATGTCTTCCGGGCCCGGCTTGGTCGCCGCGGGCACCGAGATCTTCCCGCCGAGCTCCTCGAGCGCGAGCTGCCCGTAGAAGCTGAATTCGCCCGCGAGCGGCTTCAGCAGCTCCTCGGCTTCGGGCGCGCGCCCGAGGGCCTTCAAAGACCGGGCTTTCCAGTAGCGCCACGCGCTATCCGAACTTTCCGCCTGGGTCATGCCATCGATGGCCGCAAGCACCTCCTTCCAGCTCTTCGCGCGCAGCGCGGCGCGCGCTTTCCATGCAAGCTGCAGGTCCGAGAGATCGCCGGCACGGGAGTACCAGGCGAGCGCATCGGCGTCGTGCCGCATGGCGCCGAGGTAAGCGATCATGCCCCAGACGTAGGCGCGGTCCGCGGCGGGGAAGTTCTCCTCCAGGTTCGTCCAGTGCCGCGCTGCCTGCTGCGGGGAAGTGCGCGCGAGGCGATGCACCGCGAACATGAGGGTCTCGCGCACGGCACGGTGCTTGAGGTTCAGGTTCTTCTGCTCTAGATACTTCGCCGGGTCGGAGAATACTGCCTCGAGCGTGCCTGCTTCAGGTGTCTGTCCCGCCGGCAAATACGCAGCCGCCCTGCGGGCCACCCCGACCTGACCCGCTTCCAGCGTGAGCCGCACGCGGGTCCACAGGTCTTCGGTCGACAGCAGTCCGTTGGCGGCGAGCGCGTTGAAAAGGGGTGTGCAGCTTTCCGGCTGGTCCCTGCCGACGAACCAGAGCGGCCGCGCCTCCTTCAGCGTCTCCGCGGGATGCAGCCGCATGCGCGCCTGCAGCGCGTAGCACGTCAACTCGAGGTCTTCGCCGGTGACGCGCGGCAGCTCCTCCTCGAAGAGTTCCCATTGCTGATTCTTCCCGAGCAGCTTGAGCCAGTCGCTGCGCAGCCGCTCCGAAAGCGGCGTATCGCGGTAGCCGGTGAGGAAGGAGCGCACCTCGGCCGGTGACGCCTGCTCGAGCCGCGGGCTCAACATCCAGTAGGCGAGGTAGGGCTCGAGAATGTGGCCCTTGAACCGCTTGGCGTATCCCGCGACCTTGGTCGCCTGCCCCGCGCGGTAGGCTTCGCGGGCAGCCAGGAACTCATCATCCAGACTTGCGGCGGGTGCGGCTACTGCGGCAGGTGCGGCTACCGAAAGGAGAAGCAGGAACAGGGCAGACAGGCTTCTCATGTGCGACGTGAAATCCAACTCTTTGAAGGTTGAATTCTAGCCGCTTTTTCCCCCTGGTCCCGCCCGAATTGCGGGCTTTTTCCCGCCTATTTCCACGGTTACGCGAGAAACAGCCGGTAGGCGGGATTCCGGGACTCTTCCTGGAACGGATAGCCGAGCCGGGCCAGGAACGAGCGGAACTTCCGCTTGTCCCGGGGCGGCACCTGCATGCCTACCAGCACGCGCCCGTAGTCGGCGCCGTGATTGCGGTAGTGGAACAGGCTGATGTTCCAGTTGCCGCTCATGGCAGTAAGGAACTTCATCAGCGCCCCGGGGCGCTCGGGAAACTCGAAGCGGTACAGAATCTCGTGGTCCACCGCGGGGGCGTGGCCGCCCACCGTGTGACGGATGTGGAGCTTCGCCAGCTCGTTGTCGCTGAAATCCAGGGTCTTCAACCCCCGCTGACGGAGCCTGCGCACCAGTCGCCGGGTCTCGGCGCGGTCCCGCACCTGGAGCCCGGCGAACACGCAGGCTTGTTGGGGGTCCGCGTAGCGGTAGTTGAACTCGGTGATATTGCGCGTGCCGATCAGCGAGCAGAATTCCCGGAAGCTGCCGGGACGCTCCGGTATGGTGACGGCGAGCACCGCCTCGCGCTTCTCGCCCAGCTCGGCCTCCTCGGCGACGAAACGCAGCCGGTCGAAGTTCATGTTGGCGCCGGAGGCGATCGCGACGAGCGTCCGGCCCCGGATCCCGGTGCGAGCGACGTAGGCCTTCGCGCCCGCGATGGCGAGGGCGCCGGCCGGCTCCAGCACGGCCCGCGCGTCCTCGAACACATCCTTGATCGCCGCGCAGATCTCGTCGGTGTCCACGAGGATCACGTCGTCCACGAGTTTGCGGCACAGCCGGAAGGTCTCCGACCCAACCTGCTTGACCGCCACGCCGTCGGCGAAGAGCCCCACCTGGGCAAGCTTGACGCGCCGGCCCGCCTTGAGCGAGCGATGCATCGCGTCCGCATCCACCGGCTCCACCCCGATCACCTTGATCTCGGGCCGCAGCCGCTTCACGTAGGCCGCGATACCGGAAATCAGCCCCCCGCCGCCGATCGCCACGAAGATGGCATGTATGGGCCGCGCATGCTGGCTCAGGATCTCCATCGCGATGGTGCCCTGGCCGGCGATCACGTCCGGATCGTCGTAGGGGTGCACGAAGGTGAGGCGCCGCCTGCGCGCGAGCACCCGGGCGTGCGCGTAGGCCTCGTCGTAGCCATCCCCCTCGAGCACCACCCTGGCGCCCCGCGCTTTGACCGCCGCGATCTTGATCTGCGGGGTGGTGACCGGCATGACGATCGTCGCCGCGCAGTTCAGCTTCTGCGCCGCGAGCGCCACCCCCTGCGCGTGATTGCCGGCGGAGGCGGTGATCACGCCCCGCTTCAGCCCGGCGGCCGGCAGCCGCGCCATCTTGTTGTAGGCGCCGCGCAGCTTGAAGGAGAACACGGCCTGCAGGTCCTCGCGCTTGATGCTGAGGCTGTTTCCCAGGCGCGCCGAGAGGGCTGGTGCAGGCTCCAGCGGGGTCTCGACCGCCACGTCGTAGACCCGGGCCGACAGTATGCGCTCCAGATAGTCGTCTTTTCGCATCGGAGAAGGGTAACATTTACCCGTGAACCAGGACGACCTCAAGCGCGCAGTAGCGGCGGCGGCGGTGGCGCACGTGCCCGCCGGCTGCGTGGTGGGTGTAGGCAGCGGCTCGACGGCGAACTTCTTCATCGCCGAGCTGGGCCGCGTCCGGGCGCGGGTCGCCGGCGCCGTGGCGAGCTCGGAGACGACCGCGAAGCGGTTGAGGGACGCCGGCATCGAGGTCCTCGACCTGAACGGCGTCGATGACATTCCCGTGTACGTGGACGGCGCCGACGAGATCACCCGCAACCTCGCGATGATCAAGGGCGGGGGCGGCGCCCTGACGCGCGAGAAGATCGTGGCGGCCGTCGCGCGCAGGTTCGTCTGCATTGCCGACCAGTCGAAGCTGGTCGACGTGCTCGGGCGTTTCCCGCTGCCGGTCGAAGTGATACCGCTCGCGCGCTCGTTCGTGGCGCGCGAGCTGGTGAAGCTGGGCGGCGCCCCCGAATGGCGGCAGGGCTTCGTGACCGATAACGGGAACGTGATCCTCGACGTGCACAACCTGTCCATCACCGCGCCGCTCGAGCTCGAGACGACGCTGAACCAGCTCCCGGGCGTGGTGACGAACGGTCTCTTCGCGCGCCGCGGCGCCGACGTGCTCCTGCTCGGCACCCCGGATGGGGTCCAGACCCTCACAAAACTGTCATAATTGCCTGATAGGTTTCGAGATTGCCCGTTTTCACGGGCATTTGCGCGATCAGCGCGAACGGAGGCAGCGTGCCCACGACCGAACACACTTTGAAGCAGTTCGACGCCGAGCTGGATGCGATCCGGGCTCTGGTGCTGCAGATGGGCGGGCTCGTCGAGGAGCAGACCGTGCGCGCCATGGAAGCGCTGACGGCCGGCAACATGCAGCTCGCCGCGCGCGTCGTGGAGGACGATCACCGGGTCAACGCGCTGGAAGTCGCGATCGACGATCAATGCAGCACCATCATCGCGCGGCGCCAGCCTGCGGCCGGGGATCTGCGGATGATCATGATGGTGGTGAAGACGATCACCGACCTCGAGCGCATCGGCGACGAGGCGGCCAAGATCGCGCGCATGGCGCAGTTGATCTACGAAAGCGACCGTCCCTACATTCCGCGCACCGGCGAGGTGCGCCGCGTCGCCGACATCGCGGTCGGCATGTTGAGAAACGCGCTCGATGCCTTCGCGCGGCTCGACCTCGCCGTCGCCGCGAAGGTCGTACGCCAGGACGAGCAGGTGGACGACGCGTTCCGCGGCATCCTGCGCCAGCTCATCACGTTCATGATGGAGGATCCCAGGACGATATCGCACTCCATCGAGATCCTGTTCGTGGCGAAGGCGATCGAGCGCATCGGCGACCATGCGAAGAACATGTCCGAGTACGTCGTCTACATGGTCAAAGGCAAGGACGTGCGCCACACCGGCGTCGAGGGTTTCGAGCGCGAGGCGCTGACGCAACACTGAAGGGCGACAGGACGTTTCGTTCCGGCTTCGAGTCTGGCGGCTCGGCGCAAGCTCCCGTATACTCCGATCGAAGCATGATCGAATCGAAGCCACAGAAATCGGGAAGCAGTTCACGGTAGTGCCGCTCCGACCACTCCGGGCGCGATCCCACCTTCAGGAACTTCCGGCTGATTGCGGCATCATCTGGAGTCGCCGCTTCACCCCGAAGCGGGGCTAGCCGATGGCAGAATATCCCACCCTCGCCGCGGTCGATCTGGGCTCGAACAGTTTTCACTGCCAGGTGGTCCGGGTCGTCGGCGATCAGATCTATCCCCTGGATTCCCTGCGCGAGCCGGTACGGCTGGGCGCCGGGCTCGCCGAGGACAAGCGGCTCGACGAAGCCTCGCAGGAGCGGGCGCTGGCGTGCCTGAAGCGGTTCGGCGAGCGGCTGCGCGACTTCGACCGCAGGGCGGTGCGCGCCGTCGGCACCAACACGCTGCGGGTCGCCAAGAACGCGCCCTCCTTCCTCCGGCGGGCGCAGGCCGCGCTCAAGTTCCCGATCGAAGTCGTGGCGGGCCGCGAAGAAGCGCGTCTCATCTATCTCGGCGTCTCCCACGAGCTGCCCGCGTCCAGGGACAAGCGGCTGGTCGTAGACATCGGCGGCGGATCCACCGAATTCATCATCGGGGCGGGCCACCGGTCGCTGAAGCTCGAGAGCATCTTCATGGGCTGCGTCTCGTACACGATGCGCTTCTTCCCGGACGGGAAGATCACCAAGAGCGCCATGAAGCAGGCGGAGCTCGCCGCGCGCACCGAGCTGCAGCCCATCGTCGCCACGTTCTCGCGCGGCAACTGGCAGCAGGCGGTGGGCTCGTCGGGCACCGTGCGCTCCATCGCCGACGTGATGCAGCAGAACGGCTTCGACGACGGCGGCATCACGCCCGACGGCATCGACCGGCTGCGCTCCTGCCTGATCAAGGAGGGCGACATGGACAAGGTCGAGCTCGCGGGGATGCGCGCCGACCGCGTGCCGGTGTTCCCCGGCGGGCTCGCGATCATGAACGCCGTGCTCTCCGAGCTGAAGATCGAGTCCATGGTGACCGCCGGCGGCGCGATGCGGCAGGGCGTGCTCTACGACCTGCTGGGACGCTTTCACCACAAGGATATGCGCGACGTGACCGTTGCGCAGTTCATGCAGCGCTATCACGTGGATGCGCTGCAGGCGCGCCGCGTGGCGGCCCTCGCCTTCTCGCTCTACCGCAAGCTGACGGACGACTCCGGCGAGCCGGACGATACCGCAGCCCAGCACCTCGCGTGGGCGGCGAGGCTGCACGAGATAGGCATCTCCGTCGCCTACAGCGGCTATCACAAGCACTCCGCCTACATCATCAACAACGCGGACATGCCGGGATTCTCCAACGACGAGCAGCGCGCCGTGTCGCTCCTCGTGCTCGCCCATCGCCGCTCGCTCAACAAGGTCGCCAAGCGCCTGGAAGAGCACGAGGTGGACTGGAACATGGTGTTCGCGCTGCGGCTCGCCGCGCTCTTCTATCGCAGCCGGGCCGACATAAATGTGCCGAATCTGCAGTTGAGGCTGCAGGGGAGAAAGCTCCGGCTCACGGTGGACTGCGGCTGGCTCGCGAGGAATCCCCTCACCGCGACCGCGCTGCACGAGGAGGCGCGGGAATGGGACAAGATCGACTTCGAGCTGAAGGTGCCGGGACTCGATGAGTTTGAAACAGGGACAGAACTCGCAGCATAGTACTCAATCTCAACAAATCCCTTAGAGGGTTATTGAGATCGAAGGGGAGTATTCGACTCACGCCCTCTCGAGCATGCGCGCTTCAGAAGCACGGCGCGCGCTATCGGGATCACACGCTGTCGCCCCCTCGCATTGGCTAGCTGGAGGCGATCTCGAACGTTTTCCGGCAACTGCTGGCGACAGCTCGTGCCGTCCCCATCCGATGTCCTGCACTTGATGCCACTGATTTCGTGGGACACCGAAGATGGAAGATCGCACCGGGATTCGCGGATGAACCCGGCGATCGTTTATGACATGGCTTCCAGTCAAGATTGAGCCGGTTCAATCTTTTCTTTTCAGCGAATCCGGGCCGATGACCGCGCGCACGGACACTTCGCCGTCCCGGCTCCGCAACCACCAGAGCGCGCCCTTCCTGAGACTCCAGCC